>Ga0105046_10005829_pt1 | contig 19461 bp, 12 predicted proteins | sample MAT03_FD_78385 | JGI IMG/M metagenome (GOLD analysis project Ga0105046, IMG submission 78385) | Freshwater microbial communities from Lake Fryxell liftoff mats and glacier meltwater in Antarctica - MAT-03 (megahit assembly) | ecosystem: Environmental > Aquatic > Freshwater > Ice > Liftoff... | reverse complement strand
GTCCTCCTGGACGTGAGCACGCGCGCTGCCGGGATCGCCTCCTAGATAGCTTCTTGGTAGACGCCTGGACCTCGGGGCTACGGACGACGGCTACGGATTTCGGGAAGAGCAAGAGCGCCCTTGCTGACCGCACGTCTCGCTCTGGCCCTCATAGCTGTTGAGCCGAGACGCAGGGAAGGAAAGGCGTCCGACGCGCATACACCGCTCATGCCTTTCGCTCGTACGTTCCTCGTCTTGTCTATTTCCGCTTGTCTCGTCGCATGCGGCGACGACGGTGGCTCATCACAGGCCGGCGGAGAGTCAGGCACGGGGGGCGGGGGAGGCTCGGGCAACGGGACGGGGACGGGGACGGGGGGGACCGCGGATGGCGCCGGCGGAACGTCTGCCACCAGCAATTCGTCGGGAGGAGAGCCGGAGCCTTGCAGCTTCGCCATCACGGAAGATCTGCAGTGCGACGACGGCTGCGACGTGCCCTTGCAGACTGGTGGGTCACGGGCCTTCTGCACCCTCCAGTGCGACAGCGAAGACCCCACCTCGTGCCCCGAAGGCATGGTCTGCGACACGCTGTTTTGCATGTTTCCCTGCGAGGAGGTCAGCGATTGTCCGCCAGGGTTCAGTACCTGCTTCGTCTTTGCTCGTGACGGCACCTGCCGGCCCTGAAGCGTGGCCGACTTCGCATCAAGAAGGGGCGTGGTGAGCCCATCGGTGGCGACGACGGAGCGAAGCGCAAGATCGGTGGTTTCGACGGAGGCGGCGTCCGATCTGAGAAGCGCGGGCTGTCTCGGGGAGCGGACGGCTCGTCGCCGAAGTCCGACAGAGCGGCTTGATTCGACTACGGTTCCTCGGGTCCGGTGAATCCGCTCTCGCTCCAGGTCATCGCGCTCCTGGCGGTGGCCGCTTTCGCGGCCGGTTTCGTCGACGCCGTGGCCGGTGGCGGCGGTCTGCTGACGCTGCCGGCGCTCATGGCTGCCGGTCTGCCACCGCACGCTGCGCTTGCGACGAACAAGGGGCAGGCCGTCTTCGGCGCGGTCAGCTCGGCGGTGAGCTTCTGGCGCAAGGACGGCGTCGACCGTGACCGCGCCCCGGTGTCGTTCGGAGGCGCACTGGTCGGTTCGTTCATTGGGGCGGCGGCCGTGCTTGCCGTTCCGCCGGGGCCGCTCAAACCGCTGGTGCTCGGCCTGCTCGTGGTGGCGGCGATCGCCGTGTCGATCCCGCGGCGCTCACGCGGCTCGGCGATCCCCCCGACGCGATGGGTCGCGCTCCCCATCGGCGTCGCGTTGGGCTTCTACGACGGCTTCTTCGGTCCCGGCACCGGTTCGCTGCTGATCGTCGCATTCGTCATCGTATTCGGCGACCCGCTGGTGCGCGCGAGCGGCAATGCCAAGGTCGCCAACCTCGCGTCGAACCTGGCGGCGGTGACGCTCTTCGCCTGGCGCGGCGAGGTCATGTGGCGCATCGCCCTGCCGATGGCAGCCGCCAATGCGCTCGGCGCGACGATCGGCGCACGAACCGCGCTCAAGCGAGGCAACGAGTTCGTGCGGGTGGTGGTGCTGATTGTGGTGGCGGCCTTGGTCTGCAAGGTAGGTTGGGATCTGACGCGGTAGGCGCGCGAAATCGAGCGGCGTGGGACGGGCGGCGTCATCTGTCTCGGGGGCGTCACCCGAATCGTCGTGGCGCGACCGCAGGCGGCGTGGATGTAGGTTGACGGACTACCTGCCCAGGGCTACTCGACCTCGCATGCTGAGCCGCTCGCTCCTCCCGCTCTGCGCGTCGGTCTTTCTCGTCGCCTGCGCTCCGGCCGAGCCGACCTCGCAGACCCAGGATCACTCTGAGCGATCGGGTGAGGCGCTCACCGAGGCGACGGTCACCTTCTCCGCCGACTGGGCGGAGAGTATCGACGGCATTTTGGTCGAAGGCGGGCTCCTGCACGTCGAGTTCGACGAGGCGCGCCTCGACGAATGTCGTGGCTCGCAGGGCGGCACTCCGCAGTACGCGATCACCGCGCACGTCCGCAGCGACGGTGGCGCAGTCCAGGATGTCGTCGTGGCAGGGTTGAATGCCGCCGACGATCCGACGGTCGACCTCGACGAAGCGGGCGACATCGAGATCTGGTTCGAGGCCACCAACCGCTGGGGTTGCCAGGCTTGGGACTCCAACCTCGGTGACAACTACACGTTCCACGTGGTGGACGATCCGACCAAGCCCGACTGGATCGGCAATGCCGCGGTGGTGACCTCGCGCCAGACCTGCAATGGCGGACCGTGCGACAGCGCGCGCCGCGATCTCGCCGATGGCTTCACCTTCGACTCGTGGACGCGCGAGCGGGCTGCCATAGCATCGCTCTACTTCGACGTGTGGGAGCCCGGCGTGACCGACTTCGACAACGATGACCTCTGGCGCCAGCTCGACGCCCAGATCCACCTGCGGTGGGCTGGCCAGGAGGCATTCGAGACACGTTACGCCGACGTCACCGGGCGTATCGGCAACGATGCTCGCTATGGCGTGTCGCTCAAGGCGATGGACCCGTTCGGCTATCCCGTCCCCCAGGGCGAGGGTTGCCCGGCTGGAACGCTGGCGCCGACCGTGGACGGGCAGAGCGTCCGGGCGACCGCCGATTTCTACTTCACGGTGAACGGCAAGGAGCTGCACCCTGCTGGCGGCGGAACGTATCGCGGCACGTTCGACGGCCCGGCGAACGCGTATCCCGGCTGCGTGGTGCCCTGAATCGCGCTGCGATAGCGCCTCCTTTTTCGGCGGGGCGCAGGCCGCGCCCGCGCCCGGATGCGCGCATTTCGACCGGCGGTGTGGCGAAGCGGTCACGATGTGTTCGCGTACTTCCGATCGCCTGTGCGGACGGTGTAGAGGGTCTGTCATGAACCTCTTGTCGATTCATTCGCTGGCTGCCACGGCCCTCCTCGCCTCTGCCTTTGCCGCCGGGTGCGGCGGTGACAAGGTGGCGACCGATGGCGCGAGCTCGGCGAAGCCCGCCGGGTCCTCCGCTGCTGCCGCGCCGAAGCCCGCAGAGGCGGCCAAGCCGGTGGAGCTTGCCGATCACGATCTCTCCTCGGCCGACCCCAAGTGGGCCGGCTGGACGGTCAAGGCGCCGGCAGGCGCCAAGGTCCTCGCCGACGGTGCCGCCGGCGCGCGCGTCGCCGGCAAGGGCGCGAGCATCCTCGATCGCTCGCCGGGCGGTGACCGCGGGATCGACGTCGCGTTCGCCTGGGGCAAGCAGGACCTCAAGGAGCTCAAGGCGAACCTCGAGAAGGGCGCGGCCGCCCAGACCGGCGAGTACAAGTCGAGCTACACCTGGGTCAAGGAAGACGCCGACACCCTCGAGTGGACCAACGAAGTGGGCAAGACGAAGAGCTTCAACTTCGTCAAGCACATCAAGGCCGAGGGCCAGGACATCACCTGCAAGAACAACTACATGATGGGCTCGGGCAACGAGGCCGAGCACAAGCGCGCAATGGAAGTCTGCGGGACGCTCGCCAAGAAGAAGTGAGCTGAGACCGCGGGCGCGGCGAAAAGCGCGAAGCTATCCGCCGCGCTTTTCGCCTCGGACGACGTATTGGTCGGGCAGCGCCTCGCTGACGATCGTCGGCGAAAGGCCTGCCGCTTCCAGCTCACGCGCCACTTGCTCGGGGGCGATGCGGTGCTTCACCGGCGGCCCATGTTGCGCTTCCATCGTGAAATCGACGACCAGCACCGTTCCGCCCGGTCGCAACGCGCGGGCTAGCCATGGCACGTAGCGATCGCGCTGCTCGACGTGATGCCAGGTGTCGACCACCAGAATGCGGTCGACGCTCTGCGCCGCGAGCCCGGGGTCGTCGACCTTCACGGTGCGCGCCTCGACATTGCCGAGCTTCTCCTTCGCGGCACGCTCGGTCATGAAGCGGACCATGTCGGGCTCGACGTCGAGACCAAGCACTTTGCCAGTCGGTCCGACCGCCTTGGATAGCCTCGCGAGGAAGTAGCCGGTTCCGGCGCCGAGATCGGCCACGGTCATGCCGGGCGCCGCCGCCACCAGGGTCACGACCTCATCGGGCTTCTGCCAGGCGTCGCGCGACGGCTCGTCGAACACCTTCGACCATTCGTCGGCATTCTCGAAGCGATGCGGCATCGCGCCGGCGTGGTGGTCGTGCTCGTGCTCCTGCTCCTGCTCCTGCTCCTGCTCCTGCTCGTGCTCCTGCTCGTGGCCGTGCTCGTGGCCGTCTTCGTGCATGGTCGGATGGGTAGCTTCGCGCGAGCCACACCCGGCCAGCGCGGCGGAGAGAGCCAGCAGCGCGATGACCGGACGCAACATCAAATGACGCCGAACTTCTTCCCGACCTTCTGGAAGGCCTCCAGCGCCTTGTCGAGGTGCTGGCGCTCGTGGGTCGCCATGTAGCTGGTGCGCAGCACCTGCTGCTTGGGCGGCACGCCCGGCGTGATGAACGGGTTCACGTAGACGCCGTGATCGTCGAGCAGGCTCTTCCACATCATCACGGTGCGCAGATCCTGGCGGATGTAGATCGGGATCACCGCAGTGTCGGTGTTGCCGAGCTCGAAGCCCATGCCGCGGAGCTCGGTGCGCATGTACGTGAAGTTTTCGCGCAGCTTCTCCTGCCGCCACGGGTCCTCCTGCATCACCTCGAGGGCGGCCATCGCCGCGGCGACGCAGGGAGGTGCGGCGCTCGCCGCGAAGAGGAAGCTCGAGGCGAAGTGGCGCACGTAATCGAGCACCTTGCGCTCGCCGACCAGCCAGCCGCCGATCGAGGCCATCGACTTGGAGAACGTGCCGCCGATGAGATCGACCTGGTCGGCGACGCCGAAGTGCGCGGCCGTGCCGCGACCGCCCGGGCCGAGGACGCCGAGGCCGTGGGCGTCGTCGACCATGATGCGCGCACCGTGCTTCTTCGCCGCGGCGACGAGACCGGGCAGGTTGGCGATCTCGCCCTGCGCGCTGAATACGCCGTCGGTGATGACCATCGCGCCTTCACCGGCATCGATCTCGCCGAGCGCCTGATCGAGCGACTCCGGATCATTGTGGCGATAGCGAACCATCCGCGCCTTGGCGGCCTGAGCGAGGCGGACGCCGTCGTAGATCGACGCGTGCACGTCCTTGTCGATGACCGCGACCGCCGCCTTGTTGCTGAGCAGGGCGCTGATGGTCGCGATGTTCACCTGGTAGCCGGTGGTGAAGACGAGACCGGCTTCCTTGCCGTGGAAGGCGGCCAGCTTGTTCTCCAGCTCTTCGTGCATGCGCATCGAGCCGTTGACCAGGCGCGAGCCGGTCATGCTGGTGCCGTACTGCTCGATCGCATCCTGCGCGGCCTTGCGGACCTTCGGGTGGGTCGTCAGGCCGAGGTAGTTGTTCGACCCCAGCATGATGACCTTTTTGCCCTCGAGCTGGGCCTCCGGTCCGTTGTTGAAATCGAGCGGGCGGAAGAAGGGGTACATCCCCATCGACCGCGCGTTGTCTGCGGTCATGAACTTGAACACCTTCTCGAAGACGTCCTTGCCACCGATCTTGGAGAGCGAGACGCGCGACGCCATCTGGTCGGCGAGGAGCTTCTCGCCGCTCGACAGCTCGGGGCCGCTCCCAGCGTCGGCCTTGGCCTGAGGCTCGCTGTCCACGTCGTCGCTGCTGGGGGAAGGCGAAGTCGGCGCGTTGGCGATCGAGGATGGCGCGGGGCGAGCCGCCACGTGCGCCGACCCGTTCGCGTGACCGTTGGCGACCTTGGGAGGCGCAGCGCCCGCCGCAGGTGCGCTGCCGTTCCGCGCGCGCGGCTTGGTCGTCCTCGGCTGTCGCGAGACCACGACGTCGTCGTCGTCGCCCTGCAGCGCGGGGTCGATCGACGGCAGGGCGTGCCCGTCGCGCAACACGAGGAGAGCCTGGCGGGCAAGGCTGCCGGCCGACTCGAAGCGTGAGCGGGCGTCCATCACGCCCTGGGCGACCCGCATCACACGGTCGTCGCTCATGACGCGCAGGACAGTCGAATTCGAGGAGACGCGGTCGATCAGGCCCATGTCGGAGCGGGGTAGGCTCGGGGTGCCCCCCCGTCAATGTCCCGCAAATGCTGGTGATTCACCTCCGGTGAAACGCGCACCGATCCCGCAACCGTTGCTGACTCGCCACTCCCGGAGTAGAAAACTTTGCGGCCTTCGGAGATTCCGGAAGAGACATGCGACGCGTCCTGGTCGTTGATGACGAAGAGAACATCCGGCTCGTGGTCCGGTCGCACCTGCGACGCGATGGCTACGAGGTCGAGGTCGCGTCCAATGGGGACGAAGCGCTGGCGCTCGTCGACTCGTTTGGGCCTGACTTCATCCTCACCGACGTGCGCATGCCCAAGATGGGCGGCCTCGATCTGCTGGCCACGCTCAAGGCGAAGGGCGTCGACACCTGCGTCATCGTGATGAGCGCGTACGGCAACGTCGACCAGGCGCTCGAAGCGATGAAGGCCGGTGCGTACGACTATCTCCAGAAGCCCTTCAAGGCCGAGGAGGTGCTGCTCACCATCAAGAAGGCCGAGGAGCGCGAGCTGCTGCGGCGCGAGAACCGCGCGCTCAAGCAGGAGATCCGTCACAAGAGCCAGTTTGAAGAAATCCTCTCCAAGAGTGCGAGCATGCAGGCGATCTTCAAGACGATTGCCAAGGTGGCCGACTTCAAGACGACCGCGTTGGTCACCGGCGAGAGCGGCGTCGGCAAGGAGCTGGTCGCTCGCGCGCTGCACGCCCGATCCAACCGCCGCACCGGGCCCTTCGTCGCCGTCAACTGCGGCGCCATTCCCGAAAACCTCCTGGAGAGCGAGCTCTTCGGCCACAAGCGCGGCGCCTTCACCGACGCCTCGAGCGACAAGTCCGGCCTCTTCGAGCAGGCGACCGGCGGCACGTTGCTCCTCGACGAGATCGGCGAGCTGCCCATCTCGCTGCAGGGGAAGCTCCTGCGCGTCCTTCAGGAAGAGACGATCCGCCGATTAGGCGACACCAAGGACGTGAAGGTCGACGTCCGCATCATCGCGGCGACGCACCGTGACCTCTCCGCCGAGACCAAGGCCGGTCGCTTTCGCGAAGACCTCTTTTATCGGATCAACGTCCTGCACGTGCACGTCCCGCCGCTGCGCGAGCGCCGCGAGGACGTGCCGCTGCTCGTCGATCACTTCGTGGCCCGCAACAACGCCCGCTTCGGCACCAACATCCGCGGGCTCGACGCCGAGGCGCGCCGGATCATGCTCGAGTACGGCTGGCCCGGGAACGCCCGCGAGCTCGAAAACACCGTCGAGCGCGCCATGGTCCTCGCCGAGCACGAGGTCCTGGTCGCCGACGATCTGCCCGATCGCGTCCGCGAGGCGCGCGACCCCATTCAAATGCACCTGATGAGTCAGGAGCTTTCGATCAAGAAGACCTCCCGCATCATCGAGGAGATCCTGATCCGCCGCGCCTTGCAAAAGACCAAGGGAAACCGCACCCGCGCTGCCGAGCTGCTCGAGATAAGCCACCGTGCGCTGCTCTACAAGATCAAGGATTTCGGCGTCGACGTGTGAGCCACTGAGGTGCGCTTCGACAGCCAGGCGCGTGAGCACACATGTTGACAAGGACACCACTTTCGGCCGCCCCGTGAATGGGTACGATTCTTCTCTCTCTGCCCGCGCCCCCCAGCGGCGCCCCCAGCGGCGCCCCCCAGCGGCGCCCCCAGCGGCGCCCCCCAGCGGCGCCCCGCAGCGCGCGTCGACGAAGCGCGCCCTTTACTGAACGTCGACGAAGCGCTGCAAGGTGGTCGCCCCGCCGCGCGAGTCGTGGACCACGGCCCAGATCGCATAGCGACCCTTCTCGGCGGGCGGAACCCAGACCGTGCTGTGGTCGCTCTGGTAGCCCTTGCTGGCGTCGTTGATGAGCCTGATGTCCTCCTCGAATGAGCCGGCTTCGGCGTAGTAGTTGACCCAGACGACCTCGCCCAGTGGCTCGCCGTCGATGCTGGTGGCGTCGGGGTCGGCCTCGCCAACGTCGCGCGGGACATCGACGTCGATATCGTAGGTCTCGCACTCGACGAACTCGTCAATGGCGGCGCAGCCGCTCTTGTCACGTTCCTCCTCGGACACGTCGCAGGCTGCCGCGGCACCAAGGCTCATCTCCTCGATCGGCTCGCCGCTGAACAGAAGTCCGTTTACCTCGGGCTGCGCGTTGGTGCGCCCGTCTTCATAGGCGTAGACGACGGTATAGCCAGGGACGTACGACTCGGCACCGAGCCGCTTGCCAGTCGCATCGAAGCATCCGAAGGGGAAGCTCCCAGCAACCGTGTCCCCCGCGTCGTCCACTGCGCGTAGCGTTCCCGCGCAGACGGTGAAGAACACGAACCCCGTTCCGGCCTTGGGACCGAAGGCCGGCTCGCCACGAGACGTCACGATGTCTTCAGGCAAGGTCACGGTGAAGGTGTCGAAGGCAGGACCCTGAAGCAGGAACTCGCCGGGCGCCACGTCGCCGGCGGACACGCCCTGCAGGAGCGTATTGAGCTGTTCGAAGCAGGCGAAGTACTGGTCACCAGGCGGGTTGAAGCAGCCGCCGATCCAGGTGATCTGCAGTGGTTGCCGATCGTCGATGTCCACGCGGCCGTCGCTGTACCGCATCTTCAACGTGATCGTCTCACCCGGCAGCGCGTAGGGCGGATCAGCCTCGATGGTGAGAACGCGCACACCGTCGATCAGGCTCGCGGGCTTGAACGGCGGGCCACAACTGGGCGTCACCACTGCGCCGAACGCCGTCAGAGCCAGGGTGACCATCGCGACCCTTCGCGCCGAGGGCCTGCGGACGGGGAGCTGATGCTCGGCGGAGGGAGATTTCGGCGTCATCATCAGATCAGAAGTCGGCGCGTACGCCGATGCTTGGAAGGATCGGCAATCCGGTAACGTTCTGCCGCGCCGTGAAGTTGAAGTTGTAGTTGATGCCTTCGACGTTCTGGTTGTTGTACACGTTGGCGACGTCGAGGTAGGCCGACAGCTGCCACGACTGAAACTGCCAGCGCTTGTCCAGCCGGATGTCGAGCGCGTGAAATAGTGGCAATCTCTCGGTGTTGTTGCCAAGCGGGATCGGTATGTAAGTGCCGGTCGATCCGAAGAGAAGCGCATTCACGCGCGTCGGGTCGCAGCCCTCTTCCGCGGGGTTGCAGACGTTGGGGTCAGACAAATTGCCAGATATGAGTCGGAACCGCGATCCGAACTCCCACCCGCCGCCGAGCTTGTAGCTGCCCAGCATCGTGAGGATGTGCGTCTGGTCGAAGTTCACCAGGAACTCCGGCGCGCCCGGGCCGTTCTGGCGGACGCTACGCGACAAGGTGTAGGCGACCCAGCCGAAGAACCGCTCATCGGGCTTGTATTTTAGCAGGAACTCGCCGCCGACCACGTAGCCGAGACCGCGATTGTCATAGCTTGTGCTGCCGCCATCGTCGGAGATGCCAGCGACCACCTGGCGGTCGAGCTGCTTGAAGAAACTTTCGGCGCCCACCTCGATCTGGCGCGTCAGCTCCTGCTCGACGCCGACTGAATAGTGAATGGATCGATTGGAGCTCAGGTCGGGGTTGCCGCCGGCTGCCTCGACGACCTGTTGAAATTGCGGCGGCTGGGAGTAGACGCCGACGCCGCCCTTGACGGTCGTGCGCGGAAACCCTTGGAAAACGTCGAAGCGCGACGAGACGCGCGGCTGCAGGTCGAAGCCGCCATTGAAGTTGTACCCATCGAGACGGGCGCCCGGCACGATGCGCAGGCGCGGTGTCGGGGTCAGCTCGAGCTCCTGGTAGATGGCCGGAAAGACGTAGGCAATCTCGCTCGAAAGCTCGCGAAACGGCCGCGCCGAGAAAGGCTGACCCGGCGGTTCGCCCGGACGGTTGGCCTCGGGCACGCGCAAGTTGACGGTTGCGTTGCCGGCAAACATGTCGAGCCCACTGTTCAACGTCACGCCCTTGCCGAAGCGATGAGTGTGCTCGAAGCGGGTGTTGAGCGACTTGACGTTGAGCGCGAAATAGATCGGACCGAGGTTGAACTCGATGTCGTCCTGTCCGGGCGCGAGGACGGCGCGGATGCTGTCGTCTTTGCCGAGGTCATTTTCGTAGAGGAGCTGGAGCCGCTGAAATCGCGTGGCCAGACCGATATTGCCGGACAGCGCCGGCTGACCAGGTTGCGGCGGGATGAGCAGCTCGAGCGAATCGTCGGACCCGAAGAAGCCGATGCGAAAGCGGCCGGTCTTGTCGTCGTTGTGCTCGATCAGGAACTGGTAGTCGTAATAGACCGGCGCTTGCGTGACCCCGGCGCCCGCGCCCTCGAGGACCGGGCCGAGCCAGGCGTCGATGTAGCTGCGGCGCCCGGCTGCCATGAACGTCCAGCCGTCGTCCCCGATGAAGGGGATCGGCCCCTCGAGGAGCAATCGAGCGTCGATGAGGTCGACCTGGACGAGGCCGTGGTAGCCGTCGTCCTTGGGCGAGCGGATGCCGACATCGACGATGCCGCCTTGCACTCTACCGTACTCCGCGCCGAAGTTGCCGGGGTAGAAGTCGATCTTGCTCAGCACCTCGGTCGGCACGACCGAAGAAAGTCCACCGAAGTGGTAGATGAGCGGGACGGGCGTACCGTCGATGAAGGTCTGCGTCTCGGCAGGGCCGCTGCCACGCACCAGGAGGATGCCAGCGATGCCGGGCGGTCGCGCGACGCCGGGCAGGTTCTGGATGGATCGCAGCGCGTCGCCGTTGGTGCCCGGGATGCGATCGATCTCGCGCTTGGTGAGGGTGCGCTTGGTCACCTCGCGCGGGGGGCGGTCGCCCCGGATCGTGACCTCGAGCCCATCCCCCTCGGTGACCAGGCGGTACTTGACCCGCACTTCCTCGTCGGCAGCCAGCTCCTCGTCGACGTCGAGCGGCTGAAAGCCAGGAGCCCGGATCGAGACGCGGTACGTCCCGGCCGGGAGGTCGCCGAAGGTGAAGGCCCCGTCGGCCGAGGTGGTCACGACCGATGGCGAGTCCTTGCTGGTGATGGTCACCTGCGCGCCGGCGAGAGGCACTTCACCGGTGTCGGTGAGGACCACGCCGCCGAAGCGCTCGGTGGGCGCGGCGGGCTGCGTTGGCGCATCCGGGCCGGTGGGCGGCGCGGCAGGTTTCAACGTGAACGTGAAGCGATAGAGGATGCGGGCGGGTGCCGCTTGACCATTGGCGCGACGAGCAGGCTCGAACTCGAGCTGCTTGGCGGCTGCGATCGCCGCTTCGTCGAAGCCATTGCCAGCAGGGTCGACCACGGTCGCGCCGGCGACCTTACCCTCCGCGTCGATGTCGAGCTGGAGCGCGACCGCCGCCTCGAGGCCCAAGCTCCGTGCCTCGGGGGGATACGTCGGGTCGACGTATTTCACCAGGCGCGGGGGCTGGGCCTGGCCGCTCGGCGCAGCCGGGGCGGCGGGCGTGATGATCGTCCCGGAGCCGCCCCGGGGCGTCGAGACGTCTCCGCGGTCACGAGGCACGCTCTCGGCGGGCGGCTGGGTCGGAGCGCCTTCGGGAGGTGCCTTCGGGGCATCGGGGGCGTCGGGCGCCGGCTGCGCCATGGACGATGCGGCCCACGCCAGTGTCGCGGTCCCCACGAGGACGGCGGCAAGGCGAGAGACGAAACCCGAGGCGGACGTTGGAGCTCGAGACGAGCGGATCGGACGCACGTGCTGCTCGCCCGTCAGACGGGATCGCGACGCTTGAGGAGGACCATGAGGATGGCGAGCTGGAGGAGCGCCATGCCTCCGAGGACCGCGAAGGGAAGCCATTTGTCTTCGTAGGTCGAAAAGCCCCACGCACCGGAGTAGCTATCTGACGCCACCTGGGCCAGCGCGCAATCGAACCGGCCCTTTTCGACGAAGTCCTTGGAGGCGTTGAGGGCCGGATTCATCAGATTGATGCTCCAGCCCGGCTCTTTGGAGAGCTCGGCGCGCTCCGTTGCGACGACGATCTCGAAGCCCCATCGCGCCGGCATCGCTGCGAAGACGGGCTGGAGGTTCGACACGGTGGTCATCGGGACGATGAGCCCGCCGAGGACGACCTGCGGAATGAGAGCGATGGGCGTCAGCGCCATCGCAGCTTCGCTCGAGGTTACGGCGGTCGACAGCAACAGGCCCAGCGCGACGGCGACGAAGCTGGTCGCCAGCAGCCCAGCCAGTTGCATGAAGAAGGCCTCGGCCCCTCCATGGAAGCCGAGCACCGCAAAGACAATAGCGAGCAACATCGTGCATTGCACGACGCAGAACATGCAGAGCATCAGGTATTTTGACAGGACGTAGTTCAACAAGCCCAGGTTCACCATGCGCTCGCGCAGATAGATGGCGCGCTCGCTGACGATCTCACGGGCTGCGTTGCTGGTGCCGAACCACACCGCCGACACGACGAGGAAGAAGATCGCGCCCGTCGCGTCGGTCGTCTCCTTCATGCCTTTGAGCACGTCGCCGCCGGCCTGCATTGCCGGCTGGTTCTTCTGAAGCTGCTGGAGAGCCCCCAGGCACCAGCCAGGGACCGAGTCGTCCATCGAACCGAAGACGCCGGCCAGTAGGCCGCCGATGATCGGCGCCTGAAGAAGCATGATGAGGAGACCGGTGACGTCGCGTGTCTTGACCCTCCAATAGCGGGAGAGGAGCTGGGTGAGCTGCCCGGAGGTCGACGCGCGCCCAGGAGGCAGCCCGCGGTGGCCGTCGCCAGTGCCAATCGAGCGCCGACCCGAGTACATTTTTCGATAGATCGGGTTCTGATCGCTGAAGAACTCGGCGCGCCACTCCATGGCGCCCTCTTTCTTCGCGTCGGACTTCTTGTAGTTCGGGTTCTGCGCCTTCTTGCGCTCGAACAGCGGCACTTCGCGCTGCGCGAGCATGTCGAACATGTCGCGCGGGTTGTCGATGTCGTTGGGCTGGCCGTGGCGCGTCTTCCACGTTCCGAAGAAGCTGTAGGCGTCCTTGGTTGAGCCGAAGAAGGCCGGGACGCCGCCGTAACCCATGATGAGACAGTGCGTGAACTTCTCGAACTCGTCCTTCGCCGGCTGGTGGATCGTCATGATGATCGTCTTGCCGGTCGCTGCGGTCAGCTTGGACAACAGCTCGATCAAGGCCGTGGTGTCGTCGGACGCGAGGCCCGAGGTCGGCTCGTCGAGGAAGACGATGACGGGGTCGGTCACCAGCTCGAGCGCGATGTTGACGCGCTTGCGCTGTCCGCCGGAGAGGATCTTCTTCTCGGGCTTTCCGATCTGGAGATTGCGCAGGCCGTCCAGACCGAGGTCCTTCAGGGTCTGCTCGACGCGCTGATCGATCTCCGCGTCGGAGTAGTCGGGCGGAAGGCGGAAGCGTGCGCTGTAGCGCACGGCCTCGAATACCGTCAGCTCGGGATGCACCAGATCGTCCTGCGGGACGTACCCGATCGATCCGCGGAGGGTGTCGTAGATCGAATAGAGATCTTCGCCGTTGATCCGCACCACGCCGCTGGTCGGCGGGAGATAGCCGTTCAGCGCCAACAAGAGCGTCGTCTTGCCGGCGCCCGACGGGCCCATGAGCGCGATCATGTCGCCGGGAAGGGCCTTGAAGCTGACGTTGTCGAGGAGCGTCTTTTTGACCGCCGGGTTGTCGCGATCGGGCACCTCGAGCACGAGGCTCCACGCCTCGATCTCGTAGAGAGGGCGACCGGCCCAGTTGGCGGAGCTGTCACCGCCTCCGAAATCTTCCTGCACGACCTCGGCGCCGTTGCCGGACGCCTGGATCTGCAGGGGCATCGGCCCGATGTAGAGTTTCTCGCCGGAGGCGACGGCGATCTTTTGGCCGGCCGGGATCCTTTGACCTCGAACGAACGTGCCGTTGCCGCTGCCGCGGTCTTCGATGAAGAACGCGCCCCCGATGGAGTGGAGCAGTGCGTGACGGCTCGACACCTGCGCGTGAGAGATGACGATGTCGTTGTCGGGCGTGCGGCCGATGGTCTTGACCGGCTGCTGCGAAAAATCGACCTGACCGAGGATCGTCTTGTTCTTGCGCGCGACCGGCGCGCCGCTCGGCACGGAGCCGGCGACGGCGAGGCCGGCGTTCGCCGCGAGACTGGCCTGCGCGATCATCATCGCGGCATCACCGCTGATGGCCTGGGTGCCGGGGCTCGCCGGGTGACCACCCCCGCCCGCCACGGCCCTCGGCGCGCCGGGAGCTGCGGCGCCCGCCATCGCCGGAGCAGCGCCTGCCTGAGCGTGGCCCACGCCTCCGCGCGCGATCTGCGCAAGGAGCGAGACCTGAACAGGCACCGGTCCGAACGCGACGATCCCGTTGGGATCGATCGGCGTCGGGGTGTTGGGCGCGATCTTGTTGCGGCCGACGTACGTGCCGCTCGTCGATCCGTGATCGACGATCATCATGCGGTCGAGCATCACCGTCGCGTGCATGCTCGACACGCTGCCGTGCTGAAGGATCAGCGAAGCGCGGGCCGGATCTCGCCCGATAATCAGGTGCCCGGCAGGCGCCTGAGCTTGGCCGAACGCGAGGATCTGCTGCGTGATCGCGGGGTGGGAGAGAGGGACCGCGACCGGACCGATGTTGAACGGAGTCCGGAGGTCGAAGGGAGCCTGCTCACCAGGCGCGAGGGGGCGCCCCTGGGCGGTGCACCCCGGCGCGGTCGGTATGAAGAGGAGCTGGCCGCCCCCCTGGTGGACGATGCGAGCGTGCTCGGGCTGGATGCCCGGGCCCTGGACGACCACGTCACAGTTGGGTGCGCTACCAACCGAGATGCTCTGCTTGCCGAAGCTCATGCCCTTCTCGTGCCGCACGCGGAAGTCGGGCCGCGCGGCGGCGCGAGGCTAGCAGCAATGACCTGACGCTCAGCGTAGGAAGAGCGCCCAGAGCAGCATCACCAGCAGAATCGCCACGAGGACCGACAGGCCTAGGATGAGATAGACGATCTGGCCCTTGCTTTTGGGCGCGAAAGGTCTTGCGAGGGGCACGGGGTAATTGACCCCGGCCAGCGCGCCGGACGCCAGCGCGCCGGCGGGAACGCCGCCCATCGGCATGTTGGAGTGCCCGGAGCCGCCGCCCATCGGCGCGAGCGAGGCGGGTACCGTCGCGCCCACGTGACCGGGGCCCGGTGTCGCTCCGTACGAGCCGGCGGCCGGCCCGGCGGCCCGCGGAGGCAGGGGCAGCTGTTGTGGAGAGCCGGCCTGATACGGCGCCATTCCCAGGGCGCCGCCCGGATGCGGGTGTGCGGTCGAGCCCATGCCGGCTGGCGCAAGACCTGGATGGCTGGGCGCTGCTGCCGGGACGCCCGTCGCGTTCCACGTCGGGGCCACGTGCCCGACCGCCCCGGCGGCGGGGCTGTGCGACATGATGTGCGTCTCGCTCTCGTCGAGTCGGGTCGGCGGACCCGCGACGGTGGGCGCGACGGTCGTAGGCGCGCCGTGCGCCGTGCGCGGAATGCCGTCGGGACCGGGCTGCGAGTGACCTGCCGGGGATCCGGGGTTGGTCGGACTGACCGGCGTCCCCGGAACAGTGGACCCGACCTTGTTGCCCACCGCGGTCACGCGGACGATCTGCACCGTGATGTTGTCGTGGCCGCCGCGATCGTTGGCGAGCCGGACGAGCTGGTTGCACGCGTAGGTCAGGTCGCCGCTGGCGAGAGCCTGACGCGTTGCCGCGAGGATGTCGGGACCGAGTGCGAGGTCGGTCAGCCCGTCACTCGCTTGCAGCATCAGGTCGCCGGGAAACACTTCCATCGGCTCGGGTCGAAGCTCGACGTCGACCTCCGGCTTCATGCCGAGCGCGCGCGTGATCTTGTTCGAGTCGGGGTGGCCGATCGCCTGCTCTTCGGTGATGTACCCGGCGTCGATGAGGCCCTGCACCATCGAATGGTCGCGGGTCAGCGGGTAGATCTGGTTCGAGCGGATGATGTACGCGCGGCTGTCGCCGACGTGAGCGACCTCGAGTCCGCCATCGTGCAACAGCATCGCGACGACGGTCGAGCCGGGGCGGACCTTGTTTTCGACGCCACCGCCGAGCTCGTAGACGCGTCGCGCCGCCTCTTCCACCGAGGCCTTGAGCGCCTGGCCCGGTGTCATCGACTCCGGCATGCGCTCGAGGGTCTCGAAGATCGTTGTGATCGCGCGCCGGCTCGCCTCCTGACCACCGTAGTGGCCGCCCATGCCGTCGCACAGGACGCACAGATGACCGAAGCGGGACTCCGAGAACCCGCATGAGTCCTCGTTCACCTGCTTGTTGGGATCGCGTCCAGGGTCGCTTGCCTGGGCGATGTCGACCTTGAGCGCGAGCGGACGCCGGCGCGGAGCTGCGCCGGTCGCGTTTGCAGGGATTGCCGAAGAAGAAGCCACGTTTGCAGGGACTTTCGGGGCGCTACTCGAGACGAACCGCGAACTCTACAGGACCGAAGCGGAGCTGGGCGCCGTTCGGAACCGGGGACCATATGGAGGGCGGGAGGCGCTGGCCGTTGAGGAGGGTGCCGTTGTTCGAGTTGTCGTCGCGGACAAGCAGCTGGCCCTGCTCGATCTTCAAGGTGGAGTGCTGTCCTGAGACGCGCGGTTCCGTCAGCAAGATCTGACAGGCGCCGCCGTCGCGCCCGGCGCGCATCTCCATACCCGGCAGAATCGTGAAGATCCCCTGGGCGCCAGTCAGCGTCGCACGAGACACGTACGCGACGGGAGGCGCCATCGGATGAATCGGCGCGGGCGCAGGAATGGGACCGCCCGCCACGATGGGCTTGGGGGGCGGGGGGGCGTTGGCTCCGCCGCGCTTTCCACCGCTGCGGATGATGGTCACCAGGAGCAGGGCCAGCACCAGGCCGCCGAAGGTCGCGCCCCCGATGATGAGGTAAGGGGGCGGAGCTTCGCTGGCGCGGACCGTGAGGATCTTGTCGGCCGTGACGGCGCTCGTGCGCTTCGCTTGGTTGTCATAGACGACGATGCGCGTGCTCATCTTGTCGCCGCTGCCCGACAGAAACTTCGTCTTGTCGGGGATCTCGAACTCGACGAACGAGTCGCTGGCGGTCACCGCCTGGCCGCGGAGACCCGCTTCGATCAGCGTGCGCTGGGCGTTCTTCGCATCCTCGAGCGAGCCGCTGCCGAGGGTTGCGGGCGCCGGCTGGTTCTTCGGGACGAGGTAGAGCTCAGCGCGCTGCTTGTTCCCTCCCCAGCAGAAGTTGCCGTAGACCTTGATCTTGCCACCGGGGAAGAGGGGGTTCTTCTCCGCTTCGCGCATGGTGGCGTCGCGGTCGACGTCGAGTGGCCACATCGTTGGGTCGATGCCGACCGGGACGTTGGAGAACGTCGCGTCGGGCGCGATCGCCGGATCGGTGTTCTTGAAGAACAGCTTGAACGTCTGCGTGATCGTCGGCGCCACACACGAGACCGACCACTTGACGATATGCATCTTGTCGAAGCGCTGACGGACTGCGCTGACGATGCGCGGCCCGCGCGCGGCACCGCCCTCGCGGACGATGCTGAAGAAGCCGCCGATGTCGTAGTTCGTCATCTGCTCCATGAACTCCCGCGAGTTGGAGGCGAACTCGTCGACCTGACCCCGTGAGGGGAAAAGGATCGAAATGACGGGGACGGGCGTCTTGGGAAGGGCCTGGTTCTCCTCCGGGAAGCGACCCTTGGTGAGGTACTCGCGCAGGAGCGTGGCGCCCGGGCCGGTCGAGCTGGGATCGCCGCCCGCTTGCCCGTTGGAAAGGACGACCAGCGCTTGGTGTAGCGGCGACTGGACCTTCAGTCCGGCGTTGCCGAGCTCCTTGAAGCCGTCAGTGACCGCGGTCTTGATGATCGAGAACAGGCGACGGGTGCGGCCTTGCGTCGGGTAGGTCCGCGGGACGGTGGCCATATGCGCGATGGCTGCGTTGCGGTCGGAGAGCCAACGCGAGTCGCTGACGACGGCGCGGTCGTTGAAGAACATCACATCGACGATGTCGTTCGGACCCATCGATTGGATGAACGACTGCGCCACGTATTTCGCCTCTTCGAAGCGCGGGCCCATGGTCTGCGCAGCATCGATGAGGATCAGCCACGATGTGCCGACGCCGGGCTGATTGAGGCTCGTGCCCCATCGCTCCTTGGAGACGAACTTGCCGGGCACGTCGGCGCCGTCGACCAACACCGTGAGGATCGCGTTCTGTTCGGGAAAGTCGAAGGGGCTGTAAAGCGCCATCGGCTTTTCCATCGCGTCGGCGACGCAATCGTTGTTCGCGTCGCCAGTCTCCATCGCGCAGGGGCCGAGGGCGTCGCTGATGCGCTTGTTCTGGACGATCTCGATGATGGTGGTGAGCGTCGGTGCACCATCGATTGTGCTCGCGCGGGGGTCGATCCGAAGGATGTGCGCCTCCGGCGCCGCTGCCGCGAGGCGCGGCAAGAGCAGCAACGACGCGAAGAGCATCGACACTGCGAAGGCCAGGGCCCCACGGAGGCGGGGTGCCGCCGTTGCTCCTCCCTGGACGCGGGGGCTGATCATTCTTTCTCGTTCCTCCGTCCCAGCACGCTTCGAGAAGCTCGACCGCAAATCGATCGGTGGAGCTTCCCGACGCGCGGGTCGCGCGCCTCCGGATGCGGGGCCTCCCGCAAAGCCGACGGCGCGTGTGCGCTACTGCAGACGCGACGCGACGTTGATCACGATCACGCTGTATCCGCCGAACCGCACCTTGTCGCCGTCGCGCAGCTCGCGGCGGCCCTGGAAGCCGATGGCCTCTTCGTTGTGGAACGTTCCGTTGGTCGAACCGAGGTCACTCAGCGTGAGCCGGCCACCCTCCGACTCGATGGTCGCGTGATGCGTCGAGGTCGTGCCATGGCCGACTGGCACATCGACCTCCTGACCTGTTTCGGCGCGCCCGACGAGGTTTTTCCCTTGGAAAAGCGGCCAGAACTTACCGAGCGGATCGTCCTGGAAGCTGACGAGGAACCCGGCGAGCGTCCGTCGCTGCGCGGCATTTCCGGCTGCTGGAGTGGGCGGCCGACCCGGACCCGCGTCGAAGCCCTGCATCGCTCCGGTCGGGGGAAGGGCACCTCCCATTCCGGGCGGCGGCCCCATTCCGGGCGGCGGCCCCATTCCCATGTTGGGCTGGCCCTGCGGGGCGAACGCGGTCGCGCCGAAAGCGTCCTCCTTGTTCATCGGGGGACCACCGAACGGTGAGGGGGGAGGTGGCGCGGGATAGCCACCACCTCCGCCATCCATTCCGGGGGGGGGACCGAAGCCTTGAGGCGGACCATAACCTTGAGGCGGACCGAAGCCTTGAGGCGGACCGAAGCCTTGAGGCGGACCGAAGCCGCCGCCACCGTCGCCGGGGTAGCCACCACCGGGAGGCGGACCTTGGGGCGGGCCAAAGCCGCCGCCACCGTCGCCCGGATAACCCCCACCCGGGGGTGGGCCCTGCGGCGGGCCAAACCCACCGTTATCGCCAGGATATCCGCCCATGCCCGGAGGCGGGCCCATGCCTGGGGGCGGACCGAAGCCGCCGCCATC
>Ga0105046_10005822_pt1 | contig 19474 bp, 19 predicted proteins | sample MAT03_FD_78385 | JGI IMG/M metagenome (GOLD analysis project Ga0105046, IMG submission 78385) | Freshwater microbial communities from Lake Fryxell liftoff mats and glacier meltwater in Antarctica - MAT-03 (megahit assembly) | ecosystem: Environmental > Aquatic > Freshwater > Ice > Liftoff... | reverse complement strand
GTTGATCAGTGCCGTGTTCATGTCCGTCTTGAAGAAACCCGGCGCGATGCCGTTGACCTGCACGTTGTGCGGGGCCGCTTCCACGGCCAGCGCGCGCGTCAGCATCTTGAGCGCGCCCTTGCTTACGGCGTAGGGCACGATGTTGGGCCGCCCGATGTCGGAAGCCAGCGAACAGATGTTGATGATCTTGCCGCGTCGCCGCGCCTGCATCCCGGGCAGCACCGCACGGATCATCAGGAACGGGCCGTCCAGGTTGGCGGCCTGCAGCGTGCGCCACTCTTCCAGTGAAAAATCCGGCAACAGCTTGCGGTGATTCATCGCCGCATTGTTGACGAGGATGTCGACGGGGCCGACGGTGCGCTCGATCTCGGCCACGTTGGCCGTGACGGCAGCTTCATCGGTGACATCGAATGCGCAGCGGCTGGCCTGGTGCCCGGCGCCCTGCAGTTGCGCCAATGCGGCATCGAGCTTGTCGCGGTTGCGCCCGTTGATCACCACCCGCGCGCCGGCCGCCGCGAGGCCTTCCGCGATGGCGAGGCCGAGTCCGCCGCCGCCACCGGTGACGAGCGCCACGCGCCCGGAAAGATCAAAGGGATGTGCACTCACGCAGGGCTTCTCCAGGGGAACACCACCAACGACGAATCAGCGCAGGCGGAGCACGTCGCGCATGTCGACGAGTCCGGCCTGGCCGGCGGCGCGCCGCGCCGCGACGAAATGCACGGCGCGCAAGGCGCCGGCTGCGAAATTCTGGCGGGACGTGGCGCGATGGCTGATCTCGACACGCTCGCCGGTGCCAGCATAGACGACGGTGTGCTCGCCGACGACGTCGCCGCCACGCAGCGCGGCGAAGCCGATGGTGCCGGCCTTGCGTTCGCCCGTGACGCCTTCGCGGGACAGCACTGCCACGTCAGGCAGTTGCGTACCAAGGCCAGCCGCAGCCGCTTCGCCGAGGCGCAACGCAGTGCCGGAGGGCGCATCCACCTTGTGCCGGTGATGCATCTCGACGATCTCGATGTCGAAGTCCGGACCCAGCGTTCGTGCAGCCGTTTCGACCAGCGCCAGCAGCACGTTGACGCCTACACTCATGTTGGCGGCGAACATCACCGGGATCTGTGTTGCGAACTGCGTCAATGCAGCAAGCTCAGCGTCGTTCAATCCGGTGGTACCCACCACCGCACCCACACGCGCCTTGGCGCACGCTGCGAGATGCGCGAGCGTTCCGGCGGGCCGCGTGAAGTCGATCAGCACGTCCGCCGCCGCCACCGCTGCGGCAACGTCACTGGTGACGCGGACACCCGTGCTGCGCCCGATACGCTCGCCAGGGTCGCGGCCAAGCTCGGCGCTACCCGGGATGTCGAGTGCACTGGCCAGCGTGCATGACGGATCGCCCAGTACGGCCTCGACCAGCGCCTGCCCCATGCGGCCCCCGGCGCCCGCAACCACGATGCGCACCGGTGCGGCCATCAGGGCGTGGGTGGCGCAGAAGGATCGCCGATGCGGCGGAACCAGTCAATGATCTTGCCGACGATACCGGCGTCCTGGCCGAACGGGTCCTCGGGTAGCGAACGCTGGGCGGCCAAGCGGTTCAGCTCCTGCGCCGACTGCGGCATTTCGTCACCTTCCCATCGCGCCAGCACGTCGTCGGTGAAATAAACGGTGAACAACCGCTGATCCTGCACCCGGCCGCGCCGGCTGAACTGGTAGACATAATCCCAGCGGTTTTCGCGGAACACCGTCATCACCAGCGGGGTGCCGAGCGCCTGGCGCACTTGCTGTCGCGTCTGCCCCACCTTCAGCCGGTCCACCATGTCCTGCGACAGGAAATTGCCCTGGTTGATGTCGAGCCGGTAGACGCCCAGCTGCGTGATGATCGGCAGGTAGGTTTCGAGCATCGTCGGCGTGGATGACGGCGTCGCACATGCGGTCAGCGCCAGCAATGCAACCGCGGCGCCAAGCCGGCGCGAAAACGACTTCAGATCGGTAAGTGGTTGCGGCACGGGCTTCTGATTGTGGTCGTTCGACGGAGGTTCATCGGCAGCGGCGGCAGATGGTTGCGATGGCGCGGCAAGCCGGGTTACACGCTATTATAGCTTTTCGATCCCCAAGCTTTACGCCCCCCCCATGAGCTCTACGCAGGATCTCAAGAGCGCCGGCCTCAAGGCCACGTTGCCGCGCCTCAAGATCATCAATCTCTTCGAGGCATCGAAGGTCCGGCATCTCACGGCCGAGGACGTCTACAAACTGCTGTTGGCGGATGGCCTCGATATCGGGCTCGCCACGGTTTACCGGGTGCTGACGCAATTCGAGCAGGCGGGGCTTCTCGTCCGCCACCACTTCGAGTCAGGCAAGGCAGTCTTCGAACTGAACCAGGGCACGCACCATGATCACCTGGTCTGCCTGCAGTGCGGCCACGTCGAAGAATTCTACGACGCCGATATCGAGAAGCGCCAGATCAGGATCGCACGGGAGCGCGGCTTCGAGATCAGCGAGCACGCACTCTATCTCTACGCCGACTGCACCAAACCCCGGTGCCCGCACAAAAAGTAACGGCTCGCGTCATTCGTCCACGTTCCGCCGGTTGAAGTCGGCCAGCCGGAAGCCCAGCAGGTACAAGGACGCGAAGTAGACGAAGGCCGACACTACGATGATGCCGGCCAGGCGCCCCACCTTCGCCCACAGGCCCGCCTCGAGCCAGAACGACGCCGGCCCTGCCATCCAGAACAGCAAGCCCGCCAGTACACCCACCGCCACCATCAGCTTGCACACGAACATGAACCAGCCGGCGCGCGGGATGTAGTACCCGGCACGGCGCAGGAACCAGAAGAGCAACAACGCGTTGATGGTCGCCCCCAGGCTGGTGGCCAGCGTGAGGCCGGCGTGACCCAGCCGCCACATCAGCATCAGTGCCATCGCCTGCGTCACGAACACGGTGAAGAACGCGATCCGCACGGGAGTCTTCAAGTTCTGCCGCGCATAGAACCCCGGTGCCAGGATCTTGATGAGGATCAGCCCCAACAAGCCGACGCTATACCCAAGAAGCGCCTCGCGGGTCTGCCACACATCATTGACGTTGAACTTGCCGTATTGATACAGCGTGGAGATGAGCGGCAGCGCCAGCAGCCATAGCGCGACCGCCGCCGGCAACGACAGCATGAATGCGAGGCGCAGTCCCCAGTCGAGCAGCGAGGAGTACTCGGCGTCGTTGGCGTCGCTGTGATACTTGGCCAGCGAGGGCAACAGCACCGTGCCCAGCGCCACGCCCAGCAGCGCACTTGGAAACTCCATCAGTCGATCCGCATAGGTGATCCACGAAATGCGGCCATCGCCGAGCAACGCGGCCCATTGCGTGTTGAGCAGTGCGGATATCTGGGCCGCCGATACCCCGATCAGTGCCGGCCCCATCGCCCGCAGGACACGCCGCACGCCTTCGTCGCGCCAGTTGAAGGCGGGACGCGGCAACATGCCGATGCGCGCCAGCGGCGCGATCTGCAGCAACAGTTGCGCCACACCACCGATGAAGACGCCCCAGGCCAGCGCCAGGATCGGCGGGTCAAAATAACGCGACAGGAAGATCGCCGCGAAGATGACCGACAGGTTGAGCAGTACCGGCGTGAAGGCGGGAATCGCGAACCGCCGGTAGACATTGAGCACGCCGCCGGCCAGCGACACCAGCGACACGAACAGGATGTAGGGGAACACGATGCGGATCATGTCCGCCGTCAGTTCCACCTTGCCCGGCGTCGCAGCGAAGCCGCTGGCCAGCAGGTAGACGAGCCAGGGCGCGGCCAGCACCCCAAGCACGGTCACCCCGAGCAGGACGACGGCCAGCAGCGTCCCCATCCGCCCCACCAGGTCGCGCGTGGCATCAGCGCCCCGTTGCCGGTGGTATTCAGCCAGGATGGGTACGAAAGCCTGCGAAAACGCCCCTTCGGCGAACATCCGGCGCAGGATGTTGGGTAGTCGAAAGGCCGCCTCGAAGGCGTCCATCTGGACCCCGGCCCCGAAAAAGGCCGCCTTGAGGCTCTCGCGCACCAGCCCCGTGACCCGGGAAATGAGGGTCATCCCGCTGACGGTTGACAGGGCGCGGAGGAGATTCACAGGGAAGGGGCAGTCGGCTCGCCGCCCGGAAGGCTTTTGGCGGTGCCAAGCCTTGTCGAACCAGCGAAAAAAGGCTATTATCCTTGGCTTGGTTCGATTTTTCCAACTGTAGTCGCAGGGGCAACTTTCGCTGACGCCCGGCGCACGAAAATCCGAACACCACCCATTTTCAATCCAGGGACTCTTATTCCATGGCCAATTCGGCGCAAGCAAAGAAGCGCGCCCGGCAGGCAGAGGCAACGCGCAAGCGTAATGCCAGCCTCAAGTCGGAGCTGCGCACCGCGGTAAAGAAGGTGAAGAAGGCCATCGTTGTCGGCGACAAGGCTGCTGCCACCAAGATGATGCAGGAATCGCAGGCAGTGATGGACAAGATCGCCGACAAGAAGATCGTGCACAAGAATCTCGTCGCGCGCACCAAGTCGCGCCTGTCGGGCGCCATCAAGGCGCTTGCCTGATCGAGGATCCGTTCCTCGATCCGTAAAAAGGCGCCGGCACCGGCGCCTTTTTCGTTGCGGACCCCATGCTAAAGTTCTTTTTTGAATGAGGTAAACGCGAATGCCGTCGCCGCCTGGCGCGTCCCGCGTCGCCCACCGCCCATGAGCCCCGCGCCGCCCAAGCATTTCCTGCAGTGCAAGGATTTCTCGCAGGACGACTATGCGTACCTTTTCGAGCGCACCCGCTGGATCAAGGAACGCTTCAAGCGCTACGAGCTCTACCAGCCGCTGCGCGACCGCACGCTGGCCATGGTGTTCGAGAAATCCTCCACGCGCACGCGGGTGTCATTCGAAGCAGGGATGAACCAGTTGGGAGGCATCGCGATCAACTTGAATCGCGGCGACACGCAGTTGTCGCGCGGCGAACCCATTGAGGACGTGGCACGCGTCATCTCGCGGATGGTCGACGTGGTGATGATCCGTACGTTCGAGCAGTCGATCATCGACCGCTTCGCCGCGCATTCGCGCGTGCCGGTGATCAACGGGCTCACCAACGAGTATCACCCCTGCCAGATTCTGGCCGACATCTATACGTATATCGAACATCGCGGCTCCATCGCCGGCAAGACCGTGGCCTGGGTCGGCGACTCCAACAATGTCTGCAGCACGTGGCTGCAGATGGCCTCCATCCTCGATTTCAAGGTCCATGTCTCCACGCCGCCCGGCTACGAGATCGAGCGCGTCGGCGCAGGCACGGGAACGGGTGCCGGCAGGTACTATGAATCGTTCGCCGACCCGATGGACGCGTGCCGCAATGCCGATCTCGTCACCACCGACGTGTGGACCAGCATGGGATTCGAGGCCGAAAACGAAGTGCGCAAGCGTGCCTTTGCCGACTGGTGCGTCGACCCCGACATGATGGCGCAGGCGAAGCCCAATGCCCTTTTCATGCACTGCCTGCCGGCGCATCGTGGCGAAGAAGTGACGGCAGACGTCATCGACGGCCCGCAGAGCGTGGTGTGGGACGAGGCGGAAAACCGCCTGCACGCGCAGAAGGCCTTGCTTGAATACCTGGTATGTGGACGCGTCGAAGTCTGACCTTCCGCTGCGCCAGATCACAGAACGTTCCACCGGAGGCAACGTCATGCACCATCGTTTCCTGAAGAGCATCGTCGTCGCGGTTGCGCTTGCCTGTGCCGCGTCCGTGTCAGCGCAGACCTGGCCTGAAAAGCCGATCCGCTTCGTGATGTCAGCACCTGCGGGCAGCTCCATCGACGTGCTCGGCCGCACCATCGCCGACAAGCTGAAGGACCGCCTCGGCCAGCCCGTGATTGTCGAAAACAAGCCGGCCGCCGGCGGCACCGTGGCCACCGACGACATCGCCAAGGCCCCGCCGGATGGCTACGCGATGGTGCTGGCGTTCAACGGCCCGCTGTCGATCACGCCACTACTGCGCAAGGTTCCCTACGATGTCACGAAGGATCTGGCGCCCGTCATCATCACGTCAAGCCAGCCCAACGTGCTGGCGGTCAATGCGCAGTTGCCCGCGAAGGACCTGAAGGAACTGGTCGCGTACGCAAAGGCCAATCCGGGCAAGCTCAACTATGCCTCGGTAGGTGCGGGCAGTTCGTCGCATCTGAATGCCGAACTGCTGAAGTCGCTGGCCGGCATCGACATCGTGCACGTGCCGTTCAATGGTTCGCCACCCGCGGTCACCTCCACCGTGCAGGGCGAAACCCAGATACTCTTCGCAGTGATGCAGCCACTGCAGCCGCAGATTCAGGCGGGCAAGCTGCGCGCCATCGCCGTCACGTCGGCCAAGCGCTTCCCGCTGCTGCCCGATCTGCCGAGCATCGCCGAGAGCGGATATCCCACGTTCGAGGCATTGGCGTGGAACGGCGTGCTGGTACCGGCGGGCACGCCCAAGCCCGTGATCGCGCGGTTGAATGCGGAGATCAATGCAATCCTGAAGCTGCCCGACGTCGTGCAGAAGATGAACGCCGCGGGCTTCGATCTCATCGGCGGCACGCCGGAGGATTTTGGCGCGTTAATCAAAGCTGAGACCGACAAGTGGGCGCCGGTGATCAAGAGCGCCAATATAAAAATAGATTAAGTATCCCCCCTCCGGCGCTTGTGGCGCCCTGCCGACTCCGGGGGCACCCCGCCTTGGGGCGGCCCCTCTACTCGGGGCGCAACTTTTCCTTCGTTAGCTGCGGCAGCGGCGAATTCTCCGACGGCGCGAGCAGCCCCAGTTTCGAATACACCATTAACTTTTCGCGCGTATCGACGATATCGAGGTTGCGCATCGTCAGCTGTCCGATGCGATCCTGTGGCGTGAAGAACGCGGCGCCCTTCTCCATCGTCAGCCGCTCCGGTTTGTAGGTGAGGTTGGGGCTCGTGGTGTCGAGGATCGAGTAGTCGTTGCCGCGACGCAGTTCCACCGTCACTTCACCGGAGATGGGCCGCGCCACCCAGCGCTGCGCCGTCTCGCGCAACATGATCGCCTGCGGGTCGAACCAGCGGCCCTGATACAGCAACCGTCCCAGCCGGCGGCCACTGTCGCGGTATTGCTCGATGGTGTCTTCGTTGTGAATGCCCGTGACGAGGCGCTCATAGGCGATGTGCAGCAGCGCCATGCCGGGTGCCTCGTATACGCCGCGGCTCTTGGCCTCGATGATCCGGTTTTCGATCTGGTCGCTCATGCCGAGGCCATGGCGCCCGCCGATCGCATTGGCTTCGAGCAGCAGTGCGACCTCGTCGCTGAACGTGACGCCATTGAGCGCCACGGGCCGGCCTTCATCGAAACGTACGGTGACGGTTTCCGCTTTCACGATCACGTCGTCGCGCCAGAACGCCACACCCATGATCGGCTGCACGATCTTCATCCCCTGGTCGAGGAATTCGAGATCTTTGGCCTCGTGCGTGGCGCCCAGAACATTCGAATCGGTGGAGTAGGCCTTTTCCGAACTCATCTTGTAGCCGAAACCCGCCTTGGTCAGGTATTCGGACATCTCCTTGCGGCCACCCAGTTCGTCGATGAACCTGGCATCGAGCCACGGCTTGTAGATGCGCAGGCTCGGGTTGGCGAGCAGGCCATACCGATAGAAGCGCTCGATGTCATTGCCCTTGAACGTGCTGCCGTCACCCCAGATATTGACGTCGTCCTCGCGCATCGCGGTGACGAGCATCGTGCCGGTGACGGCGCGGCCGAGCGGCGTCGTGTTGAAGTACGTGACACCTGCGGTGGAAATATGGAATGCGCCGGCCTGCAATGCGGCGATGCCTTCGGCGACGAGCGCGGTGCGGCAATCGACGAGACGCGCGAGTTCCGCGCCATACGCCAGCGCGCGGCGCGGAATGTCGTCGTAATCGGGCTCGTCCGGTTGCCCGAGATTGGCCGTGTACGCATAGGGAATCGCCCCCTTCGCACGCATCCAGAGCAGCGCGGCGCTGGTGTCAAGTCCGCCGGAAAAGGCGATGCCGACTTTCTGGCCGACGGGAAGGTCCTGCAGGATGGTCGACATGTCGTGGCAAGGGTCCTGAGCAATCGCGTATTCTAGCGGACACACTGGCCGCGCCGACGGATGACCCTTCTACCGCGTGCATGGTTGGCCCTGAATGGAGAGGTGAAGATGGCGGTGAGCAAGATCCATCGATACGCCAGCACGGCGGCCGTGGTGTCCTGGGATGCGGCACGCTGCATCCATGCCGCTGAATGCGTGCACACCTTGCCGGAGGTCTTCGACCCGAAGGCGAAGCCCTGGATTCGACCGGACGTGGCCGATGCGCAAGCCCTCGAAACGGCGGTCGAACGTTGTCCGTCGGGGGCGCTGTCGCTGCACACGCCCGACGGCACGCCGCTGTTGAAGGCGCCCGCCACCAATACCGGCCTCGTGACAACCGAGGGACCGCTCTATGTGCGCGGCACGATAACTCTGGTGCGTGGTGGCGAGGCCACGCAGGAGACCCGCGTGGCACTCTGCCGCTGTGGCGCATCGCTCAACAAGCCGTATTGCGACAACAGCCATCGCCAGGCGGGCTTCGCCGATCCGGGCGCGTTGCCGGCGAGCATCCCCGCGGAGCCTCGCGTGGACATGAGCGCATCGCTGACCATCACGCCCACCACCAACGGCCCCAATCAGGTGATCGGTCCGTTGACGCTGCACGGCAGTGGCGGCCGCACCGCGTTCGCGCTGACGACCTTTCTTTGTCGATGCGGCGCCTCGCGCAACAAGCCGTATTGCGATGGCTCGCACCGCGCGATCGGCTTTGCCGGCTGATCGCCGCGACCCCAGCACCACTTAGCGTCATGTCCACGGACTCCGCCAAAGTACTTGGGCTCCTGGCCCGTGCGTTCGAACTGCAGCAACGCGGACAATTCACCGATGCCGATGCGCTGTATGTCGACGCGCTGAAGTTGGCGCCCGACGATCCCACGGCACTGGTGAATGGCGGTGTCCTGGCGCTGGCCCGCGGCGACATCGGTCTCGCCGTCGCGCGACTCGAACACGCTGCGCGGGTTTCACCCCGCAACGCCATCGCCCGGGACAATCTTGCGTTGGCCCTGCTTCACGCCGGTCGCGCGGACGACGCGCTGGTCGCGAGCGACCATGCCGTCGCGTTGCAGCCCCGCCTGGCCACGGCGCACAACCATCGCGGCATCGCGCTTGCCCGCCTGCGCCGCAACGCCGAGGCGCGTGCCGCCTTCGGGCAGGCCATGGCCCTCGATCCGCGGCTGCTGGTGGCGGCGCTCAACTTCGGCGACCAGGCCAACGATGCCGGCGACGCACGAGAAGCGGCGCTTGCCTACGACCGTGCGCTGGTCCTCGAGCCCGGCAACCTGCATGCCGCCACCGGCCGCGCGTTTGCCACCGCGCTGGAGGGCGATCTCGCCGGCGCCGCGCGATCGCTGGAAGCCACCACTGAGCGCGCGCCGCTGCATGCGCCGGCGTGGCAGACGCTGGGGGCGGTGCGCAACTTCGCCTGGAATCACGACGGCGCAGAGGTCGCATTCCAGCGTGCGCTGGCGCTGGCACCCGGTGACACGTCGGCGCAGTTCGGCGTGGCGTCGGCGCGATTGGGCAAAGGCGATTTCGCCTCGGGATGGGACGCTTTCGAGCGCCGCCCGGATCGTGCCGCGGACTTCGGTCAGGCATTCGCGGCCATCCCGCCCTGGGATGGCCGGGACTTCGAGGGCACGCTCGTCGTCCACGGTGAACAGGGCTTCGGCGATGTGTTGCAGTTCGCGCGCTTCATTCCCCTGACCAAGCGATTGGTGCGCAACGTGGTGTTGCTGCTCAGCGGCGACCAGGCGGTGCTGGCGCCATTGCTGGCAACACTCGATGCCGACGTGCGCGTGATCACCCGCGCGCAGGACGTACCCAACGGCGCCCCGCTCGCACGGATCGCGATCCTGTCGTTGCCGCAACGCCTCGCCATCGACGCGCATAGCCTCGCGATGCCCGCGCCCTATCTGCATGCGCCAGGCGATCGCGCTGACACATGGGTGCGACGACTGGCGACGCTGCCTCGACCACGCGTGGGTCTCGCGTGGTCGGTCCTGGCCCGCGACGTGCACGGCTTCGTCACGCGGCACAAATCGATACCGCCACCGATCCTGGCACCGCTGCTGCGCCAGGACGGCGTGTCGTTCGTCACGCTGCAACCCGGCCCGCAAGGCGATCCCGCCGCCTTCGGCCGCGACGGCACACGCATTCTCGACGCACGTCCGTTCCTGCACGATTTTGCGGACACGGCAGCATTGGTGGCGCAACTCGATCTCGTCATCAGCGCCGACACCGCGGTGGCGCATCTCGCCGGCGCGCTGGGCGCGCCGGTGTGGATGCTCGATCGCGCCAACAGTTGCTGGCGCTGGCGCGGCGGCACCGACCCGTCGCCGTGGTATCCGTCGATGCGGATCTTCCGGCAGGCGCGTTTCGGTGACTGGAACGATGTCGCCACCCGGCTCGCTGCGGCGTTCGCGGACCTGCGCCCGAAGTTGTAGCGGCCCCTCGCCGCGTGGTAGCGTTCACCGTTCCCCGACATCAGGTGCACCAACCCCATGCCCTCCTTCGATATCGTCTCGGAAGTCAATGAAGTCGAAGTCAACAATGCCGTTGACCAGACCAACAAGGAAGTGTCCACGCGCTTCGACTTCAAGGGGTCCGACGCGCGCGTCGAGCACAAGGAAAAGGTGCTGACGTTGTTCGCCGATGACGAGTTCAAGTTGAGTCAGGTCACCGACATTCTCACAGGCAAGCTGACCAAGCGCACGATCGATATCCGGTCGCTCAAGTACGGCGACGTCGAGAAGGTTTCGGGCAACAAGGTGAAGCAGGCCATCACCGTGCGCACTGGCGTCGAGCAGGAGCTGTCGAAGAAGATCGTCCGCATCATCAAGGACAGCAAGATGAAGGTGCAGGCATCGATCCAGGGCGATGCCGTGCGCGTGTCCGGTGCGAAGCGCGATCTCTTGCAGGATGCGATCGCGTTGATCAAGAAGTCGATCACCGACTTCCCGCTGCAGTACAACAACTTCCGCGACTAGAACGCCCGCGAGTCGCGCCCATGCAATCGCCCGACCGCATCGATGCAGGCATCGTCACGCTGCGCCGCTTCACGCTGGACGACGCCCGATCCGTGCAGCCGATGATCGGCGACTGGGAGGTCGCGCGCAACCTGGTCGACCTCGTCCCGCATCCGTATCTCGACGGGATGGCGGAGGCGTGGATCGGAAGCCACGCGGAGGCACGGGCCTCCGGCGGCGAGCACACCTATGCCATCACGCGCGCAGCCGATGGTGCCCTCGTCGGCGCGATCGGCATGCGACCCAATGGCGTGCACGAGCACTTCGGCTACTGGGTGGGCAAACCACATTGGGGGAACGGCTACGCGACCGCGGCGGCGGGGGCGGCCCTGGCCTTGCTGTTCGCGCGCACGGAACTCAATGCGATCTGGTCGACCTACCTCTCCGACAACCACGGATCCGGCCAGGTGATGGCGAAGAACGGCATGATCGAACTGCGACGCGAGGTTCGCGTGCATCGCGGCGAACCGCGACCATTCATCGCGCGCGGAATCTCGCGGGATGCGTGGGAAAGGCGTGCAGCGCCAGGTGTTGCCTAGACCAGATCGGCCACCAGGGCCGCCCGCGTGGCCGCGCCCACGGCCGGAATCTCGGCCGAGTAGTTCGGGTGATCGACGCCAACGCCCAGCGCCACGCCGTACTTCAACGCCGCCACCATTTCCTTCGTGAGTTCAAAGCGCAGGAAGTGCACGGCGGAGGTCTTGTCATCGTTTTCGCGCGGCAGGTCTTCGTCGGCAATGGCGAATACACGCGGGCAGCCTTCCACGCGCACCCACACGCGCTCTGCGATGCCTTTCAGCCTGGCCAGTGCCACCTTGCGTTCATCGACATCCGCGTACTCCACCAGCATCGTGGCCTTGAAGTTGCTGCCGTCGGGCACGAGCGGGTTGTAAGCATCGAGCTCGTCCTGGATGCCCGCTTCCTCGAACGTCTTCTCGATGCGCAGCATTTCCTGCACCTGATAGCGCAACGTGAGTTCGTCCTCGAACAACAGGGTCAAGTGCTCGCCGAGATGCACGGTGCGGGCGCGCTTATGCTCCAGCACGCGGGTGCGAAAGCCCACGCGCTCGCGCGCGTAGGTCTCGAGGGTCATCAGGCTGTCTCGGGTGATCTTCGCATTCATCGTCGTCAATCCAATCCTTGCAGTTCCTGTAGGCGAGGCTTCAGCCTCGCGGGGTCATTGCAGGCATTGCGCCTGCGAGGCTGAAGCCTCGCCTACAGAGCATTCAATCAATCGAGGCCATAGGCAATGCGCAGCAATGTCAATGGATGCTCGCGGCGGGCGCGTGAGGGCCCGGACTTGTCCTCGATGCCCTGCATGATGCGACGGCTGGCAATCGGGCAATCCGAACTCACGTAATCGGGGTCGTCCTCGTTCATCCGCGCGAACACCGGTTTGCCGATGCGCATCGACTCGGCAAAAAATTCCTTCTTCACGCCCCACGTGCCGTCGTGCCCCGCACAGCGTTCCACTGTATTGAGCGTAGTGCCGGGCACCCACTGCAGCGCCTCGCGCGTCTTCTGTCCGACGTTCTGTACTCGGGCGTGACACGGGATGTGATAGCTGACGTGGCCAAGTGGCTGCGGGAAGTTCTTCTTGATGTAGCCATCGCGGTCGCGCAGCACCAGATACTCGAACGGATCGAACATCGCATCGGCTACCGCGCGCACATCGGCATCGTCGGGGAACATCAGCGGCAGCTCCTGCTTGAACATCAGCGTGCACGACGGTACCGCGGTGAGGATGGCGAAGCCCTCGCGCGCCAGCTTGGCGAGCGGCGGGATGTTGATGTCCTTCAGTGCCTCGACGGCCGCCAGGTCGCCCAGCTCAAGCTTCGGCATGCCACAGCACGCTTCCTTCTCCACCAGACGGTACGGAATCTCGTTGTGGTGCAAAAGCTTCAGCAGGTCATGCCCGATGCCGGGCTCGTTGTAGTTGACGTAGCAGGTGGCGAAGATCGCCACCTTGCCCGGTGTGCGCTCGCCGTCGCGCACCGGCCAGGCAACACTTGGGGTTGCGTGCGCACGAAAGCGATGCGCCGCATAGGGTGGGAGCTTCGTCGCAGCGGCGATGCCGAGTGTGGTCTCCATCACCGCGCGCGCGGCGGGCATCGTGTTGGCCTTGTTGACCATCTGCACCACCACGGGGATGGTGGCGAGCTTGCCCACGCGGTCGGTGCTGCTCAGCAACTTGTCGCGGAACCTGACGTCACCGTCGCGGAACTTCACGGCCTTGGCGCGCAGCATCAGGTGCGGAAAGTCGACGTTCCACGGATGGGGTGGCACGTACGGGCACTTCGTCATGTAGCAGACGTCGCACAGGTAGCACTGGTCCACCACCTTGCCGTAATCGGACTTCGCCACCGTGTCGAGTTCTCCCGACTTACTCTCGTCGATCAGGTCGAACAGCGTCGGAAACGCGCCGCACAGACTGACGCAACGGCGGCACGTGTGACAGATGTCGAACACGCGCTCCAGCTCGGTGTCGAGCGCGCCCTGGTCGAAAAAGTCCAGGTTGCGCCAGTCAAGCGGGTGCCGGATCGGCGCGTCGAGGCTGCCTTCGCGGGAAGTCATCGCAGGTTAGCCTGCTTCCGTCCGCAGATTTTTTGAATGGTCCGGCATTGCACTTTCATCCACCTGTGTCGCACGCGAGGCTGAAGCCTCGCCTGCGGAATGTCGGCCGATCGTTGCAGGCGAGGCTGAAGCCTCGCCTGCGCGATAGCGACCCATGACATCCTGTAGGCGAGGCTTCAGCCTCGCACCGTTCTAATCCGTCAGTACGTCGAGTGCCTTTTGAAAGCGGTTTGCATGTGACCGCTCCGCCTTGGCTAGGGTTTCGAACCAGTCCGAAATCTCTTCGAAGCCTTCATCGCGTGCCGACTTGGCCATGCCTGGGTACATGTCGGTGTACTCGTGCGTTTCTCCAGCCACGGCTGCCTTCAGGTTGTCGCGCGACGAGCCGATCGGCAGGTCGGTGGCCGGGTCGCCCACGACCGCCAGATAATCGAGGTGTCCATGCGCGTGACCCGTCTCGCCTTCCGCCGTGGAACGGAACAGCGCGGCCACGTCGTTCTGGCCTTCGACGTCCGCCTTGTTCGCGAAGTAGAGATAGCGGCGGTTGGCCTGCGATTCGCCGGCAAACGCGGCCTTCAGATTTTCGTGGGTCTTCGTACCTTTGAGATTCTTCATCGTGCTCTCCTCGTTTGAACGCGCGCTCCAAAGCCACGCGGAATCCGGGTTGCCCCTTGACTTCACCCATCCTGGATCGACGGGCCCTGAAGTGTCCAATTCATTATGCCAATATCCACGATAACGTGGGTCAATAGCCTGCACCGCGCACCGGACACGTCGTCTTCAGTAGACTGGTGTGGTTGCGCCCCTTCCCAAACGGTACCCATTCCTATTCCCCTGTGGGGCACCGTAGCGTCACATTCGCTTCCTCGCGGGCCATTGGCCCCGCGCCACGCCAAGGCCGCAATGACCGCACTAACGCCATCCGCACTCGACACGCTGTTCCGTTCCGCGCGCACGTACAACCAGTTTCTTGATCGTCCGGTGACGGACGCCATGCTTCGCGAAATCTACGACCTCGTGAAATGGGCGCCGACCACCGCCAACACTGGCCCCGGCCGCTTTGTCTTTGTCCGCTCCCCCGAGGCGCGCGCGCGGCTGCAACCGGCGCTTTCCCCTGCCAATGCCGCCAAATCGATGGCCGCGCCAGTGACGGTGATCGTGGCCTATGACCTCGAGTTCTACGAGCACCTGCCGCGGCTCTTTCCGCACACGGATGCGCGCAGCTGGTTCGTCGGCAAGCCCGACCACATTTTGACGAGTGCGTTTCGCAGCGGCACGCTGCAGGGCGCCTACTTCATCCTGGCCGCGCGTGCGCTGGGATTGTCCTGCGGTCCGATGTCGGGCTTCGACAACGCGAAGGTGGATGCGGCCTTCTTCCCGGAAGGCCGCTGGAAATCCAATTTCCTGATCAACCTGGGCTATGGCGACGATGCCACGCTGTTCCCGCGGAACCCGCGCCTCCACTTCGCCGAGGCGTGCCGCCTCGAATGAAGTTGCGCCGCGTGCCAAAGGCGGCGTAGGCGAGGCTTCAGCCTCGCGGATTCAATCCCGCGTATTGCCCGCCACGCTGAAGCCTCGCCTACGGGTATGTCGGAGAGCCGAACTCAATCGATGAGGTCGTACGCCGGCAACGTCAGGAAATCGACGAACGTGTCGTTATTGACGAGGTCGGCGAAGATCTTCGCGGCCGTGTCGTATTTCCCGTCACTGTAGGCCGCGCCCAGTAATTCGCGGATTTTCGCCAGCTCCTCGGGAATCATCGCAGCCACCATCGGCTTGCCCACCTTGCGGCCGTCGTCGAGCACCCCCTTCGGCGAGCGCATCCACTGCCACACCTGCGAGCGCGAGATTTCCGCGGTGGCCGCATCTTCCATCAGGTTATAGATGGGTACCGCGCCCTGCCCGGCCAGCCACGCCCCGATGTATTGGATGGCCACGTTGATGTTGAGCCGCAGCCCCTTTTCGGTGATGGGTGTTTCCGGCGAGAATCTGATCAGGTCCGCCGCGCCAACATGCACATCGTCGCGCTTGGTCAGCGCGATCTGGTTGGGCGTGGGCATCAGCCGGTTGAACACTTCCAGCGCCACCGGCACCAGTCCCGGATGCGCCACCCAGGTGCCGTCGTGGCCGTACGTGGCCTCGCGTTCCTTGTCGACCTTCACCTTGGCGAAGGCGTCAGCGTTGGCTTTCTCGTCGTTCTTGATGGGAATCTGCGCGGCCATGCCACCCATCGCATGGATGTTGCGGCGATGGCAGGTCTTGACGCAAAGCTCCGCGTAGCTCTTGAGGAAGTGCGTGGTCATCGTGACCAGTGCGCGATCGGCGAGGCAGAAATCCTTGTTGTTCCGGAATTTCTTGATGCACGAGAAAATGTAATCCCAGCGGCCACAGTTGAGACCGGCCGAATGCTCGCGCAACTCGAACAGGATCTCGTCCATTTCATAGGCGGCAAGGATCGTCTCGATCAGCACCGTGGCCTTGATCGTGCCGCGCGGCACGCCAAGCTCGTCCTGCGCCATCACGAAAATGTCGTTCCACAGCCGCGCCTCGAGATGGCTTTCGAGCTTCGGCAGATAAAAATACGGACCACTGCCTCGCGCGACCAGCTCTTTCGCGTTGTGGAAAAAATAGAGCGCGAAGTCGAAGATGCCGCCGGAGATGGCCACGCCATCGACCTTGACGTGCTTTTCCGGCAGGTGCCAGCCGCGCGGCCGCACGAACAGCGCGGCCAACTTGTCCTTCAGCTTGTAGGCCTTGCCCTCGGGAGAAACGTAATCGATGCGGCGGCGGATGGCATCGCGCAGGTTGATGTGGCCGTCGATATTGTTGTCCCACCGCGGCGTATTGGCGTCTTCGAAGTCCGCCATGAACACCTGCGCGCCGGAATTGAGGGCGTTGATGATCATCTTGCGGTCTACCGGTCCGGTGATCTCCACACGGCGGTCCTCGATGTCCTTGCCTACCGGCGCACAGGTCCAGTCGCCTTCACGGACAGCCGCCGTCTCCGGCAGGAAGTCGGGCAGCTTGCCCGCGTCGAACGCGGCCTGCCGCTGGTCGCGCAGCTGCATCAGCTCATCCCGCTTGGCCCCGAAGGTGCGTTGCAGCTTGACCGCGAAGGCGACAGCCTCGGGCGTCAGGATCTGCGCGAACTCGGGCGTAATGCGACCGGTGATCTCGACACCGGGACCGTAGGGGGACGTGCTCATGGCAACCTCATTCCAGACAGGAGTCGAATGCGACGCTGTCCGTCAGCCATGGCCGACGGCAGCATTGAAGGGGTGAACGCCTGATTAACACTGCCATTTTACCGCGAGCGCCGGACTGCGCGAAAAGTCTCGGACCTGCCTCGACCAAGCCCCGACATGGTGCGCCCATGCCCAGAATCTGCGCGCACCGCAAGCGTCTTGAACCAACTTCGCGCCGCATCGATGGCGCGGCATGGAAATCGCTAGTGAACCCGCATCGACCTCCGGAGTTGCCATGCGCATCGCTTCATTGCTACGAACGTTGGGGGTTCCGGATCGACGATGTGGTCGGCGCCGTCGCCGTGCACGGTGTGGGCGGGGCGTGGGGTACACTCGCAGCCGGAATGTTCAAGGCCGATGCACTTTTCAATCTCGCGCAGATCCAAGTGCAACTGATCGGGATCGCGGTCGCGTTCCTCTGGGCCTTTCCCACCACGCTGGTCGCCTACCTGATTCTCGATCGCATCGTCGGCGTGCGCGCGTCGTCGCAGGACGAACAGCGTGGCCTCGACTACAGTGAACACTTCGAAGTGGGCTACCCCGAGTTCCAGCGCGACGCCCTTCATCAGGGCAAGGCTTAGGCACGGTGCAGGACGACACCAACGCGGACGTCGTCCGCCGGAGACGTGCGGTGTTCGGTGCGCTGCTGACGGTATTTCCGCCCGCCGATGCCCATGCCGCGGTGGCAATCTGGGATCGTGACTATCGGCACGGCCGGTCTCAGTACGACGGACTCAACGTGTTTGCGCGGCAGGTGTGCGGCCAGTTCGACCAGCCGGGCCGTCATCGCGAACTGATCCAGCGGCTGATGGAATATTTCTTCGCGCCCGAGGACGTCCTGCCGCCCGACCCCGGCCCGCATACCGACCCCCGCCGGGTCGACCACGCCCCGCCACCAGAGCCGGTCGCGCGTGCGGTATCCGTGCCGGTGCCGGTCATGGATGCGGCCAACTCGCGGGACGCACCCGACCGTCCGGGCCAGCGGCACATCGGCGCACCCCCCAATGTCGCGGTGTGGCTGAAGCTGCTGCAGCGCTTTGTGGCCGACCTGCAGCCGCATAACCGCGCCGCCGCCACGTCCCTGGTGCGCGCGATGCTGCAAGCGTCAAGCGCATTGGGCGTGGACCCGGTCTCGCGCGAACTGGTACGTTTGGCCCTCGAAGGTCGCAACAACGAGCGGCTGCACCGTGTCACCGACGCCAACCTGCGCGCGTTGCTCAATTTCGCCTACGTGCATGCCGCTTCCGCGACCGGGCCGGTGGTGGCCGACCGCGTACTGGGCCTGGCGGTCGCCGCCGTGGAAGCCATGCCTGAGGCCGCGTTGTTCTCGCCGCGCAAGCTCCTCTAGGCGCTCAACAGGCGACGTCGTTCAGGCTACGGCCACGCCCTGCGCCTTGACCAGCGTCAGCGCCCCGTCGCGCGCCGCGCGATTGATTGCGCTGACCAGCGCGCGCAAAGTTGCCGTGACAATGTTGGCATCGCGGCCCACGCCGTAGACGGTACGCTCCTGCCCCACCCGCAGCTGGACGTACGCCACCGCGGTGGCATCCTCGCCCGCGCCGATCGCGTGCTCGTGATAGTTCATCACGTGGATCGGCAGGCCGAGACCCGAGCGCACGGCGGCGACGAACGCATCCACTGGCCCGTTGCCGGCGCCATGCAGGACCGTTTCCACGCCATCGACCTTGAGGTGCGCCGTCAGGTGTTCCACCGTACCGTCGGTGCCGCTGTGCTGGGCGCGGTGCCCGACGAACACCAGCGGCGACGTCGCCGCCAGGTACTCGCGTTCGAACGCGGCGTGGATTTCACCCGCGGAGAGTTCCTTACCGGTGTTGTCGGTAATGTCCTGAATCACGTGGCTGAATTCGATCTGCAGAAGACGCGGGAGCGCCAGCCCGTAGTCGCGCTCGAGAAGATAGGCGATGCCGCCCTTGCCCGACTGGCTGTTGACGCGGATTACCGCTTCGTAGGAACGGCCGAGGTCGGCGGGATCGATGGGGAGATACGGTACGTCCCAAATGGGATTGCCCCGGGCCACATCCTGGACGCGCGCCGCCAAGCCTTTCTTGATCGCATCCTGGTGCGAACCGGAGAACGCGGTGAACACAAGTTCGCCGCCATAGGGATGGCGCGGATGCACCGGCAACTGGTTGCAATGTTCCACCGTGCGGATGATCTCGCCGATGTCGGAGAAGTCGATGCCCGGGTCGATGCCCTGCGTATGCAGGTTGAGGCCCAGCGTAACGAGGCACACGTTGCCGGTGCGCTCGCCGTTGCCGAAGAGGCAACCTTCCACGCGATCCGCACCCGCCATCACGGCCAGCTCCGCCGCTGCCACGCCTGCGCCTCGGTCGTTATGCGGATGGACGGACAACACGATGCTATCGCGTCGCGCCAGACGACGCCCCATCCATTCGATCTGGTCCGCGAACACGTTGGGCGTGGCCATTTCCACCGTGGCGGGAAGATTGATGATGGCCTTGTGCGTGGGCGTGGGCTGCCAGACATCGAGCACCGCGTCGCAGATCTCCACCGCG
>Ga0105046_10005821_pt1 | contig 19475 bp, 21 predicted proteins | sample MAT03_FD_78385 | JGI IMG/M metagenome (GOLD analysis project Ga0105046, IMG submission 78385) | Freshwater microbial communities from Lake Fryxell liftoff mats and glacier meltwater in Antarctica - MAT-03 (megahit assembly) | ecosystem: Environmental > Aquatic > Freshwater > Ice > Liftoff... | reverse complement strand
TTCCGGTCGCCAACGGTATCCACCGAGGCACACCACAATATCGAAACCGGCCCAACCCTTCTGACGATTCCCACGGTACCGTGATACTGGATTCCCACGGTACCGTGATACTGGATTTATCCGAGGTCGGAATCCTCCTATCGCAACTCCAACCGATATGGCATCAAACGGAGAATTGCCCCTTGCCGGAACAACTCCATCGGCATCCCGCCAGTCCATTCCCGAATCTCCCGCCGCACCGCGCCGTCCATCGTTGCCGATAACGCCGCCGAAACCGAAGTATCGCCCCTCGCCATCAACTGCTCAAACAACGTCTGCTTCGGCGGATAGACGACCAGCCGGATTTTTTCATTCGCCGCTAGCTTCGCCCGTATCTTCACCAACTCGATCGCCTTATCCAGCCCGCCCATCGCGTCCACCAGATCCCGTTGCTTGGCGTGTTCGCCCAGCCAAACGCGCCCTTGAGCCAGTTCGTGAATTTCTTCAAACTTCTTCTTCCGGCTCTCCGCCACCAACCCGACAAATGTCTTATAAACCGATTGCACGCCGTCTTTCAACTTCTTCTGCCCCTGCGCATCCAACGGGTAGTACTCGGAATCGATCGTCGCATTCCGCCCCCGCTGCACAACGTCTTTGGTCAGCCCTAACTTGTCGTATAGGCCCTTCAAGTTCACTTTGCCGTATATTACGCCGATCGACCCCGTAATCGTATTCGAGTACGCCACCACCGGGTCGCCCGTCATCGCGATGTAGTACCCTCCGGAGGCCGCCACATCCGACATCGAAATCACCATCGGCTTCTTCTTGCTCAACAATTTCGCCTCGCGCAAAATCTCATCGGAAGCCACCGCGTCGCCTCCCGGCGAATCCACGCGCAAGATGACACCCTTGATGCTGCTATCCTCGGAAACCTGCCGGAACAATTTCGTCATCTGAGCAACCGTAATTTGCCCGCCGTCCTCCAGCGGATTCGCCGCCGTTCCCCCACGCACTATCGCCCCGTCCCCTACAATCATCGCGATCTTGTTCCGGCCCTCGAATCCGTCCACGCTCGTGCGCGTGTAGTCGGTCAGCCCAACCCGATTTACTTCGCCTCCAATTTTCTGCTTAACCTCGTCGAAAAACTGGTCCTCATAACTCAGCGCGTCAACCAGACCCGCCGCCACCGCCTGATCCGCCAGAAATGGACCGTCATCTAAAAGTTTCCGCACATCCGCGCCGGGCTTTTTCCGCGCCCCTCCGATCGTATCGGTAAGATGCACGAACAAGCCGTCGATCAGCAGTTCCAGCGCCTCCCGGCTCTCCGGCGTCATGTCGGTCCGAGTAAATGAATCCATCGCGTCTTTGTACTTGCCCGCGTGCTCGACTTCCATCTTCACGCCCAGCTTGTCCATCGCGCCTTTGTAATAAGTGATCTCCGCCCGCAGCCCCTTCATATCCAAGAGGTCCTCGGGGACCATGTGTATACGATCCGCCGCTGTCGCCAAGTAGTACTCCGGAGTGCGCGGAGCTCTCAGAAACACAAACAACGGTTTCCCTGAGGCCTTATAGTCGACCAACGCGCCGCGGATCTCCTGTAGTTTCGCCCACCCGACTGAAAGTCCGCGCGGCATCAGCACAACTGCCTTGATCTTCGGATCGATGGCGGCTTTCTTCAACGACTTCCAGACGTCGGTCACCGTTGGCGGCGCCGCTCCACCCAAGAACCCAAACGGCATATCCGCCGCGGACTTCTCGGAGATTGACCCCTCCAGCCGCAACACCAGCGTCGATTCCTTCTCGACACTCTTTTCGTTGCTGCCGAGCTTTGCCAAAACCAGCAGCGCGACCACCCCAAACAGGCCCGCCATCAATACGCCGGCCAGAACACCCAGCAGAAACTTTTTCATCTGAAGAGGCTCCGTCTACCCGTTCAGGATCTTGTCCACGCGGCCGCTTAGATCGCGCAAATACTTCTCATCGCCGCCCCGGAGTTCAACAGTTGCAAAGCCCTTGTAACCAATTTCCGTGAACGCCGCGTGAACTTCCTTCCAGTCCAGGTCGCCATCCCAGAGATTCACAAACTCCGGCACATTCGCCCGGACAACCTGGTTTCGCCGGTTGTGGAAATCCTTCAAATGAACCTTCGCAATCCGCTCTTTGCCTAGCGTACGAATCCAGTCCTGCGGAAACCCGTAGAGCAGAATGTTCCCGACGTCGAAGTAGGCCTTCACCCATGGGCTTTGAAACGAATCGACGTAGGTGGCAAACTCCATCGGTGAAAGCAAGAACTTGTTCCAAACGTTTTCGACGGCAATGATGATCTTGTTCTTTTCTGCCAGCGGGATTAATTTCCGGATCTGCGTTTGCGATCGCTTATACGCGTCCGCATAACCGGTCTGCGGATTCACCACACCCGGTACCAGCAGCACTGTAGTACCACCCCACGCCACGGCATTCCGGATGCTCGTTTCCATGCCCTTCATGCTCTTCTCGACCGCCGCCGGATCTGACGATGAAAGCGGAAACTGCCAATGCAACATGTTCATTACCGAGTGGATCGGTAAGCCGGTCGCCTCGGAGGCCTTTCGCATCTCGGCCTCGACCGCCGTGTCCTCTTCGGTCTGCCCCTCAATCGCTTCAAATCCCACGTCTTTGGCTAGCTGAAACCTATCTTTCCACGTCATCTCTTTCGGCAGCATGGACGTTAGAATGCCTTTCTTAATTGGCAGCCGGGTAGCGGCGGCCAAGGGAGCGGCAGCGGCAAAGGCCGAGGCAGTAACGGTGATAGCGGATCTGCGCGTCATAGGATTCAAGCACCTCGGTTCGATCTTAGCGCAAAGGCTGGTCTCAACCCCGCTCAACTACCCTGACCCAAAAAAAGCGGCCGGACCTCAAGCAGTTTTTACTTGCTGGAATCCGGCCAGGAGTGCGCATTTGGGCGTCAGAAACTTGGGTAGGCTACGCGGCGAAACGCGGCGAACGGATGGACCGCGCCCGCCAGGGACATCGTGTCGTTGTGCGTTAAGCCAGGTTGGGGATCTTGATAATTTTCTTTTGGATTGCGTACTGCACAAGTTGCGCCTTGTTGTGGATGTCCAGCTTGCGCATGAGATTGAATTTGTGTGCTTCGACCGTCTTGACGCTCAGATTTAGGTCGCAGGCGATCTCTTTTACCGATTGCCCCTCCGCTAACATTTTCAACACTTCGCGTTCACGTGTGGTTAGGGTGGCGAAGCGCGGCAGCCGGTTGGCCGATTTGATGCGGGAGCGGAAGTCGTCTACGAGTTGTGACAACATCCGGGGGCTCAGGTAGCTCCCGCCACGCATTACATCGCGGACGGCAGCGATTAGTTGTTGCGCCGGGCTATCCTTCAGCACATAGCCGGCTGCGCCGACCTCCATGCCTTCTACCAGATAGTCCTCGTCGTCGTACATTGTGAGAAAGAGAACCTTCGTCTCGGGCCGGTTCTTCTTGATTTGCCGTGTCGCTTCGAAACTGCTAAGTCCGGGCATGCCGATGTCCATCAGGACAACCTCGGGCTTCAGTTCGTTAGCGCGATCAACCGAGTCTCCACCGTTTGAGGCTTCGCCAATTACTTCCATGTCCGCCTCCGCGGCGATCAGTGTGCGAATTCCTTGGCGAAACAAGGTATGGTCGTCAGCGAGTAGGATGCGAATCTTTGCCATGTCTTTTTCCGTTTTCCGTTGCTTGGTTTCCAGTGCTTCTGCTTGCCTGGCCGCTCACGCGCATTAGGCTTTCGACCCGAATGCAGACGCGTACGGTCTTATGGTTCTTTCGGTGCGGTTGCATAAGCCCGGCTAGCGAACACGGAGTCCCCGTGTTGCCGTTCCCCGCGCGTCGGCAGATGCCCCGCGCAGGTCAGCCTCTCTAGGTAATGGCAACGCGATCACGATCTTGGTTCCCCTGCCTCTAGTGCTCTTCCGGTGCGAGGTATGAAGTCCCACCGTTTCCGTGGCCGCATCCTGCAGCCGCTTCGTCGAAACACCCGGGTTACTTTCGACCTGAAAGCTTCCTCCAAGAAGTGCCACCCGCTCGCGCATCCCTGATAATCCGAAGGAATCGCGGCGTGCCAGCGCCTCTTCTACGTTGAAGCCGATTCCGTTGTCGTCAACGATCAGCTTCAAATATCCATCGGCCGTTTTTACCGAAAGGTTTACGCTCTTCGCATTGGAATGTTTCGCGATATTGTTGAAACACTCCTGCACCAGCCGGTAAACAATCATCTCGGTTTTCTTCGGCAGCGCGCCTAGGCGAAATAGCGCCAAACGGACGCGCGCAGGGCTCACCTGCCTGAATCTGTTGACCAGTTGCCGCAGCGCCGCGCCCAATCCCAACTGCTCCAGAACAGCCGGGCTCAGCGCTGCAATTAACCGTCGAATTTCCAATATTGTGTGTTCGGTCATGTTGCGAACTTCGCGCAACTTCTGCCGCTGTTCCGCCATCTGCTCCGGCATGGCGGTCTCGAGCATTTCCATCTGCAGCCGGATGCACAACATCGACTGACCAGCCTCGTCGTGCAGTTCGCGGCTGATCCGCCGCCGTTCCGCTTCTTCGACGTGCAGCATGTGTTCAGCTAACTGCCGTACCTGCTCTTCGCGCGCCGCGAGCCCCTCCACCAACCGGGCTTTTTCGATGGCCATCCAGCAGCGTTCCGCCGCCGCCGCCAACAACTCGCGTTCCCGCGGCAACCACTCAAAATCCTTATCGAATAGAAACTGCAGCACCCCCCAGGTCTCGCTACCACTAGAGAGCGGCACCGACCACAGCGTAACTCCCCGCCCGCTCCAAACCGAGTCGGGCGCGCAGTTCCGGGTATCGTCCCCGGTAACACAACGCGGCTCGCCCAGTTCTCGCCGGAGCGCTGGGCTATTGGCGACCCGCCAAGAGGCCCGCCGTGCGGTTCGCGCCTGGCCCTTCCCCCGATTCACCGTCGCGCCTAAGCTCCAGACGCTGGCGTCTTCATTCAGAAGGTACAAACGGGCCCGCGACGCAGTCGAGAATTCGGCTAGCGTCCCCAGGAACCTTTGGAGGAGATCGTCGAGCGACCGGGACTCCAACTCCACTCGAAAAAGCTCGTAAAATGTCTTCGTTTCCGCTTCCCGGACCTGATAAAACGCGTTATTCAGCGTCAAAATGACGCAAAAAAGCAGCTGTTCGCGCACCCAACGGAGGTTTTCCACCTGCTGCGGAATCAGATTTTCGAGCACCCCTGCCAGGAGGTGGTCATACTGTTCCAGGGCATCGACAATCGCGCTCGGAGGCAAATGCATCTTTGCCAGGCGCCGGCCATTGTACTCAACCTGTTCAAAAAACTCGCCGATCGGCCGTCCCTCACCGAGAGCCCGAAGCGCTGCGCCGGGTGTTATCGCCCGCAACGCCGCCGCCTGCCGGTCATCCAACGGTGGAAGCTGATCTTTTCCCTTTTGAAGGGCTTCCAGGAACCGTTTTTCCAGTTGCGAGCCGCGCGGCCGAAGCCTTTTCGCGATCTCCTCCAGTTTTTCCCGGAGTTGATCGCTCAATACGTCAGCTGCCGCTGCCAGGACCGTAGGTTGGGTCGATTTTGCCACTCCCTCTACACTTCGGTCATAAGGTAGAGATTCTTTAGTTCTAAGGAGAAATCAACCCTAGTCGTCCGCGTCGCCCTGGGTCACCTTAAGGACAGCAAGGAAGGCTTCCTGGGGAATTTCCACGCGCCCCACGCGCTTCATGCGCTTCTTGCCTTCCTTCTGCTTTTCCAACAACTTACGCTTACGAGAGATGTCGCCGCCGTAGCACTTGGCAAGCACATTTTTGCGAATTGCCGAGATCGTCTCCCGCGCCACAATCTTGTTTCCGATCGCCGCCTGCAAAGCAATTTCGAACATTTGCCGTGGAATCAACTTGCGCAACCGTTCGATGAGACCTTTGCCGCGTTCATAGGCGACATCCCGGTGAACGATAATCGAAAGCGCATCAACGGCTTCGGATGCAACCAGGACGTCCAACTTCACCATCGGGGAAATCCGGTATCCGGCCAAATGATAATCCAGCGAAGCGTAGCCGCGGCTGGCCGACTTTAACCGGTCATAAAAGTCCAGAACGATCTCATTCAATGGGAGTTCGTAATTCAACAGGACCCGCGAACCACCGATGTACTCGAACTTCTTCTGCTTTCCGCGCTTCTCCTCAACTAGGGCTAGGATTTCCCCTAGATACTCTTCCCGTGTAATCACGGTGGCGTCGATAATCGGTTCTTCAATCGATTCGACCGAAGCCGGATCCGGCCACTTGGAGGGATTTTCCACCTCAATCACATCGCCGCCGCGTAGCGTAACCCGATACCGGACGCCAGGGGCCGTGGTGATCAGATCGATGTTGAATTCGCGTTCCAGTCGTTCCTGGACGATTTCCAAATGCAGCAAACCCAGGAATCCGCAGCGAAATCCGAAACCCAGCGCGACGGAGTGTTCCGCTTCAAAATTGAAGGCGGAATCGTTGAGCCGCAGTTTTTCCAAGGCGTCTCGAAGCAACCCATGTTCACTGCTTTCAATAGGATACAATCCGGCGAAGACCATCGGATTGACGGGCTGGAAGCCTGGGAGCGGCTCCGTGGCCAGGTCGGAGGCGTCCATGATGGTGTCGCCGATCTGCGCGTCACTCACCTTTTTTATGTTCGCCATCACGAACCCAACCTCGCCGGCGGCCAGCTCGTCGCAGGCGATCGGTTTGGGTGACTGATACCCCAAACCTTCCACTTCATAGGCTGAATTGTTGGACCAGAGACGGAGTTTCTGTCCACGCCGCATCCGCCCGTCGATGACGCGCATGAGAATGATCACGCCGCGGTACGGGTCAAACCAGGAGTCGAAAATGAGTGCGCGGAGCGGCGCGTTCACATCGCCTTTGGGATACGGAACCTTTTGGACGACCTGCTCCAAAATCTCCTCAATACCAATCCCCTGTTTCGCGCTACAAAGAATCGCTTCGCTGGCATCGAGTCCGATCACCTGCTCGATCTGCTCCACGATCCTTTCCGGATCCGCGGATGGCAAGTCTATCTTGTTGATAACAGGCAAAATCTCCAAATTCTGCCCGATCGCCAAGTAGGTGTTGGCAAGGGTCTGGGCCTCAACACCCTGGCTGGCGTCAACGACCAGCAACGCCCCTTCACAAGCTTGTAAGGAACGCGACACTTCATAAGAAAAGTCGACGTGCCCCGGAGTGTCGATCAAATTAAGTTGATAGACAATTCCGTCTTTTGCTTTGTAATCAAGCCGGACGGCGTGGGCTTTAATGGTGATGCCACGTTCACGTTCCAGGTCCATCGAGTCGAGGACCTGCTCCATCATCTCGCGCTTGGAGAGCGCTCCGGTGAATTCCAGCAGGCGGTCAGCCAGAGTGGATTTGCCGTGATCGATGTGGGCGATGATTGAGAAATTCCGAATGCGAGAAGGATCCATGGGATAATACGGAGACGCCCTGACCCCATTATCCCATACGGTTAGCCGGGGTTCGCAAAATCAGGAATAAGCCATGCCGCATTTAGAGATTGAAGGCGCCCTACAGGGCGAGGGATTACGGGTGGCGATTGCCGTGGCCCGTTTTAACAGCTTTATTACGGACCGTCTGCTGGCCGGTGCATTGGATGGTTTGCGCCGCCATGGTGTCGCCGAAGACGACGTGACCGTCGTACGCGTTCCTGGGTCCTGGGAGTTGCCCGTGACTGTAAAGGCGCTGGCGGAGTCGAGCAAATACGACGCCATTATCAGCCTCGGCGCGGTCATACGCGGCGATACGCCACACTTCGACTATGTAGCCGGTGAAGCGGCGAAAGGCGTCGGGCAGGTTATGGTTTCGACTGGTGTGCCGATTGCGTTTGGCGTACTGACAACTAACACGTTGGAGCAAGCGATAGACCGGGCGGGAGCTAAAAGCGGGAATAAGGGGTTCGACGCCGCCACAACCGTGATCGAGATGGTCAGCGTTTTGCGGCAGATACGCGGAAAGTAGCGAATGCCCTCCCGACACCTTAGCCGGCGCCGCGCCCTGCAACTGCTGTATCAATGCGATGTGCGCAAGATAGCGCCGGACGATGCGATGCGGGACTATTTCCACACGCTCTACACCGAGGAAAACGAAGCGTTGCCCGAACCTGACGCCTTCATGGAGAAGCTTTTGCGCGGAACGTTTCAGGAGCAGGAACTGCTGGATGCGCTGATTACGCGGCGATCGGACAACTGGAAGCTGGAACGAATGCCAGTTGTTGACCGAAATCTACTGCGTATGGCGGCATACGAGTTGCTCCGGACCGAAACGCCGGCCGCGGTCGTTATCGACGAAGCCATTGAGCTTGCTCGCCGGTTTTCGGGCGAAGAGTCGGCCCGCTTTGTCAACGGCGTATTGGACGCCATGCGCAAAGGCGATGAAATCGTGAACCGGGCCGAACGGCCCGGGACGTAAGCGAACCCCTTAGAACGCCGCGCTGGATCGAATCCCAGCTTCCTGAAGAACCACAGCCATCTTTTCCAGGGCTGTCTTGTGAATTTGCGAAACGCGGCTCTCGTTGATGCCCAGCATGCCGCCAATTTCTTTCATCGTAAGCTCGTTCGTGTAGTACAACGCGACCACCTTTTGGTACCGTTCCGGCAGCGCCTTCATGGCGCCGGCGAGAGCGGAACGCAACTGCTGCTGCGAACACATACTGTCGGGCTGCAACTCGGCGGCCGCGGGGAAATCGGGCGCCGGCAAGTCTTCCTGATCCGCCGGTCGCTGAGAAGCGCTCACCAAGCCTACGTTGCGGAGGTCGATCATCATCTGCCGCCAGCGCTCCACGTCGACGCCCATCTTGTTGGCCAATTCGGCCTCCGAAGGCGCGCGGTGAAGTTCACCGGCGAGTTCGCGCGTCGCCGCTTCCAATTGCTTGTGCCGGCGGCGCAGATCGCGACTGGCCCAATCTAACTGGCGCAGGCTGTCCAAAATTGCGCCCTTAATCCGGTGCTTGGCGTAGCTCGAAAAGCTCACCATCTTCTCCGGATCGTACTTCGTGGCGGCATCGAACAATCCCAGGATTCCGGCGTGAACGAGATCGTCAAGGTCCACATGCACGGGAAGATTCTCGTGTACCCGCACGGCAATCGCCTTAACCAATGGCAGGTTCTCCAGCACTATCTGGTCGCGCTGTGCCTGGCGGGCGGCGGCCGTTCGCGACGCCGATACGCGATCGGAGTTCTTCGCGGGACGTTCGCGCTTCACTTGGTCGGCCGGGACAGGCTCCATCAATGGAGCGACGATCAAAAATGTGGCGGTAGCAGTGGCGAGCATAGCAGGGTCCTCAATGGCTTTCGTTTCGGTTTTTGCCGCTGTACCCGCTGTGATTGGCGTTATCGATGCCCGTCGCCTCATTCCCTCTCCTAACCGCACCGCCAGGGATCCTTGCTCGGGCCGGGGCCGTTGCTCGGGTCGGGCTTCAAATGCGATTGCCGGGGGCTTGGAACGTCCGGTGATCGTCCACTCACTCTGAGAGCTTTCACTGTCTCCAGTCGTCTCTCTTGTCGGGTCAGCGTTGGCCGCCGTTTCCGACGGGTTGCCCTTAGTAATGCAACCGGCTGCCCAATTCCGAAATGACTTATCGCCGCGAACCAGTGGAAGCATCAAATTCTCCGTTAAACGCTTGTACTGAAACAACTTAACTGTTCGGATAGGCAACCCCGCGGAATCTGCCAGCTACTTGGGCCCTAGTGGAAACACCTGAGCCGTGTGCCGATCCCGAACGGGCTTCACTCGTACGAGTTCCGATTTGAAACGCACCGTGTTCCAAATCGGGAATTCGACGCCCTCAGCCTTAGTCGTTCATTTGTCTTATCGGCTGATGCTAACATTCCTCTAAGGAAATGTTAGTAAGTAAGGCCCCCGTTCCTCGGTCGGTAATTCACCTTACTCCAATCGCCCCATTTAGGGGGAGCGAACCTCCTATTAGGGGGACGGGTCGCTTAGAATTCAAAACCGCCGCTCCAGTTCCCTGGTTTTTCTGATGCGGGAACTCCTTACTACTCCTGAGGTTTGCGGGATTCATCCTCGGTCCCGCAATCCATAGTACTGTCCTCTGACCCTAGGCCAGTACCCCGCTCTTTCTGCTGCCCAACCCAGGTTTTTAGAACCAGTGCGCCAAGCAAAATTATGACAACAATTCGAAATTCGCCCCGCAGAATTGATACTGCGATGGCCGCGAGCGCGATATATAGGACGAACGGGACGTAGATCCGAGGCATGCCTCCGCTGATTCTGGCACGGATCGGCGCGGCATGCAGCTTTCCACCGCGTTCAGAGAAAAAAGGGGGAACACGAAGATGAAGAGTTTCTTAACAACCGCGCTCGTCGCAGCCGCTCTAACCGCGCCGATGGTGATCGGCCAACGTATCGAGAATCGGAAAGACAAACAGGAAGCGCGGGTCGAAGAAGGCAAGAAATCCGGCGAACTCAACAAGAAAGAGGCCGCCCGTATCAAGGCCCGCCAGCGGGACCTGAATAAGCAGATTCGCGAGGACCGGAAGGACGGCGGCGGATTGACGGCAGCGGAACGCGCCAAAATTGAAAAGCGGCAGGACAATATCAGCGGCGATCTATATAAACAGAAACACGACGCGCAAAAAGCCGCACCCAAGCCGTAGCCGTCTCTATCGCGGCGCCATGTTGTAGGAAAACGTGAGTTGGAGCCGGATCTGCTCGCCCTTGAAAGCCGCCGGCAATGGCGGAAACGGGTTCGATGCGCTGATCCCCGCAACCGCGGCCAAATCCAACGGCCTGGTCCCGGAGGGCGAACTGATCACCAGTTTCGGTACAGTCCCCGAACGGTCGATCGCGAACTGCACCATCACCCGTCCCCGCTGATGCCCAATTCGCGCGCTTTCCGGTATGAGGACAAACCAGTTTTTCCGAACGGCGGCCAGAACACGGACCAGATACGGCCGAAAATCCACGCCCTGCGGATCGCTCAGCAATTCCAGGTTCGATCCGGTCTTGCCGGGAGTCGGCGGCAGGTTCATACCCTCACCCACTCCGCCGATTCCGTCCCCAGCATCGCCGACCATTAATCCACCGGACTGGCGGCTGCGCGCGACCGCGGCCACAGCTTCCGTAACGCTCGTCGTGGGCATCGGCACGCGGCGCGGTCCCTGGGCGGGCTGATTGCCATACCCCCCGGCGCCGATCGCCTCAAAGGCCAGCTTCGGCTTTTCCTGGGTCTGAATCGGGGGAGGCTGCGGCGCGTCCGGCATACCGAGTTGAGGCGGCATAATGGTCCGGGCCTGCAGTTCGGTATCGACGCGCGGCGGTTCTGCGAGCGGCTTGGGCGGCGCCTCAACCCGGGGCTCTGGGATCGGCACCGGATTCCGGGCCGCTTGGCGCGTCGTCGACGGCGGGCCATCGGGAATCTGTACCGCGGGTCGCGGCTGCAGACTGTCGACGTCAAAGTCACGGTTTACCTTGGCCTTGTTCGGCTCGTTTTGCGTCGGCTCCAGAACCGGCGCGTACAGTGGCGTGACTTTACGAACAACGGATACTTGTGTTCCGCCACGAAACTGCCGCGCCTCGAATATCGGCACTTCCCAAAGCAGAACCGCCAGCGCCAAGTGAACTGCCAAGGAGGCTCCGGCAATAACATGCCATTGTCGAGGCGGAAGTTGTTCTTCGACGCCGAACAGACTGCGGAGTTCTTCGTTCGGATTAATCACTGCTGCGCGGCAAGCGTGGCCGAAATGATGGCGGCGTGCGCTTCAATTTTCTCCAAAATGTCCAAAGCGACGGCCAAGGCGCGGCGCGCCTCTAACCCATCGACGCGCGGAATCGATCTTTGGTTTACACAATCCACAAAGTGCGCAACTTCGCGAAGGAGCGGCTCTTCCTTCTTGATCAGAAACGGCTCAAAGCCAATCTGTTTCTGCGGTGACACGCGGAACGCGATTCCCTTTTGATCGGCGTAGTCGATTGAAATATATTCGTGGGGCTGGAACAGGCGCACCTTGCGAACCCTCTCCGTGGAAACGCGGCTGGCGGTGAGGTTGGCGACGCACCCGCCGGGAAACGCCAGACGTACATTGGCGATATCGACCTTTTTCGACAGAATCGAAATTCCGGCGGCACGAACTTCCTCCGGCATCATTTTCGTAATGGCCAGGACAATGTCGATATCGTGGATCATCAGATCCAGCACGACGTCCACGTCCAAACTGCGCGGGGTAAACAGGCTCAGCCGATGGATTTCGAAGAACAGCGGAATCGTGATTTTCGCGGCCAGCGCCTCAACCGCCGGGTTAAACCGTTCCAAATGCCCAACTTGAATGATCTTCCCGTTCTCCCCGGCGGCGGCCAGTAGCTGATCCGCCTCTTCGAGCGTCGGCGCGATTGGCTTTTCGATCAGGACATCGAGACCAGCCCGGAGCAGTTGGCGCCCCGTCGCGGCGTGGGCGGTGGTCGGAACAGCGACAATCGCCGCGTCCGCGGCTGCGGCCAATGCGTCCAATGACTCGAACGCCGGCACGCCATGATCGGCGGCGGCCTGCGCGGCCCGCGCCGGGTCGATATCGAAAACTCCGGCCAGTTCGGCGGTCTCCAGCGTCTGCAAAACGCGCATATGGTGGCGGCCGAAGACACCGGCCCCGGCAACGCCAACTCGCAATTTCATGATGCGGAATCCTCCAGTGGCTGATGGCCAATAATGCACAGGCCATAGGCGTTCGCCTTTTCCAATAGTTCCTCTTTGTCGAGAAACAGCGTCCGCCCGGCATCGCACGCGAGAATTGTCGTCCCCGTTTCACGCATCACTTCAATCGTCTGCAAACCGGCTACTGGCACATCCCACAGCATATGCTGCCGGCGGCGGGACGATTTAACCAGACGCATTTCCCGGCCATTCACCAGCGACGCGGCGCGCCGGAGCATCGCGTCCGTTCCCTCCATCGCCTCCACCGCAACGCAGGCCCGGTCGCAGATCACCACGGACTGCCCGACATCGAAACCCGCCAGGGCGTTGGCAATATTTCGCCCATACCGGATTTCCTTCTCCTCATCGGCGTTCGGCTTCCGCCGTGTCTGCACGCCCAACCCGCAAAGCAACGGCTTGAGCAACAACGTGGAGTCGACTAAATGAATCCCCTCTTCGGCGAGGATCTTAGCCACGCCGCCAATCAAGGCGTCCGTATTCTTTTCCTTCAGAGTAAACAGCAGTTTCGCCAGACGCCAATCGGGCCGGATCGATGAAAAAATCGATACATGTTTCACTTGGCCCGCCATCATGAGCTGCGTGATGCCTTCGCTTTTGCAGATATCGATCAGCTTCCCCAACGCGCCAAGAGAAATCCAATAGGTTTTTGCGGCCAGCGCCTCAATCTCCTTGGACGCCTCTTCTTGAATTCCCAGCGCGACCACTTCCACACCCAGTTGCCGCGCCGTCTCCAGCGCCAGCATGGGAAAGCGGCCGTTGCCGGCGATGAGTCCGTACTTCATGGCTACTTGATCACACCGCGTTCGGAAGTCTGAATGAACGCAATCAGCTCTTCGATCTCCAGGCAGCCCGGGATTTCCTCACGTATTTTTTCAATCGCCTGCGACGTATTCAACTTGCCCCGGGTCAATAGGCGCAAAGCATTCTGAAGGTTCTCGACAACGGTCGCGTCGAAACCGCGTCGCTCCAAGCCAGTCGCGTTCGCTCCAAACGATTTCGAATCCCGCGGCGTCACAATCGTCGCGAATGGCATCACGTCCTGCGTAATGACGCTATAACCGCCGATCATCGAATGCCGCCCAATGCGGCAGAACTGGTGTACACCCGTGAAAGCGCCCACCACCGCCCAGTCGCCGATCGAGACATGCCCGGCCAGCGTCGTTCCATTGGCCAGTACACAGTGGGAACCGAGCTGCACATCATGCGCCACATGCGTATAAGCCATCAACAGGTTATCGTCGCCGATCGATGTTCGTAAGCCGCCGCCTTCGGTGCCCCTATGGATGGTGACAAATTCACGGAGCTTGTTGCGCGCGCCGATCCGCGTCTCGGCCCGTTCCCCCTTATACTTCAGATCCTGCGACGCCACGCCGACGCTGGCGTACGGATAGAACAGGTTATCCTCGCCGATCCACGTTGGGCCCTCGCAATAAACGTGCGCCTTTAATTCGGTGCGCGCTCCGATTTCTACTTCCGCCCCAATCACGCAGTACGGCCCGACAATGGCGGTCCCATCGATCCGTGCGGCTGGATCGACGATGGCTGTCGGATGTATCGGCATGCGAATTCTAGCTAATGGTGCGGTCGCGGATGACGCACATGAGCGTGGCCTCGGCGACCACGCCGCCATCGACGGTCACCGTTCCGCTCATCTTGCAGATTGTCTTCTTCTTGCTGATCATCGTCATCTCAATACGAAGCTGGTCGCCGGGGCGCACGGGACGACGGAACTTGGCGCCGTCCACGGACGCCAGCAACACCAGCTTTTGATGCCGGTCCGGAATCTCTTTCAGCACCAGAATTCCGGCCACCTGCGCCATGCTCTCCGTGATCAGAACTCCCGGCATAACGGGAAAATCGGGAAAATGCCCCATGAAGAACGGCTCATTGGCGGTTACATTCTTGATGCCCACAATCCGATGGGGCTCCATTTCGATGATCCGGTCGACCAGCAAAAACGGGTAACGGTGCGGAAGAATGTCGCGAATGGCGTCGATATCCAAAATAGCCATGTAAACTAGCGATTGTAACAGAGCATGGACCAAATTCTCGCGTTTACACAGGCCCGGCAGGGCGCCATTATCGAGACGATTCGGCAGATGGTGGAGGTAGAATCGCCTAGCGATGACCGCGCGGCGGTGAACCGCCACGTCGAACAACTTTGCGACATGCTCAGCGGTGAGGCCAAGTTAACCCGCAAAAAAGGCGGCATTTACGGCGACCACCTGCTGGTGGAGTTCAACCTGCCTGGTCGCAAGAAGAACGGGCAGATCCTGGCGCTCGGGCACACAGACACTGTCTATCCTTTAGGGATTCTGAAAACCATGCCGTGGCGCGAGGCGGACGGACGGCTCTGGGGACCCGGTGTTCTGGACATGAAGGGCGGCGTGGCGTTTTTCATCCACGCCATGCGGGCGTTGCGGGCGCTGGAGATTCCGGTGGCGTCTAAAGTTGTGCTGCAGCTGAACTCTGATGAAGAAGTGGGGAGCCATTCCTCGCGTGCGCTGACGGAGGCGATGGCCCTGAAATCGAAGTGCGTTCTGGTGTTGGAGCCGGGAACCGGCCTCACCGGCAAATTGAAGACCGCGCGAAAGGGCGTCGGCGGATACAACGTTACCGTGCACGGCAAAGCCGCGCATGCAGGAGTAGATTTCTCGAACGGTGCGAACGCGATCACCGAGCTGGCGCGGCAGATTCAGGTCATTGCCACATTTACGGATCTGTCGAAGGGCCTGACGGTGAACCCGGGCGTGATCCACGGCGGAACGCGGACGAATGTGGTGCCCGCTACGGCGACCGTTGAGGTGGATCTGCGCGTGGCGCGACTACGGGACGCGGCGTCTCTGGAGAAGAAGTTTCGCGCATTGAAAGCCTTCGACAAGCGCTGCCGTTTGGAGATAACGGGAGAGCTGAACCGGCCGCCGATGGAGCGGACGCGCGCCATCGGAGAGTTGTTTGCGAAAGCGCGTGCATTGGCGGCGGAGGTGGGCGTAGTATTGGAGGAATCGTCGACGGGCGGGGGATCGGACGGGAATTTTTCAGCGGCGTTGGGGGTGCCGACGCTAGATGGGTTGGGCACAGTGGGCGAGGGCGCGCATGCGGTAAATGAGAGTATTCTGATTGATAGGATTGCGGATCGTACGGCTTTATTGGCGGGATTGACGGCGGTCCTGTGAGCGTATTCTGGGCCCTGCCGGCGATACGCGTACTCGCGTCGCTGGTCTCCGGCTTCTACTATGGCCGGCACATCTTCGTGTTGTCCCGGCAACAGACCTTGCCCGACGCGCCGTGGTCGCAGATGGTGTTCTGGTTCTTCAACATGCCTTGTCTGGCCGTGGTTAACATCCTGGGTAATCCGATCCCGCCCACCTGGCAGCCGCAAGAGTACACCCGTGTTTGGCTGACGCAGCCGGCGACGCTGATGGTCTGCGCGGTGGTCAATACGGGAGTCTGGAGCTGGATCGGCGCCCAATGGGAAGACCCCGGGGACCGCGTTTCCTGGTGGCGCTGGCCGTTGGCGACCATCGGGGCCACACTCGGCGTAAGGGTGCTCCTCCATTCCCGGACCGCGGACCCCCCAGGTGATCCCGTTTATCGCGTGGCCGCTACTTGTGGCGTTTTTGGCTTTGCGACCGGCGCTTGCTGCCTCGGCACGGCGAGGTAAGCCAGCATCTTCGCTTCACGACGGCCTTGGGTAACGGTGTCGAGAATCAGGCCGCAAGCGAAGCTAAGCAGAGCCGAGATCGCGATTCCGGTTGATAGAATCGCCGTGGGGAAACGCAGCACCAGGCCGGTTTCGATAAACGCCAGTATCACCGGCACGATGAGAATGACCGATATCGCCAGAAGAAATAACCCAATCAGCGTGTAGAACAACTGCGGACGCTCCGTCCGGAACAGGCGAAGGATCATCATAGAAATTCGCCAGCCATCGCGATACGTGTGGAGCTTGCTGACTGATCCCTCCGGTCGGGACTTATAGGGCGTGTCAATCTCCTGTACCGGCAGGCTGAGCGTGAGTGCGTGGACAGTGAGTTCGGTTTCGATCTCAAACCCGCGGCTGCCGGTCGGAAACGACTGGACAAAAGCGCGGGAAAACACCCGGTAACCGGACAGGATGTCGGTAAAGGTGCGTCCGAACAGCCACTCCACGGCCCGCGTAAACATCAGATTGCCCAGAACGTGGCCGCGCCGGTAGGCTTCCTTTTCGGTATGGACGCGCCGGGCGACCACCATCGCCAGCCGGTTATCGATTAAGGCGCTAACCAAGGCGGGAGCGCTAGCCGCGTCATAGGTGTCATCGCCGTCGACCGTGACGAAAACATCGGCATCGATTTCGCTCATCATCCGCCGCATTACGCTGCCCTTACCCTGCTGCGGTTCGTTTCGGACAATGGCGCCGGCGGCGGCGGCTATCGCGCAGGTCCGGTCCTTGGAGTTGTTGTCGTAGACATAGATATCCGCATCCGGGAGCGCGGCCCGGAAGTCTTTGACAACGGAGGCGATGGCGGCCTCCTCGTTGTAGCAGGGGATGAGTACGGCAAGTCGCGGTCCGGCCGGGAATGGCTTCAATTCATTGCCCATTCTGATGGAATCTTCTTAACAGGATGACACATCGTACTAACTGCGGGTATGAAAATCCCGCCGATGCTATTCTTAGTAAGGGCTGACCGAACTACACATGGCGACGCTTACACCCACTGCTGACTATACCGTTAGAGACCAAGAGCGAATGCGCGTGGCGCACCGCTATTTCGATTGGCAATTGGCGCTGGCCAAGCCCTGGTTGGGAAAACGAGTATTGGAAATCGGCTGCGGCATGGGAAATTTCACCCGCACCATTCTGGACCGGGAATTGGTTGTCGGCCTGGACGTCGAGGCCGCCTGTGTCGCGCGCCACAAAGAGAATCATCGCGAGTACAAAAACGTAGTTTCCTTGGAGATCGACGCTTCCAATCCCGATTCGGTGGCCGCGCTCAGTTCATATAAGCTGGATTCGGTGGTAAGTCTCAACGTGTTCGAACATATTGAGGACGACTACCAGACGCTGCGAAATCTGTGGAAGATTCTGCCTGTCGGCGGACGAGTGGTGTTGATCATCCCGGCATTCCAGGCGCTCTACGGGCCGATCGATCATTTATTGGGACACTATAGGCGCTATACCAAGCAATCCGTCCGGGAACTGGCTGCCGGCACCGGATTCGCGCCGATTGAACTGCACTATCTGAATCTGGTCGGTTACTTCGGTTGGTGGGCGAATGCGAAGGTCTTCAAACGGACCGAACAATCGGAGACGCAGATTGCGACTTTCGACAAATTGATCGTGCCGTGGTTGCGCCCGCTGGAATCGGCGATCCGCCCGCCCGTGGGGCAAAGCGTGTTCACCGTACTGGAAAAACGGGCCGCGCAATAACCAATGTCCACCTCCGCGTTGCAGGAATTCTTGCTGACGAAACCAGTCGTCAACGGCGCCTACGAAATCTCGGCCGCGCGCGCCTACATGCACGCCGAAGGCGACTACGACCGGCAATACGGACTGGAGCAGTTCCCGATCGAGGAACTAACACGCGAGGCGGGTTTCCTGATGGATATCTGCCACCGCCATGGATTGCCCGCAGGTGCTCCCGTTCTGGAAATCGGCTGCGGCACAGGACGTATTTCCATAGGGTTGGCCCTGCAACCCAATATGGGCCATTTGCTGATTTCCGACCCTTCACCGGCTTTTTGCGGCATCGTTCAACGCAAGTTGACCGGGCTGCCTGTCCAGGCCGCGCAAGTGGATTTCGGAATATTGCAAGCCGAAGACGTAGCATTGCTCCCGCCGGGATCGATATCGATGATCTTGTTGCGCAGCGTGCTTCACCATATCGCCGACGTGGACGGATTCCTGCGGGGATGTGCGAGTGTCCTGCCGCCGGGCGGACTACTGGTTTGCGAAGAGCCCTATTACGACGGGTACATGATGATGGGCTTCCTGGGCCAGTTCATTGAAGACGCGCTGGCCGGAACCGGCCATGTTTGTACGCCCGAAGAAAAACAGCACATTCACCATTTTGTGGCGACGATGCAGTTTTATAGCCGCCGCGACGTGGACAAGAGCCTGGCTGAAGACAAGCACCTGTTCCGTCCCGATGAGTTGATGGTCACCGGGCGCGGGATGGATCTGGAGTTGACGCACTATCCGAACTGGCGGATGACAATGTCGCCCGAGGGAAATGAGCGCGCGAAGACCGGCTATTTCCAACGGTTTTTCGCCGACTATGTGCGTTACTGCATGGACTGGCCGGAGGAGTTTTCGGCAAAGGCCGCAGCGGCGACGCGCAGGTACTTTGCGTTTTTTGAACCGCTGGAAAAGGGCGGTAATACCACCCCGGCGTGTTTCGGGACTTTCGTGTTCACCAAACGCTGAGCGGATGACCATTACGGAAGGTTTCGATCTCTCCGTATATTTCTCCGGCGCCTTTGAGCGCGCTGCGGGAAAGGCTTTGCGGGACGCGGCCGGAACGGGTCTAAATCCAGAAATCGTCCCGCGGGTTCAGGTGAAACCGGCACTCCTGGTCGCTGACAAGGATTCGCAAGTCCCCGGCAGCGTTTATTCCAGTTGGCCCTTCGGCACTCGCGAGAAATTGCCCGGGTATGCTCACGGAGAGTGACCCACCTGCCCAACGGGGCCGGGGATGATAATGCCTTGCCCATCTGCGGCTTACGGGCCAAGGTGCGGTGCCGGGGGTGGGCAACTCTATCGGAGCACAAGTGGTCAAGTTTTGGTGAGCG
>Ga0105046_10005818_pt1 | contig 19476 bp, 16 predicted proteins | sample MAT03_FD_78385 | JGI IMG/M metagenome (GOLD analysis project Ga0105046, IMG submission 78385) | Freshwater microbial communities from Lake Fryxell liftoff mats and glacier meltwater in Antarctica - MAT-03 (megahit assembly) | ecosystem: Environmental > Aquatic > Freshwater > Ice > Liftoff... | reverse complement strand
TCGAGGTCCCGCTCGACGACGGCATCTTCGTGCTCTCCGACAACGCCGAGCTGTGGAAGTTCTACCCCGCCGACAACAGCTTCCTCAAGCTCGGCAACTTCAACTGCGGCGGCCTGACCAACACCTTCTCGATGGCCGTCGACCGCCAGGGCTTCGCCTGGGTCATGTTCAACAACCCCCAGGGCGAGATCTGGAAGGTCGACGTCACCGACGTCGCCAACTGCGTCGACCCCGGCTACAACCCCGGCCAGCAGGCCATCAACTACTTCGGCATGGCCTTCGTCTCGAACAGCCAGGCCGACCAGTGCGACCAGATCTACGGCAACACCTTCGACGGCTTCGGCGGCTTCCAGGAGGGCCAGAACATCGGCGACTTCCTGAAGGTCGACCCCAATAGCCTCCTGATCGAGAAGATCGGCAAGACCAACTTCAACGGCGCCGAGGTGACCGGCACCGGCGACGGCCGCGCGTTCATGTTCGGCGGCACCAACCCGGCCAAGCTGGTCGAGGTCGACAAGAACAACGGCGCCTTCCTCGAGGTCACCCCGCTCGGCACCCTCGAGCTCACCAACGCCTTCGCCTTCGCCTTCTTCGCCGGCGACTTCTACATGTTCACCGAGAGCGACAACAACCAGACCCTCAGCAAGGTCACCCACTACGACTACGACGAGAGCAAGGTCCTGACCACCGTGGTTCCGCAGGCCCCGTTTCGCATCGTCGGCGCCGGCGTCTCGACCTGCGCGCCCTTCATCCCGATGTGATCCCCGTCCGGCGTGACGCACGAAGACCGCCACCGCGGTCGTCACCCCGGTGACGACCGCCTGTTCGACGCAGAGGCGCTCCCGGCCCTGCGCGCAGCCACGGCGGAGCTCTCGTGGCTGCTCACCCGCGGCTACGCCGACACCTCCGCGATCAAGCTGGTCGGCGATCGCCACGCGTTGACCGCCCGCCAGCGCCAAGCCGTGTCCCGCTGCGCCTGCAGCGACGCCGCCCGCGACCACCGACACGCCCGCCGCATCACCCGCGCCGAGCTCGTGCTCGGCGACTCCCCCACGCTCGCCATCGACGGCCTCAACTGCCTGATCACGATCGAGTCGGCGCTGTCGCACGGCATCGTCCTTCGCGGCCGCGACGGCGCACTGCGAGACCTCGCCAGCGTGCACGGCACCTACCGTCAGGTCGCAGAGACCTCCTTCGCCATCGAGGTCCTCGGCCGCCACCTCCACGGCGCGCGCGACGGCGCCCCGACCCACCCGCTGTCCGTCACCTGGTACCTCGATCGCCCCGTCGCCAACAGCGGCCGTTTGCGCGCCCTTCTGCTGGAGATCGCCGAGCGCCGCGGCTGGCCCTGGACCTGCGAGCTGGTCAACAACCCCGACGCCATCCTCATCCGTCCGTCGGAGCATCCGGCCGTCGCCACCAGCGACGCCTGGATCCTCGACCACTGCGCCCGCTGGTTCGACCCGCTCGGGAGTTTGCTCGCGCAGGAGCACACGCCCGCAGGTCCTGCGGCCATCCCCACCGCAGGCCCGATCTTGGCCGCCCGCCCGGGCCTGTGGCTGCTCGACCTCGCCTCCCCGTCGCCGCCGAGTTCATGTATACGTGGATCGTGATGGCTACCTGGCTTTGTCCCTCGATCGTCGTTTGTGGCGCACTGCTGGCCGTCGGCTGCCCCGCCAGCAACACCGCCGACGCCCTGATCGGCCCGGATGGCGGCGTCGTCGCCCACGACGACGGCGTCACCTTGACCGTGCCCCCCGGCGCCTTGCTCGTCACCCGCCAGATCATCATCCGTCCCAGCGAGGAGAAGCTCTCGCGCGGCAGCTACGAGCAGGTCGGCAATAGCTACCTCATCGAACCCCGCGACCTCGAGTTTCGCGTCCCCGCCGAGCTCACCTTCGACACCACGATCGCGGACCGTCCGAGCGTGCTGCTCAAGCCCGGTGAGACCCGCGTCATCGCCTACAGCTCCGCCGACGACCGACCGACCGCGTACATCGGCAGCCTCGGCGTCGTCGCGGCCGCCAAGGGCGGCGACATGGCCGGCACCGTCGACTCGCCGATGCTCGCGCGCACGCCCGCCACCGCCGACCTCGCCAAGCCGGCCATCGACGCCGCCGAGCTCAAGATCTCGCCCAAGGGCGTCACCACCCTCGACGTCGGCTTCACCGCCTTCGACACCAGCGGCATGTCCAAGGGCCTGCTCAACGGCGACGGCACCGCCTACTGCGGCTTCAAGTTCGGACCGACGGTCGTCGGCGCCAGCATCAGCGGCGGCTGCTCGCTCGGCATCACCAGCGGCACCCTCGCGCTCACCAGCGGCCAGGCCACCATCGAGGTCCTCCCCTTCTTGATCGGCAAGCTCGACCGCCCGGTCATCGTCGAGGTCCAGATCGGCAGCGGCGACCTCGTCTACAGCGCCGGCTACTTCACCTTCGTCACCTCCGGCTGCTTCCTCGAGTCGTGCTCCGGCAACGGCACCTGCAGCGACGCCGGCGGCGCACCAGCCTGCACCTGCGACGAGGGCTTCGCCCCCGGCATGGCGCCCCTGAGCTGCGACTGCGTGGCCAAGTGCGACGGTAAACAGTGCGGCAACGACAGTTGCGGCGGCCAGTGCCAGCCCGGCTGCAACAACGACACCCACACGTGCAACCAGGAGACCAGCCAGTGCGACCCGCTGCCGCCTCCCGAGAGCACCGGTGAACCCGGCACCACCAGCGAGCCCGGCACCACCGGCGGCACGAGCACGACCACCGGCGACCCGAGCACCAGCACCACGACCACCGGCGGCACCACGTCGGGAACGACCTCGGGCACCACCGGCGGCTCGTCCAGCACGACCCTTTGAGCGCTCGCGGACGAGGCCCCCTGCACGGCCCGTCGTGGCAACCAGCGATCCGCCCAGTGTCCGGGTGTCAGACCACGTGAGCTAGAACGCGGCCCCCTGCCCGCAGACGCGTCGTCAACCGCCAGCATCCGGTCATGATCGGTCATGATCGGTCATGATCGGTCATGATCGGTCATGATCGGTCATGATCGGCCATGATCGGCCATGATCGGCCATGATCGGCCGGGCAAGCGCTCGCCCGGCAGTGTGAATGGGTGGCACACGCCCCAATGGATGCCTCGATCCCGGCCAATAAACCAGACACGGTATCCACAGGCCGCACATGTGCGGGCCCGCCCCACCGCATGGGCGCGGCCCAAAAGTCTCGCTAAAGCGTCTTTGCGGCGACCAGCGGCTTGCAGCACCGGGCAAAGCCTGCCTATAGTGCCTCGTGGCTGCGCTCGTCCGAAACGACGACGTCGCCCCCCACCCCGATACTAGTGCGTACAGTTGCATGCATGGGAGCCGAATGATGACACGTTCGCAACCGACGAGAACCAGAGGCCTGGTCACGAGCGCACCGCTCGTCGCCCTGTTCGGGCTGTTTTCTATGGGCACCGCCCTCGGCCTGTCCGGCTGCGGCGAGGCCACCGACGACACCTGCGTGCCGACCACGGAGTTCTTCCGCACAGAGGTATGGATCCCGACGCTGTCGGCCAAGTGCCTCGCGTGTCACACCACCGCGGGCGCCGCCAAGCACAGCAAGTTCATCCTCCAGCCCGAGCAGTACCCCGGCTACCTCGACGCCAACCTCAAGAGCCTCGAGGAGCTGTCCGGTTATGAGGTCGACGGCGCCAAGCTGCTGCTGGCCAAGCCGACCGAGCGGCTCATGCACGGCGGCGGCTTGCAGCTCACGGCCGACAGCGACGAGTACAAGGCCCTCGAGGAGCTGCTCAATCGCTTCGATAATCCGGTCGCCTGCGAGGACCAGATCAACGTCGGCAACTACTTCGACGGCGTCGAGCAGCTCAACGAGGTCGAGACCCTGCGCAAGGCGACCCTCTCGCTCGCGGGCCGCCTGCCGACCACCGAGGAGATCGAGCAGGTCCGCGACTTCGGCATCGACTCGCTCGACCCGGTGATGGACCTGATCATGACCGAGGACGCGTTCTACGACCGCCTCACCGAGATCTTCAACGACACCCTGTTGACCGATCGCTACGTCAACGGCAACGACGCCCTCGACCAGCTCAACGAGGAGCGCTACCCGCGTTACTGGTTCGAGAGCATCGAGGACGAGGACCAGAAGAACCAGGTCCGCTACTACGCCAACGTCGGCGTCGCCCGCGAGGCGCTCAACCTCGTCAACTACATCGTCCGCAACGACAAGCCCTACACCGAGATCCTGACCGCCGAGTACCAGATGTTCACGCCGTTCTCGGCGAAGAGCTACGGCGTCAACGTCGAGTTCAAGGACCCGAACGACCCATGGGAGGCCGCCCCCGGCAAGCTCAAGGACGTCCCGCACGCCGGCGTGCTGACCACCACGATGTTCCTGAGCCGCTTCCCGACGACGGCGACCAACCGCAACCGGGCCCGCGCCCGCGTCATCTACAAGTTCTTCCTCGACACCGACGTCCTCAAGCTCGGCGACCGCCCGCTCGACCCCAGCTCGATCATCACCGTCAACCCGACGATGTACAACTCGAGCTGCAACGTCTGCCACGAGATCCTCGACCCGGTCGCCGCCACCTTCCAAAACTACCAGGCCGCCAACAACCTCTACCTGCCGCTCGACGGCACCGATCAGGGGACCTGGTTCCCGGACATGCGCCTGCCCGGCTACGGCGACCAGGTCCTGCCCGAGGGCGAGGAGAAGAACAGCGAGCAGTGGCTGGCCAAGCAGATCGTCGCCGACGACCGCTTCGCAAGGTCCGCCGTCCGCATCGTCTGGAACGGCCTGGTCGGCCAGGACTTCCTGTCCGAGCCCTTCGACGCCGCCCGGCCCGACTACGTCGAGGCGCTCAACGCCTACCAGGTCCAGGACCGCGTCATCACCTCGATCGCCAACAAGCTGCGCGACAACAACCACAACTTGAAGATCGTCTTCAAGGAGATCCTCAAGACCGACTACTTCCGGGCCAAGAACGTCAAGGGTGAGCTCGACGACAGCCGCAAGTTCGCGCTCGCCAACCTCGGCACCGCGATGTACCTCGCCCCGGAGCAGCTCAACCGTAAGATCGCGGCCGTCACCGGCTACCCGTGGCGCCCCGGGGCCAACCAGCCCGACTTCCTGATCAACGGCAACGAGTACCGCATCTTCTACGGCGGCATCGACTCCAACTCGATCACGGAGCGCATCACCGACCCCAACGGCATCATGGCCAACATCTCGCTGCGCATGGCCAACGAGATGTCGTGCATCGTCACCGCCCGCGACTTCTCGCAAGACCCGTCGGACCGCCTGCTGTTCCCCTACGTCGAGCCCGGCTTCGTCCCGGAGGACGCCAACGGCTTCTCCGTGCCCGCCGTCACCGACTCGATCCGCGCCAACATCCAGCACCTGTACGACCACGTGCTCGGCGAGTCCTACGCGCTCACCGACCCCGAGGTCACCGAGGCCTACAACCTCTTCGTCACGATCTGGAAGGACGGTAAGACCGGCGTCGCCGCCGGTACCTACCCGCCCGAGCTCGCCGGCCCCTGCCGGTCGACCAACGACTACTGGACCGGCAACGACCTCCCCGAAGCACGGAAGGTCTTCCAGGATCCCGACTACACGGTCCGCGCCTGGATGGGCGTCATGACCTTCATGCTGTCGGATTACAAGTTCTTGCACGAGTAGGAGGTGTCACCATGGACCGTCGCAAATTTCTCAGCATCGCATCCCTCGCGGGTCTCGCTGTCGCCTCTCCCACCGCCTTCGGCCGCCCGCAAGGCATCAGCAAGCAGTCGAACCCGCTGTTCGAGAGCTACAAGGGCCCCCTCTACATCATGGTCAACGCCGGCGGCGGGTGGGACCCCACCTCGCTGTGCGACCCGAAGGGCGCCGCTAACCTGGCGGACCCCAAGGACGCGATGAACCGGACGTTCCTGACCTCGGACATCGGCGAGACCGCCAGCAAGATCCGCTACGCGCCGCTCGGCACGATGGAGAACCCGAACTACTTCCGTGAGTTCTTCGAGAAGCACGACAAGAAGCTGCTCGTGATCAACGGCGTCGACGTGGCCACCAACGGCCACGACACCGGCTCGCGCCACATCTGGTCGGGTCGCCTCGCCGAGGGCTACCCGAGCTTCGCGGCGCTCGCCGCCGCGGTCCACGGCCGCGACCTGGCGATGAGCTACCTCAGCTTCGGCGGCTACGACGACACCCAGGGTCAGGTCGCCCGCACCCGCAGCGGCAACACCCAGGCGCTCGCCCGCATCGCCTACCCGGACCGCCTCGACCCCAACGACGAGGCCTCGCTGTTCCACTCGGGGCCCGCCGCCAAGGCGATCTTCGCCGCGCAGAACGCCCGCAAGGAGCGCCTGCTCGCCACGGAGCAGCTCCCGCGGGTCCAGCGGGCCGTCAGCGTCATGTACGCCTCGCGCACCGGCTCCAACGAGCTCAAGAAGCTCCAGCAGTACCTGCCGGAGGAGCTCGACAACTCGGGGAACGGCCTGCTGCGCCAGATCCAGGTCGCGATGGCGGCGTACAAGGCCGGCATCACCGTCGCCGTCAACCTCGACATCGGCGGCTTCGACACCCACGGTGATCACGACGCCAACCATATCCCGCGGCTCGCCCAGATCCTCGAGGGTCTCGACTTCATCACCCTGGAGGCCGAGCGCCAGGGCATCGGCGACAACTACGTCGTCCTGGCCGGCTCCGACTTCGGCCGCACGCCCGGCTACAACGACACCAACGGCAAGGACCACTGGGCCGTCACCAGCGTGATCGCCATGGGCAAGGGGATCCGTGGCGGCCGCGCGATCGGTGAGACCACCGAACGCCACGACGTGCTGGCCGTCAATCGCACCAGCTTCAAGGCCGACCCGGCCGGCATCCGCATCGAGCCGCGCCACATCCACCAGAACCTGCGTCGCCTCGCCGGCATCGAGGCCGACGAGCTGATGAACTTCTATCCCCTGTCGATCCCGCCCGAGGACGACCTCAAGCTGTTCTGACCTGACCTCGACATCGGCAGGCCTTCGGCCGGCCAAACCGGCGCCTGGTGCGTCCGCGGGAGCGGGCTACCAGGCGCTGACGTATTCGCGACGCAGAGGCTGTGATAGCGTCGAAGGTCGCGGCCATGGCTTATCATCGCACCCACTCCCTCGCATCCCTGTCCCTGTCCCTGTACGCCCTCGCCTGCGCGGCTGGTTGCGGCGGTGACAGCCGCCCCGGCGGCGCCGACGGGACCGACGGCACGACGACGACCCCCGGTGGTAGCGAGTCGAGCACCGGCGAAGAGACGCCGACCAGCGGCGAGCCGACGGACTTCGGGCCCGAGTCCGAGTTCTTGCTGCGTCTCAACGACAAGCCGGCGGCCCCGCTGACCCTCAACATGAACAAGGCCGAGGTCGCCGAGCTGTTCGGCGCGACGGCGCGGGACATCCAGTTGATCGAGGTCGAGTCGAAGACCCTGCTCACCGAGACCCTCGAGAAGATCAAAAATGCCTGCGGCGATCAGTGGAAGGCCGACGATCCGAACCCCAACCATAACTGCGCCCTGACCCCGCTCGGCCAGACCTTCAAGGGCTGGGACGGCACCTGGCAGACCAGCCCCGAGTACTCGCTGATCCGCATCTTGACGATGACCCCGGCCAACTGCAGCGTGACCGGCACCTCGATCCAGGGCATGTCGGAGATCGCGTTTCTGATCGACAACGACCAGTGCGCCGGCCAAAACGGCGGCAAATGCGATTTCAACGGCATGCTCGCCGAGGCCCTCGGCATCGCCCGCACCGAGGAGTTCATCACCACCCCGGAGCTGGTCCTCTCGCTGCAAAAGAACCTGCTCGCCACCCACCCTTCCATCGGCGGCGACGGGTCGAAGATCCCCGTCAACCTCGAGGACGCGCTCAAGGACCTCTCGACCCTCACCGACAAGCTCGGCCCGAGCGGCGACCACCCCGGCATCCTCGCCCCCGACTTCCCGAGCTTTAGCGAGGTGCTGACGCCCGAGTTTCGCATGTTCGCCGAGGCGAGCTCCAACCTGCGCCTGCTCGACGGCATCGACCTGTCGAACGGCAAGGAGTACATGTCGACGATCGTCGACCTCATCGGCCCCGACTTCGACAACGCGCTCGAGTTCGACTTCGCCGACCCCGCCAAGTTCTCGATCACCGGCGTCGCCGACGACCCCAAGGTCGACATGCGCTTCGCAGTGCGCGAGGCCGACACCTTCATCAACTCCTGCGCGGGCGCCGAGGCGTGCAAGCAGAACCTCCCGGAGAACCAGGCGGTCGTCGACGCCATGTTCCCGGGCTCGGCCTGGGCGATCGACCGCTGGCTGCTCGAGGCGATCATCGCCACCGGCGGCCGCGAGAAGTACAAGAGTCGCGTCTTTAGCAAGTGTTACGAGCTGTTGGGCTTCTGCGCCGCCGACATCACGATCGGCCCGGGCCCGACCGGCTGGACCAAGTTCGACGTCACCTTCAACCTCGGCAACCCGCCCAAGGACCAGTACGTCTGGGAGATGATCAACGAGGTCGCGCAGGTCGCCCTGCACACCCCACCGGCCGGCGACATCGCCGAGGGCCAGGCCGACGTCGAGTTCACCCTCTTCGACGTCCCGATCGGCCTCAATGGCCCGCAGATCGCAGAGTCCGTGCGCCCCTTCCTGCAGCAGCAGGCCGGCAAGATCTCGGAGATCCTGCTCGGCGACTACAAGAAGAACAACGGCGCCGTCGACTTCTACTACCGCCGCGGCGCCGACGGCCTGCCCTACCTGTTCTTCGTCACCCCCGACGACCTCCCGGACGGCACCCCCGCCGACTACTACAAGAACCCGGGCTTCTTCAGTTGTCCCGAGGTCGACGCCGGCTGCAAAGTCTCGACCCTCGAGCTGGGCGGCGCCGGCGATAGCACCCACGAGAAGGTCAAGCTGTCCGCCGGCGACACCACGCTCTATCTGCAGGACGACGAGGGCAAGGTCTACCGCGCCAGCTTCGAGGTCCCCGCGACCGACCCCGTGGAGATCGGCGTGCGCGTGGCCGCCAAGCTGTGATTCCCGGGAAGCACCGGCCTCAACGGCCGGTCCGCGACAGCCGCTCGTAGATCTTCTGGGCGTCCATGTTGGCCATGAGCCGCGTCAGGGCGTCCTCGAACATGCTCTCGAACGCCGGCGCGGTCTGCCGCGTCGACGTGATCGGCAGCGTGCCCTGGGCCGTGCCCTGGTACACGAACGCGTCCGCGGGCGCCTCGTAGGCCCGGATGTGCAGGCTCCACTGCATGCGGGCGTAGGCGCCGGCGGTCGTCGTCCCCGGCGCCGGCGGACCCGCGTAGGTCGACAGCGTGTTGACGAGCACCTCGCCGGTGAAGAAGATCCCCGTCGGCGCCGGCTGGCTCGGCGGCGCGACCGTCACGCTGGCGAACACCTGCGACAACGCCTTTTGCAGGTCGCGCTCGACGAACGCGTGCAGCCCCGTCACCTCGACCGGCTTGGTCCCCTTGCCGCTCGCCGTCATCGCGTTGGGCAGCTTCACCGGGTCGAGCACGATGTACAGCGGGATCTCTATCCGCCGGGTGTCGATCGGCTGAGGCACGTCAGGCGTGAGGCTGCGGGCGTCCACCGGACGCATCGCGCAGCCGGCCAGGGCCATCACCATCGCTAAAAATGCGGCGCGGACGGGGCGTAACATGCCGGCCAGCCTACCCCGGCGCGCGCTCGCGCCAAACAAAAAGGCCAGAAGCGTCGCCGCTTCTGGCCTTTTTGATGTCCTGTGAGCCCGGTAAGAATCGAACTTACAACCCAGGGATTAAGAGTCCCTTGCTCTACCAATTGAGCTACGAGCCCGCCCTTGAAAGGGGCCCCCTTGTACACCAAACCCAGCCGAAGTGAAGCCCCTTTTTCGCTCCTTTAGATCGAGAGCTGAGTCACGCCGGGCACAGGTCCGGTGCTACTGCACGACCGGCTTGGCGCAGTGCAGCCCGAGGCCGATGAGCGAGTTGTCGGCCATGTACAGGAAGCCGAGGATGCCGGTGGCGACATGGCCTGCAGGACAGGCGAGCTCGCCTCCGTCCATGGTCCCCATCCCCCCGAACAGCGCCTGCTCCTTCGCGGCGCCGATCTTCACGGCGAGGGTGTTCGGGTCGACCGTCAACGGCGAGCACAGGAGCTGGAAGCCCGACACGCCGATGCTGTCGAGATATGCCTGGAAGCCGGTGACGACCTGTCCGGCGGGACAAATGGCGCTGTTCGCCGTGGCCCCCCCGACGCCGTGAGACGGCAACGCGGCGCCGTCCTCGAACTCAAACGCGTAGCCGCCCTGGCCGTCGGCGACCAGCGTCACGTCGGTACACTCGCCCTGGACCGCGAGGATGTACGCGGCCGGCTCCTCGGAGCCGCTGATGCCCCGCAACGCCCCGCTGCACTCCTCGCCGAAGCTCGGACCATCCTTGCCGCCGAGCACCATCGTCGGCGCGTGCTCGATGAGCACGAACTCTGGCGCAGCGCCGGTCTCGCAGTCGTTGGTGCAGGCGTCGCCGTCGACCTGGTTGCCGTCGTCGCAGTCCTCGCCCGGGTCGACCTTGCCGTCGCCGCATACCGGGGGATCGATGGTCGTCGCGCCGGTGGGGTTGGTGGTCTCACCGGTCGGGTCCGTCGGGTCCGTCGGGTCCGTCGGGTCCGTCGGGTCCGTCGTCGCGTCGGTCGTCGCCGTCGGGTCCGTGCTCGCCGTCGGATCCGTGCTCGCCGTCGGGTCCGTGGTCGGGTTCGAGGTCCCGCTGGTCGGCTCGCCGCTGGTGTCACCGGGCGTCAGGTCGACACAGATGGCGCTGCGGCACTGCAGGTCCCCATTGCACTCCGCGAGCACGCATTCGCAGCCCTCCTCGCCAGGCGTACAGTCCTGGCCAGCGGGACCACATTGCACCAACATTCCGGCCACGAACGCGATCGCAGCCACGCTTCCAAATCGATTGTATTTCACAGCAACTCCGCAGCCGCGAAGCTAACACATCCCGGACCCAGGCGCGCCTCCGCGCGCGCGTCCGCACGTGGCATCCCGCACGCCCCCGGCCCCGGCCTCACCGACTGCCGCGACCTGTCCCAAAAGCCACCCGGTCACCAAACTACAGGGCCATTCGACCCGTACACAGTCCCGGCAAAGCACGGGGGGTGAGCACGTCATGGGAGGACCTCTGGCGCCAGCGCCTGGGGCATTGTGCGTCGCTACTTATCTGTCGCCTTTTGCCGGATGCGCCGTAACTCATGGCGGACCCCGAGCTCGTCTGCCCACCGTTCCATGTAGGCCCAATCGAGCGTCGTCCCGCGGATCCGAAGGATCGCCGTCACGTCTCGCTCCTGCCGCTCGGAGTCTGAGAGACTCGCCCATTCGAGTTTGGCGAGCACCGTGTCTTCGGCGGTCGCCAGCCACACTTCGACGCCGAGGATCGCGACCCGCTGGCGTCGCGTCAGCTCTTCTACGCTGAAAGGTCGGGCCCTGGCCCAGGTCGGTCGCGGCACCCCGCTGATCTTCGCCATCTGCTGCTGGGTCAGCCCGCGGGTCTCCCGGAGCTGGCGGATGTTGTTCCCGAGGTGGCCGGCGACGTCGTCCATGTCGCCACGTGCTCGAGCTGCTCGACCTCGCTGCTGCTCCACGCCGGCTTCGCGCCGCGGGTCGTCGATGGTTTGCTGACCGGCATGCACGACCCGAGCGAGAGCCACTTCCACTTGCTCCGCGCCTTCGCGTCGGAGTCGGTGTTGCTGGCGGCGTGGCGCCACGCCAGCGCCGCGGGTTATTTACAGCACGAGTTCGGCGACGCGACCCTGCTCGCGCCCGACCTGTTGTTCTCGACCTGACCCAAAGGTCATGTCGAGAATTAACGAAGAGAGCCGCCTCCCAGGGGAGACGACTCTCTTGAAAGCACCCGGAGCGGGCTTTTGTCGGGGAATCCCCGATCCGGCCCGATCCAGCTTCGCCGACTTAGAGGTCGTGCGGGCGGACGGTGCTGCGGTTGTTGCTCTTGGTGCGCTCGATGGCGGCGCCGAGCAGCTCGTGGACCTTGTCGGACACGGCCTGGATGAGCTCACCGTCGCTGCGCAGGCCGGCGTCACGGATCACGTCCTTGACCTTGCTGCCGACGACCAGAATTTCCTTGGGTGCCTTGTTCTTGGTGGCCATTGTGTATTCTTTCGCTGTGGGGTCGCTAGGCGACGTTTGGAGAGTTTCGAGTGGATCGGAGAAACCGACCCCTTTGCTCGCCACGGACCATAAACCCGAAAATTCGCTTTGCAAAGCCTAAATTGCAGCGTGTGCGGCACTTTTTTTCGGGGAGGCCTCGCAAGCCCGGTGTAGCTGCCTGTCTGCGAGTGATCTTTCGGGGCCTCCGCGACCCCTCATCACGCTGCCGTGCCAACTCGAGATCCGCGTTATTCGAACGAATTTCGCCGATCTGGCGCTGTGACCCCGTCAAAACTCGCGTACACGGGCCCCCGTGGCCGAGATCATGCACTCGCTCGCGGCCCCGCCGATCTCCCAGGGCGATCGGTGATCACTCCGCGGGCGTCCGCGGAGCACCCGACGATCGCCGACGATCATCACGCGACCGGCGTCATCCTTTAATAAAGGAGGGCGAGGGATCCTCGAAGCTCGCCGACCACGCCGCGAGGATCGCCGCAGAACGAGGTCCACGGGCGTCTACGTCGACGATCCGGCGGGCTCCGCCGTCGGCGAGGCGCAGCCGGATCGCGAGGTGATCGGCCGGCGGCGTGGTCCACTTCGCGGCCCACTCGACCACCAGCACCCGGCGGCCAGGATCTCCGACCAGGTGCAGGGCGTCCTCGGTGATCTCCTCGAGGTCGAGTCCGCGGGGCCCCCCGAGCGCATCGAAGCCGGCGGCCCCGCCCATGCCGTCATCCTCGGCGTCCGCGAGGCGAAACAGATCGACGTGAACCAGGGTCAGCGGGCCCGGAGCCGGATGCACCATGCACAGCGTGAAGGTCGGGCTGCACACCCGCCCGGGCTGCAAAACCCCGAGACCGATCGCCAGAGCCCGCGTGAACGTCGTCTTGCCGGCCCCCATCGGTCCGTCGAGCAGCACCACGTCGCCCACCGAGTCTCTCGCCTGCGCGTCGGCGCTCGCCGCGGAATGGACCCCGTCGCGCAGCAGCGCCCCGAGTGCGCGCGCGCGCAGCGTCAACGTCGCCTCGTCGATCGGCCCGGCCTGCACGGCGCCGGACTATACACGCGGGTCCGGCTTGTGCCCCGCGAAACACCGGTGGTAGGCATGCAGTCCGATGGTCGTGGCCGTCACCCGCCGTACGGCGTTCGCATCTCTGCTCGCCGTCGCCGCGTGCGTGGCGCCTCCGAGTGCGGAGACCGGCACGCCGGTCCCGGAGCCGACGCAGGCCCTGCGCCCCGTGGAGCTGCGGGGCGCCGTGCCCTCGCAGGCCCGCATCGCCGACTACGAGATCGACGCCCACCTCGACGCCGAGAAGCACCAGGTCCGCGGCACCGTGCGCATCACCTGGGTTAACCGCAGCAGCCGCGCCGTCGACAGCCTGCCGCTCCACCTCTATATGAACGGCTTTCGGGCCGAGGACACCGCGTGGATGCTCGAGGCCCGCGGCACCCATCGCGGCGTACGCCGCAGCGACGACGGTCGCTTCGGCTACATCGACCTCGGCGCCGCGCGGGTGCTCGAGCGGGGCCGCGAGGCCGACCTGCAAAACCCCGAGGGCGCCGGCGGCCCGCCGCAGCCGGTCACCTGGAAGGAGGGCGACGACCCGTCGGTCGCCAGCGTCGCCTTGCCGGCCCCCGTGCAGCCTGGCGAGCGCGTCGCGCTCGAGCTCGAGTTCGTCACCCAGTTGCCGGAGGTGTTCGCCCGCACCGGCTATGCCGGCGACTTCCACATGCTCGGGCAGTGGTTCCCGAAGCTCGGGGTGTTGCAGCCCGACGGCACCTGGCGGACCCACGTGTTCACGCTCAACAGCGAGTTCTACGCCGACTTCGGCAATTACGAGGTCCACCTCGACGTGCCCGAGGCCATGGTCGTCGGCGCCTCGGGGATCCTGGTCGCCGCCGATCCGCCGAGCGACGGTCGCAAGCGCCTGCACTACCGCGCCGAAATGGTCCACGACTTCGCCTGGGCCGCCGACCCCGACTTCATCGTGCTCGATGCGCAATGGAAGGACCTGCGGATCCGGCAGCTCATGCACAAGGCGCAGCAGGCCGACGCCGGGCGCCACCTCGAGGCCTTGACCGCCGCGCTCGCCAGCATGGACACCCGCTTCGGCGCCTACCCCTGGTCGACGATCACCGTCGTACACCCGCCCGACGACGCCAAGGGCGCCCAGGGCATGGAGTACCCGACCTTCTTCACCACCTCGGCGATCCTGCGCACGCCCGCGTGGCTCGGGCTGTTCGGCTTCGAGGAGCGCCTTAGCGGCGTGTTCACCACGGTCCACGAGTTCGGCCACCAGTACTTCCAGGGCCTGCTCGCCTCCGACGAGGCTATGCAGCCGTGGCTCGACGAAGGCCTCAACACCACCAGCAATATGCTCGCCCTCGGCGACTGGCACGGCGAGGACACCTGGTTCGCCAAGATCGGCAACCAGACCGTCAGCATCGACGACTTCGTGCGCGGCACCCTCGACGGCGAGAGCCAGCTCGACCCCGTCGACTCGCCCGCCGAGGCCTACCGCGCCGTCGTCGGCGACTACGGCGATGTCGTCTACCGCAAGACCGGCGCCCTGATGCTCAGCCTGCGCCGGATCGTCGGCGTCGAGCGCTTTGACGCCGCCTTCAAGGCCTATGCCCTCGACTGGCGCTTCCGTCATCCGACCGGCGAGGACATGGTCGCCACCTTCATCCGCGAGATCGGCCCGCGGCTCACCCTCGAGGGCGACGGCGCCGACGGTCAGCCGGTCGTGTTCGACCTCGCCGACTACTTCGAGCAGGCCCTGCACACCGTCAACCAGGTCGACTTCGGCCTCGACCAGGTCAAGAACCGCCGCCGCGCCGGCACGGCCGGGTACCACCGCGACGAGCACGGCGCGCTGACTTTGCAGTCGCCCCCGGAGGACGACGAGCGCCCGCTCGCCGAGCTCGCCGACGACCAGCTCGAGGGCGTCGTCGTGGTCCGACGGATCGGCGAGTTTCGCGTGCCCGTCGAGGTCGAGTTCGAGTTCGGCGACGGCACCCGCGAGCGCCGCGTGTGGTCCGGTCGCGACCGCTATCACATCTTCACGTGGCCGGGCCGGCGCGTCCGATCGGCCCGCATCGACCCCGACAACAAGCTGCTGCTCGAGGCCCGGCGGCTCGACAACCACCGCGGCGCCCCCGACTCCGCCCCGCCCAACGGCCTCAGCCGACCCGTCGGCGACCTCGCCGAGGCCGCCGCGCTCGCGCTCATGGGAGGCCTGATCCTGTGAGCGCGCTGCGCCTGGTCCTGCGCGCCCCGTGGCTGTGGCTCGCGCTCGCGGCGTTGCAGTTGGCACTCGCCGCCGGCCTCGTCGTCCCGCTGCGCGCCGTGCTCCGCATGGCGATGGGCCCCTTCAACATCGGCGACGAGCGCCACGTGCTCGCCGCCCTGCTCGAGCTCGCGACCGTGCACCCCGCGGTCGTCGCCAGCTTCGTCACCAGCGTCGCCGCCAGCGCCCTGCTCGGGCTGCTGCTGTCACCGCTGGTGGCCGGCGCCGCCATCTTGCGCCTCGGCGGTCCGGCCAGCGTCGGCGAGCAGGCCCGCGCCGCCTTCACGCACTTCCCCGCCGCCCTCGTGATCGGCATCTACGGCCTGATCCTGCGCCTGCTGCTCGCGCTGATCGCCGCCGCCCTCGGCAGCGTGCACCCGATCCTGCAGACGCTCGCGCTGGTCGCCAGCCTCACGCTCTCGGCCCTCGCCGTCGACCTCGCCCGCGCGCGCACCGTGCTGGACGGCGCCCGCGGCCTGCACCCGCGAACATTCTTGCGGGCCGTGGTCTCCGCGACCCAGCCGATCTTGTGGCTGCGCTCCGGTCTGTTGACCACGCTGCAGTGGGCCGTCAGCTTCGCGATCCTGCTCGCGGCCGTGCACGGCATCGGCAGCGCGTGGTCACCGTGGCTGGTCCGCGGGCTCGCGGTGCTCGGCACCTTCTTCGCGCTGTGGCGCGTCGCCGTCGCCGTCGCCAGCGTGCAGGCCCGCCCGCGCCTCTAGACCCCGCGCTCGTTCGCCGAGGAACGGCGGTCCGCGCGGCGACCGAGCCGGTCATGCCGGTCATGCCGGTCATGCCGGTCATGCCGGTCATGCCGGTCATGCCGGTCATGCCGGTCATGCGCCCCCTGCGGGGCCTGTGTTAGCGTCGGCGCGAGGTCCTTCATGTCTTATCTTCGCCTTGCCCCCGCCCTCGTCGCGCTCGCTACCCTCGCCGCGATCCCCACCGCCCACGCCAGCTTCCCCGCCGGCGTGTGGGGCCTGATCGATCAGGTCACGCTCACGCCCGACGCGAACAACCCGTCCCTGATCCGCATCGACGGCACCTTCATCGTCGCCAACCAAAAGCCGGACTTCGCCCAGTACACCGGCTACGGCGAGCCGCAGGTCGGCTACATGTATTATTCGTGCGCCGAGAAGCAGCTCGCCACCTGCGTGATGGAATGGAAGGAGCTGCTCGCCGTCGTCGGCACCGACAACAACTGTCGCGGCTGGGGCGACCAGTCGTTCCCCGACAACGGCAGCGTCCGCCCCGCGCAGGTGAAGCCCGCCGAGCCCGACCTCTACCCGATCAGCATGGGCGTGCTGCAGGGCTTCTTGCCCTGTGAGGCGCTGCGCGCCTGGCAACTCAACCAGGGCACCACCGGCGAGACCGGCGAGTCGAGCACCTCGACCACCGGCGAGACCGGCGAGACCGGCACCACCAGCACCACCACCGAGTCCGGCACCGGCACCGGCGACACCACCGGACGCACCTCCGGCGAGACCGCCGCCACCTCCGGCGAGACCGCCGCCACCTCCGGTGAGACCGCCTCCGGCGACCCCGAGAGCACCGGCAAGACCGTCACCGGCGACCCCGACACCAAGGGCGAGGGCGACGCCACCGGCCTCAGCGGCGACGACCCAACCGAGACCGCCGGTGATGCCACCACCGCCAATTCCACCACCGCCGACACGACCGCCGGCGAGACCGGCGAGACCGGCGAGGGTGACAGCGGCGCGCTCGACGACGACAAGGGCTGCGCCTGCGACACCACCCGGACCGCGGGTCAGCACACCCTCGGCGCGCTCGCCATGCTCGCCGGCTTCGGTCTCCTGCGTCGCCGCCGACCCGCCGCCTGACGTGCAGCTCTGGCGTCACAGCCACCGCGACGCCTCGGTGCTCGCGGCGCCGATCGTCCTCGCGCTGCTGGCCCCCGGCCTGCCCTGGCTCGCGGGACATGGCCTTCGGGGCATGTCCCTTGCGACAGCCGCGATCGCCGTCGCCGTGTGGTGGTTGAGCAACACCGCCGGGCACATCCACCTGCACACCCCGCTGTTTCGCGCGCGCCTGCACAACGACCTGTTCGCGCTGCTGCTCTCGCTCTTGACCGGCGTCCCGCAGACGATCTGGCGCGCGCGTCACCTCGCCCACCACCGCGGCCAGGCCCCCGGTCGCCTGCACCTCGGCGTGCGCGGCTGCCTCGAGCTCGCGCTGGTCGCCAACCTGTGGCTGCTGCTCGCCGTGCGCACGCCGGCCCTGTTCGTGTGCGTGTACCTGCCGGGCCTCCTGCTCGGCCTCCTGCTGTGTCAGCTCCAGGGTCGCGGCGAGCACCTCGCAGGCCCGGACGGCATCTCTCACCACGGCCGCCTGCACAACCGCCTGTGGTTCAACGATGGCTATCACGCCGAGCACCACCGCTGGCCCGGCGCCCACTGGACCACCCTGCCCGCCCGCCGCCTCGCCGATGCCCCACGCAGCCGCGTCTCGCCGGTGCTGCGCGCCCTACTCGCCACGGTCCCCGGCGCCCCGATCGTGCCGCGCCTGCTCGGCGCGCTCGAGCGCCTCGCGCTCGCCTGTCCGCCGCTGCAGCGCGCGCTCGTCCGCGTCCACGCCCGCGCGATCGCCAGCCTGATGCCCATGATCGCCGAACACCTGGCTGTCCCCGAGGACCTGTCCCAAAGGCCATGTCGGATCGCCGTCGTCGGCGGCGGCCTGTTCCCCCGCACCGCGCTCGCGCTCGCCCGCGTGTGGCCCGCGGCCCACGTCACCCTCGTCGACGCCGACGCCCGGCACCTCGAGCGCGCCCGCCAGTGGCTCGCCGACCGCGGCCACGCCTTCGATCTGCTGCACAGCACCTGGGACCCGCGCGCCCCGCAGACCCACGACCTCGTGATCGTCCCGCTCGCGCTGGTCGGCGACCGCGACGCCGTCTACACCGCCCCCGGCCCGCTGCGCCTGGTCCACGACTGGTCATGGCGGCGCCGCGGACACGGCGTCGTCGTCGCGTGGTGGCTGCTCAAGCGCCTCAACCTCGTGCGACCCGCCGCGCTCGACTGACCCCGCCGCGCTTGCCCCACGACTTGATCGTCCGGGAACCGACAACCACCCAAATCGGGACCGAGCCGGGGCTCACGGGCGAAGTCTTCAACAACTCGCGGACCTCGTCGACCCTGGGGCCTCACCTTGACAATGGATCTGGACTCCTGATAATGTCGATGGGACAGGATGGTGGTCTCATGCGCTTCGCTTCGCTTCGGCGGGTGTTCTCTTGCTTTCCCTCGTTCGCAGGTGTAAGTGACACGACGGCTGGAGATACCGGCGGTACGGATGGTATGGGGAGTACTGGCGGGCCAAGTGAAACTACGGGGGCGGGATCGACTACCGCGACGAGCGGATAGGACCCAACGACCATGCAAAGATGGCTACAAGAGTGCGCGCTCAGCAGTTTGTGCGTCATTGGCTTACTCATAGGAGCATGCGGCCCGGAGAGCGCTGGAGAGCCCATCGCGGAGAGTAACTTTCCGCGCCTGTATGCTGCATCGATCTGCGACGAGATCGTGGAGTGTGGCTGCTCCTCCAAAGCGTGGACTGATTTGGCCGGATGTTCACAATTCTTCGAGCGCCTACTCTCGGCACAACAAGAAGCTGCGATCGCGTTAGACCTTCAGTATGACGGCGACTGCGCACGAGCCCTCATCGCGGCTGCCACAACTTCGCCCTGCAATGCAGTCTCGTCGCCGGCTTGTCAGATCTACTTCGGTGCTATGGAGAGAGGTTCGAGCTGTGAACCTATCGGCTACAGTTCCCGAATGGGCACGTGTTCGCCATCCGCACTGTGCTCCGTTGGGTTCGGCATGTGCGTTGATTCAGAGCGAACTCCTCCAGTCAGACCCCTGGCGGGAGGAGAACAGTGCTTGGACGAACAAAATGAACTCGTGGGCTACTGCACGCCTGTTGAATCGTGGTACTGCGCCCTGGATGAATCGGTGCCCTCCTGCGCGCCCAAAGCCCTCCTCGGCGGTGATTGCTCGCCGTTGCCGAGCGGCC
>Ga0105046_10005817_pt1 | contig 19476 bp, 17 predicted proteins | sample MAT03_FD_78385 | JGI IMG/M metagenome (GOLD analysis project Ga0105046, IMG submission 78385) | Freshwater microbial communities from Lake Fryxell liftoff mats and glacier meltwater in Antarctica - MAT-03 (megahit assembly) | ecosystem: Environmental > Aquatic > Freshwater > Ice > Liftoff... | reverse complement strand
GCGAAGCGGAACGAAGTCATGTCACTCATCCAAGGCCAAGCAACTTCACGATAAACAGACAATCTGTGAAGTTGTCAAACGGCATCGACCTTGTGGGGGCAGCCCGCTCAAAGTCTGGCATCGGAACGGATATTCCATGGTTGCCGGGTGTTGGCCGAGCGGTCGGATGCTCTAGGCGTCGACAACACCTTTGCGCAGAATGAAGCACCCGTACGGACCAGGATCTGATGTCCGGACGACGGCAAAACACTTTCGGGCCGCCTCATAGAAAGCAAACCGCTCGAGTGGCTCGATGCCGACGGGTCGACCTTCGATCAAGTCGATAGTGGCCTGGACTTGTTCATGGATCGGCATGACGCGGCTCGGATCACCGACAACGGCCATACGCTTTATCGGGCTGTCCACGAAAGTGTCGAGAGGCATCAGTGACAGGATGGCCTCAATGGCCCGTGTGATATTGCACCCGGCCATATCGACCAGTTTCCCATGGGTCGTATGCTTGCCGATGGTCACGGCCGGATGGTTAACGTCGCAGACCAAGATGTCGTCGCCATGTCCCATCGACATCAACACAAACAGCATCTCGGCAGAGAGTGCGCGATCGATCCCCTTGAGCATACGAGTCCCTCCCGACATCCAGAGCGTACAGGATCGATCGTTTGCGGGAAAGGCTCGCGCGTTCTTCGGTCGATCAACTTCCGCGCGTGTTTGTCACCAGCCTTCAGCCCGGTCGTCCTCTTGCTGCCGGGCCATATTGCGAAATACCCATGGTAGTTCTCCTTGGACCAACCCTTGGCCAATGGCGAAACGAAGCGGGTCTGTTGTATCGGCGCGGGGGCCGGAGCAAGACTGACATCTCGAAGGAGTGCGATGCTCCATGGAGGAGACATCCAGGTTGCCGTGACCATCGTTGCGATCTGAACCGAAGGCGACTTCGCGGGCCGCTCATCCGTCCAGCGAATTCGTCCTGTTCGGTAAACTCGTACGGCCAGCGGGCGAACCATTAGACATGGATTCAATCGGTTGATAGCATCAAACAAAATGATGGGGAGGGCCAGTGACGAAGAAGTTCAGATACGTTTTCGGCCAAGGCAAGCCGGTAATCGGCATGGTGCACTTCGGCGCACTGCCTGGGTCGCCTCTTTACAGCGTCGAGGAGGGCGTGGAAGGCCTCATAGAAGGCATCGCGAAAGATATCGATGCGCTGCAGAAGGCGGGCTTCGACGCCATCATGTTCGGCAACGAGAACGACCGGCCCTATGAATTTGCAGTGGACATCGCGTCGACTGCCACCATGGCCTATGCGATCGGCAGGGTTCGGGACAGGATCACCGTGCCGTTCGGCGTCAACGTGTTGTGGGATCCAATGTCGTCAATCGCGCTAGCCGCGGCGACGGGTGCCGCCTTCGTGCGTGAGATTTTCACCGGAACCTATGCATCCGACATGGGGCCGTGGACGCCCGATGCGGGCAAGGCGATGCGCTATCGTGACGGGTTGCACCGCCAAGACCTTGCTTTGCTCTACAACGTTTCGGCTGAGTTCGCCCATTCACTAGACCAACGCAGCCTGCCGGACCGGGCGCGCAGCGCGGTTTTCTCCAGCATCCCGGATGCCATCCTTGTATCCGGACAGATCACCGGCGAGGCCGCTGCATTGAGCGACCTCGAAGCGGTGAAGAAAGTACTGCCCGACACGCCGGTGCTGGCCAATACGGGGGTGAAGCACGCCACCGTCGGGGATGTGCTCAGGATCGCCGACGGGTGCATCGTGGGCTCCTCGCTCAAGGTCGACGGCAATACCTGGAACGCGGTGGACCCGCATCGTGCAGCCGAATTTATGCGTCTGGCGCGTGCGGCACGCGGCCAATGAGCAAGGTACTTCTTCCCGGCGAAGTCAGGAAGCGACTGAAAACCCTGCTTTGCGATCTCATGCTCATCGCCGGCTTGTCGGGATACGAGGGCAGGGTGCGCAAGTATCTTGCCGGACAGTTGCAGGGCCTGGGGCTCGCCACAAGTACCGACAGGCTCGGCAATCTGATCGCCACGCTGGAAGGCGACGCGGGCGCGCCGTCGGTCATGCTGTTTGCGCATATGGACCAGCTCGGCTTCGTCGTGCGCAAGATCGAGCCGAACGGCTTGCTGCGCTTCGAGCGCCTCGGCGGCGTACCGGAACGTGCCCTGCCGTCGCAGGAGGTGCTGATCTGCATCGGCCCAGGCCGCGACCGGCCCGGCGTTGTCGCAAACAAGAGCCACCACGCGACGACGCCCGAGGAGAAATACAAGGTCGTCCCATATCAGGACCTCTATATCGACGCAGGGTTCACCGGCGCCGACGAGGCGCGGACCGCCGGCGTCGATATCGGGTCGCCCGTGGTCTACCGGCCGCATTGGGTGGAGCTATCGGCAGACCGCATCGCCGGTACGGCAGTCGACGATCGCGGAGGCTGCGCGGTGCTCGTGGAGACCGCGCGCCGTCTCATCGCACGCAAGAAGCGGCCGACCCTGCATTTCGTCTTCTCCGTGCAGGAGGAATTTAACCTGCGTGGGGCGCTTACGGCGGCGCAGGTGCTCCAGCCCGACATCGCGATCCAGATCGACCTCCTGCTCGCCACCGACACCCCCGACATGGGCTACCGTGGCGACGTTCGCCTCGGTGGCGGGCCGGCCATGAGTATGTATTCCTTCCATGGACGCGGAACGCTGAACGGCACGATCCCGCACCCGGCGTTGGTGTCACTGTTCGACGGCGTCGCTCGTAGCATCGACATCCCGCTGCAACGAAGTGCTCATACTGGCGCGCTCACCGACTCGTCCTACGTTCAGCTGGTCGGGCAGGGTGTCGCATCGATCGATCTCGGTTTTCCGATGCGCTACTCGCATTCGTCGCTTGAGGTCTGCGACCTCGGCGACCTCGAAGGGCTGACGACGCTGCTTGTCGAAGGCATTGTCCGGATCGACACCAGCTTCAGTCTCGATCGGGACGACTACGAATGAGGCACTATCTCGGTATCGACATCGGGACCTTCGAATCGAAAGGCGTGATCGTCGACGAGAAGGGCCGTGTGGTGGCCACTGCAGCAAGGCGCCACAAGATGCTTGTCCCGAAACCGGGCTGGGCGGAGCATCGTCCCAAACTGGACTGGTGGGGGGATTTCACCTTCATCTGCAGGAAGATGCTTGCCGAGAGCGGCGTCTCGCCGGAGACGATCCGTGCCGTTGGAACGAGCGCGATCGGGCCGTGCATGCTGCCTGTCGACGCGGATGGCGAGGCGCTGTCCAACGCGGTGCTCTACGGCGTCGATACCCGCGCGACGAAGGAGATTGGCGAGCTAGACGGGGCAATCGGCGCAAGACGCATCCTTGATCGCTGCGGCAATGCGCTCACCTCGCAATCGGTTGGCCCCAAGATTCTTTGGTTGAAGAGGAACCGCCCGGACCTCTACCGCAATGCAGCGAAGATCGTGACTTCGACGACCTATCTTGTCGAGAAGCTGACGGGAGAGTGCGTCATCGACCACTATTCGGCGGCCAACTTCTCGCCGCTATATCTGATCGATCGACAGGGGTGGAGTGGCGAACTCGCTCCGGGCATCATCGAGATGGAGCGGCTGCCCAAGATCGTGTGGACAACCGACGTCGCAGGCTACGTCACCGCCAAGGCGGCTCGCGCGACCGGGCTGGCCAAGGGCACGCCGGTCATCGCCGGCACGATCGACGCGGCTGCCGAGGCGCTCTCGGTCGGCGTTGTCAGGCCGGGCGACATGATGGTCATGTATGGCTCGACAATTTTCACCATCATGCTGTCGAAGAAGCGCATCGAGGACGCACGACTATGGTACGCGCCATGGCTTTTCCAAGGAGAGCATTCCTCGATGGCGGGGCTGGCCACAAGCGGTACGCTGACCCACTGGTTCCGCGACGTCGCGGCGCGCGAACTCGATCACGGCACCGCCTTTTCGCGCCTGGCGAAAGAGGCGGAGGCGTCTCCCGCAGGGGCGAATGGCCTCGTCATGCTGCCGTATTTCTCGGGTGAGAGGACGCCGATCCACGACCCGCATGCCAAGGGCGCGATCTTCGGCCTGAACCTGACGCATGGGCGCGGCGACATCTACCGTGCGCTGCTGGAGGGCATCGCCTTCGGCACCAACCACATCATCGAGACCTATCGCGAGATAGGCCATCTGCCGAGAAAGCTGCTGGCTGTCGGCGGCGGCACTAAGAACCGCGTCTGGTCGCAAGCCACATCCGACGTCTCGGGCCTGCCGCAGACAGTTTGCAGCAAGACGATCGGCGCCAGCTACGGCGATGCTTTCCTGGCGGCGCTCGCCGTCGGCGATGTCCGGAGAAGCGACATCCTCTCATGGAATCCGGAAGAGAGGCGGATCGCTCCCGATCGCGGGAGCCGCGCGGTCTACCAGCGGCAATACCGCACCTACCGGCAGCTCTACGACCGCAACCGCGACCTGATGGCGGAACTCGGATGACGGCGGACGAAAACGATCTCTTCAGGCAGGCTCTCGGCGAACTCGGCGCCGCGCTCTCACGCGTCGACACGGGCGCGATCGATCGCGCCTGCGGCATGCTGGCCGACGCCAGACAGATCATTGTCTACGGCTGCGGCCGCGAAGCCCTTCAAATGAATGGTTTTGCGATGCGGCTCTTTCATCTCGGGCTGCCGGTCGCGGTCGTCGGCGACATGACGACGCCGGCGCTGAGGCAAGGCGACGTGTTCCTTGCAAGCTCGGGACCGGGTGAGACGGCGACGGTGCTGACGCTCATGAAGATCGCGCACGCCGCGCGGGCTAAGAACCTGCTCGTTACGGCTCAGCCCAGGGCAAGTGCTGCCGACCTCGCCGACTTCGTGCTGGTTATCCCTGCGCAGACCATGGCCGACGATCAGGGAGCCCAACAGACGTCGGTGCTTCCCATGGGCTCGGTCTTTGAGGGCGCCCTGTTTCTGCTGTTCGAGATCATGGTGCTGAAGCTCAAGGACATGCTCGGCGTGTCCTCCGAGGCCATGCGGGCGCGTCACTCCAACATGGAATAGCGATGCGCTACGAACTCATGCTGCCGCACCAGATCCGCCGCGCGATCGAGGAACATTGGCCGCTCGTCCTGCCGCTCGGCGTGCTGGAATATCATGGCGAGCACATGGGCGTCGGCATGGACACGCTGGCCGTCATCAAGATGCTCGAACTGATCGAGCAGGAAATGGATCTCGTCATCCTGCCGCCGTTCTACTATGGCGCGGCGAGCTATGCCGTCGCTCCGCCGGAAGGGACTGGCTCGGTTCAGGTCGGCGGCAACGTGCTGGCGCCCTTTGGCGAGGCCCTGTTCCACAGCCTGCTGCGCGTCGGCTTCCGCAACATCCATGCGATCATCCATCACCAGACCGAGAATTTCGCGGCTGGCATGCCGACCGACCTGGCGTTCAAGTCGGCTGGAAGGCAGGCGATCTTCCGCTTCCTGGAAGAAAAAACTGGCGAGGGCTGGTGGGGCGACGAGAGGATGGCGGCCTATTACGCCGAACACGAGGCCGGGCGAAATCCGTTCAACTGGATTCAAGTCCACGCGCTGATGACGCCGGAAATCTTCGCGCAGTTTCCCTTCGACCACGCCGGTCAGGGCGAGACGTCGCTGATGCTCGCGCTCTGTCCGGAGGCGGTCGATATGGCGAAGCTGGGTGACAACACCGGCTGGTATACGGCGACGGCCAGGGATGCGTCAGCCGCGCTTGGCAATGCTGGCGTCAGCCTGATCCTCGACAGGTTGAGGACACTCCTGAAGGTGTGACGACGCCTACTTTATCGCGCCAGCCGTCATGCCTTTAATCAGGTAACGCTCCAGCACCACGCCGATGACGATGAGCGGCAGGATCGCGGAGAACGAGAGCGCCGCCATCGCCCACCAGTTGATACCCTGGCTGCCTGTTTGCGAGGCGACCATGACAGGCAGCGTATTGGCGTGGGTAGAGGTGAGCAGTGCGGCGAAAAAATACTCGTTCCAGGTCAAAACAAGGCTGAGGATGAAGGCCGCCATCATGCCCGGCAGTGCGATCGGCAGGATTATCTGGAAGAATGCTCCCCAGATGGACAGGCCGTCGACCAGCGCCGCTTCCTCCAGTTCCGTCGGGATCGACTCGAACTGGTCGCGCATGATCCAGATCACAATCGGCAGCACGGTTAGCGTGTAGAGCAGCACTAGCCCGATCCTGGTGTCGAGCAGGGCCAGTTCCCGGTAGAGGACGAGGAACGGCAGCGCCAGTACGACCGGTGGCAGGATGAGTTGCGACAGGAAGAAGAACGAGATGTCAGCGTTCTTCATGAAAGTGAAGCGGTAGGAAAAGCGCGAAAGGCCGTAAGCCGCCAGCGAGCCGAGAACGACGGCGATTGCCGAAGATGAAAGCGCCGCGATGCCGGAATTGAAGAAGCGCTTCAGGAACTCGTCTCGGACGGTGCTTTCGGCGCCGATCGTGTCGGGGGAAAGGCCGAGCGAGCGCCACCCGAGCCAAGCCGGCATGTAGTCTACCCAAGGTATGAGCGCGCCCTTCATGACATTTGGTGCTATCTTGAAGCTGGTCGTGATGGTCCAGTAGATCGGGAACAGGCAGACGACCGTCCACAAAATGAGCAGCGTGTAGATCAGGGTCTTGCCGGCGAACCGCCGGGCGCGGAACGACAAGTCGTGCTCGCCGTCACGGAAAATCCGCTCGCTCATGTGCGCGGCCTCGCGAAGCGTTCGGCGAGCTTCATCAGTATGGTCATCACGACGATGATGATGACGAGATAGACCATCGCCAGCAGCGTGCCGTAGCCCACGTTCGAGCGGTCGCGGTATTCGCGGAAGATGAATGAGGTGACAGTGTCGGTCGCCCCGCCGGGTCCCCCGGCGGTGAGGTTGATGACGACGTCGGCGAGCTTCAGCTTGAAGATGATGCGTATCAGGATCGCCGTCACCGATACCGGCAGCATCAGCGGGAAAGTGACCTCCCAGAAGCTTTTCCACGGACCGGCGCCGTCGACGCGGGCTGCCTCCATCAGCTCCTTCGGGATGGCCTGCAGGCCGGCCAGGATCATGATCATCATGAAGGGGATGAAGGTCCACGCGTCGAGCAGCATGATGGTGAATTTTGCGATCTCGGGCGAACCGAAGAAGGACGGATTGTCCCAACCCAGCCAGCGCGCGAAGCGGGCGATCGGGCCGAAGCGCAGTTCCAGCATCGACTTGCCAATCATCCAACTTACCGCGACTGGTGACAACATCAGCGGCAGCAGGAACGCCACGCGGAAGAACTTTCGCGCACGGATTTCGGCATTAAGCAGAAGCGCGAGGCCGAATGCGATGGCGTATTCGACGAGGATGGCCAGGCAATACCAGACCATGTTGCCGAGCGCGTTCCAATAGAATGGATCGCCCCACATCTGCCTGACATTGTCGAGGCCGTTGAACTGCCTGCCGAGCGGCGAGGACAGGTTCCAGTTTGAGAATGCAATGATCAGGCCAAACAGCAGGGGAAACACGGTCAGTGATATGACGAAGAGCGCGGCGGGCAGCACAAAGAGCGTGCGCTTGCCGTGTTCGCCGCGGATCAGAACTTGGCTCCAGCACAGGCAGACTGCCCACAGGATGTAGGCGTAGAGGGTCGGCCGCCATGTCTGGAAACCGAGATCCGTGTTTCCCGTCCACTGCGAGGTCTGTGCGATGGCGACCGCTGCCAGGATAAGAGCCGATCCCCAGACAATGGCGCGGCCGAAACGTTGGCGCCCGGCCGATATGTCATCGGCGGTGACTACGTGGAGGAGATCACCCTGACTCATATTCGCACGCGGTTGGATGGCGGGTTATTGGCAGGGTTCTGCGCTCCGGCGCCGGGCAATTTCGACGGAATGGGGTGCGCGCGGACGCGCACCCCTCGGTCTTGCTGCTAAATGCCCAGTGATGCCCTGTAGAGCTTTATCTGGCTCTCGCGCCCGATCTGGTCGGTGATCTTCTCCCAGGCGGCAGCGATTGCGTCCGCCGTCTCCTGCGCCGACTTGTACTGGCCGGCGAACCCCTTGGCCAATTCGTCCTCGGCGACGGAGTAGTACTGGAAGATACCGGGGATGCGCGGCTCGATCGCCGCGTTCGGATGGTTGTAGCTGTCGAGGTTGGAGCCGAGATAATCCTCGACATAGGCGCGGTCGTAACCCGCCGCTTCCCATTCCGCATAGTTGAAGTGGGAATTGCGATAGGGCTGGAAGCCAGACGGATACGCTGCCGTCCAGAGCGAGAGGTCCTTGCCGCCGAGATGGGCGGCAGCCGACCAAGCCGCCTTCTTCTTCTTCTCGTCCCCGGAGACGCGCGAGGTCACATAAACGCCCCAGCCGATATAGGCCATGTTTGGTGCGAAGTTCTCCTTCTCCTCCCAAGCACTGGTCTTGGAGTTGTAAACCTTCTTGGCGCCGGGATTGATCGAGAAGCCGACGACATCGCCCACGACCGAAGTGTCGGAGGTACGGGCGCTGGAGCCAACGTCGCCCCACCAGGTGAGCGCCGCGCCGGTGCCGGCGAGGAACTGCTGGAAGGCGGTCGTGCCGGGGTCGGCGTTGATCTGGTCCGCCGGATACGCGCCTGCGGCGGCTAGGTCCATTATGTCCTGGATCGCCTGCACGAAGGCCGGATTGTTGACGCGCGGCTTCATCGTTTCCGCGTCGAACAGCCATGCCTTGTCGTCGGGATGCTTCGCATAGGCCGTAGCCCGGTCTTCCAAGAAGTAGAAGCCGAAACCGCCCCAGCCCTTGAGCGGATCGAGGAAGCCGTACGCCGGCTGGCCAGTCAGCGGATCGGTCTTGCCCTTGACGGCGATCGACGCCGCATTGACCTCATCCCAGAACTTCGGTGCCTCGGCCATGCCGGTGATCGAACCGTCGCCGAAATAGTCCTTGCGGTATGCGAAGGTGTGGCAGTCGCCGTCTATCGTGATGCGGTAGGTCTTGCCGTCCCATGTGCCTACCGGCGGCTTGAGGTAACCCACCAGGTCGTCGGCCTCGATCTGGGTCGCGACCCAGGCGGGCATCTCGTCGAGCAGGCCCTTGCTGGCCGTATCGCCCTCGAAGGGGGCACCCATTTCGATGATGTCGAAATCGACGGTGCCGGTCGCGATGGACTGCTGCAGGCGCGCGTTGTAGTCGGCCTGAGCGAGGTCGATCCAGTTTATCTTTGCGCCGGTATAAGCCTCCCATGGCTTCAGGAAGCCGCGGAACAGGAAGTTGTGCAGGTTCTGGTTGTTGAGACCCATGAAAGTGAGCTCGACGCCGGCGAATTCGCCTTCCTTGACCGACGCCTTGGTCGCGCCGAGGCACATCTCGCCGACCTTCTGCCAGTCCGCGTCGGTGGGCGAGCCCTTGCCGACGCCGGGGATCTTCAGGATCTCGGCGCGCAGATTGTCCTGCGCGGAGGCTTGCCGGGAAAGCGCGCCGAGCGTGCCGGTCGACGCGGCTGCAAGGGCAACAATGCTTGCCGCCCCCTTCAGAAGGTCGCGGCGGGTCGCTCCAGCGCGCATGAGCTGTTCGTAGATGCCTACTTTCATGTCGTTGTTCCTCCCAGAACATGGTTCAGACTATTCGGCGTCTTGTCCCCCCGGCATCCGCCTGCGTCCGCACGCCACGGGACGGGCTGGACAATCGATGCGAAGACCTACCGGCTCCTCCAGCAGTCCGGATGTTCAAGACGATAGAAGACACATGACACTATGGAACAAGCCGGGACGGAGTCAACGCGATTGGTCCGACCAGTTGATTTGAGCGATGGACTTGGTCATGCGCCTTGGCTAGCTTGACCCAAAAATCACAAGGGGGGGCGTTTGGCGCAGGTCCAGATCCGCGATGTATCGAAAGCATTTGGAACCGTGCAGATCCTGCACAGTGTCAGCGTAGACATTGCGGACGGCGAGTTCGTTGTGCTGGTCGGCCCTTCGGGCTGCGGCAAGTCGACCCTGCTCAGGATGGTTGCCGGCCTCGAGGCCGTGACCGGCGGCACAATCGCCATCGGCGACCGCACCGTGAACCATCTGCCGCCCGGCAAGCGCGACATCGCCATGGTGTTCCAGAGCTACGCGCTCTATCCCCACAAGACGGTCGCCCAGAACATGGGTTTCGCTCTCAAGCTGCGCGGCGCCGACAAGGCGTCGATAGACGAGAGGGTGCGCAGGGCTGCCGAGATCCTGGACCTCACTCCGTACCTCGGCCGCTATCCGCGCCAGCTTTCGGGCGGCCAGCGCCAGCGCGTCGCCATGGGACGCGCCATCGTTCGCGATCCGAAGGTATTCCTGTTCGACGAGCCGCTTTCCAACCTCGACGCCAAGCTGCGCGTCCAGATGCGCACCGAGATCAAGGAACTGCACCAGCGCCTGAAGACGACGACGATCTACGTCACCCACGACCAGGTCGAGGCCATGACCATGGCTGACAAGATCGTTGTCATGCAGGCCGGGCGCATCGAACAGATGGGCGCGCCGTTGGAACTCTTCGACAGGCCCGCGAACACATTCGTTGCAGGCTTCATTGGCTCGCCAGCCATGAACATCCTGAAGGGCAAAGTGGAGGCCGGCGTCGTGCGGGTCGATGGTGCCATGCTCCCCGCCGGCAGGCATCAGGTGGCGGACGGGCAGGATGTCCTCTATGGAGTGCGCCCCGAGCATTTTCAGATTGCGGAAGACGGCCTGCCGGCACGCATCTCCGTCGTCGAGCCGACCGGCTCGGAGACGACGGTGGTGCTACGCTTCGGCGAGAGTGAGATCGTCGCGTTGTTTCGCGAGCGCCACGACTTCAAGCCGGGCGATACGCTCCATCTAAGACCGCGCGAGGACTTGGTGCATCTGTTCGATCCGCAGAGCGGACGGCGGCTCTAAATCTCAGACGACGCTCCCCGGAGGAATTCGAGAAACATGCTCAAAGGTATCCATCCGCTCCTCAACGCCGATGTGCTGCTCGCGCTAAGCGCCATGGGGCATGGCGACGATCTGGTCATCGTCGACACCAACTTCCCGGCGGACTCGGTTGCGCGGCAGACGCGGCTCGGTACGCTTCTAAGGATAGACAGCACCACCGCGGCCGAAGCTGCCGCAGCCGTGCTTTCGGTCTATCCGCTCGACACGTTTGTCGACGACGCTGCCGCGCGCATGGAGATCGTCGGCAAGCCGAAGGAGGTCCCGCCGGTGCAGAAGGAAGTGCAGAAGGTCATCGACAAGTCCGAGGGCAAGTCCTGGCCGATGATCCCCATCGAGCGCTACGCCTTTTACGAGCGGGCCAGGCAGGCCTACTGCGTGATCCAGACCGGCGAGCGGCGTTTCTACGGCTGCTTCGCCTTCCGCAAGGGCGTTATCCCTCCGGACGCTGGCTGAGCCGTCATGTCAGCGCAAAAGCCGGTCGTCATCCTAGGTGTCTTCGTCGCAGACACCGCCTACCGGGCAGTGCGCGCTCCGCGCATGGGCGAGACGATTCTCGGATCGGACTTCAAGCTCGGACCGGGCGGCAAGGGCTCTAACCAGGCCGTGGCGGCAGGGCGGCTTGGCGCAGAAGTGACATTCGTCACCAGGCTTGGCCGCGATCCGTTTGCCGACATGGCGCGGGCGACGTGGAAAGATGCAGGCGTCAAGTCTGTGGTGATCGAGACGCCCGAGAGCTACACCGGCGCGGCCTACATTTTCGTCGAGGAGACAACCGGCAACAACGCGATCATCGTCTGTCCGGGCGCAGCCTCCTTGATCTCGCCTGACGACATCGACGCGAACGCGGCGCTGATCCGATCCGCAGGCGTGTTCGTCACGCAACTGGAGCAGCCGGTCGACGCCGCGTTGCGCGCGCTGGAGATCGCCCGCGAGGCCGGCGTGACGACGATCCTCAACCCCGCGCCCGCTGCTAAGCTGCCAGGCCGCATCTATGCGCTGAGCGACTATCTGACGCTAAACGAGACGGAGACCCAGGAACTGACCGGCTTGAAGGTCGGGAGCCTGGACGACGCGCGCCGTGCCGGCGACCGGCTTCTCGAGATGGGCGTCGGCACCGCTGTCATAACGCTAGGCGACAAAGGCGCGCTGCTCCACGGGAAGGGCCAGTCCGAGCATGTGCCGGCCTTTGAGGCCGGGCCGGTCATCGAAACCACCGGCGCCGGCGATGCGTTCAATGGCGGGCTGGCCGCCGCGCTGGCGAGGGGCACGTCACCACTGGAGTGCGTGCGCTTCGCCTGTGCCGTCGCCGGCATTTCGGTGACGAGGCCGGGCACCGCGCCTTCAATGCCGACTCTGGCCGAGGTTGATGCACTTCTTGGGCACAAGATGTAGCCGAACCTGGCACCGGCACGGGCATGCTCCGCTTCCGTCGGATGCGATCCCTTCGGAAATTCGTCGCAGGCCAGTCTTCAGTTCCTCTCGATCAGGAGCGCCCCCTCCAAAGCCGGCACAATTTGAAGGCCAACCGAGCCGCCGCTCTCGACGAGTGGTGTCCTGTCTGTGCGGCCTGACGCGGGGTGGGCTGAGCAAACGTTGACCAGTTCGCATTCGTCTTACACCACCACCCGGCCATTGCATGCTCGATTGAAATTCTCCACGTTACCCATGGAACCAAGGCGCGAATACACTTTCAATATAGGCTTCTGGATCACCTGCGATCGAAGCTTCGGTACAGGGGGTGTTAGTTCAGCCCAATGCCAAGGCTGGCTGGAGGGGTCGGTCGAAGGTATCGGCATCGTTGAGGTCTGACGCGATGGGCGCGTGTCCGCCCGCTTGTCTTTTGCAAAGATCGACCCGATGCGGCTTCAATTGGGTAACCGATTTTTGCCGCTGCCCTGATCGCGCGGATCCTTATGCATCGCGCCATCCTTCATGATCATGCGGAACCGTCCTGGGCCGACAAGGATCGATTGATCGGCGAGCGGATCGCCATCAACGATCAACATGTCCGCCAGCGCCCCTTCGCGGATAATGCCAAGCTCGCCCTTGTGGCCCATCAGATCACCGCCGACGGCTGTGGCACAGCGCAGCGCCTCTGCGGGCGAATAGCCGAAGAATTTTACGAAATGGCCGATGTCGCGAGCGTTCTGGCCCATCGGCGTGATGGTGAAGCCGTAGTCGCCGCCCACAACCACCCGCATGCCACGCTTGCGCATCTCATGATAGGTAGCGACCGTGTGTTCGAGCTTGCGCGGCAGGCCCATCTTCTCGACCACTGCTTTTGTCAGCCCCACCACATCGCCCTCGAAGACGGAGTTGTGCACCAACCCGAAAGCAGGGCCGACGATCACTCGGTCCTTTGCGGCTTCGAGCATGTCGAGCGCTTCCTCATCTGCGAAATCGCAATGGTAGATGCAATCCACCCCGTTGCGCACAGCGCGTTTGACGCTTTCCGCCGCGCGGCTGTGGCAAGCGACGCGCTTGCCCCATTCATGCGCGGTTTCAACTGCCGCCTTGACCTCGCCTTCTGACATGGAGACAATTTCGGCGCGGGCATGGCCGACGAATTCATCGCCAGAGATGTTCAGCTTGATGTTGTCCACGCCCTCGCGGCAGCAGAGTCGCACGGCTTTTCGCACCTCATCCGCACCATCGGCGATCATGCCGAAGCTCTCGGCATGCATATGTGCCTGCCGCTCATCGCCCAGCCCGCCCGTCGTTGTGATCTCCGGCCCGGCTGCGCGATAGCGCGGCCCGGCAAGATAGCCATTCTCGATCTCGGCACGCACGACCACATCGATGCGGAGCTTGGCCGAAGCTGCCGAGTAGCAGCTGGTGAAACCGTGATCGAGGATGAATGTCGCCGCCCGGCAGGTCTGCAGCAGATGCTCCTCGGGCGGAATTTCCCCAAGATCCTTGTTGCGGCTCGGCCCGACGAACGAAAGATGGCAATGGCCCTCCACCATGCCAGGCATCAGGGTGCCGCCATCGCCATCAATGACGTCTGACGCCCGATCTGGCGAGATCTGGCCGGTGCCGCGCGCGACCGCAGTGATCCGGTTGCCCTCGACCAGAATCTCCCCAGAAAAGAGCCGGTCTCCGATCGCATCAAAGACCATGACATTCGTGATCAAGATTGCTGGCATGATGCGCTATACCCCGTTGAACCGGCAGTGCCGGAAAGCTCCATTTCCTATCCGTGAACCCTGGCATTGCGGCCATAGGCTAGCAGCATGCCGATGATCACGCAGCCATAGATGATCTGGCGGCCCGCTTCCGGCATCTGCATGATCGACAGCACCGAGTTGAGCAGCACGATCAGGATGACGCCGATCAGCGTACCAAGATAACGCCCGCGCCCGCCAAGGATATGCGTGCCACCGATCACCACCGCCGCGATGGCAGGCAGTACATAGGCATCGCCCATTCCCTGATAGGCCTTTGTGGAATAGCCGGCGAGCAGGACGCCCGCGAGCCCGGCGCAGAGCCCGCATAGCGCGAAGGCGATGATGATGACCTGACGCGTAGGAATCCCCGCCAGATAGGCAGCCGCCTCGCGGTTGCCGATGGCATAGAGTGCACGGCCGAAAGACGTACGCTTCAGCATCAGGGCCACGACAACCGACAAGGCCACCCAGACCAGAATGGCGACAGGGACGCCGAGCACATGATCCGAGGCCAGAAACCGCATCGTGTCGGTCGCGGCTGTCTGCGGTGCGAAGCCGCCTGTGTGATAGACCATCAGCCCACGCATCACGGCGTTTACGCCAAGCGTGAAGATCATCGAGGGTATGCGCAGGTAGGCGACCCCAAGCCCATTCATAATGCCGACAAGCAGGCCGATGCCAAGCCCGACCGGAATGGCGGCAGGACCGCCGACAGCGGTCGCCATCATGGCGGCGGCGGTCAGGGTCCAGGGCACGGAAAGATCGATATGGCCGATCAGGATGACCAGCATCATCCCGGCAGCGACGATGCCGAGAAAGGCGCCGATCTGCAGCTGCAGCAGCAGATAGTTAGGCGTCAGCAGCGGCATGCTGCCTTGCGTTGCCAATGTGTAGGCGCTGCCGACCGCCAATATGGCAAGCACGAACAGGCCGGAGATCAGGAGGGGCCGGTTCTCCGGTTTCACGCGCAGGACTCCGCGGGTGGAGAGGCTGGCATCGCTCATCGAAACAACTCCAGCCGGTTCTTGATGCGCAGAATGCCAAGAGCGCCAATGCAGACGGCTCCCAGCAGAATGACCCCCTCGAACAAGGGCTGCAGCAACGGATCGATCTCGAAGATGCGGAAGTTGAAGGAGATGACCCGCAAGATCATCGCGCCGAAAATCGAGCCGATGGCAGTTCCGACACCGCCCAGCAACGATGTCCCGCCGATCACCACGGCGGCAATTGAGTTGAGAGTGTAAGCTCCGGCCTGCGGAATATCGGCATTGCCCGAGGACGTCTGGATGGCAAGGAACAATCCCGCGCAGCCGGCGAAGAAACCGGAAAGCGTAAAGGCTGCAATTTTCGCCCGCGCGATCGGCAGGCCGGACATATAAGCCGCACCCTCAGAAGAGCCGATGGCATAGATCGTCCGCCCCGTGACGGTGCGGCGGAAGGGCACCCAGACCAGCAGGGCGATGAGAACCAGCAAGATCAGTGGCACCGGAATCCAGGCAACAGGCTGCAGCCAGGCAGCCTTGCCATCCTCGAACAGGCCATAGGTCTCACAGAAATCGACCACACTGTTGGTCAGTGCCCAGTTGAGATCGGCATCCACATCGCCGCCCGGCTTTTCGCGCAACAGCAGCGCAATGCCGATGGCGATGGCGCCAGTCGCAAGAGTCGCGATGATCGACTGAATCCGCCCGTAAACCACAATTACGCCATTGAGGAAGCCAAACGCCGTGCCAGCAAGCAGGCTGACAACAATGCCGAACACGATCTGCAGCGGCGTGCCGGAGACCAAATTGCTGGCAAGGCAATTGACCATGGTCATGACTGCGCCGACCGAGAGATCGAGCCCGCCCATCAGTACCGGCACAGTCTGCGCCATGGCGACCAACGCTAGCGAGAACACCTCGTTCGAGTTCTGCACCAGTACCTGTGTTGAGAAGCCCTTGGGGTGGAACATGTTGTAGAAGACGTAGAACACTGCAAACAGCGCGATGGCGCCGATAAACGGAGCGTTCTGGCGGATGCGGAGCGACAGATCGGAAGGCATCATGCGGCCTCACTTGCAGGCGCGGCGATGTTGAGCGAGGCCGAGATGATGTTCTTCTCGTTGATGGCCTCGCCCTCCAGTTCGCGCTGAATCTTCCCGTCATACATTACCGCAACTCGGTCACAGCAGCCGATCAGTTCATCATAATCAGTCGAGTAGAAGAGCACCGCCGCCCCCTGCGCGGCGAGATCGCGCAGCAGCTTGTAGATTTCCTGCTTGGTGCCGACATCAATGCCGCGCGTCGGATCATTGAGCAGGATCACCTCGGGCTCAGTCATCAGCCATTTGGCGATCACCACTTTCTGTTGATTGCCGCCCGACAGGGTCGAAACGGCATCGCTCGCGGCGCCGATCTTGATCTGCAGCCGCTGGATGCCCGCCTCGATGGCGGCTCGCTCCTTGCCGGCATCGAGAAACAGCCCGTTTGAGATGCGGGAGAGCGATGCCGCCACCAGATTGTCGCCGATGGACATGGGCAGCATCAACCCTTCTGTCTTTCGGTCTTCGGGGATAAGAGCGATGCGCTTGTCCGCTGCCTTGGCGGCGGTCGGCGAGGGAATGCTGACCTTCTTGCCGTCCAGGGAGATATCGCCGCTCGTCCCGGCCAGAACGCCGAACAGCGCGAGCAGCAGCTCTTTCTGGCCCTGGCCATCCAATCCGCCGAGGCCGACGATTTCACCTTTGCCGACGCTGAGATCGATGCCCTTGAGTCGGTTTTCCCAAGCCAGCCCCTTGATGGAAAGATAGGCGGGCGGGCGCGGCCTGAGGACTTTCTGCGGGTATTGCGCAGCAATTTCCCGGCCGATCATCATCTCGACAATCTGCTCGGGGTTGTGAGCACCCTTGTCGAAGGTGGAGATATGACGGCCGTTGCGGAACACGGAAAGTCGGTCGCACAATGCCTCGATCTCATGCATCCGGTGCGAGATGTAGAGGATCGAAAGGCCGGACGCTTTCAACTCTTCCAGCACTCGGTAAATGGTTTCGACATCCGCATGGGTCAGCGCGGAGGTCGCTTCATCAAGAATGAGCACCTTCGGAGCCTTGCCCAGTGCCTTCGCGATTTCCACCATCTGGCGGCGGGAAAGCGGCAGATCACGCACGCGCATCAGCGGGTTGACATCCTCGCAGCCGATGCGGGCGAGCAGTTCCTCGGCGCGGCGGCGCTGGACGCGCTGGTCGATCAGTCCGAAACGTCGCGGCGGATGTGCTGCGGAAATGTTGTCGGCAACCGACAGATCCGGCATCAACGACAATTCCTGAAAAATGCAGACCACGCCGGCCGCATTGGCGGCAGACGGACTGGCGAAGCGGACGGGAGCGCCATCCAGCGTCATCGAGCCTTCATCCGGCTGCACCACGCCGGAGGCGATCTTGATCAGGGTGGATTTGCCCGCGCCATTCTCACCGAGCACCGCATGGATGGAGCCGCGCCGGCTTTCAAAATCGACATCCTCCAATGCCCTCACGCCGCCATAGCGTTTGGAGACGCCGCGAAGGGCAAGAATGGGTTGGTCACTACTCATGAAAACGTACCACGGCCAATCCGGAAAAAGATGCGCTGGAACGGCGCATCAAGATCGCCTGTTCCCGCACAAGGCGGGAACAGGGTCTCGATGCGATGTACAGCAAGGCGATTCCGAAACGTCCTTACTGGGCGTTCGACTCATCCTTGGCCATGATTTCCGTCGCTGTGATGTTCACGTCGCAAGCTGGGAACTCGTTCGGCGTGAAGAAGTTGTCGGTCAGGTCGGACCAGTAGTTCTCCCCGTCCTTCAACTGTGTGTAATCCACCACCGGGATCGGAACCGAGATCAATTGCGGCATCTTCTCGCCCTGCAGCGCCGAGATCGCCGCCTTGATCGAAATAGCGACGAGGCCCGGTGACTGTCCGGCGGAGAGGCCCTTCAGTCCCTGGGGACCAAGTTCGGCCAGTTGCTTGCGGAAGCCGTTCTCGGCTTCTCCGGAAATTGGAACGAGCGGGTGCTTGGCATCAAGCATGGCGCGCACCGTGCCAGTCGACCCGCCCTGCACCATCACTGCCTCGAACTGGCCATGGGTTGCGATGGCGTCCGCCGTGACTTTCTGCGCCGTTCCATCATCCCAGTTGCCGACCACTTCAATGATCTCGAAGGTTGCATCCTTCTCCATCACTTCCCGGAAACCCAGATGCCGGTCACGGTCGACCGAGTTGCCCGGCAGGCCGCGAACTTCCAGAACCTTGCCGGTGGTCTTGTCGCCAAGCTGCTTGCGCAGCCATGCGCCTTTCATACGGCCCATTTCGAGCTGGTCTTCATTGACCTGCATGACCTTGTCGGTATCCAGCACATTGTCGAAGGGCACGACGATAACGTTGTTCTTGTCGGCCAGCCGGATCACCCGGTCGAAGCCTTCTGGCGAGACTGCGATGGTGACGATGGCGTCATAACCCTGATTGATGAAATCCTCGATCGCGCCAAGCTGGGCGGCGACGTCGGTTCCGGTCGAAACAACCTTGAATTCCTTTATATTCTCCTTGATCCCGGCCTGCTCAACGAAGGCTTTCGCAGTCTTGATCATCTGGATGCGCCAGGTGTTTCCGACAAAGCCGTTCACAACGGCGATGCGGTAGGGACCTTCCTTCTTGTCCCACTGCATATAGGTGATCTTGTCATTCCAGGGTTTGAAGCATTCCGGGTTGGCACCTGGGCCTTCCACGATATTGGGCCCGGCAAAGGCCATGCAGGTTGAAACCATCAACGCTGCAAACGTAAGCGATGCACGACTTATCATATAGGTATCCTCCCTTTTCGGACCCCTCATTGTGTCTCGTGGCCCTCGGGGCAATCTTGCGACTTTGCGCAAGGTGAGCAAGCGGAATCTCCGGTTTGCTGCAATCGGCTGATGAAAATGCAGCTACGCTTGCGCGGATTATGCCCTTCCTGCCTAGGTAAAACGCGGCGAACTGGTTTCCCCCCGGAGATTGCTAACGGCTGACGCGGGGCCTGATCGAGGTTGCACCTTGGTGTCCAAAGAAGCAGTCGATCATGGCGGTGATCGAGACGATGAGACCCTTTTTTTTGGCATTGCTTTGAATAGCCCCTTGAATAGCCCCTAGGGCTTTTTCTAGACCTCTGGTCCTATTTCGAGAGCGAAGAAGCTCGACCAAACCGTGAAACCCCACCTCTCTCAGGTCCAGTTCCCCGGTGGCGAGACCGCAGGCTGGTGGGTCAAATTCGGGGAATGTCCCGGTCTCTGTTGAAATTCTGAAGTGGGCGGCGTTGCCCGCCTCGAGCCGTTAGGCTCGGGGTGCCGATTCCACTGAGGAGAGCAACGCCATGAAGAGAGATATCATAGTG
>Ga0105046_10005815_pt1 | contig 19482 bp, 28 predicted proteins | sample MAT03_FD_78385 | JGI IMG/M metagenome (GOLD analysis project Ga0105046, IMG submission 78385) | Freshwater microbial communities from Lake Fryxell liftoff mats and glacier meltwater in Antarctica - MAT-03 (megahit assembly) | ecosystem: Environmental > Aquatic > Freshwater > Ice > Liftoff... | reverse complement strand
TCCATGTGTGATTATGAACCTTTGCATATGATTTTTGGAGAATTAAAACATCCAATCGATATTCATTCATATCATCAAGGTTGTTCGAGAAAAACGCATAAATATGTAAGGGAATTTGCAAATAACGGTAAAAAGTTTTCTGCAAATATTGCTGCTTTCAAACATTTTAATATTAAAGATTGGAATCCAATGAATTACACGCATAATGCATTGGATAATTCTTATTGTATAGCAATGACTTATTTTAAGATTCTGAAAACGATAGAATTCCTAGATAATGCTTATTCATTTTCTCCCAAAAGAATATATTAAATATAATTAAAATGGACAATCTTCATCATTTACAATTTGATGATGAGATTCTTCATTTACATGATGAGATTTTTTATCTTTTGTTATATTTTTTTTAAATGATCTTCTTTTGCGTTTTACCGAAAGTGCTGATGGTATATGTTGTTCGAGCAATTTCATAATGTTTTCTCTGACTTTTTCATTTTCATCCCCATCTTCGATTAATCTATGTTTCAATGCGCTATATTTTTTATAAAATTGGAGAACTTTTGGATTAGCTCTGATGGAATTTAAATGGAAATCGGTAAGTGATAATCCATCAAGAGTTGTGCATCTTGATAATCCAGTATAAGCTTGTCCTCCAGCAAATGTATTTGATCCTAAATTCAATTTGACGTATTCAAGAGATATAGATTGACTCTACAAATATTTTAAAATAATTAAAAAAAAACCTTGTGAATAGTAAGTGCAGCAGCAACAGTCAATGGTATTTGTTTGACAATAATTCCACTAAAATTTTGCATGCTACTCTTGTCAGATTTCTTTACCCAAGTATACTGCAATATTTTTAATTTTTTTCCATTAGAAAACGTAACATGAGGAAATCCATCTTCTTCATCAAAAAAATCTATGAATCCTTGCATTCCATTCACGAATCCTTCTTCTACACAAAGATTTACAAGAAGCATAACAGGACATCCAACTTTTAATTCAACAATCTCTTCAGCAGGAATATTTTTAACGATTTTACCAAATAATTTATCTGCAAGTGCTGGAGATATATTATGATCTGTTCTTGTCCAAGTGAATTTTATAGGATCTCCTTTCAACTCTTTTAATGCTTTTTCGTTTTCCTTTTTAACTAGTGTTTTCAAAGGCATCAAGAATGTAGCTTTTATATTTGGAGGAAGTTTTAATTCTGCATCGATACGACTTTTTAAAATTCCAATAGATTCTTCAGTCAATACCCCTTCTCGAATCTCTCCCAATAATTTTTGATATGCATTATCTTTACTTTGCCTATAATTTCGTGATAAAACGATGACGTTTCCATGTTTGATGATTTTAGACCATGCCTCGGTTTCAAAACAATAAATAAGATCCCTTTTGAAAAGTTAATATATAAATGATTTTTACCTGTATTTTTCAGATATCTTTTTTTCTCTAACTGGTTCTAATTGAAACCAATCTCCACATAAAATAACTTGAATTCCTCCAAATGGTGCAGGATTGCATCTAATGATTCTTGCAATCTTTTCGATCTTTTCGAATAATTCTGGAGACAACATTGAAACTTCATCAATAATCAAAACATCTGTATCTTTCCATCTAAAATCTGATTTATACATTTTTAAATTTTCAGCTTCTTTTTCTGGTGTACCGCAATTTCCACCAGTTCCCATCCACCAATGCAAAGTAGTAGCACTCGTTTCCATACCGCTAGAATTTAAATTATTTGCAGCTATTCCTGTAGTTGCTGTTATAGCAACCTTCAATTTCAATACTCTTAAAGCTTTAACAACATAAGTAAGTAAAAGGGATTTTCCTGATCCTGCTGGTCCACATATATGAACATTCTTGGCATTCATTATCAAATCAAAAGCTTTCCATTGATCTTTATCAAGAATATCAACGTTAAGGTCTAAAGATCCTTTGTATTTCATTTTGGTTTCATTTTGTTTTCTTATTGATTCAATTGGAAAATCTACAGTTGAAGAAGATTCATCAATTAATTTCAAATCTTCGCATTCCATCTTGCTATGGAATATTTACAATTAAATTCGATTTTAAAATGCGCCTATCAGAGGCACTCTGTATTTAAATTTCAAAAATAACATAAAAATTAATGATGATTTTTTCTCTTTTTCTTGGATTTTTCTTCGGATTCAGATGATTCATCTTCTGAAAAGTATAATCTTTTATGCTTTTTGGTTATCTTTTTAGGAGATTCTTCTTCGCTGCTAGAAAATTGATCACTCTCTTCTTTTTGCTTTTGTTTTTCGATCTTTAAATTTTCTTTATCTTGTTCTTGTTTATCTTCCAATTCCCTTACAGAATAAAGGGTATCCATAGCACGATCAGATAATGCAACTGCTTGGCTCAATTCTTCTTTTTTCATCGAATAAGTATTCTTAATATCAACCTTTAGATTCTTGATGCAAACCAAGATATTCTTTACGGAATACCTGTTTAGTTTTCGAATAATTCTTTTTTGTTTTTCGGTAATGACTGGTGCATTCTTTTCTCTCACTTCTCGCTGTTGTAAAACAGCTTGATAATAATTTGCCATAGCCCATGGTTTGCAATATTTTATAAGTGCTTCTTTACTTAGTTTATTTATATTTCCCAATTCTAATCTTTGTGGAACTTGCTTCATTTCGATAAGATATTTGAGACCATCTTTCAATTCTCTTTCGCTAAATTTACGAAGACTTTTACTAGTTAGAGTCCTCTTTACTGTTGGTTTCGATTCTTTTTTTCTATTATTTTTCATTTCGGATTCGTTTAGGGGAATAACTTGTACTGATTCCATTTTTATCAAAGAACTAAATAACTGTTTAATCTAAAGAAACCAACACGAGTAAATTAGACGGGTATTTTAATCTATATTGTATTCTTCTTAAAATCACATAGATGAAAATTCCCATTAATTGTAAAATTTCTACCAATAATTAATTATCAAAAAAGATTAGTCATAAAACTTACTTATACCTCAAAAATACCAATTTCTCCACAAGAATTCAAGGTGACATGACGGTATTATTTAATGAAATTTAGATAAAAGCATAAAACAATTGATTGAGAAAAGAAAATTTTATTTAAACAATTCCAACTCTTTCTCCGATAAAATAAGAATCTGGATTTGGATTAATTGAAGTTGTCAAAATTGTAGGAGGAAGTGCTTGTTGAACTATTTGAAATACTTCTACTCTTATTTGGTTTCCCGATACAAAGGGATATTTAACTGTAAAACTGGTCGAAATACTAGGACTAAGAGTTGTTCCAGTTAAAACCAAGATGGCACTTCTTGTTAAAATCGTCGGTCCTCCCAATAAAACTAGAGACACAAAGATTTGTAATTGAAATGGAAGATTTACTGGAGAAGGAGTAACCGTAAACACCATATTCACTTCAAATTGGAAAACTCCAGTCTGAACCACTACATAAGTATTTCCAAAAGCTAATGGAGCAAATCCCAAAGATTGATTAAAATTAACTACTGTAGGAGTAGACGTAACAAATTGAAGCCCATCTGCTCCACCACCAGCAATTTCTGATACAATTCCAGATACTCCTAAAGAACCTATAGGACCTGAAAGTCCAATACCAGTTGCACCAGTTGTACCAAATCCAAAAACACCATTAGCTCCAGTAGCTCCAATATTATTTAAACCTGTAGTACCCGGTAATCCAATAAGACTAAATCCCGTAGCACCCGTAGCTCCAGTCGATCCAGATAATATATCACTAATACCACTAGCGCCTAGAAATCCAGTGGCACCTATTATGGTTGTACCAGTTGCACCTGTAATATTCGCACCAGTTGCACCCTGGCTTCCAATTCCTGTAGCACCCACTTTATATTTTTTACAATAGCAAGACATTAAACTGATTTTAATAAGAATATTTTTAATAAATACATAATTTTTTTAGACACCACCTATTCTTTCCCCGATAAAATAAGATGCACCATTAACGCTTTCAATAGTTGAAGTCAATGCTCCTGGTCCACTTTCTTGCGATACTGTTTTAAATACTCTTACAGCAACTTGTTGTCCTAAAGCTAAAGAAGCTTTAAACGTAAAACCAGTAGATGCATTAGTTTGAGAACTAAATGCTGATCTAACCAATATTACTGATCTTGTCAAAACAATTGGAGCTCCAGGATTTAATATCAATTCAACCCATAATTGAACTTCATAAGGCGGAACAGAATCTTGAGTATCAAACATTATTAAAACTTCGAATTGATGAACACCAGCTTGGGTTACAGTATAAGCATTACCACTAGGAAGTATAGGGGTTAAAGCTGTAAATCCCAAAGCTCCATTAAATGATAAAATTAACGGTATAGAAGGAGGAAATGAAGGTACTAATTGATTAGCATTTGCTCTAGCTCCTGCAATCAAAGTAACAACTCCTGCTATTCCAGTTGCACCCGTAGGTCCTGTTGCTCCAATTCCAGTAGCACCTGTTGCTCCCGTTGCTCCAATTCCAGTAGCTCCTGTTGCTCCAGATATTCCAATTCCAGTGGCTCCTATCAATCCAGTTGCTCCAATTCCAGTAGCTCCAGTTGTTCCAATATCACCTGCAACTGAAATACCAGTAGCTCCCGTAGCTCCTGTTATTCCAATTATTCCCACTCCAGTAGCTCCAGTAAATCCTATACCGGTTGCTCCTGTTGATCCAATTCCAGTAGCTCCTGTTGCTCCTATTTTGATACAAGTATTACATTTTTTACCACAACGTCTCATTTTAAAAGTAATTTTTAAGGCTATTTATTCTGAAGAAATTAATTCGGATAATATCAAATTAATTTTTATTTGAGTTATAATTGAATAAATTTATTTTAATTTCCACAAAAATTTGCGAGATTATAATAGTTGTTATATTTTTAAAAATAAAAAAATGACTTGTGGTACTAGACGTTGTGGAAGATCGTGCGGATCATGTAAAAGAGGAAATTGTGCTAGTGGACCTACTGGTGCTACAGGAGTTGGTCAAACTGGTGCTACAGGAGTTGGTCAAACTGGATCTACAGGAGTTATTGGAGCTACTGGTCCAGGAGTAGGAACAACAGGAGCAACTGGAATAGGAATAACTGGACCGACAGGTGCTACAGGAATTGGATTATTGGGAGCAACTGGATTAGGAGCAACAGGAGCTACGGGATTGATTGGAGCTACTGGACTTGGAGGAGGAGCTACGGGAGCAACAGGTGTTAGGGGGTTTGCAGGAGCAATAATTCCATTTTCTTCCAATTCCCTAGGTGGATCTCCTAGTTTATCGACCGGATTTACATTAGGATTTAATTCTTCTGTTGGGTCTCGAATACCTATACCTATTAGCTCTAGTGCAGGAGTAACATATTTTAGAGCTCCAAGAAGTGGTGTTTTAAGAAATCTTTATGTTTCAGCAGAATCGGCATTAACAACGAATATTAGCGGAGTTGCTACTTTAACTGCTACTATTTATACTTCTTCTGATGCTGGACCATTAGTTCCTCCCACATTTGCTGCTACTCTTCTATCGGTGAGTTTTACATATGGATCAGCTATTGGTGTTTTTACTTTTAGAAATGGAAATGATACTGTTGATGCTGTGCCAGTAACTGCAGGAGATTATATTGCTTTGCAAATCATTTCTGATTCTACCTTTCTTTCATTTTTTGGATCTTATACTATTGCTGCAGGAGTAGAATTACAATAAATAACATTTATTTTAAATAACATTTGTAAACACCATTTTCTTCGGCAACATAAGCATAATGTACCAAATTGTTGTCTGAACATATATAGAATGCTCCATTATTTTCATTATTGATCTGTTTACCAAAGTTATATCTTAGACAACAATTCAATGATTTTAATGATTCTTCTTTAGATTCTCCATATCCAACAATCGAAAAAATAGGAAGATTAATTGGAGAGTATCTATCTGTTTTGCAATTGGATATGGTAAAAAAATTCCCCATTTAAAAAAAATTAATTTTCTGTAAATAATTATCTTTAAAAATGATTTTACTATTTAAAAATAAACACGAATAATAGTTATTGTATATTTTAATGGAAGAAAAAGTTTGGTCTTCAGATTCACATCCATATTTAACTAGAAGACCAGTTATGGATACTTGGTATAGGATTAGAAAAAGCGATCTTTCTATACCACTTTTGAAAATTCATAAAAATAATCTCTCTATAAAATCATGCCTTTTAAATTACGTAACGGGAGAATTACCAGCACCAACTATTTGTTTTGAAGAAACTGATGAAGAATTTTTAGTACCATTTTATTACGGAATATTGAATTTCGGTATAGATGTTGAAGATAATAGAAATACAGGAAATATAAATACATCGAGAAATTTAGAGTTTAGATCTAATCTTGATGAAGAAGTTCTTCAACAAGTCTCTGCTTGTGATGCTATTATGGAAGTTTTAAATTCAAAAGTAGGATCGGGTTTATTAGCACTTCCTCCTGGTTCTGGAAAAACAAGATGTGCAATCTATTCATGGATTCAAATCTGTAAAAATGCTAATGGAGTTGTTCCAGCAATCGTTTTAGTTCATAAAGATTTTCTTTGTGGTAATTTTGCATTGTTTAACTTAAATATATTTAGATCAATGGGTAGAAAGATTAAATGAATTAGTTCCAGATGCAAAAGTTGGTGTTTTGAAAATAGACAAGGAGAATTACAAAGACAAAGATATAGTTTTATGCAGTATTCAATCCTTGATAAAGCAAGTCCAAGATAAATCTACTGGAAAGTTTTATTACAGATATTCGGAATTTATGAAACATTTTGGAATGGTTATTATTGATGTATTTATTTATTTATTTTGTAATTTATGCTTTTTAAGGAAGCTCATCATATATCTGCAAAAAAGTTTTGCAAAAGTTTTCCTCTTACAGGAATGAGGAGAATTCTACTTTTAACCGGTACACCATACAGAAAAGATAGATCTGAAAAAGTGGCCGAATCTTGGATTGGACCTGTTACATTTCAGAGAAAAAGAATATATACGAGAAATGTATATGTAAAAGTTATTGATCCAATATACGAACCACTTAAAACTAAATTTAATTTCAAAAAAAAACCAGATTATAATCTAAATTTAAATGATTTGGTAAATATTAATGAAAGGAATATCGAAATAATCAAACAAACAATTATAATGGTAGATGAAGGAAGACAAGTTTTAGTATTGAGCGATCGATGTGATAAAGTTCAACATTTGCATAAACTTCAAGATATCTTAAAAGAACAACGAATAGATATCAAATCAGCAATATTTTATGGTAAAACAAAAAAAGCAGATAGAAAGAATGCATTGACTGCTCAAGTAATTTTTTCATCTTATAGTATGGCATCCGAAGCTTTAGATATTCCTTCTCTTTCTGTTGTTGCTTTAGCTACTCCAAAATCAAATGTAGAACAAGCTATAATGAGAGCAATTCGTGGAAAGTATCAATTATTTGATCCAGTAATTTTATATTTTCGTGACAATTATGGAATGTGGTGGAAATATTGGAAAGCTGTTTATAAGTTTTTTCAGGGAGAAGGTTTTGAATTTATATATGTTGGAAAAGAGTTAAAAAACGAAACACCAACTATCGAAATACAAGAATCTCCATTTTTAAACGAAAAAATCATTAGAAAAAGAAAAACGGATTTTCTACCAAAGCAAGAAATCGATAATGTTTTTTTATCACCATTCTTGTTAGAAAATAAAAAATCAATTATTCCAGATAACAATATATCAAAAGATAATTTCAAACCTACATTATCAAAACGTTTAAACAAAAGATTGAAATTAAAAAATGTTAATCTTAATAACGCACCGTAAAAAAAAAATAAAATAATCATGTATAGTTTAAAATTTCGTAATAAAATATAAAGTGTATATTCAGAAATATTTATTAAAAAATGAATTTTGGTAATTCTTATAATTATGAAGAAGAGAATCCTAGAAAAAGATCTCGTTCTCGCAGTTCTTCACCAGAATCTAAATTTAGAAAAGAAAACCCCAAAGAGGAAGAAGAAGAAGGTGCGATTTATAGTAAATCACCAGAGTCATCTCCTAGAAATAGTAATCCAGAAGGTTCTCCAAAGACGTTTCCAAATAATAGAGGAGGAGGATATAGAAACCAATCATGGAATAGAGGTCATTATAGAGGATTAAATCAAAGAAATCAAAGAAATAATTTTAATTATTATCAAAGATATAATGACCGTGAAGATAAACTAAAAATAAGTGAAAGAAAACTAAATAGAGAGTGGGATGAATTAAGAGGAGAAAGGGATGCATTTAGAAGAGAAAGACTTGATATAGAAGGAAAAATACGCAAAGAAAAATCTGAATTAAAAAGAATATATGAGATCTCTAAAGACCAATTTTCGAATCTTCAGAAATTATTACAAGATTCTGTATTATCTAGAAGAGAATATTGAAAAAAAAAACATTTATATAGTGATTAAAATGTTACATTAATATGAGGCAAATCCTCCCTCTTCAGACATCGGAAGAAATGTCTTTACTCCTTGATCTGGAGTTTTTACATATTCAGGTTTTAAAGGAGAAAAATGTACTCCTGGTGATCTAGGTCGTGTTTTATGGAGCTCCTCAAAATTTTGATATACTTCTTCAACATTTTTGTTTTTCGGAGATTTTAATTTTTGTAGTGGTTGTTCTTGTATTGGCATAGATAATACTATTGCACTTGATACAGAATTCTTCTTTTTGCCATTCATTACCCAAATTATTACAACGATTGCTATTATCAATAATCCAACAACAGCAAGAGTAGTAATAACTGCTACTGCTATTAATCCTCCTCCGCATTTTTTAGTTTTATCGAGTGCAGGATTTAAAGGATCATTAGATATCTCATACGATGCACCTTTTCTTAAAGAAGTGTTACCTAAAGGTAAATATAATTCGTACTGGGTAGTATTTAATCCTGTTTCATTCATTCAATAAATACGAATTTTACTATTTGAAGATAATGTTTATTCTCAATCCTATAAAACCGATACGAATTTTATTTCTAGTTAAAAAATACTTGTAATTTTCTTTTCAAAAAATGTTTATTCGTTTTAAAATCATCTAATTAGATTTTTATATGTATTATCTGGTTTCATTTTAAACTTTGGGTCGATGATATTGTATGCGGTACAGCAATTAAAGACGAAAGAGATCTTACTGCACTTGAAGCTGGTGTTCTAACTAATATCAATACAATAACAGTTACGATTAAAGCGATTGCAATTATTGTAAACCATATTGCAAGATGAATATATATTGGATTAGCATTTTCTTCCCTAGATGTTGTAACTGTTCTCGGTTGAAAAATGGTTGACATTTTTTTTTAAATAAAGATAAACTATACTATTTTACGAAATTTATTGATAATAATGATTATGAACAATATTTGTAGTAGTTTTCATCTCTTTTAAAGCAAACAAAATCTGCGATAATACATCTAAAGATTGCCCATTACATTCATCAACCATATTTTTCTTTGAAGAAAATTCGGGTTTTTTCTGTAAAATGGTAAAATCTATATTTTTCCTAGTAGTTTTAGTTTCATCTGTTTTAGTTTCATCTTTTTTAGTTTTTGTTTCTGATTCTTGAATATTTAATTTGGATGGGTTTGATTTTTGAGCAAACGAATTAATACCGTTTTGCAATAAAACATCTTTTTGCATTTTTTCAAAAACTTGATGAACAGAGTCCGATATTGATTCTTGATTTTCATCTAATTGTTCCTGATAATGTAAATTTGATTTATCATGTTTTTCAGACATTTCAGCTACGAGTTCTACAGAAATATCATTCCATTTTAATGGTTCAACTAAAGGAGATAAATTTGAATCTTGAGAAACATTAGTATCTGTCATTTTGAACTATTAATATAATAATACTTTAGTTGTTTTCCCTCCAACGTAATTAATATGTTCATAATAAATAAATAGTTTTATTTTGAATATAAAGATTTTTAAATGTCGGAAGAAATTAAAATTACCAAACATTACATATCTAGTCCTACAGAAGATGGAGAAATAAACGATGATGAACAAACATTTTCTTGGCCAGAATTTCCAGAGATAAAAGGAGTTTTGGATTTCAAATCAACTTCCGGTATTATGAATGGTGAAAAATTGATAGCATTAATGGTATATATTATCAGAGGAAATGTGTCTTCGATTAACGTTACGAATGTTAGCTATTTATTGAAATTGTTTTACGAAAATGAATGTAAGGCTTTTTCCGCTTATAGAGATAACAGATCGCTTATTGAAGAAAAAGTCAAATCATTGCTTGATAATAGGAAATTCATATACATAGAATTATTAACCGAATTGAATATCAAATAAATTTATATTTTTACAAATTCATGTGGGATTTATTTGAGATCGAAGAAACATTTGATAGTGAAATAGCAATCAAGATAATAGCTACTATTACCATTACGATTAAAATTACAACTAGTATAACTACCGTTATCCATAATGCATTATTATTACTATTCATTTGTGAAATTCTATATATAAAAAATATTTGTTCGAAGAGCGATATTTAAAAGCATTTCCAGAAATGGCATCATTTATTTTATTTTTTTAAAATGTCCGAAGAAAAATTACACAATATCTCAATAAATGAAGAGGAAATTTCCTCTTAAAACGGAAAAATATCATAGATGAATTGATTCGAAAAGGAGTTCCAGAAATCAAATTATTAGAATTTTTAAATGAGAAAAGTGAAACGAAGGAAGAGGTAGACCCAATACGGATTCTGAAACTATGAAACGTCTTCTTTTTCCTTATTCCGAAATGCCAATTATATTAAAGGATATGGATTCTTTGCAAAAAAGCAATTTACAAAATCAGAACTCATACTTGAAGGAAAACCAATTTTTATTGCAAACATAAACGATAATCATTGCGATAATTGTATGGCTATATTAATCAACCCTATATCTTGTCCAGATTGCGGAATCGAAAGATATTGTACAAAAGAATGTATGGCGAATGCAAGATTGAAATATCATTCTTCAGTTTGTGGAATAGATACTATTGCATTGAAAAAGAATTCACGTAATGGAATAAGTGCATTAATGATATTTCGAATCTTTGCTCATACTTTAAATGCTGGCTATTCTGATGTTTTCTCTCTAGATTGGTTCGGCCAATTATCTGGATGGAAGGATAGAATTAAAATTCCTTCAAATTTCTATTATTAAAAATACCTGAAGAATGGTTATCCATAGATATCTTTATCAAGATGATATCTGTTCTCAGCATTAATTGCTTTTCTATTCATGTAGATAATGATCCTTACGAATACTGTACTGGATGTGCTCTTTATGGATATCCATCATTCTTTAATCATAGCTGTGAACCAAATGGTCTATTGATGGAGATTTGCTTACTATTATTGCAAAAAAGAGGATTAAAAAGGGAGAAGAAATACTAGTATCATATATCAATTCTAATAATCTCGACATCAATATCAGAGTTTATTAATGTATGATTTCGAATGCAATTGTTTGAAATGTAGCAAAGAACAAAAACTTATCAAAAGTTAATAGTATATTTTCCAATCAAATAAACTTTCATCGGATTAACAAACAAAAAATCGAATAATAAGTTGCTTTTAAATAATCATATACAAGTGGATAATTCGAAATAATTATTATCCACAAAAATAACTATATTTCAAATGGATTTAGATAAAAGAAAATAATATTTATTCTAATAAATTTAAAATCTGTATTTTCAAGAAAATAATATTTTTTGTATTTCAGAAAATAATATTTCATCTTTGTAAATTCTCATATAAATGTAGTGAAACAAATTATATATAATGTTTAAATTCCCACAGCTATATACATGGTAAAATCTTTCACCATGTATATAGCATCCAGTAGCAAAATATTGATCTAATAATCGTTCACCAAAGAATGATAATCTCTTTTTAAGATCATTAGTTAATTTTATATATAAATCTTTATATGATAAGAAAAATGTTATCAAATACCTGCAAGATGATTATTATTCAAAACTTTATATCCCATCATTACAGTCGAAAGCTCTCTCATCCAACTATTTCTGGATATTTTCATTTGGTTTCTATGAGCATTGTTTTTCCATTTATAAAATATTTTTTTAGTAATTTTTTCATAACGTTTTTTATAATATAACTTGTCCAAAATATTATAAACCCTTTTAATTTAATTTTATTCTTTTTTTTAATACCTTTTACATACTCGTTGTAAATTCCTAGTAGTTTTTATATCGTTTAAGAGATCAATAACTATTATGATATCTTTTGGTAATAAATCCATCATTCGAATATACTAATAATAACAATTTCTTTATATTTACTAGTAAAAAATTTGATCTGGAATAATTGTATTTTCCAATAAGTAAATAAATTTAATCGAAATAATTAAATTCAACTATAAATTGTAGTTTTTATTCTCAATAGATTATAATTTCATAAATAAAATCTCTTTCCAATAAAAAATTCTATTTTCAAGATATGATAATTTAAAATGAAAAGAGTATTTGAGTTTAAAATTAAAAAGAGTTTAAAAATGTAAAATTAAATAAAAAATTTTATCAAAACGAAGAAAGATGTAAAAAAAAATAAAGTTTTTGAATTTTAATTTTTATAATTTAATTTTATAATCTTTGATTTATGTTTTAAATTACGAAATTTACCATTTATAATTACGAAATTTTAAAAACAATAATTTATCATCTTTAAACAATACCAAACCTTATAAATGGTTCTTGATGCATATTGATTATATATTTAATATAACTGGAATTCTAAACAAATGTTATAAATATCTTTCTTTTATTAATAAACGATAGCTACAAGTTTATTATGAAAGTGGCTACATATAATGATCATTTTGCCTTTCTGTATATATTTTAATTATTAGTTGTGAATATATATTGTTTTCCGAAAATATCTAACTTATATATCAAACCGTAAGAATGTTATTAAATTCCATCTTTATTTATAAATAGAGACAGAATTTTGAGAAAGTCGAATAAAGAAAACAATTTTATTTTAATAAATCCAATAAAAGATTCTTATTTCTCAAAGTATATATCGTATTAATAATTTTTTGTTTATCATATCCAATTATACGAATAATCTTGGAAATATTTTCATTATTTTCAATTGTGTAAATCCAATTTGCCAATTCCTTATCAATTATTTTCCAAGATCCATTTATCCACTTTGATAAAATCTTTATATTTATAGGATTTAGAGTAGAATGAAATAATCCCTTGGATAAAGATGAAAATATAGCTTCTTCATTTATAGAATATACTAATCCCGTATTTTGATTCCATTGAAAATCATCTAAAAGAGTATTACTAAACCTAAAAGCATATCGATAAAGTAAAGTAATGATAAACTAGAATAAGTTAAATTAGACTTGAATAAGACCTCGATTATAAAGGTTTGTTGAATTATTCCATCCAACTTATCTATTTGAGAAAATGTGGTTTCATCAATTTGAATAGTTTTCATATTCAATTTTTTATCTTCTTCATTAAACATATTTTTATGAATCCCCATAATATCTTCGCAGATTAAAAATCCACATTTATCTATTTTTGGTTATTTTTGATTATTTTAATACCTTGATTAGAATTGGTTCTATTAGGAAACATATCAAATATTACCATCTTTATAGATTGAAGATGATCTGAATTCAAACACTTTTTGATATAATTGGATACGATGTATGAAATGAGAGAATCTCTATTTAGAAACGGTCCTTTAACTAAAACTATATCTCTATCAATTTCCTTATTATTGTTTAAAGCCCAAAAAGTAGGAATTTCATTTGTTTGGTTTGATAATATAATAGGAAATATTTGGCTTTCATATTCGTTTTTAATAAAGATGGAATCGAATAATACTTCTGCAGCTAATAAATTTAGAGGTAATGTTTTTTGCTTTTTAGAAATATTTTCTTCCTCTAAAGATAATTTCTGTTTTGTTGAACCATCCAAATAAGATAATAATTCCTTTATATCTTCATCTACAATCATTTCTTGTAATCCAATCTTGGACATCTCTATGGGAGAATCTATGGGAGAATCTATCTCTACGGGAGAATCCGTCTCTACTAATTTTGATCTGATATTGGAAATTTTTCTTATTTGGTTATCGAGAAATTCTAATTTTCTTTTCTGGACTAATGAACATTTGTTTCGAAGATTCCGAATAAGATTAATTTTAGAATTATTATTTTCCACATAAATATTTCTTGCAGATTTAAAAAACGGATCTTTGAAAGCTTCATTAAATAGCAAATTTGCAATATCGAATAAATGTTGATTTCCTCGATTTAAAATAAATCCATCGATTGTATATTTATCCAAAACAGCATCTTTAAAATCTTTGGAATCTTGATCATCTCCAGTATTCCAAGGGCATTGAAATGTCCAATTTTTATACTTGATAAGAATCTTGAAATGTATTTTAGCTTCTTTCTATTTTATGATTATTTAATATCACAAATTTACCTCTGATTTTAAAAATATTTTATCTATATCTTGACATGATTTATTCACTTGATCTTCATAAAAATTTGAAGCTCTAAACAATGCACAGACTAGATATAATGGTTCTGATTTTATAGCAACAATCTCCATCCAATTGAAAAAATAAATAAAAGGTTCTATCATCAAGATTATCATTATAAATTATAAAAACCTAATTTTTCCTTCAAAAAGAATTCAAGACAAGTCCAAATAAGAGACTTCATATCGAAATCCGAATCAAAAGAAGTAGGTTTGATCTTGTTCTTGTTTTTAGATTTGGTAGGATTAGAAAGCCATAAATTTGCAAAATATATCAAAGCTTTTTCGGTGTCTTGTTTCGAAATATATACACACATATTCCACGCATTGATTCTTTCGCGATTCAATTTTTCATTATCTCCAAATGAAGGATTGTTTAAAATCTTTGAATCGAACCATTTTTGAAGTTTTTCATCTTGATAATTTATCAAATCCATATTCGTAGGATCACATTGAGATATTGCAAATATAAATCCATTTGAAGCTGATCTTGATTTCGGTAGTTCATTCATAAAATTACACAAAGTAATCTTTTCGAAAAATTAAAATCATAAAATTAAATTACCAAAGCTAAAACATTCTTCTTCTTTTTCAAAAAATTACTAGCAGAAGGTTTCTTTGCCAATCCTCGAATCGATAATTCAAACAAGTTTTTACATTTCATAATAACTTTATAATCTAAAGCTGCTCCAAGATCTTCAGCAAGACAAGAAAGAATATGTTGAAAAGGACCAATAATAGTTCCCTTGCTATAATTCCGCTTATCAGCATGTGTAAAAACTTTTTCTAAAACTCCAAAAGTAGAAAAGGGAATCTCGGAATTTAATTCTTCTCCGTCAGAATCTAAAGAAAGACGAAAAGAATAGGCTTGTCGAAATCCTTTTTGTATTATGGATGTCAAGATTTGCATATTTAAAGAAGGATCATGTCCACTTGAACAAGTTAACCCATAAGATTCGGACATTTTATGGTAATCGAATAGAGTGGGATGTATTTAATAGTTATGAATGAAAAAAATCTAGATCTAATTTTTTTAGCGCTAGAAATACATGATTTTTTATAAATAAATACATTTACATCCTATTTTTACATTTTATATCGCATTTTTCATGTCGACGACGATGATAAAAACAGGCATTATTATTGTTCATAGATTTTTGATTTTCGGATCTTCTTAAAAATAAAAGGTTGTCATCATCTTTTAAAGTAGCATCAGTACCATTTTCTTTGATATTATTTTTCATATATAATAATAAAAATACACACAAATCCTCCATAGAAAAACTTGAAAATATTATATGCGTGAATATTTGGTTTAATTTATTATTAATATTATAGTAAAAAAATTTATAAATGCCATTCGATGTACCATTTTCACAATGGTTATTTGCTAGAAAAACGTTTATTAATAATAAATATGATCCTTCAGAAGCTAAATTAACACAATTTCAACAGAATTTAATCAAAAAGGCAATTAATGCACAAGATAATAAAAAAGAATTGGCATTAACGGAAAAGCAGAAAGAAAAAATGTATAAAGCATTTGAAAAATTATATAATTATTTTCGTAATAAAAAAATTAATCTTCAGAGAATTAATCTTCAGAGAATTAATCTTCAGAGAATTAATTCTACAAAAAATATTGATAAAATAAAAAAAGAACAAGCTTATCGTAATAAAGAAACGTTATGGTTTAGTAGACAATTAAAAAGAGGAAATATCTCCCTATTGTCAAAAAAAATATGCTAGATTATTATTCAAATATAAAAGAGGTAGACAGTTGGTATTAGGAATGAAATGTAGTTGTATTGAATAAATAATCAGTTACTTGAAGATCAATAATCTCGAGACTTTGGTTTACAAAATAAACATTGATGAAATATAGATTTATAATTTACCAAAAATGGATTATATTTGGGTTATTCCAGTAATGGTTATACTTATTGTGGTGATAACAATAGCAATCATTTTAGCTATTATATATAGTCAAGGAGGGAATAAAACTACTTCACATATTCTCGAAAATAATTTAAATTCTTCTTTATAATGTCTTTCATGTGAACCAACAAATCCCATTATTGTAAAAAGTGATCAAGGTGAATTTATACAATACAATGGAGAAGATTTAAAATTCAAAATGAACAAATTGGTCTTTTTACATTGGAAATTGTTCCAGGACAAATTGCTCAAAAACACGTAGATAGAAATTATGATCAATTCTTTATACTTTTGAGAGGACAATTCAACATCACATACCAAGATGTAAATACAGGATTGGAAAGAATTGATATAATCGAACCAGGAGATTTTATATATCTAAATAAAGGAACAACTTTTCAATTCAAAGATATAGCAGGACAAGGAGCTTCAATGATTGGTGGATTTTTACCAGGAGAACGCACGCAACTTTTAAGGGATTTGGGCGAGGAGTTCCTCCACAAACACAAAGTATACAATTATCTTCAGATACATTATTAGCGGCAGGAGATGATGTACAAGTAACATTACAATTATCTCCACCCACTCCAGCAGCTAATTTATTTTTCTATACAAGTCCAAACTTTAGTGGACATTTGGTTTTTCCAATTTAAATATGATAAATTTTATAAATAAATATTAGTTATCAAAGTTATTTTTATAAAATGCCTTGCTGTTCAAAAAACAAATGTGGTAATAATTGCAATTCTTGTAATTCGTGTTTCTTTTTTGGACAAACTGGAGTTTCGGGTGCAACGGGTGCAACCGGAGTAGGATCAACAGGATTATTGGGTGCAACGGGTGTAGGAGCAACAGGTGCAACTGGAATAGGAGCAACAGGATTATTGGGTGCTACAGGAATGGGAGCAACAGGTGCAACTGGAATAGGAGCAACAGGATTATTGGGTGCTACAGGAATGGGAGCAACAGGTGCAACTGGAATAGCATCAACTGGAGCTACTGGAATTGGAGCAACTGGATTGATAGGAGCCACTGGAATTGGAATATCTGGAGCAACAGGAGCAACTGGAATTGGAGCAACGGGAGCAACAGGATTATTAGGAGCTACTGGTGCTACAGCAATTGCAACTTCTTTTCAAGGAGGAATTGTTTCTGGTGGTTCTGTTCAAATAGTTCCTACGGTTGGGACCACAATATTTTCATTCCCAAATAATGTTCCATTGGGAGCATCTTTTTTAACTGCTGCACAATCTTATTTAACTCCATCTTTTGGTTTATACTTGTTTGAAGTTGGTTTGAGATTTTCAATTACTGGAAGAACTTTAGGATCTGGAGGTTCACCTTCAGAAACAGAAATTAATGTAGAGTTATTCAATACAGTATCTGCTGTAGTTTTGAATACCGTTAGAGTTCCTTTTACTACCTCTGATGTTATAAGTAGTGAAAGATTTTTGACAGTGAATTTTTCATTTGCAATTCAACTTCCTGCTGGTGCAAATGTTGTAGTACGAGCTCAATCTTTTAATGTCATTGGAAATGCTGTATATACTCTTGTAGACAGTACAAGAGGTTCATTTTTCGAAGGACAAAGAATAGGATAATAAATGTTTATTCGCGAACATATTTTTGTCTTAAAATAGGAATTATCTTCTTAAAAGTTTGAATTATTCTCGAAGATATATTTTTCATAGTAAATGCTTGTGGAACAATTTCTAGTTTACTTGTGTTTAGGTTTATTTCGCTCTCTACAAGGTATTTTTGACTTTGTTGTTTTTCTCTTTGTATTTTTTCATCCTTTTTTCTAGCTTCTTCTATTTCAATATCGAATTTCTTTTCTAATTCGATGATATCTTTTTTGTTTTTTATTTCCAATCTATTCCTCTCAGTAGGAACTGTTTCTATTTCCAATTGTTTTTGATAATCTTTTTCCATATTTTTCGAAATGGTGTTGTATTTTTCTTGTATTTCATCTTGCGTAGTGCTTGGAATACTAAATTTACTGATTGTACTAAGTGTATATCCTCTTTTTACTTTAAAGATAACAGCACCAGATTCGAAAACGGTGACAATAATACCCGTTTTTTCATCTGTAAAATCTATTCCTGGAAAAGTAGAAAGTTTTTCTACAGGTAAAGTTTTGAAATTGGATATTATATCCTTATCTCTTTGAATATTTTGCATATTTAATTTATATTCTATAGTTGTAGATTGTATTACGTTTAAAACCAAAGGAGTATAATAAGAAACTTTTACCCCTAAAATTCTACTCAAAATGATTGTAATTTTTTTCAAAGATAATTGCATTTCTTCTTCAGATTTCGTTCCAAGACTTACGATATTTCCTTTTCGCTGATATATGACGATTGCACATTTGGGATTTGATAAAGTAACATGTAAACTTCTCCAAGTAGAATGATAATAAGAGTTTCTAAGATGCAAATGTAATTTTATAATATCTTCAATTTCTATTCGCGAACAAATCATTCCTACAACTCCAATTATTTTCAATTGTGATTGTATTCTTTCTTGTTCAATTTCTAAATTTTCTCTTGGGTCTAATAGGACTGAGAAATCGAAAACCCTTCCAATATTTTGGGGGGGTTCTGAACCGCCAATTAGTTCTCGATTTTCAGTTGTAATTGGAGGTTCAGTTTTTTTTACAATAGGTTTTCTATTTGCACCTGTTGGAGATCTAATATTTAAAGGAGATGTTTGTACATTTATTAATTGTTGTTGAGCTTTATCTTTTTCTATATCAAATGCAGTTGATCGTACTAGTCTTTGCTTATATGTTTGAGTTGCTACTGCTGTATTATTATCTAGTATTATTTTCCTTAATTGTATTAGCTTCTTTAGTGGTAATGCTTCTATTTCACTATTAGTCATTTCCTCTAACTCTTGTAAATCTTGTAAAT
>Ga0105046_10005813_pt1 | contig 19485 bp, 17 predicted proteins | sample MAT03_FD_78385 | JGI IMG/M metagenome (GOLD analysis project Ga0105046, IMG submission 78385) | Freshwater microbial communities from Lake Fryxell liftoff mats and glacier meltwater in Antarctica - MAT-03 (megahit assembly) | ecosystem: Environmental > Aquatic > Freshwater > Ice > Liftoff... | reverse complement strand
GATTAAGGCTTCTTAACACAGATTAACGCAGATGCCTTTCAAGCTCTGCCTGCGAAGGGCAATCTGATCTGGAATTGCTCGCCCGCGTACCTCACTTAATTGAGAAAGGCTATAGCACGTCTAAATGAGTTGTGTAATTCTTGTAGGGGCAATCCCCCCGTGGTTGCGGGCCAGGGGCGCGAGGGCGGGCACTCACAGGCACCGCCCCTACAGATTTGTACAATAGATTTAGACTTGCTATATCAAATTCGGTTAGATCGGAATGATACCGCAGTGCGAGGGAGACGATCGCACTCTCATCAAAAATTTCAAATCAGTTCACTTGCCAAAAATTATTTTCGACAGGGTTTGTGGCAGGTGAGTGATGTGTTGAAAAAGCTGGTTTGGCCCGATGCCAAACAATAACTGCATCACCAGCACAATTGCTGCTAGAGCAATCGCTGTGCCCACGCTAGCTTTCAATACTTTAAAAGCCCAATTAAATACCAGCCAAGAAACAAGTAAGGAAGCAATTAAGATGATTAATTCTAGGGGCATATAACATTTTAAACTCTTATTTTTAATTCAAGCAATACTGCCGCGCTTCCGTGTTTCCTTGAAAGAAATTCCGACATTTTTTAAGCCTGCTTTAATCATTTGCTGCTCTAACAAAGCGAAAAAGCGAGTTCGATCGCCCCCAGTGACTACGGCTTGGTTATGGGCTTCTGCTAGCGTCACGGGATAGCCACCGCCTTTGTGTACTTGAGCCAGCATCATTCCTAATGCTAAATCTAGCTCCACCTTATCTTGTGCTACCCATTCCGGCACTTCTATTCTAGCAATTTCTGTGCCAACATGAACGTAACAAAAATAGATGGGATTAAGGCCGTATAAATCTAAAATTCGAGCGTGGGATTTCCATAATGGGCTCCTTTGTCCGGGGGACAGAATTGTTGCCCATAAGATGGCATCTCGCAAGGGCTCAAATTCTTGACAAGGTGCTTTTTCGTCAAAAGCACTGGTGGCGGAAAATCCAACATTCGGACAGTTTGTCATGCAGTCTGGTACTTCGTGGGTGCAAGCTTGAAATCGCAAAAAAGATAAGCTTTCGGTGCTGCGAGAAGCGCTTAAGTATCCTAATAGGGGAATTCTGGCTACACGCAATTTGTCCCAAGCTTCTAAAATTGGCTGCAAAATACGATCGCGCGCTTCGCTGGGTAACTGTTCCAAAAACCAATAAATTAGGGAACCGTCTACCATTGCCAAAGCTGGCGCGGGGAGTTGATTGTCGTTAAATTTTGCCCACTCGCAGCCCATTTCTGCCAAGGCGATTGCTTCGGAAACGGCGCGCCGATATCCCATCCATTCTTCGGTTCTAATTCCCCATTGTCGCGAAGCATACAAGTCTTCTGGTTTGTAGAAAACCTCGGGCACGCTGTCTAAAACTGGGTGGCGACTTTGGCCGTAGTGCAGCATGACAGTGCCGACGTTTAGCAGGTAGCAGTAGGCTATTTCGTGGTGGCTGGGCGAAATTTGCGATCCGTCTGTGGCAAATACTGTGTGGGCGGCGGGTGGTGCGGTGATGTATGTGCGATCGGACAAAGGCTCGATCGGCGTGGCAGCATTGAATAAAGTGCGATCGTTCCAACTCTCTTGCAATTCCACCAAATTTTCCTGTCCCGTTGCAGCCTTAATCAGCAAATTTTGAGCCACTTGCAAACGGTGACGAGCCGCATGAGCTTCCACATTCAAATGTTGGCTCATCCCCTGCATAGCCTTAGCTGCTTTAGTTAAATCGAGCATTAGTTTTAAGTTTCAAAAATTGGTTTGTAATGAGGACTTTAGTCCTCCAAAAATCTCAGGAATAAAATCCTTACTACGAACCTTAATTGCGGGTAATTGACTGGATAGGAGAGCGTACATAATTCTGAAGCTGAGAAATCAAAACAATTTTCAAACTTTGGGTTTTCCAGCTTGCTTTTTGTACCAAAGATTGGGTTTCACGGACGAAACTACACATTCTGATCCCGTATAAACCTTAAAAAAAATTGATTTCTCAGATCGAGAGAGCTTCCAAGACTATATCAAAAAAAAAAATCGATTTTTTTTTTCGATATGCTTGCTTTTTCTGAGAAATCCTGTTATTATATATTTTATATAATGGGATGGTTGTAAAAATATTATTTTTACAACCATCCCATTATTAGATAGTACCATGCCAGACCCAGAATAGTCAACCCCAAAGTGTAAAAAAAATGAGATTTTTTTAACTCTGGCAATAGAAAAAATATTTGCCAACAAATCTAAGATCGAGATTCGTCGGGGAGCCAATCGCCAAAATCTCCGGCAAACTGCGACAGAGAAAGCATTTGAACTGGTCGATTTTGAGCTACAGATTCTCGTTCTGCCAAAGTATTGTAACCCCAATCAGCCAAAAATAACCTTACCTGAGATAAATCCGGCTGCTGCTTCACCGACAGCAAAGTTTTTAACCGGTCTTCCACAAACCAAATAGTCGAATCTTTACCAGAGGCTGCCAAAAATTCCCGCAAAATTTGGTGTTTCGGCTTGTTGTATTCCTTGCCAAAAATCAACTCTGACGGTATTTGTACGCCAGCTAGCTGCAAAAGTTCCCGCACAAAACGGCCTTCCTTCGTAGTGACGATCGCCACTTTAACCGAACTATCCTGCAAACAGTGCAGGCGATCGGCTACTCCTGGATAAAAACGGTGCAAAGACAGCCATCCAGGTAAATCCTCAGCAATCCAATTATCGCGCAAACCGTCTAGCATAGCGCCGACAGACTGCGCTTTTAAATTATTTTCGGTCAACAAATGTGGTACTATTTCTGGCCATTCCCGCAAAATTTGCTCTTGAGTAATTCCTGTCAGCAGGGCGCGGATCAGTATCGGCATTTCCCAACCGGTTTCGATGGCTGGCCGCACTCGGTAAAAACTCAAAGCTAAATCGGGATCTGGCTTTGTTTCGACTGGTTTCCAGATTTGACAGTAGGTACGCCAAGCTGTTTGGAAATATTCGATTAGTCCGTCACAAATCACACCGTCAAAATCAAGAGCTAGAATATTTGGCAAGTTATTAGTCATGAATCAATCGATTTTAGATGTTGGATACTTCGACCCAACGGAGGGCACAGGTTTTGGATTTTGGATTTACTGTGGAAACACTCAGCAGTGATACCAAAGCCGCGCTTCATCGGAATTATCAAGTCGAGTCATATCAGCACAATTCTCGGTTTTTGGACTCCCAGTCAACAGTTAACAGTCAACAGTCAACAGTCAACAGTTAACAGTCAACAGTCAACAGTCAACAGTCAACAGTCAACAGTCAACAGTTAACAGTCAACAGTCAACAATTATGAGGAGTGGAACCGGAATTGATACGATCGGTCAACAGTCGTTATTAAAAAGACTGAACTAGAGGTTGATCGGCGATCGCTTCTAGTTTTTGGGACTGTAACAACTGCGTCCACTCGTCCTTCAGCCGCGAATCATCGGGTGCGAGGCGGCGCATTTGGGCTAGAGTAGCAAGAGTCTCGTACCAAATCCCGTTTTTAGCATAAGCGATTAGCTTTGCCCGCGGGTCGGGATTTGCTAAGTCGCTTGTGAGTGTTGGTTGCGGTTGAATTCGCTGCATCCATCCTTTAACAATATAATCTCCCGATCGCTCCAGAGGATCGCAAGCTAGTGCAAACGACCACACATATCGCTTACCAACCTCAATATTTTTGGTCTGATCTGTCTGAGAAAGGTTGACTCCCACAATTCCGGCTTTGTCAATTTTTAAAGTAGTTTCGTAGACTACTTCGGATTCATCTTCGTTGAGCAAAACAAATTCTATTTGAGCCGCAGGTTGAGAAACATATACATAAAATGTTGGCGACTCTGTGATCGTTAAGCCAATATTGCTTTCAGGGATTAAGGGAGTAATGGATAAACCCTCTCGCAACTTACAGCCTCGATGTGTTCCCCCTTGTCGGTTGTCGGGGGCTGTAACATCTGGAGGTTTGAAATTAAGATTCTGACTCAGGAGAATTGGTGCAGGTACGGCCAGCATCGGTAGAAGCAAACTGGGAAGAATAAGTACGATCGCACTTGCAGCGATCGCCAGTGCAGTAAAATTTAGAAAACGTTTCATTTTTTCACCAACTTGTAGAGATATTTATCGATCGCATTTCTAGTGTTAACCCGGAGTTTTAACCCCGGGCGCGATCGGTAAATTTGTCAATTTTCAGATTGCAGCAGCAATAGGAAGACCGACAAAACCTCAAGAAATATCCAACTTTAAAGAGGCGCAACCAGCGGTTGAGCTGCAACTGATTCCAGTCCTTGGGACTGCAACAATTCCGTCCACTTGGCTGTCAGTCTGGCATCTCCCGGTGTCTGGCGTCGCATTTGTGCTAAAGTAGCGAGAGTTTCGTACCAAATCCCATTTTGGGCGTAAACGTTGAGCCTAGTCATCGGGTCAGGACTTGCCAAATCGCTTTTGAGAGTTGGCTGGGGTGCTATACGCTGCACGAATCCTTTAACAACTGCATCTGCCGATCGATCTTCGGGTTCGCAAATCATCGAAAACGACCACACGTATCGCTTGCCAACTTCCAGGGATTTTCGATTGTTGACCGTAGCAGGAATGCTAATTTCAACAATCCCGGATTCGTCAACTTTAAATGTTTTTTCGTAGACTATTTCTTCCTCGTTTTCGGTGAGCAAAGTAAACTCTATTTCGGCAGAAGTTTGAGGGACATAGACAAAAACTGTGGGAGAATCTGTGAGGGTTAAACCGATATTAGTTGGAGGCACTAAAGGAGTAACAGATAAACCCGCCGGACAAAGTTTGCTACCGCGGTGTGTCCCTCCTTGTCGATTGCTGGGGGCTGTGACATCGGGAGGCTTGAAATTCAGATTCTGACTCAGCAGAAACGGCTGGGATGGTGTCCGCACTCCCGCAAGTGAACGGGGGACGGTAATGGCGATCGCAGAGACGGCTAACGCAAGTGTAGCCCCATGTAGAAAACGTTTCATTTTTTGTACCTTTGACTATAATGTTGCAAACGCAGGCATTCCCTGGTGGCCAAAAATATTTTTGAGCAGCTAGTCGAGGAGGCAGACACACAATTTGAACCTTGACATATCATCAATAACATTAATTAATTCGATCGGCAACTGGATTCTCCGGCTAAAAAATCCGGCGGTCGAGGTAGCCAGTATCATGGAACACATATTCGCGGGCGGCGAAATGTAAAATTTTGTTACAAAGTGGTTGGAGTTTCCGGGTATCCTAAGATAGAGGAAGTATCGGGCAGGTGGGGGGCCGTGCGAAATAATACCATTTTTCTAAAGATATGCTATTGATGAAGTCTTAGCCCCCCCTTACTCGCGGGGGGGGTTGGGGGGGTAATATCTAGCGCTACTTTATGAAATTGGTATAACTGCTGTTCCAGAAACGACTTAAACTTTTATCCTGGAATGATGATTAAAATATCTAACAAAATTCGATCGGCAGCGGCTCAATTGAGTCAAAAGTATAAACCATCACTAGCATTTGCTAAGTCTGTATTAATTGCCAGCGCGGCAGTAACATTATCCTTGATGGGGGCTAGACAGCTAGGAATACTCGAACCATTAGAATTAAGCGCTTACGACCAAATGCTGAGGTGGCGTCCCGACGAAAAGCCAGACTCGCGCTTGCTAGTTGTGGGGATTACTGAAGGAGACATTCAGAAACTGAACCAGTGGCCGATATCCGATCGCAAAATAGCTGAAATTTTACAAAAACTGGAAAAAATGCAGCCGGCAGTCATCGGTTTAGATGTACTACGAGACGTACCTTTAGGAGACGGGCGCGAGGAATTAACTAAAGTTTTACAAAAGAGCGATCGAATTATCGGAGTATGTTTAGTCACCGACGGAAGCCCGGACAATCCCGGTTCTCCGCCTCCCCCAGGAATAGCAGAAAATCGGGTGGGATTTGCAGATTTCGGAGTCGATCCGGGCGGCATACTCCGCAGGGCTTTATTATTTATGAAGCCGCCGGAAATAGAGGGCAAGTCATTGCCCAAAAAACATCTGTGCAATGACAGTTCTCAAGTTTTAGGTTCCTTCAACCTCCAGATAGCACTACGTTACTTGCAAAGAGAAAAAATCTATCCCCAATTGGCACCCGATCAATCTTTCTGGCTGGGAAAAACCCAATTAAAACAACTAGAAAACAATGACGGAGGATACAAAAATGCTGATGCCAGGGGATATCAAATACTAATTAACTATCGTTATCGGCAAGTTGCAAACCAAGTCAGATTAACGGATATTTTAGAAGGAAAAATTGACCCGAATTTAGTTAAAGATAAAATAGTTCTCATCGGTTACACCACAGACTCCGTTAAAGATTTGTTTTATACTCCTTACAGCGGGCAAAAGCAAAGCAACCAATTTATGCCGGGGATCGTGGCACACGCACAAGTAGTCAGCCAAATTTTGAGTACAGTTTTAGACAACAGACCGATGTTTTGGTTTTGGCCGGAATGGGCAGAAATCTTGTGGATTTCGGGATGGTCAATTGTGGGAGGAACCTTGGCATCGCGGATGACTCACCCAGTGCGGCTGGCGCTGACATTCGGAGTAGTGCTGTTCGGGTGTTGCGCTGGTAGTTTTGGGATTTTTCTGTTGGGAGGCTGGGTGCCTGTGGCAGCGCCTGTGATCGCATTAATCGTAACTGGCGGGAGCATTGTATCAGCAGACAGATTTAATAAAGCTGGATACGGAAGAGCAATTAGCGATCGAGTAAAACAAGTCTTCAAAATCGAAATAGACCAAGCCAAGAAAGACCAGCAAGTCGCAGAAATCACAGAATCTGATTTCTTTAAAGAATTGCAGCAAAAGAGAGATAAACTGAGGGTTAGCAAACAAGAAACCTCTGAAAAAGTAGATTCTCAAGCCCAAGAAATAACTGTCGGTGCTTCAGAGTTTCCCGAGGCCGAAAGTCAGGCCGACGAATACTTAGCTCAGTTGCAGGTAAAAGCCAAACAGCAGAAGCAACGCGCCACCATGACTGCATCGGAAAGCGGCGGGGCGGCGGGTGTGCCCGATGTCGGCGGCGCTGCTAGTTCAGCCGAAACCAAACCCGGTGACGAGTTCAGCGATTTGCAAGCCAAAGCCAAACAGATGCGGCAGCGCCGGGGCGCAGAAAAGAGGATAGAAGATGAAAAGATTGATAGTTCAACAGGCAAGGAGGATTTGGGCGGGAAGGAATAAGCTGCTGCGCATTTAAATTGGAAATTCGGGACGGGCTCGCGTGCCCATCCCACTCATTGTTTTATTGATTTTTGACACACAATTTAAATGTAGAACAGCTTAATGACAGAGAACTTGATACAATCGGAAATTTGATCCTAATTGATTCTCGCCGTTTCTTACCAGAAAATTGGGTCTAAAGCCCCGTCCTTTTAGGACTGATTTAATTATCTAAATTTCTTGTTAAAGATGGTATAATAGAGTAATACTACAGGTAGAATAACCGCCGATACACATGAGAAACCAAGCTCAAACGACTGGTCGGGAAATAATAATGGTTAGTGGGTGGCGAACACCACGAAAAACATAGCTAGGGTAACTAACGTAACCCAGACCAGAAAACTAAAATCTTGAATATTAAACGTACCGTGGGGCACACGGAAACAAGAAAGGAAACTCTCTATCGCTTGGGGAGATAAGCCCTCTGGGATTGTTCAAATTAGGCTCAAAACACAGGTTCTATCGAACGGGTTTTTGGTTTAAGTATTGCCGAAAGGATGGACAATTTTAAGGTATGTCTGTGAACCAAGAATCCCCGCGCCTTGACTGTCGGGGAGTGTCAATCTCAATACGCATATCATGTCCAAAATCATCTCTGTTCACTCTTATCGGGGTGGAACTGGCAAATCGAATACGACAGCAAACCTAGCATCTATTATCGCTCGCGCCGGAAATCGGGTTGCCATTGTAGACACAGACATTCAATCGCCAGGGATTCATGTGCTGTTCGGTTTCAGCGAGAGCAACATGGATCGCTGCCTGAACGATTACCTCTGGGGCCGATGCCCGATCGCGGATACAGCCTACGATGTGAGTTCGCTGCTACCAAAATTAGCCAGTAACGGCACCCTTTACCTGATTCCTTCGAGCATTAAAGCAGGGGAGATAGCGCGAGTTTTGCGTGAAGGCTACGACGTGGGACTGCTTACCGACGGCTTCGGCGAACTAATCGAGGTTCTGAACTTAGACTACCTATTTATAGACACGCACCCGGGGCTGAACGAAGAAACCCTCCTCAGCATCACCATTTCCGACATCCTGCTACTGATTTTGCGTCCGGATCAGCAAGATTTTCAGGGAACGGCTGTGACGGTAGATGTGGCGCGCAAATTAGAAGTTCCCAAGATTTTGATGACGATCAACAAAGCCCCAGAATCCCTCGATTTCGAGGATTTGAAGCAGCAAGTAGAGAGTATCTACGGCATCCCAGTGGCGGGGGTGTTGCCCCACAGTGACAAGATGATGCTGCTCGCCAGCAAGGGGGTGTTTGCTCTGCACTTCCCTAACGACCCCTTAACTCAGGTGGTGGAAGGGATTGCGAAACAGATTATTGCGGGATGATTGATGTAGCGAGAGTCGATCGCCCGCTATGCAGATTGAGTTTCAATCTCACTCTGCATAGCAGATGTCACTCCAGGCGCCTACTGGCGCCTGGAGTGGAGGAAGAAACTGTCAAAGGCGACAATATGTGCTTAAAGAGTCAGGAGAACAGGTCTGCGGGAAGCGTTCGCGCACTAGAGAAGATTTGCTTAAACTTACACCGTAGAAGTTTATACCCAGGTTTTTAGAAGCGGTGGGGCACACCCGAACTCGCTTGATATGAACAAGTGTATGATGAGTAGAGATAGACCCTCTGGAGCGGTTGTGAGTTAAGATGGTCAATTGGTGCAATTGCACGGTTGAAAAGTTTAAGGATTGCCGCAAGGGCACAGCGCTTAAAGCTCAGTCGATGAATTAAGAATCCCCGTTTCACGCCGGGGAGTGTCAAGAGAATTTGTTAAAAAACTTTAGGAGTAACACTCATGGATTTTGACTTCCGCATACTAATAGTATTGATGCCTGTCTTGTTGGCGGGCGGCTGGGCTTTGTACAACGTTGGGGCTATTGCTCTCAAGCAAGTGCAGAAATTGTTGAACAAGGAAGCCTAAACTCAGTCTCTTTTCAGGTAATTTCGCAGCCGACTGTTTCGTGAGATACAAAAACAGCCGGCTGATTTGTTTATTAATTTTTATTAAGCGATGGCTGATGGTTGCTGCGACGGGTAATTTACGACTTAAGAGAGATTGGGCGAAAGCCCAAGAAAAGTTATATTCAAAAGTTAGGCAGAAACCGGGTGCGATCGACCAATACAAATATTAAAGAAAAGACGTTCCAGTATAAAATATGAGACAATCACAAAAGTATTTGCCCTGACAATCACCCTAAAAACTGCGAAGTTGAATTTATAGGGAATATCGGGCAAATTGTCAATGTTTAACTCCTATATCTTTAGATAGATTATGCTTTTTCCCCGAGCTAGCGGCATTCTACTCCACCCGACATCTTTTCCCAGCCGATTTGGCGTTGGGGACATGGGCATAGAAGCATATAAGTTTATTGACTTTTTAGTGGAAAGCGACCAGCAATACTGGCAGATATTGCCGCTGGGCCCGACAGGATACGGCAATTCTCCTTATTCGTGCTATTCAGCAATGGCAGGAAATCCGATGATGCTGAGCCCGGAAATGCTGCGGGATGAGCAATTGCTGTGCGATGAAGATTTAGATGGTTCGCCGGAATTTCCGCTGGATACTGTAGAATTCGATCGGGCGATCGCGCACAAAGTACCTCTGCTCAAAAAAGCCTGCGAAAACTTCAAAGCGAAAGCATCGCCGGTGCAGCAAAGAGAATTCTCGGCTTTTTGCCAGAGCAAAGCGGTTTGGCTGGAAGATTATGCCTTATTTATGGCACTAAAAGACAGCTTTGGCGGTGTTAGCTGGAACAATTGGGAACCAGAAATTGCCCGACGCAAACCGGAGGCGCTAGACAAGTGGCGGCAGCAGCTAAATACTGAGATTTATTACTACAAATACGTCCAGTTCGAGTTTTTCCGCCAGTGGACAGAATTGAAACGCTATGCAAACCTCCGCGACATTAAAATTATTGGTGACATTCCGATTTATGTCGCTCACGATAGCGCGGATGTGTGGTCGCATCCAGACTTATTCTGCTTGGATGAAGCAAGCGGAGAAGCAGCTTTAATGGCGGGTGTTCCCCCGGATTACTTTAGCGCCACAGGTCAATTGTGGGGCAATCCGGTCTACAATTGGGAGGCGCTGGAAGCCAATAATTTTGAGTGGTGGGTGCAGCGTTTTGAAGCGCTTTTCGATTATGTAGATGTGAGCCGGATCGACCACTTTCGAGGATTTGACGCTTACTGGGCGGTGAAGCGCGGGCAGGATACTGCGATGGAGGGAGAGTGGATTAAGGCGCCGGGAACGGCTTTGTTTGAGGTAATTAATGAAAAGTTTGGGAACTTGCCGATTATTGCTGAGGATTTGGGGGTAATTACTCCTGAAGTGGAAGCTTTGCGCGATCGATTTGAGTTTCCGGGAATGAAGATTTTGCAGTTTGCTTTCGGCGCTGGCCCAGGCGATCCTTTTTTGCCTTTTAACTATGTTCGCAACTGCGTAGTTTACACTGGCACTCACGACAACGACACGACTGTCGGATGGTTCAATCAATTGCAAAACTACGAAAGAGATGAGGTTTTGCGTTATTTGGGCTGCATCGATCCCCAAGGAATTCACTGGTCTTTAATCCGCATGGCTTGGATTTCTATTGCTAATTTGGCAATTGTACCGTTTCAAGATTTGTTGGGTTTGGATACTGACGCGCGGATGAATTTTCCCGGGAAAGCAGAAGGAAATTGGGGCTGGCGGTATCGGCGGGAAGCTTTGAATTGGGAGGTGCGCGATCGGCTCAAAACCATGACTTACATCAGCGGGCGCACTCCCCATAAAAATTGATTATGGGGAATTGGTAATGGGTAATTGGTAATGGGTAATTGGTAATGGGTAATTGGTAATTAGTCAATAAAGACGTACATTCTCATTACAAACTGTGGACTGCCAGCCATTACCTATTCCCAATTTCCAATTTCCAATTACCTATTAACCTTCATTCTTGGGCTTTTCTGAAGGCTTGAGTTGGTCTGCTTGAAAAACAGCTTCTTTGGGGACTCCAGGAGCTCCGAGTAGTTGGGCTTGTCCGTTATTAAGAGCAATCATTACCCCGCCAGCGTTACCAGCTAGAACTACTAATTTGCGATCGGCCTGCCAGGTTCGCACAGTCCCGATCGGCAAAATTCCCTCAAACTCTATTTTGCCATCGACTTCTACCTGCATCCAGGATTCGGCCTGAAGAGTGACGCTAACCATCACTGGTTTACTACCAGATTTATCTAATTTTTTTTGACCGGTTCTTGCTGCTTCGACAGCCGCGTAACTATCAGTTGTCTGATTTTTTGAAGCCGCTGATGCCTCAGCAAGTAAACGAGCTTGTTCTTGCTGCCCAAGTGCGATTTCTTCGGTTGCCGCACGGTTTTTTACTGTCCCAGAACTGGCCATCAACTGAGATAAGCCATTGACTGAACAGATAATTAGAAATGTGTAAAAGAGGTAAAGGTGTATCGGCCGCAACTGAGGCCGATTTTCCCAGGATAGCTTGGTGGACGATCGTGGCGGTGCTTTGATCGGCAAAAAGTAGGAAAACTGAGTTCCGTCCAAACCCATTGCTTCGGCGTACCGCTTGATCAAACCCTGAGTGTAGACCGGTTCTGGGAGTTGGTCGAGTTGACCCTCCTCGATGGCTTGTAGTATATTCCGCCGAATCATTGTTACCACGGCTACTTTGTCCAAACAAATCGACTGCTGTTCGCGGTACTGGCGGAGTTGAGATCCTATTTCCGCTAGCTTTTTCTGAGCTATTTCTGGCTCTTGGGGGTGCAGTTTCTGCTTAGTTGTTTTGAAGAATAAGAACAATAAATTCTTTGTCATCTGCTGTGATCCTGGGGATTCACTGGCACGCTGATTGATGTTAGGTTGACTAGATTCCATAAAAAAATAATTTCTGAATCTTCTAGGGGTCGGTAGCAGCCCGGTGCTAATATTGGCCCAGCGGGGGGCTGCAATTGAATTGGGCCAATAGCTGTGCGGTGCAGGCGCATCACGGGATATCCCAACTGCTCGGCGGTTCGCCGAATCTGTCGGTTTCTGCCTTCTGATAGAATTACTTCTAACAGAGTTTGGTCTCGCGTGCGATCGAGAATTTGAACTTTTGCGGGTAAAGTCTTTCTACCCGACAAGATGATCCCCTGACGCCACTCTTGCAGTATTGGTTCTGGGGGATTGCCGAGCACCCAAACGTGATAAGTTTTGGCGATCGAGTGACGCGGATGGGTCAAACAAAACGTCAACTTACCATCATTAGTCAGTAAGAGGGCGCCGGTGGAATCTGCATCTAGGCGTCCTACGGGGTGGATGCCTTGACCAGATCGTAGTTTTGGTGGCAACAGTTCGAGAACTGTCGATCGAGCTCTGGGATCGTTGCAAGTAGAAACTACGCCTGCGGGTTTGTTGAGCAACAGATAGACCTCTGCGGGTCGATCGGCTGGTTTCACTGGGATTCCATCGACTTCGATCAGATCCCAATCAGGATTTGCTTTTTGTCCTAAACCAACAATATTGCCATTAACTCGGACTCGTCCAGCTACAATCATTTGTTCTGCAAGACGGCGAGAGGCAATGCCCCACTGGGCGAGAATTTTTTGCAATCTTTGTTGATCGGACATGACGGGAGTGTGGAAACCCTCAATACGCGAGCGGTGAGGGAGGAAACACGACGCGGTTAATTGATTAAGCGATGCTGACAATGCTCAATTCCTGGTTAGGATTGACATATCTCACCGCCCTAAAAGTGCAGTGATTCCTTAACGCTTCACAGCAATGTGCTACCTAAGTAGTCTGACCTTCGCTCCACGCTCGTTTAAAGTCTCCCAATGCCCTGTGGCGACTTTCAGTACACAAGTTAAACTTGTTTGTCTTCAGGGTTACACCTAAGCATTGCCCCTCTGAACTGTCTAGGTGCGCTTCTCAACGTAGCTATTTCAACGTGTTTTGAGCCTGTAGACATTCTAGTTTTAACCCAAAGCCGTCCTAGAAGGACGGGGTTTTTACCCAAATTTCTGATAAGAGTGCAGATTGTCCTGATGGGATTACCCTGAATGTTGTGCAAAAACTACGAGAAAAAGACTTGCGGCAGGCACAGGTCTGCACCGTTGGTTTGCTGGTGATGTGAGTGGTGTGGGTCTGACCCGACCATAAACCAACACTACCATAAATCCCGTACTGCTGGTTAATTTTATACGCTCGATCGCGAAATTTACCTGGGGATCGCACAACTCGCTTTCCTCGCGTAGAGATCCCGAGGGATGAAAGGTGATAATTTTTCGGCTTCAGGTGTTGCCGATCCCATATTTCTGCTGGCTTTTGGGGTTATTTAGGGCTGGTGTTCATTAACCGGTTTTTGATAAAAATCAGAATATCTGTGTAGGAACCGGGTTGGTGAGATGGGATGCGCCAGTCTTAGTTAAATTTCTGTGCTTGAATATTAAGGTTTAGATTCTGAAATTGTTTTTGACATCTTCCCCGACGTGAACGTGCGGGGATTCCCAAGACTCACGACTTAGGTTTCTGTTTCTTCCCATTACTGGTTTTTCGCAACTGCCTTTTAGACTCATGCCTATCAGGTCTTACGTTCGCTCGACAGACTATAACCGCAAGTCCTGCGGCTAGAATATTCTTGGCTGCATTGATATCTCTGTCGTGATGTGCACTGCACATAGGGCAGTCCCACTCCCGGATATTCAATGGCAGCTTTTCTACAATATGTCCACAGTTTCCGCACCTTTTGGAGCTAGGAAACCAGCGATCGACTTTAATCAGTTCTCGACCATACCACTCGCACTTGTAGACCAACTGTCTAATCAATTCACCCCAACTAGCATCGCTGATAGCTTGGGCAAGTTTATGATTCTTGACCATATTTTTGATAGCCAAATCTTCAACTACTATCGTTTGGTTTTCACGAACCAGTTGAGTCGTCAGCTTGTGCAAAAAATCTTTACGAGTATCAGTGATTTATTGATGCAATGAAGCTACTTTTCGCCTAGCTTTGTGGCGGTTGTTAGATCCTTTTTTCTTACGATTAAGAGCCTTTTGAGCCTGACGTAATTTACGGTACTTAGCCTTGAAAACCTTGGGATTAGCAACCTTTTCGCCCGTACTCAAGGTAACTAAACTACTAATACCTAAATCAATCCCGACAGAGTTAAGCGACTCAGGTAATGCTTCGATTTCAACATCCACTAATAAGGAAACTGTCCACCTTTGAGAAGGTGAGAGCTTCACCGTAATAGTGGAATGTTCCGCTCGTTCTGGAAGCTGCCTACTCCAACGAATATCCAAGGGCTGAGAACATTTAGCTAAAAATACTTTGCCGCCTTTCCACTTGAAAGCAGACTTAGTAAATTCAGCATTGCCGCCGTGATGTTTTTTCTTGAAGTTAGGATATCTTGCCCTGCCTTCAAAGAAGTTGCTAAAAGCCTTTTGGAGATGTCTTAATCCTTGTTGTAAGGGTACACAGCTAACCTCCGACAAAAATTGCAAGTCTTCTTGCTTTTTCCAGCTCGTTAACAAAGTAGAAGTCTCAGCGTAACCGACTCTTTCGTGTCTTTCGTACCACGCTTGAGTCCGAGCAGCGAGTGCACGATTATAGACCAGGCGAGCGCAACCCATCGTTCTCCTTAGCAACGTTTCTTGCTCGGGAGTGGGATAGAATCGGTACTTCAAGGCTTTTTGTGTCATCTTTCATATTGTATCAGATACTTTGTGAATAAATCAATGGTAATATTAATTAAAGCCGTCCTATAAGGACGGAGTTTCCACCCACTTTTGTGATGACTGTCGATCGCAACTCTCTTCTATTTGGCAATGGATCTGGCGCGGATGGCTCTGGTAAGACTGCTAATTTAGGCTCCGATCCCACACGGCCGCCTAGTCAAGGCAGCCGGATCGTCAGCGCGGTGCTGTCTCCGGCGGTTCAGTTGTGGCTGCGATCGCAAGTTCAGCAGGTTGACGAGTTAAAGGTAAAAATTGAGGGGAGCGATCAACAAATCCTCAGCGGTACGATCCCGAAAGTAACGGTTGCTGCTCGCGGTGCTGTGTATAAAGGATTACACCTCACGGAAATTGCCATAGAGGGCTGCGGCATTCGCATCAACCTCGGTCAAGTTATCAAGGGTCAACCCCTCCGCCTCTTAGAATCTTTCCCCATATTCGGCGTTTTGAGGCTCAGCCAAGCGGATTTGAATGCGTCCCTGAAAGCACCTTTGCTGGCTGATGCTTTGAGTGAATTTTTGTCGCCTCTAGAGCCGATCGCCGATCGAGAACAGCCACTGAAATTACAAAATTCGCAAATCGCAATTGATGCTGGTTTGTTGACGCTTTCGGCTGTTATTTTGCGTGCTGACGGTACGCAAATTCCTTTTGTATTGCGGACTGGTTTGCGGATGGCGAGCAGTCACGAATTGATGTTTGAAAATCCAGAAATTGAAGTTTCAAAACAATTAGACAGGAATGTTTTAAATGGTTTTAAAATTGATTTTGGCCCGGAAGTTGCAATTGATGAATTAATCTTGCATCCGGGGGAGATAGTTTGTCGGGGTGGAATTAGGGTTTTGCCTTAATTAGTTAACTGTTGACTGTTAACTGTTGTCTGTTAACTGTTAACTGTTAACTGTTAACTGTTGACTGTTGACTGTTAACTGTTGACTGTTTTCTGTTGACTGTTGACTGTTAACTGTTGTCATTAGTTACCAATGCCCAATTCCCAATGCCCAATGCCCAATGCCCAATTACCGATTAATTAGATAAAAGTCGATCGCGGGCAAGAGCAAAGTCACAAAATAGTAAACTAACGGTGCGGTAAAAACATAACTATCAGTGCGATCGAGAATACCACCGTGACCGGGGATCAACTGCCCCGAATCCTTAACACCAGCATCTCGCTTCATCATCGACTCAGTTAAATCACCCAACAAACTCGCAACACCAATCAAAAGACCAAAAGCAGCACCAGTATAAGGCCAGCCTGGCCAATCCAAATACCAAGACCCAACGGCACCAACTGCGATGCTGCCACAAACCCCAAACACCGCGCCTTCAACCGTCTTTTTGGGACTGATGTGGGACAGGCTAGTGCGGCCGAAGAATTTGCCAACAAAATAAGCACCAATGTCCGCAGCCCAGATGCAGAGGAAAGCCAGGAGTAGGGAAGTCAATCCCAAAGATATATTACTGAGGTTTGTCCAAGACTGCGGCGAGTAAATGTGAACCGGCAAATTGCTAGCCACTGCTTGTCCCAGTCCAGTTGTAGCTTGATAAACTGGGTCAAGTCCGACTCGCAGCCGTATCCAATAGCTGGGCAAATAGCCGCCGTAGAACAATCCTAAAATAGAAGCGGCAATATCGGCGATCGTTGATAACTTCGGTTGGAACAACAGGTAGAAACAGATGAAGGTTCCAGCTAGGGGAAACATCGCATCTACGAATTGCGGTGCAAGGGCGGCAGTAATTAGCAGAACTTGACTGACAACTAAGGTAGTTTTGCCAGCAGGTGCAATGCCCTTAGCCCTGGCTAATTGAAAATATTCCAATTGACCTAGGTAAACGATGATCCCGAAGCCGACGGTGAAATACCATCCTCCCAAAATAATCATTCCTAAAGCAAGGACGATCGCAACTATTCCACTCAGGATACGGGACCAAGGCATAAAATGAATTTCTCTTGCTGATGGCAACGGGTGATTCGATTTTGGATTTTGGATTTTTATAGGACACGAGTTCTTCCCTTGCACAGCTAACTCACATCCTCTGTCGGTCATCCAATATCTGAAGTTAGGCGATCGATCGAGCTATGGTCGCCCTTATCCTAAGTATGAAGGTTAACGGGACTTATTAAACAAGGTTAAATTTTACATTTAGTCATGGGAATGGGGCATCGGGCATCGGGAATAGGGCATCGGGCGTTGGAGGCAGAGCCCGGAAGGTGATGCGTAACCAATAACCAATAACCAATAACCAATAACCAATAACAACTGTCAACACTCAACCGTCAACAGTCAACTGACTTCTAATCCAACTTTTCGCCACTGAGAATAAACATGGGATTAACCGCAGCAAAGGTTTGATGGCGGCCGCGAGTCTCCAAGCGGTTGATGGCGGACTGGACTACTTCGATGTTGCGGACTTGCAATTCGGCGAAGCTTTCGGAAAGGGCATAAAGATTTTCTAAATTCCCTGCTGTCGCTACGATTCGACCGTGGGGTTGCAAGTACCCCCAGGCTGCTTGGACAATGGCTTTAATCGGTCTACCTCCTTCGATGCAAACTCGGTGAGGGGGGTGGGACAAATTTTTGAGGCATTCGGGGGCGCTACCTTCAATGACTTCTACGTTGTTGAGCTCGAAACGATCGCAATTTCTGCGAATCAAGCTGGCTACTTCTTCGTCCCTTTCTACGGCGATAATCCGACCTTTGGGACACAGCAAACCTGTTTCTACCGCGATCGTACCAGTACCTGCGCCAATGTCCCACACCACGGAGTCTGCTTGCAGCCGCAGGTGTGAGATTAACAGCAGTCGGACTTCTCGCTTACTCATGGGAATACCGGGTAAACGTTCAAATAAATCGTCTGGGATACCAGGAGTGACGTAGGGCCAAAGCATAGTTTTATTTTTAATGGAAGGAAGAAGGAAGAAGGAAGAAGGAAGAAGGAAGAAGGAAGAAGGAAGAAGGAAGAAGGAAGAGGGAATATTTTTTCTATCTTCTACTATCCCCATCTCCTCATTTCTCCCCAAGCGTTAATATTCACTGTGGCACAATCTTGAGAGTTTGGAGGCGGGGATCGCTGCAACCTGTGATTTTTCCGCCTGAAGCAAGGATTTGTTGCAGGTATTCCAGGGCTTCTTGGGTAATGATTTCACCGGGCATCAAAACGGGTATTCCTGGGGGATAAGGGCAGATGAGTTCGGCACTGATGCGATCGACTGCTTTGTCTGCTGCTACTGTTTCCGATGGGGAAAAGAAGGCCTCGCGGGGGGAGAGTGGAGGAGGAGGAAATCCTAACTGAGATATTACACCATTCTCAAGAACAGGCAAGATGCCTGTTCCACAAAGAGTGGATTTGATTGTGGGGTGGGCATCTTGCCCGCCATTTTCAACAACAGGCAAGATGCCTGTTCCACAAAGAGTGGATTTGATTGTGGGGTGGGCATCTTGCCTGCCATTTTCAACAACAGGCAAGATGCCTGTTCCGCCTCCTAAATTGTGAGTCAAATTCTGGAAACCTTGAACAAGATTGTCGATATCTGTTTCTGTATTTCCCAAGCTGATAATAAATGTGAGATGTTGCGGCATCGGCAATTCTGCGGTGACACCGAGTTGAGAGTTCAGAATTTCATCGGCGGCAAATCCTGTGATTCCTAAATCTGATACTTTTACTGTCAGTCTCGTTCGGTCTAATTTGACAAAACCTGGTGTATTTAATGGTTCTAAAACTGATAAACCGGAAATTTGAGATATGCCCGATCGCGCTTTTTCCGCTAATAATAAAGTTTGGGTCATTAACTCTTGGCCGTGGAGTGCGATTTGTTGGCGCGCTGCGTCCAGGGATGCTAATAGTATATAACTCGGACTGGTGGATTGTACTAACTGTAATGCTCGATTGATTTTTTGGATATCTACCCTAGAACCCTTAATGTGCAACATCGATGCTTGTGTCATTGCACCGAGGGTTTTATGGATTGATTGTACTGTTAAATCAGCGCCGGCTGATAGTGCCGATTCTGGCAAGTTTGGATGAAAGTTAAAGTGTGCGCCGTGGGCTTCATCCACTAATAATGGTATGTTGTATTGATGAGTAATTTTGGCGATCGCCCGCAAATCTCCACACACGCCGTGATAAGTTGGGTAAACCACCATGACTGCTTTCGCATCGGGATGCTGTTTTAATGCGGATGCTACGGATGCGGCTATGATGCAGTTGGCAATATCCCAATCCGAGTTGTATTCGGGATTGACAAAAATGGGAATTGCGCCGGATAAAATCAAACCAGAAATTGCCGATGAGTGGATATTTCGAGGTAGGATAACTTTGTCGCCTGGCCCGCAAGTCGCGACAATTGCCGCCATGATTCCGCAAGTCGAACCGTTGGCTAAAAACCGAGTATGTTCGGCTCCAAATGCCTCCGCAGCTAAATTCTGAGCTTCTGCAATTACGCCTTCTGGATTGAAGAGATTATCCAATTCTGGCAATTC
>Ga0105046_10005812_pt1 | contig 19489 bp, 11 predicted proteins | sample MAT03_FD_78385 | JGI IMG/M metagenome (GOLD analysis project Ga0105046, IMG submission 78385) | Freshwater microbial communities from Lake Fryxell liftoff mats and glacier meltwater in Antarctica - MAT-03 (megahit assembly) | ecosystem: Environmental > Aquatic > Freshwater > Ice > Liftoff... | reverse complement strand
TCGTAGCCGAACAGCGAGAGTCGGAACCCGCCTTGCCCCTGGAACGACCCGTGGCACGCCCGCCCGTTGCACCCGAGGCGGCCGAACAGCGGAACGACGTGCCGCTGGAAACTCGGCACTTCTAAGGAGATCGTTTTGAAGCGCTCGCTCACCGGCGCGGCGACAGCATCCTCCGCGAAGGACGAATCGGGTACGGCGAGCACGACGATTGCCATTAATACGATTCGAGCGCGGGTGGGCATGGTCTCGCTCCCGGTCACTTCGGATAGCTCCCAGCAGTATGTCCGGTTTACGGCCAATTCACCAGTGGGCTCCGGCTCGCGTTCGGGTATAACCGTTTCGGCCCGCACGCCACCGGTTCAGGAACGCCCATGCAGATGCAACTGAAACTCCAACTCTCGGCGTTCATGTTCCTCCAGTACTACATCTGGGGGTCGTGGTACGTCAGCATGGCGTCCTACCTGAAAAAGGTGCTCAACTTCCCGGATGAGCAAATCGGCTTGGCCTACGGGGCATTCGCCATCGGCTCGATGATTGCCCCGTTCTTCGTGGGCTTGATCGCGGACCGCTTCTTCGCCACGGAAAAGATGCTCGGCACGCTCGGCCTGCTCGGGGGTTTGCTCCTCTTCGTTCTTCCGCAAGCTGCTACGTTCGAAACCTTCTATCCCCTCTTGATCCTCTACTGCGTTACGTTCGTCTCGACCCTCGCGCTCGGCAACTCGCTCTCGCTGCACCACCTGACGAACCCCAAGCGAGACTTCCCGCGGGTGAAGAGCCTCTCCGCGGTCGGGTGGATCGCCGGCGGCGTGACCGTTAGCCTGATCGGGGCGGAAGCGGTCGCGGACCAGTTCTACCTCGCGGGCGGGCTCTCGATTGCCTTTGGAGCCTTCGCGTTCACGCTGCCGCACACGCCGCCGAAGAAAGTCGGTGCGGACGTTTCCATCGGCGAGATCCTCGGCCTCGATGCGCTCGCGCTGCTCAAAAAGCGGTCGTTCGCCGTCTTCATCGGGTCGATGTTCCTCATCTGCATTCCGCTCTACTTCTACTTCGTTTGCATGCACCTCTACCTCGGCCAACTCGAATGGGAGAACACCACGGCCTGGATGTCGCTCGCGCAAGTGTCCGACGTGGTCTTCCTGATCCTGCTTCCGCTCATGCTCCATCGCCTCGGGTACAAGGTCACCATCCTCATCGGCATCCTCGCGTGGGCCTTGCGGTACTTCCTGCTCGCGGGGAGCGTTGCATCTTCCGCCGATGTTCAAACTGCGATGATCTTCGGGGCCATCCTCCTCCACGGCGTTTGCTACGATTTCCTCTTCATCGCCGGGCAACTCTACGTGGACGACGAGGCCAACGAGCGGATGCGCGGGGCCGCCCAGGGGCTCATCGCGTTCATCCTCTGGGGCGTCGGCGCGTTCGTCGGTACGGCCCTCGCCGGGGCGGTAATGGCGGCCCACAAGCTCCCCACACCGGTTGGAAAGATCGAATACGACTGGGCGGCCATCTGGATGCAACCGGCCATCGGGGCATTGCTAGTCCTCGGTGTTTTCCTGCTCTTCTTCCGCGAACCGCGGAAGTCGCCGACGATTTGAAAGGAACGATCATGCTGGATCGACGAACATTCTTGGGTGCGGTCGGCGCGAGCGTGGTCGGCCTCAGTGGGCGCGCCGCGGAACCCGAAAGAGCGAGGAAGAAACTCGCCATCGTCACCACGGAGTGGCGATACCGTTCCCACGCCTGGCACATGGGCGAGCGGTTCCTCGCCGGTTACCCCGTGAAAGGGCGTTGGCATCGACCTGCGATCGACGTGGTTTCCGCTTACGTGGATCAATTCCCCAAGGGCGATCTGAGCCGAGACCGCGAACGCGAATTCAACTTCACGATCTACAAATCCGTCGCTGAAGCCCTGCGGTGCGGCACGGACAAACTCGCGGTCGATGCCGTGTTGGTCATCGGCGAGCACGGCGATTACCCGAACAACGAATTCGGCCAGAAGAAGTACCCGCGATACGAATTCTTCAAGCAAGTCGTGGAGGTCTTCAAGAAAGACGGTCGGACGACGCCCGTTTTCAACGACAAGCACCTCTCCTGGAACTGGGAATGGGCCAAAGAAATGGCGAATACGGCCCGCGAGATGAAGTTCCCGTTCCTCGCCGGTTCGTCGTTGCCCGTGACGTGGCGGATGCCCGCGATCGACCTGCCGTTCGGGGCCGAGGTCGAAGAAATGATGTGCGTGGCGATGGGGAACGTGGACAGTTACGACTTCCACGCCCTGGAAGTGATCCAGTGCATGGCCGAGCGGCGTAAGGGCGGCGAGACGGGCGTGGTCGCCGTCCAAGCTCTGCGCGGCGAACCCGTCTGGAAGGCGATGGACGCGGGCGGGTGGGATCCGCGGTTGTTCAAAGCGTGCCTGAGCCGCAGCCAGACGCTGGCCCAAGATTCCACAACGAGCCACCGCTACCCGACAGTCAAGCAAATCCGCGAGTGGGTAAAAGTGCCCGTGGCTTACCGCATCGAATATGCCGACGGATTGAAGGCCACCATGCTGTTGGTGAACGGACTCGTCGGCGACTTCACCTTCGCGGCCCGGCTCAAGAGCGAGCCCGAACCGCTTTCGACACTGTTCTACCTGCCGCCCAATCCCAACGTGGCTTACTCCGCGGCGCTCATGTCCAAAGCGGAAGAAATGTTCGTGACTGGCAAAGCTCCATACCCAATCGAGCGAACGCTGCTCACGTCGGGTTTGGTCGAAGCCGGAATGCGGTCGCTCGGGCAGGAGCAAAAGCGACTGGAAACGCCGCACCTGAAGATCCGCTATCAACCGCCGAAGGAATCGCTGTTTTGGAAGGAGTAACCAGTTTTCTTTCCACCCCAAGCGTCGGAGGGTTTCGCATGGCACGCTTCGTTCTCGTCGTGGTTGTGCTGTTGGCCGCGCCGCTCTTCGGGTTCGCAGCCGAGTTCCGGGCCGGAGCCGCGGCCGTGGACGTCACTCCGGAGCGGTTCCCCGTCGCCGTGAATTGCGGGTTCATCGAAGTGACCGGGACCATCGCCCGCGATCGGCTCCACGCTCGGGCCATCGTGCTGGACGACGGGACGACTCGGCTTTGCATCGTCATCGTGGACAACTGCATGATGCCCCGCGAATTCCTCGACCGGGCGAAGGCGTCGATCGCGGCGGAGACCAAAATCCCCGCGGATCGCCAGTCGATCGCCGCCACGCACACGCACACGGCCCCCGCAGTAATGGGCTGCCTGGGTTCGGACCCCGATCCCGTTTACCCAGCATTTCTCGAGCGACAGCTCGTGCAAGTCGTGCGGCAAGCCATTGTGAATCTCGGTCCCGCGAAAGCCGGTTGGGCGGTGGTCTCGGCCGCATCGTTCACGAACAATCGGCAGTGGATCCTCCGCTCGGACAAGGTCCGCAACGATCCGTTCGGCAACCCGACCATGCGGTCGAACATGCACCCCGGCTACCAGAACGCGGACTTCGTCGGCCCGTCCGGACCCACCGACCCCTGGCTCTCGATCCTCTCGCTCCGAACTGCGGACGACAAACCGCTCGCCGTGCTGGCGAACTTCTCGATGCACTACTTCGGCTCGGCCCCCGTTTCCGCAGACTACTTCGGCAAGTTCTGCTCGAACCTCGAAACGAAGGTCGCCCCCAATTCGAAGGCGCCGCAATTCGTCGCAATCATGTCTCAGGGCACCGCGGGCGACCTTCACTGGATGGATTACTCGAAGCCGAAGGCCGATCAGACCATCGAGAAGTACGCCGAGGCACTCGCGGCTCTGGCTGCCGGGGCAATCGAGAAAGTCGTTCACAAAACGGATGTCTCGCTGGCGATGGCGGAAACTCTCGTCGCGGTCAATCGTCGCACGCCCGATGCAGACCGATTGGCATGGGCGCAGAAGGTCGTCGCCGGATTGAACGGCAAGAAACCCACGACGCAACCGGAAATCTATGCCCGCGAAGCCGTGATGCTGCACGCGGAGCCGACTCGCGAATTGAAGTTGCAGGCCATTCGCATCGGCGACTTCGGCATCGCCGCGATTCCGAACGAAGTGTTTGCCATCACCGGATTGAAGATCAAGGCGCAGAGCCCGCTCGCGGCGACGTTCGCGATCGAACTCGCGAACGGGGCCGACGGATACATTCCGCCCGCGGAGCAGCACGCCCTCGGCGGATATACGACTTGGCCCGCACGCTCGGCGGGCTTGGAGGTCGGTGCTGAAAGTAAAATTGTCGAAGCGGTGCTCGGATTGCTGGAAAAGGTTGCCGCCAAGAAGCGACGCAACCTGCCGGACCCTGGGGACGAACCTTACGCGAAGCGGGTGTTGGCTAGTAAACCCGTCGGTTATTGGCGGCTTGGGGAATTCGCCGGACCGAACGCGGCGGACCTCGTGGGCAAGAATCCGGCTACATTTGAGCCGGGTATCGTTTTCGGACTCGATGGGCCGCTTTCTCGACCGTTCGATGGCCAAAAGGCGATGAACCGCGCGGCCCACTTCGCAGGCGGTCGATTGGCGATCAAACTACCGGAGCTTGGGGAGAAGTATTCCGTCGAGCTCTGGTTCTCGAACGGCTTCCCAGGCGATGTGAGGGACACAACCGGAACTCTTTTAATGATGGCAAATGGTGACACCGCAGGTGATCGACTCGTTCTCGATGGCAAAAACGGCACGCCGAACGCGCTCGCCATTTCGGCGTCGCTGACGGGCGAGAGCTTCCACTCCACCGCGACCGCGGCATTTCGGACTTGGACGCACGTCGCGTTCGTTCGGGACGGGCCGCGAGTGGTCGTCTACCTCGACAGCAAAGCCGTTGTGGATGCCGTCTCGCCGCGATTGGTGAAGGCGAACCTTTTGTGCGTCGGCGGTCGCCCGGATCGGGCGTTCGGTTTCGAAGGCCGCATCGCCGAAGTCGCGGTGTTCGACCGAGCTTTGACCATTAATGAAGTCGGCAATCGAGTGAAAAAATAACCCGAAGCGTGGGCGAGGATCGTTCCTCGCTCACGCTTCGGGTTAGTGCGGCATCCGAGTCAATCGCTTTAAGACAAGATCCCCGAGACAACTTCGCCCTTGACCAGTTCGCGGGGCTGGTTCAGGTGATTGTAGACGATCGTGTCCGGCTTGATGCCGACGCTGTGGTAGATCGTCGCGAGCAGTTCGGTCGGGTGGACCGGAAGTTCGAGCGGAGCCGAACCGGTCTTGTCCGAGACGCCGTGGACGTAGCCGCGTTTGATGCCGGCCCCGGCGATGAGGGCGGTGTAGCAGTAAGGCCAGTGGTCGCGGCCGTCGTCGTTGTTCTGGTTCCCCGAGGTGCTCACGCCGCGGCGGGGGCTGCGGCCGAACTCGCCGACCGCGACGACGAGCGTGTCCTTCAAGATGCCCCGCTGTTCGAGGTCTTCGATCAAAGCGGAGATGCCGCCGTCGAGCATCGGAGCGGCCTGGTTCTTCATCCGTGCCGAAAGGCCGACGTGAACGTCCCACGAATGGTTGTCGCTGTTGGCCACTTTCGGCCAGTTGATTTCGACGAACCGCGTACCCGCTTCCACGAGGCGACGGGCGAGCAGGCAGCACTGGCCGAACGTATTCTTGCCGTACTTCGTGCGGAGTTCGTCTTTTTCTTTCGTCAGGTCGAAAGCATCGCGAGCGCGACCGGACAGCACGAGGCCGAGGGCCTTGCCGTAGTACGAATCGAGTTCGTACTTGCTGACCGCCTTGTCGAGGTCGGGCATGCCCTTGGCGATGGTGTCCCGGAGGGTCGCCCGGCGTTCCATGCGATTGGACGAGAGCTCTTCGCGCAAGACGAGGTCATCGACCTTGATGCGGTCCATCTTGGCCATGTCCATGTCGTCGCCGGCCGGGTAAAGCAGGTACGGATCGTAGGCTTTGCCGAGGAACCCGGCGCTGCCGCCCTTGCCGACGACGTTCGACTCTTGAAGCGGCCGAGGCATCATCACGAACGGGAGCATCGGCACGTCCGGCGGCTTCAACTTGACGATGTTCGAACCGAGCGTCGGGAAATCCTTCGGGCTCGGCGGCTCCAGTTGACCGGACGCGGATACCTTATCCGTCGTGTAGCCCGTGAGCATCTGGTAGATGGCCGCAGTGTGGTTGAACAAGCCGTTGGGCGTGTAGCTCATCGAGCGGATCAGCGTCGTCTTGTCCAAGACTTGCGCGATCTTCGGCAGGAGTTCCGTCACGCGCACGCCGGGCAGTTTCGTGGGTACGCTCTTGAACACGCTGCGGACCGAGTCCGGAACGTCTTCCTTCGGATCCCACAAGTCGATGTGGCTCGGCCCGCCTTGCAGGTAAATCAGGATGACGTTCTTGGCCGCGCCGAAGCCCTTGCCGCCTTCGCCGGCTTTCGGCACCGGAGCGTTGTTGCTCGCCTTGGCTTCCTGAGTGAGGACCGATCCGAGGGATAAACCCGCGAGCGAAAGTCCGCCAAAGCGGATCATCTCACGCCGCGTGACGCCGTCGCAGGTATCGTTGCTCGCAGAACCGGGCACGACCAGCATGGGAGAGCCTCCGTCGGGATGGGCCAGGTGGGGTGGGTGATCGCTTGAGTACTTTCATCATTCGATCTTTGGAGGATAACCCGGTTCGGCAACGGGGGCAACAGTTTTTCTTGCTACTTTTTGAGGTGGAATGCCAAAAAGCGTTTGAACCCGAGTGAGTGTTTCTAGTAAACTACATTTCCTACCACTGCCATTTTGCCTCAGCATTCCTCACCCCTGAGGTCCGATTCCATGCGACGGCTTTCGACCATCGGCGTTCTCGTTCTCGCTTTCAATGCGACTCGCGGGGCCGAGCCCGCGGTGGAGAAAGTGAGCTACTACGGCCAGATTCGGCCGCTGTTCTCGCAGCATTGCCAGGGCTGCCACCAACCCGCGAAGGCGAACGGTGGGTACGTAATGTCCGAATTCGCCGGACTTGCGAAAGCCGGCGAAGCGGGCAAGCCCGGAATCGTCGCGGGCAAGCCCGAGACGAGCTACCTCGTCGAGTTGATTCGCTCGAAAGCCGGGAAAGCGGAGATGCCTAAGGGCAAAGACCCGCTGCCAGAGCTCCAGGTGAAGTTGATCGCCGAGTGGATTCGCCAGGGGGCCGTGGACGACACGCCTGCCTCAGCGAAGGCTGCGGCCGTGGACGATAAGCACCCGCCGATTTACTTTGCCCCGCCCGTCGTCACCTCGGTCGCGTATTCGCCCGACGAGAAGTACCTCGCCGTCGCGGGCTACCACGAAATCCTCCTGCACAAGGCCGATGGCTCGGGCATCGCCGCGCGACTCGTGGGGCTCTCCGAACGCATCCAATCGCTCGCCTTCTCGCCCGATGGCAAGAGTCTCGCCGCCTCCGCGGGCGATCCCGGCCGCGTCGGTGAAATTCAAGTCTGGGATCTCGAAAAGAAAAAGTTAAAACACTCCTTCCCGCTCACGTTCGACACGCTCTACGGTTTGAGTTGGTCCCCGGACGGCGCAACACTCGCCGTGGGCTGCGCGGATAATACGGTTCGCGCCGTCGATTCCGCGACCGGCAAGCAAGTCCTGCAAATGGGCACGCACTCGGACTGGGTCATCGGTACCGCGTTCAGCCAGGACGGGCAGCACTTGGCCTCGGTCAGCCGGGATATGTCGGTCAAACTCACCGAAGTGCCGACGCAGCGGTTCGTAGACAACGTCACGAGCATCACGCCCGGAGCGCTCAAGGGCGGGATCATGGCCCTCGACCGACGGCCGATGAAAGAGAAGAAAATGGCCAAGGTGCCCGACGACACGCCGAACGCCCCGGCCCGCGTCTACGACGAACTGCTCTTCGGAGGTTCGGACGGGGCGCCCTATTTGTACAAAATGCACCGCGAAACCAAGCGCGTCATCGGCGACGATGCGAACAAGATTCGCAAGTACGAATCCCTTCCGGGTCGGATCACGAGCCTGGCGTTCGATGGCACGGGAGCCCGCTTCGCCGCGACGAGCAGCCTGGACGGGAAGGGCGAAGTCCGCATCTACGACACCGACGCGGACAAGAAGAAATTCGTCTGCGAGAAGATCGCCGGTGCCGTCTACGCCGTTTCGTGGTCGCCCAAGGGAGACCGGATTGCCTCTTCTGGCTTCGACGGTACGGTTTGGATTCACAACGCGGCCGACGGCAAGCTCATCACCCAGTTCGTCGCCGTGCCGCTGGCCTCGCTGAAAACCTCGACCCCGCTCACCAAGTAAACCGCGTTGCCGCAGTCCAACGAACACCCCGAGAGATTCGATATGTTCCGGATGAACTCCCTCATCGCGATCGCTTTTGCTTTCTCCATTGCTTCACTCCGCGCCGCGGACGAACCGTCCGAGAAACTTCCGGACGGTGCGAAGGTCGTCGCCATCGACGTGAAGCCGTCCGCAATCGAGCTCGCAACGCCGTATGCGTATTCGCAGGTGCTCGTCACCGCGAAGCTCGCCACCGGCGAGACGATCGACGCGACGCGCATTGCGACGTTGAAGCCCGCGACCGTTGCGAGTGTGAGTCGTTCGGGCAACGTCCGACCGACCGCGGACGGGGCCGGAGCGATCACCGTCACACTCGGAGAACTGAACGCCTCGGTGCCCGTGAAAGTTTCCGGTTTCAAATCGCCGTACTCGGTGAGTTTCGTGAAAGACGTGCAGCCTGTCCTCTCGAAACTCGGCTGCAACGCGGGCACCTGCCACGGTGCGGCCCAAGGTAAGGTCGGCTTCAAGCTCTCGCTTCGCGGTTACGATCCGCTCTTCGACCACCGAGCGTTGACGGACGATCTCGAAGGCCGGCGCTTCAACCGGGCCGCACCCGAACGGAGCCTGATGATCATGAAGCCGGCCGGGGCCGTACCCCACGTCGGCGGCGTGCTCTGTTCGCCGGGGGAACCCGCTTACGAGATGCTGAAGTCGTGGATCGCCGACGGCGCGAAGCTCGATCTCGCAACGAAGAAGACCACACTCATCGAGATCCTGCCGAAAGACCTCACGATCCCGCTCCCCGGCATGAAGCAGCAGTTCTCGGTGATCGCCACCTATCCGGACGGCTCGAAGCGAGACGTTTCCGCCGAGGCGTTCATCGAGAGCAGCAACACCGAAGTGGCGACGATCGACAAGACCGGCCTCACCATCGCGGTCCGCCGCGGCGAAACGACCATGCTCGCCCGCTACGAAGGGGCGTACACCGCGAGCACGGTCGTGGTCATGGCGGACCGTTCCGGGTTCGCCTGGGTTGATCAGCCGAAGCACAACTGGATCGACGAACTCGTGGACGCCAAGTTGAAGCGGGTCAAGATACAATTGAGCCCACTGTGCGACGATTCGGATTTCCTGCGCCGGGTTTACATCGACCTGACCGGACTGCCGCCGACGGCCGATGAGACCCGCAAATTCCTGGACGACAAGCGACCCACCCAGATGAAGCGCGACGAGGTGATCGAAGTCCTCGTCGGCAAAGAGAACTACATCGAATACTGGACGAACAAGTGGGCGGACCTCTTGCAGGTCAACCGCAAGTTCCTCGGCGTCCCCGGCGCCACCGCCTTCCGGAACTGGATTCGCAACGCCATCGCCACGAATCAGCCGTACGACAAGATCGCCTACGAGTTGCTCACGACCTCGGGCTCGAACGTCGAGCACCCGCCCGCGTCGTACTTCAAAGTGCTGCAAACGCCCGACGCGGTGATGGAGAACACGACTCAACTCTTCCTGGCGATCCGCTTCAACTGCAACAAGTGCCATGATCACCCCTTCGAGAAGTGGACCCAAGACCAGTACTTCGAAATGACCGCGTTCTTCGCCCAGGTGAAGCGCGTCGAAGACCCGAAGTACAAGGGCCAGCGGCTCGGCGGCACCGCGGTCGAAGGCGGCAAGCCGATGGTCGAGGTGATCTCCGATGCGGCGGGCGAAACCACCCACGAACGCACGGGCCAAGTGGCCCCGCCGAAGTTCCCATTCCCCCACGGCGACCTCGCCGCGAAGGAAGCCAGCCGCCGCGTTCAAGCGGCGAAGTGGATCACCTCCAAGGAGAACCCGTACTTCGCCAAGAGCTACGTGAACCGCCTCTGGAGCTACCTCGTCGGCGTCGGCATCATCGAACCCGTGGACGACATCCGGGCGGGCAACCCCGCATCGAACCCCGAACTGCTCGACCGGCTCGCGAAGGAGTTCGTCGAAAGCGGCTTCGACACGCAGAAGCTCGTGAAGGCGATCTGCAAGTCGCGGACGTACCAACTCAGCATCGTGTCGAACCGGTGGAATAAGGACGACGACATCAACTTCAGCCACGCCTTGCCCCGCCGGCTGCCGGCCGAAGTGCTCTTCGACGCGATCTATCGGGCCACCGGCAGCCAGAGCCGCTTGCCCGGCCTGCCGCCGGGTTCGCGGGCCGCCCAACTACTCGATAGCAACGTGGACCTTCCCGGTGCGTTCCTCGAACTCTTCGGCAAGCCCGTCCGCGAGAGCGCCTGCGAGTGCGAGCGGTCGAACACGATGATGCTCGGGCCGGTCCTCGCGATGGTGAACGGCCCAATCGTGGGCGACGCGATCAAGGATCCCGAAGGGCACATCGCCAAGTTCGCCGCCGCGACGAAGGACGATGCGAAAGTGATCGAGGAGATTTACCTTTCGGTCCTCAATCGAAAGCCGACTGCCGGGGAAATCTCCCAGGGCGTAAAAGCGCTTCTGGCCGCGGGTCCGGACCACCTCAAGCTCACGGCCGAGTATCAGAAGAAGGCCGATGCCTTAACGGCTTATCAAGTGCTGCTCGACGGCAAGCAGAAAGACTGGGAGGCCGGCTTGCTCGCGCAGAAGCCGAGCGACTGGACCGTGCTCGAAACCAAGACTGCGGCATCCAAGTCCGGTGCATCCGCGGCAGCGCTCACCGGGAGTTCGACCCTGAAAGTCCAGCCCGACAAATCGATCCTCGTCAGCGGGAAAATCGAACCGGTGGACAATTACACCGTGGTGAGCGAAGTGACTTCCAAAGCGCCGATCACCGCGATTCGCCTCGAAGTGCTCACCGATTCGAGCCTACCCATGAAGGGACCGGGTCGCGCGGAGAACGGGAACTTCGTCCTCCAGGAGTTGAAAGTCACTTCGAAATCGCTCGACCCGAACAACGACAAGGGCAAGCCGGTGAAGCTCCAGAAGCCGAAGGCGACGTTCGAGCAGCCGCAATTCCCGGCTGCGAACGCGATCGACAACAACCTCGCGACCGGCTGGGCAATCGCCGGTGGCATCGGCGCTCCTCAAGCGGCGATTTTCGAATTCTCCGCCCCCTTGAACGCTGCGAAGGGCTTGCAACTCACGACGATCTTCGAACAGCGTTTCGGCACCGGCCACACCATCGGCAAATTCCGCTTGAGCGCGACGACGGACAAGAACCCCAAGCTCGCATCTCCGATCACAGCCGAAATGACTGCTTTGTTGGAGATCGCACTAGAGACGAGAACGCCTGCTCAGAAACAACAACTGCGGCAGATGTACTTGGCGCAAGACCAAGAGTTCCAGCGCTTGACGCGAGCCGCGTCGGACGTGCCACCGAAAGACGCCCGCGTGCTGGGGGCGCAGGACTTGGTCTGGGCGCTCATCAACAGCCCGGCGTTCCTGTTCAACCGCTAAGGACTCGCGTAGCCGCGACGCGGTAGCGGAGCGCTGGATCGATTCCAACGCTCCGCTACCGCGTCGCGGCTACGCTATTAGCCTTTGATCGGAATCGGCGGCTCGTCGTCGAATTCGTCGTCCTCCTCGAACTCGTCGTCGTCGAACTCATCCCAATCCTGCATCGGCATACCGTTGACCATCATGAGGAAGTCGTACCCGCCCGGACCTGCGGTTCGCAACAGGGTCTCGCAAACTCGTCGTTGGAACTGGGCGCTGTCGTTCGGTCCGTTGACGTAGAAGGGCTTCCCGTCCTGGCCGAATACGAATTCCCTCGGACATTCCGTCGCATCGACACCGTGGAATATCGCCAATGCCTTGGCGTAGTCTTCGTGCGCTCGAAGTCCGTATCGGGCTGCGTACGCCGCGGCTTCGACGACGAGTTTCTTGGCTTCTTCCGGCGTCAGATTGCACGAAGGCTCTCGCCGGTATATGCGGTTGCGAAACAGTCCGCTCTCAAGTTGCGATACCATTCCGCACACAACGTTTTTGATACCCAAGCAGTGCAGGTCCACGAGAAAGATCACGTGCATAATTTTGCCATTGGGCAGCGACCGACTGACGAGCAAGTTACCGATCCCTCCGCCATCCAAAGCAGATCGGTTGATACAGCAGTCGACGAATGGCGAGGACTCGGCCTTCGCCAGAAGGGCAAACGGCGAGACCGACTTATCTTTGAGGCTCGCTTTCTTCTTCTCTTTCGCGCGCTTATTGCGCTTCTCTTTGCGGAGTTGCTGCTTTCGACCGTCGCGTCCCATTGCTCGATTACCTCCGTGCAGGAATGATCCGAGTCTATCCGGCGCTTCGCTATCGCGTCGCGGCTACGCGTTATTTTGTTACCGCTCGCGCTTTCAGATCGTATGTCACGCCGCTCGGCACCGCTTCGTAGTCGAGTTCCGTTTTGGGAATGCCCTTCGAATAATCGTAGAACGCGACCTTGCTTCGGCCGATGACTTCGGCTTTGGTGCCCTTCACGATGATCGCAGTGCCCTCGTCGATGCCGATCCCCAGGAGTTGCGGGTACTGCTTCATCAGCCCCGTCATGTCCGCGGGGCGTTTGCGGGCAAAGAAGTGCTGATCGACGACGCAACCGGGCAGGAATCCGAAGCCGCGTTCGTAGCCTTCCGCGGCGACGACCGTATTTCCCAGGGGATGGCCGCGCGGCATGTAATGAGCCTGGATCGACGCACCCGCCGAAGAGCCTCCGATCGACCCGCCGCGGGCGAGCACTTCGTGGAAGCGCTTTTCGCTCAGAGTACCTTCGTAGGAATCCGCGAACCTCCAGTGCCGGCCGCCGCCGAACCAGACGCCCTTCGCCTCGGTGAGGGCCTTCGTAAACTCCGGATCGTCCGCAGCCTTGCGGTCTCGCGTGTGGAACACTTTCACGTTGGTCGCCCCGTTCTGCCGCAGGAGCGTGACCTCGACGATGTTCTTGGGCAACGGGTCTTCCATCGAAGTTGGCACGACGATGAGCAGGGCGTCCGTCCCCCCCGCGAGGTCGATGAATTTCTTCCAGATCTCCGGCCCCGCCCCGCCGCCGCCGACGATGACGAGCGAGCCCTTCGCTACGTCCGGCACCGGCGGAACCGCGGGCGGAAACTGCACCTTCGCAGCCCGAGCGAGGGCGGCCCGGCGGAGTTGGAACAGGTCGAACTCGCCGCCGGATTTTACAACGTCGTCGCGGACGGCTTTCGTCTCGCTCTTCGCCAGCGTCGCCGTGACGGTGCCTTCGCCGAGGACTTTCAACGTCCTTCCGCGGGCGATGACCGCGGTCGATTCGTCGATCCCGAGTCCGACGTAGCCCGGGTTCTTTTCGATGGCGCCGTGGAGCCGTGCGATGCGCTTTCGCTGCGTGAAGTGCTGGTCGATGACGACGCCGGGGAGCAAGCCGAAGCCCTCGGCAGTCTTCGCTTCGTCGGTTCCGCCCGCGATCATCAGGTCCGAGATCACCGCGGCTCCTGCGGAGGTGCCACCGATGGTGCCGCCGCGGCGGAAGAGCTTGACGAGTTCTTTGGACACGAGCGTGCCGCCGTAAGTTGCGGTCAGTCGGTTCTGATCCCCGCCGCTGAACCAAACTGCGGTCGCCTCGGCGATTGGTTTGACGAACTCCGCGTCATCCGCTTTCGCTTTGTCGCGGGTGTGCAGGAACGTCACGGATGCGGGTTCGAGGTCTTTCCACTGCTTGAGGAATCCGTCGGTTTCCTTCGCTTCGTCCGCCGATGCAGAGGCCGTGGGAATGACCACGATCTTAGCGCGATCCTTGCCCCCGGCGTGGCGGAAGAACTCCTCGCGGACGGCGTCCGGCATTTTGCCGCCGCCAACGATCACGAGCGTGCCGGGGAGTTCGGCCTGCTCGGTGGGCGGGGCCGAGCGAGCAAGACCCGGCAAACATAGGACGATGAGTAGCGTTCCGATTCTCAGCAATTTCATGAGCGATCCTTATCGGAGTGCAACGAACATTGTAGCCTTTCGTTCCGCGAAAGGGCGTTCGTTCGCGGAGCGAACGGCGACACTTTACAAACCGGCGTTCTCTTTGGTCACCTTGTCCATCGGCGGGCGTTTGCGGTGGTAGCTGGTGGCAATCTGGAAAGCGTGGGCCGCGGCGAGGAGGTCGGTTTCGCCGTAGAGGCGGCCCGTGAACGTTATCGCGGTGGGCGTTTCAATGCCGTTCGCATTGCGGAACCCGTTCGGCATGCACACGGTCGGATGGCCGGTGAGGTTCGTGATTAAAAGGTCGTTGCCACCGATGTAGAGATCGACTTTCTCGAACACCTTGGTCATTTCCTGCATCAGTACCGTGCGGTGGCGATTGGCGCGGATGTAATCCACGGCCGAGACGAATCGCCCGGCACGGAACGTATTCGGCCACAGGCCGAGGCCTTCGCGAACGCCCTGGAGCGTTTGATCGTCGAACGCAGCCGCGGCTTCGACATCCAAAATGTCCTGCATCATCGCCATCGGGAAGCCGGTCGGCAATTTGATCGGAACGAGCGTCGCCCCCGCGTCTTTGAGGATTTTGACTTCTTCGCCCTCGGCCTTCGCGGTTTCGAAGTAACCGATGCGCAACCCCTTCACGCCGCTAGGCCGGGGCCAATTGAAAGTGCGGGTGACCGCGGTGGGGTCTAAACCGTCCGCCCCGTGAATGGCAGCGAGGACGAGGGCACAATCTTCCGCACTTCGGGCGATGGGCCCGAGCTTGTCCATCGTCCAACTCAGAGCCATGCAACCGTGGCGACTGACGCGGCCGAACGTGGGTCGAAGGCCGGTGACGCCGTTCCGGGTGCTCGGGGAGACGATGCTGCCCAAAGTCTCGCTGCCGATGGCGAACGGCACCAACCCCGCAGCAACGGCCGAGCACGACCCCGCACTTGACCCGCTCGAACCCTGCTTCACGTTCCACGGGTTGCGGGTCATGCCGCCGAACCAAACGTCGTTCCACGCGAGCGCCCCGAGGCTCAGCTTGGCGACGAGCACTGCCCCCGCGTCGTCGAGCCTTTTGGCTACGGTCGCTTTCGTTTCGAGCTTTTGTTCCTTGAAGTGCCCGGCTCCCCAAGTCGTCGGGTAGCCGGGATACCCAATCAGGTCTTTCGCGCCCCAAGGTATACCGAGGAGCGGGCTTTTACTTCCGGGCTTGGGCAACTGCCGATCCGCCGCCGCGGCCTGCTTGAGGGCGAGGTCTTCCGTTTGGGCGATGACGCAGAGCAGTGCCGGGTCGTACTTTTTGAATCGTTCGAGCAACAACTTCGTGAGCTCGACCGAAGAGATTTGCCGAGATTGCAAGAGGTGCGACTGCTCCGCGAGCGACAGGAACGCGAGGTCGTCGTTCGTTGCGGGTTTCTTGAGGTCGAGCTTTGGCGGAGTCGCAACGCCCGGCTCTTCGATCTGCGGGAATCGATTCGGCTGCGGATTGAATTGAATGGCGGGAGCGACGCTGTTTGGCAGATCGATCTTGCGGCTGGCGGCGAGGTCTTTGAGCGAATTGGTCAGCGAATTGGCGACCGCTTTTCGATCGGCATCCGTCAACGTCACGCCCGAGATCCACTCGGCGTTCTTAACCATGTCGGGTGTAATGGAAGTGACCGCATCCGCGGCTTTCTTCGCCTCTTGCGCGACGGCTCGCTGAAACGTGGTCGAACCGATCCCCACGGCCGCGACGGCCCGGAACAACTCGCGACGGTCGATCGACATTGGCAATCTCGCAGGTGGAAACGAAGCAGCCCGGTCAGAGTACCCGACCGGGCTTCGCTCCACCAGCATTCGCCGCCGCGGAAGTTACTTCCGCGATTTCTTGATCATCCGCGTCTTGTGCTTGGTCGACTTCCGCTTCCGCTTGCGGGCCGTGCGGAGTTCTTTCCGCCGTCCCATGATCGAACGAGCCATCGTGAACCTCGGGGCAAATAGTCAGTTCCGATCCAATCGGAAGCGTAGTTATAGGAACTCGGCGGCGTTTAGGCCTGCTTACGTCCGCGGCCGGTATAAACTTGCTTCTCGGTCATCACGAAATCCATGAACACGTCGTGCGGTGCAACCGGGATTTCCGGGAACATTTGGCACTCGAACGCCATCGCCACGAGCAAAACGTCCGGTCGGACTCGGGCCAGTAAGCGGTCGTAATAGCCCTTACCTTGTCCCATTCGACCGCCATTCGGGTCGAAGGCCGTGCCGGGGACCATCACCAAATCGAGGTCTTCCGGTTGTACGATTTTGCCGGGGTAGCTCCGCAGGTCGTCGCGCGGTTCGAGGATTTTGTGAGCTCCCTCGCCGAGTTCCGCCATGTCTTCAAGGACGAAGAGTTCGAGCTCGTTCGTCTCCACGATGCAGAACGGCACCACGATCCGCTTGCCCTCGCCGATGACCTCGGGCAGGATGTGCCGAGTGCGGACTTCGCTGCCCGCATCCACGTACCACATCACGGTCTTTGCGGCTTTGTACTGCGGCATCGCCGTGAACTTCGCCACGATTTGCCGGCTCACCTCGTCCTTGTGCTTCTGCGTGATCCGGTTTTTGCGGGCCTGCTCGCGGATCGCAGCTTTCTTGGCCTGGAAGTCGTCCGTGCTCGCGGTGCTCATGATTCGACCCGTCCCGTAGATAAGTGCCGACCGGCTCGCGGCACCTGCGGCAATTCTACTCATCCTTCTCACATCGACGCGAACCAGTCCTGAATCGGCGTCACCGTCAGTTCGCTTTCGCGCATCGCCCGGCAGGCTTCCACGGCCGCCTCGGCCGCGGAGAGCGTGGTGATGCACGTCACCCGGTGCGTCACCGCCGCGGCTCGGATGCGGCCCTCGTCCGTGTGGCTGCCGCGGCCGCTGGGCGTGTTGATGATCATCGCCACTTCGCCGTTCTTCATCTTGTCCAGCAGGTTCGGCCGGCCTTCCTGGATCTTCGGGATCACGTCCACGGGAATGCCGTGCTCGCGGAGGGAGACTGCAGTTCCCGTCGTGGCGATCAGTCGATAGCCCATCTCCGCGAACTGGCGAGCGATGGGGACGACGCCGACTTTATCCGCGCTCGCCACCGAAACGAAAATCGTGCCCTTGGAGGGCAGGGGAGCATTCGCCGCCATCTGGGCCTTCGCGAATGCCATGGGGAACGAGGAGTCGATGCCCATGACCTCGCCGGTGGACTTCATCTCGGGGCCGAGGATGATGTCCACGCCGGGGAACTTGTTGAAGGGGAAGACGCTCTCTTTGATCGAGTAGTGCCGGGGCACGACTTCGTCTTTCACGCCGAGTTCGTCGAGGGTTTTGCCGACCATGACGAGCGCTGCCAGGCGGGCGAGTTGCACGCCGGTCGCCTTCGATACGAACGGAACGGTCCGACTCGCCCGCGGGTTCGCCTCCAGGATGTAGACCACCGGCGCATCGCCGGTCCGCAATCCCGTCACCGCGAATTGGATGTTCATGAGCCCGCGAACATTCAGGGCGACGGCGAGCTTGCGCGCTTGGACTTTGATTTCGTCGATCACGGCGGGAGGCAAGCTGTACGGCGGGATGACGCAGGCCGAATCGCCCGAGTGAATGCCCGCTTCTTCGATGTGCTGCATCACGCCGCCGATGACCGTGCGGTGGCCGTCCGACAGGCAATCGACGTCGATCTCCATCGCGTTTTCTAAAAACTGGTCGATGAGCACGGGTTTCCCGGGAGACACTTCCATGGCGCGGCCCATGTACCGAGTCACGCCTTCGTCCGAGTAAACGATTTCCATCGCCCGCCCGCCGAGCACGAAACTCGGCCGCAACAGCACGGGGAACCCGATCCGGCGGACGACGGCCCCGGCTTCCTGGAGGTTGCGCGCCGAGCCGTTGAGCGGCTGATGGAGGCCCAGTTTCGTTATCAACTGAGCGAATTCTTCGCGATCCTCGGCGGCGTCGATGTCGTCCACGCCCGTTCCGATGATCTTCACGCCGTTGTTCACCAACGCGCGAGCCAAATTCAACGGCGTCTGCCCGCCGAACTGCACGATCACGCCGTCGGGCTGCATGCGGTCGTAAATGTTCAGCACGTCTTCGACCGTGAGCGGCTCGAAGAAGAGGTGGTCCGAAGTGTCGTAATCCGTGCTCACGGTCTCCGGGTTCGAGTTGACCATGATGACTTCGAACCCCGCCCCCCGCAGCGCGAACGCGGCCTGGACGCAGCAGTAATCGAACTCGATCCCCTGGCCGATGCGGTTCGGCCCGCCGCCGAGAATCATGATGCGGGGCTTGCCGGTGAAGGGGAGGACTTCGTCTTCTCCGGAATGCGGAGTGCGGAATGCGGAATGCGGAATATCCGAGTCGTCCACAAATGCGACGGGCGATTCATAGGTCGAATAATAATACGGCGTGTACGCCTCGAACTCCGCAGCGCAGGTGTCCACCGATTTGAAGACCGCGGTGATTCCCTGGGCTTTGCGGTACTTGCGGACATCGGCTTCGGTGCTGCCCCAGAGGTTGGCGAGTTGGCGGTCCACGAAGCCGTGCTGCTTGGCCGCGAGCATCAGTTCGGCAGTCACGCGGTCGAGCGGGCCAGCGGCTTTGAGTTGGTCTTCCATCTTCACCAGGTCTTCGATGTTCCGCAGGAACCACGGGTCGATCTTGGTGCGCTGGAAGATGGCCTCCACCGTCATGCCGTACTTCAGGGCGTAGCGGATGTAGAAGATCCGCTCGGCGTTCGGTGTGGTGAGCTTCCGAATCACTTCCGATTCGCTCGGCTGCTCCGGCGTGCCCCACTTATCTCCGCGGTCGCAGCCGAGGCCGAACCGGCTGATTTCGAGCCCTCGCAGGGCTTTTTGCAGAGACTCCTTGAACGTCCGCCCGATGGCCATCGTCTCGCCCACGGACTTCATCTGCGTGGTCAATGTCGCGTCCGCTTCGGGGAACTTCTCGAACGTGAACCGCGGAATCTTGGTCACCACGTAGTCGATTGTGGGTTCGAAGCTCGCGGGCGTGGTTCGCGTGATGTCGTTCTTCAACTCGTCGAGCGTGTAGCCGACGGCGAGTTTCGCGGCGATCTTGGCGATGGGGAAGCCCGTGGCCTTCGAGGCGAGCGCCGACGACCGCGAAACGCGGGGGTTCATTTCGACCACGATCATCCGGCCGTCCGTGGGGTCGATAGCGAACTGGATGTTCGAGCCGCCCGTCTCGACGCCGATTTCGCGGATGATCGCCTTCGCAGTGTCCCGCATCCGCTGGTATTCCTTGTCCGAAAGCGTCTGCTGCGGTGCGACCGTGATCGAGTCGCCGGTGTGGACGCCCATTGGATCGAGGTTCTCGATCGAACAGATGATGATGACGTTGTCCGCCTTGTCGCGGACGACTTCGAGCTCGAACTCCTTCCAGCCGATG
>Ga0105046_10005811_pt1 | contig 19490 bp, 12 predicted proteins | sample MAT03_FD_78385 | JGI IMG/M metagenome (GOLD analysis project Ga0105046, IMG submission 78385) | Freshwater microbial communities from Lake Fryxell liftoff mats and glacier meltwater in Antarctica - MAT-03 (megahit assembly) | ecosystem: Environmental > Aquatic > Freshwater > Ice > Liftoff... | reverse complement strand
GCCGACGAGCGCCACCTTCACGCGCGCCGGCTCGTCCGGCTGAACCACGAACGCCGCCGGCACCGGCACCCGCCCCGCTCGCTCGACGGCCGCGCGGACGGTGTAGTTCCCCGGCAGGAGTGACACCGCGGTGTCACCGCCGCCCGCGACCCGCACGTCGCCGCCGTCGCCGGTCAGGATCAGCGGGCCGTCGTCGGGGTCGGTCGTCACCGTGATCTCGACCGGGGCCGGGGGCGCGGGCGGTGGCTCCTGAAGGAACCACGCCGCCAGCCCGCCGAGGCACGCCGCGGTCACCAGCCCCGCGAGCCACCGCCGCCGTACCACCCGCCGCCGCCGGGTCGCGGTCGCGCCTTCGAGCGCGGCCAGCTCGTCGGCCACCGCCGCGGCCGATGCGGGCCGGTCGGCGGGCGAGCGGGACAGCAGCCGGTCGATCAGGTCGGCCAGCGCCGGCGCCGCCGGGCACGCGGCCGGGGTGCGCGTCAGCGTGCGGATCAGGGCGCCGCTCGCGGTCTCGGCGTCGAACGGGCCGACGCCGGCGACCATCCGGTAGAGCACGCAGCCGAGGCTGAACAGGTCGGCCCGGTGGTCGACGCCGGCGCCGCGCACCTGCTCGGGAGCCATATAGCCCGGCGTTCCGGCGAACCCCGCCGCGGCGCCCGCCGCCACGGCCAGGCCGAAGTCGAGCACCCGCACCCGGCCCGTCGGCGCTTCGAGCCACAGGTTGCCGGGCTTGATGTCGCGGTGGACCAGCCCCGCGGCGTGGGCCGCGGCCAGCGCCGCCGCCGTCTCGCGGCCGACCCGCAGCACCTCGGCCGGCGGCCGCGGCCCGCCGGCCTTCAGCCGCGCCTCCAGGGTTTCCCCCTTCAGCAGCGGCATCACCAGGCACGGCCGGTCGGCGTGGACCTCGACCGCGTGGACGACGACGATGCCGTCGTGCTCCACCTTCGCCGCCGCCCGCGCCTCCGCGAGGAAGCGTTCGACCACGCCCGGCGTCGCCAGCAGCGCGGGGCGGATGACCTTGATCGCCACGGCGCGCTCGAGCGCCGGGTCGAAGCCGCGGTAGACGACGCCCATGCCGCCGGCGCCGAGCACCTCGAACACCGGGTACGGGCCGACGCGCCCGAGTTCGCCGTCGGCCGCCCCCGGGCCCGGGGCGGCGGCCCAGTCGGCGGTCGAGTTCGCCACCGTCGGGAGGAGCCGGCGGAAGACGGTCGCCAGTTCCTCGGTCAGTTCCGGGACCGGGGTGTCGCCCGCGGCGGCGCGGCGGACGGCGCTCACCATCGCGTCGTCGGGGCGGGGGCCGGCGGCGCGGCCGGCGCAGCTTTCGCACGCGGCGAGGTGCCGGTCCAGGTCCGGCGCCCCGCGGCCCTGGAGGAAGTCTTCCAGGTCGGCGGGGTTCGGGCACTGGTCGGCGGCGGTCATGCCGTCCCCCGGGTTGACGCACGGAGTATCCCGGGCGGCGCGGAACCTGTCAGAAAAAATGATTTCGCCGCTTGCGGCGGTGCAACGCCTCGAGCGGCGGCTACTCGTCCACGAGCCCGGCCAGCTCCGCGCGGAGGTGGCGCAGCACGCGCGACTTGGCGAGGTACACGGCGTTCACCGTCACGCCGAACTCCGTGGCCACGTCCGCGGCCGGGCGGTCGTTCACCAGGAACTCCCAGCACACCCGCCACGTCTCCGGCTCGAAGTCGGTCCGCGCCAGCGCCAGCGCCCGCCGCACGAGAAAGTCCTGGTGCTCGGCCTCGTCCACGTACACGCCGGGGTCGGTGTCGGGGATGAGGGCGGGGTCGCCGCCGCCGGCGGGGGCGCGGGCCGCCTTGCGGCAGTGCTTCCGCCACACGTTCATGAGCACCGTCTTGAGCCAGGCGCGGAAGCTCTTGGCGGCGTCGTAGCGGAACTCGGGGAGGTGCTGGACGAGGATGACGAACACGTCCTGGGTGAAGTCGGCGGCGTCGGCGTCGGCCAGGCCGAGGCGGCCGCACCAGCGCATGAGCAGCGGCGTGTACAGGTCCACGAACCGCCCCCACGCCGCCGGGTCGGCCCCGCCGGCGACGCGCTCCAGGAGGCTGACGGGGGTGGTGTTCATGGGCGTCGGGCGTGCGGTGGGGGAAATCTTACCACTTCGCCCGCCGGCGAAACATTCCTGACAGGTTCCGCCCGCCGCGGGTTACAACAGAGGTGTTCTACCCCACCGAGACCCCGCCCATGACCGTCCGCACCCGCCGCATGGCCGTCGAAGCCCTGGAAGACCGCTGCGTCCCGGCCACCCACGTCTGGACCGGGGCGCTGACGCCGGGGAACCTGAACTGGAGCCCGGCGACCAACTGGTCCGGCGGGGCGCCGACGAGCAACGAGCTCGGCGGCACGTTCGTCACGATCGGGAACCAGACCAACGCCATTCAGGACATCAACGGCCTTGTCATCAACCAGCTCGCGTTCACCAGCAACAACTTCACCCTGACCCTGGCCCAGGACCTCCGGTTCCCGGACAGCACGGTCCGCAGCACCCTGGTCAGCACCGGCGGGACGAAGACGATCACCGGCGGCACGATCTTCGTCCTCGGCGACAGCGGGATCGGCGGCGGCACGCCGTTCGGGACGTTCCGAGCCGACGTGACCGGCGGCACGACCACCATCGCCAGCACGATCAACACGCCCGTCGGGCTGACCAAGACCGGGGCCGGGACGCTCGTCCTGACCGGGGCGAACCTGAACAGCCTCGGTTCGAGTATCAACGTGCTGGGCGGGAACCTGACCGTCACCGGCGGCGGCGGGAACAAGCTCCGCGCCAACAGCTTCGTGAACGTCGCCCCCGGCGCCGTCTTCGAGACCGCGCAGACCAACTCGACCGGGACCGTCGGCAACGCCATCAACGTGTCCCTGAACGCCGGCACCTACCTGCTCACGGGGGGCGGCAACAACACCGGCACCCACGTCAACAACCTCACGCTCTTGGGCGGCTCGTCGGTTCGGAACGGCGGCGCGATCGGCTCGTTCTTCGGGTTCAACGTCGCCCTCCAGGGGTCCGTCAACGTGCTGGCGGGCGGCGCGTCCGCCGCGCCGGCGGTGTTCGACCTGCCGAACGGGCTCGGAATCACCGGCAACCACACGTTCACCGTGGCCGATATCACCGGCACCGACGCCCCCGACCTAACCCTCTCGGCGACGACGGCGATCGTGAACGAGCCCGGAGTCGTCGGGTCGGTCACCAAGGCCGGCCCCGGGACGATGGTGCTCGGCGCGGCCAACGGGTACACCGGGACCACCGCCGTCACCGGCGGGACGCTGCTGGTGAACGGCAGCCTCGCGGCCGCGTCGGCGGTGACGGTGTCCGGCACCGACCCGAACAACTCGACCTTCCTCGGAGGGAGCGGCGTCATCGGCGGCCCGGTGCAGGTGCAAAACGGCGCAGTGATCGGCCCGGGGAGCACGACCAGCACCGCCACCCTGGGCGTCGGCGGCCTGTCGTTCCAGACGGGCGGTGCGTTCGGGGTGAAGATCGGCGGCGGCGCCGCGGGGCAGTTCGACGCGCTCGCCGTGACCGGCGCCGTGAATCTCACCAACGGCGGCGTGTTCGCCGTCCCCACCGGCGCCGTCCCGGCAGTCGGCAGCGTCCTGACCGTGATCGCCAACGACGGCGCCGACGCGGTCGTCGGCACGTTCGCCGGCCTCCCCGAAGGGGCGACCTTCCAGGACGCCGGAGGCAACCCCTACACGATCAGCTACGTCGGCGGCGACGGGAACGACGTGACCCTGACGGCCACCACCGACTCGCCGCCACCCCCGCCGCCGCCGCCGCCCGGCGCCCCGCTCCTCTCCGCGCTCCTTGTGACCGGCCCGGGCAACGGAACCGGCACCGTGTTCACGCCGATCAACGGGCAGTACCAGGCCGGTGCCTCGGCCACGCTCATCCCCGGGTTCAGCGGCGAGACGCACGTCGCCCTCGGGGACGTGAACGGCGACCGCGTGCCGGACATCGTGGCCGCCACCGGCCCCGGCGGCTCGCGCGTCCGCGTGCTCGACGGGGCCACCGGCACGGCCGCGGAGCCGACCGTGCTCGCCGACTTCGAGGCCTTCCCGGGCTACGCCGGCGGCGTGTTCGTCGCCGTCGGCGACCTCAACGGCGACGGCCGCGCCGACATCGCGGTGACGCCCGACGCGGCCGACGCCTTCAGCGGCCCGGTGTCGAACCAGCTGCCGGTGCGGGTGTACAGCGGCGCCGGGTTCGGCCTCCTCGCCGCGTTCGACGGCCTCGCCTCGCTGAGCGGCGCGAGCGGGCAGGGGAACGCGGCGGTGAAGCTCGGCGGCCGGCCGGCGATCGCCGACGTGAACGGCGACGGCCTCCCCGACCTGCTCGTCGCGGCCGGCAGCGGCGGCGGCCCGCGCATCACCGTCTGGGGCGGCACCGGCTTCGCCGGCGCCAACGGCGGCCGGCCGACGACGAACCCGATCGCCAACCTGTTCGTGTTCGAGAGCGGCCAGCGCGGCGGGGCGTTCGTCACCGCCGGCGACGTGAACGGCGACGGGTTCGCGGAGGTGATCGTGGGCGGCGGGCCGGGCGGCGGCCCGCGGGTGCGGGTCGTGAACGGCCGGCTGCTGTTCGACGCGGGCGCGGTGCCGAACCTGGAGGGGGTGAACCTGGACGACCCGACGAACCTGTCGAACGGGCTGGTGCTGAACAACTTCTTCGCCGGCAGCGACACCCTCCGCGGCGGCGTGCGGGTGGCGGTGCGCGACGCCGACGGCGACCGCCTGGCGGACGTGGTGGTGGGGAGCGGGACGAACGAGCGGTCGGGGCTGCGGGTGTACCGGGCGCCGTCGCTGGCGGCGGCCGCCGGGACGAGCGGCGAGCCCGGCGGGGCGCAGACGATCGACCCGTTCGGGAGCGACCTCGCCGGCGGCGTCTGGGTGGGCTGACGCGCGCCACGAAAGCGGCACGCGACGACGTGACCCTCGGCCCGGACGCGGGTTGAGGGCGTGACTCCTGGGTTTCGTCGTGCGGGGTCCGCCCCCTCACCCCGCGTGCTTCGCCGCGACCCTCTCCCCCGAGGGGAGAGGGTGGGAGCCGGCCGGTCGACATCACGGGCGGGCAACCACACGCGGACGCCGGGTACAAGCCCCTGCGTCCGCGGGTCGATGCCCGCCCGTGACGGGCGCGGGTCAGTCCCACCCTCTCCCCTCGGGGGAGAGGGTCGCGGCGAAGCACGCGGGGTGAGGGGGCGGACCCCGCACGACGAGGACCAACAACCCCGCACCCACACCCGGCAACCGACGGGCGACCAACCGACACGGGGCGGGTCGCTCTCACACTCTTTCGTCTGGCCGACTCATGTTCGTCTGGCGACCGGGGGGTCACACCGCCAGACACAATGCACTCGGCCCGACCTTTGAGCATCTCCGACCCCCGCTCCCCCCGGGCGACCGGCCCGTCGGTACAATGCCCCACCCGCCCCGCCGGAGCCGCAATGCCGTTCACCGCCCTGGGCCTCCACCCGTCCCTCGTCCGCGCCGTCAAGGCTCTCGGGTACGTCGAACCGAGCCCCGTCCAGGCCGGGGCCGTCCCCCCCGCCCTCGCCGGCCGCGACGTCCTCGCCACCGCCCCGACCGGCACCGGCAAGACCGCCGCCTTCATGCTCCCGCTCCTCCACCGCCTCCTCGGGGGGCCGCGCGGCGGGGTTCGTGCCCTCATCCTGTCCCCGACGCGGGAGCTGGCCGAGCAGATCGAGGCCGTCACCCGCGACCTCGGCCGGTTCACCGACGTGAAGTCGGTGCTGGTCGTCGGCGGCCGCCCGATCGGCCCGCAGGAGAAGGCGCTGCGGGCCGGCCCCGACATCGTCGTCGCCACCCCCGGCCGGCTCCTCGACCTCATGCGCGGCGCCGCCCGCCTCGACCGCGTCGCCGCCCTCGTCCTCGACGAGGCCGACCGGATGCTCGACATGGGCTTCCTCCCGGACGTCAAGCGGATCGTCGCCCGCCTCCCGGCGCGGGAACAGACGCTGCTGTTCTCCGCCACCCTGCCGCCGGTCATCGCCGGGCTCGCTTCGGAACTCCTGCGGAACCCGGCGGCCGTGCAGGTCGGGCGGCGGACGGCCGCGGCGGTGGGGATCACGCAGGCGGCGTACCCGGTGCCGGGGCACCTCAAGACGGCCCTCCTGCGGCACCTGCTGCGCGGCACCGAGATGCCGTCGGTGCTGGTATTCACCCGGACCAAGCACGGGGCGAAGAAGCTGGCCCGGGTGATCGCGGCGGACGGGTTCACGGTCGGCGAGCTGCACAGCAACCGCACCCCGGGCCAGCGCACGACGGCAATGGACGGGTTCCGCCGCGGCGACTTCCAGATCCTGGTGGCGACGAACATCGCCGCCCGCGGGCTGGACGTGGACCACGTCACGCACGTGGTCAGCACCGACGTGCCGGACGTGCCGGAGGATTATGTCCACCGGGTCGGGCGGACCGGCCGGGCGGGGGCGACGGGCGACGCGTTCGTGCTGGTGTCGCCGGACGAGGAGGCGTCGCTGGGGCGTATCGAGCGGCAGTTGGGGCAGCGCCTCCCGCGGGTCACGCTTCCCGACTTCGACTACCGCCAGGCCCCCGGCCCGGGAGCGGCGTCGGAGGGCGATCGGCCGCGGAGTCGGGGCGGCCCCGGGCGGGGGCGTCCGCCGGCGCGGCCGGGGGGTGGGAAGCCGACCGCGGGCGGGCGAGCGGGGCCAAAGGGGCCGCCCCGGCCGCGCCGCCGGTAGTAGCCCGCAGTTTTTCGCGTCGCGTGGCCGACCTCCGGTCTTCATCGGAGGTGGTTAACCCCCTCACCCCGCGTGCTTCGCCGCGACCCTCTCCCCCGAGGGGAGAGGGTGGGAGGCACCCGACCCCTGTCACGGGCGGGCAACCACGCGCCGACGTGCCGTATGCCACCTGCGTCCGCGGGTCGATGCCCGCCGGTGATGGCGGCCGGCCAGTCCCACCCTCTCCCCTCGGGGGAGAGGGTCGCGGCGAAGCACGCGGGGTGAGGGGGCGAACCACCTCCGATGAAGACCGGCACGACGCACCCGCGGGAACCTACCAGTCCGTCACCCCCGACCCGACCGACATCTCCGTCACGGGGTAGTGCGGGTCTTCCCAGTGCCGGCCGGCCGACTGGATCGCCACCCGGCCCGGCCCGCACAGGCTGAGCCAGACGTACCGCCGCCGCCAGTAGTTGTTGAACCCCCGCGGGTGCTCGATGTGCAGCGACATCGTCACCCGCGGGTCCGCGTACACCAGCGCCGTCGGCTTCACGAGCCGCGTCTCCCCGGGCGCCAGGTCGCGGACGAACACGTTCCCCGCGCCGTGCAGCAGCAACAACCCGTGCCCGTCCGCCGCGGTGAAGCGGTCGAGGTACCGGCCGAGCGGGTAGTGCATCCCCTCACCCGTCCGGTACCACACCCCGGCGGCGAGCCAGTCGTAAGTGATCTGCCCGCTGGCGACGAGGAACGCCCCCGCGCGGACGTCGATGCTCGTGCCGGCCGCCAGCGGGACGGCGATGATCTCGCCCGGCGCGTCGTTCGAGAACGCGACGCGGCCGGGGCCGTGGGCCCGCACCATGACCAACGGCAGCCCCGCCCACAACCGGCGCCACCAGCCCCGCAGCGGCACGGGCGACAGCGCCGTCCGCGGCTCCTTCCACAACAGGACGTGGTGGTTGAAGTACAGGTGGTCCCCGGCCGCTAGGTCGAAGTCCGCGACCGGGACGTAATTGCCCTCGACCTGGCAGCGCGACGCCCCGAACTGGAGCCGGGCCATGTCGCGGATCGGCGGCAGCTGCACCCAGCCGGCGTCGTCCGCGGTGCGCCGCACGTCCACCGCGGCCCCGCAGGCCGGGCAGGTCAGCGCGTCCGGCCCGATGGCGCTGGCGCGGCCGCACCACGGGCAGGCGTACTCGCGGGACTCGGCCATCGCGCCTCGACGCTAGTCGGGTTGATCCGGTACCGCCCCGGGGCGTTGCCCCGGGCTATCTTGTCCCAGCCCTTCGGGCTGAAGAGGGCGTCTCGGCTTTCAGGCCAACGGCCTGGGACAGCATAGCCCGGGGCAACGCCCCGGGGTGGGGATACTGAGTGTCACTCGGTGTGATGGTGGTGGTACATCGACTGGATGCCGAGCCGGCCCGGCCCGGTCATGCGCACGAGGCTCAGCCCCGTCCCGCCGAACAGCCCGGTGGACAGCCGCTGCATCTCGACCTGCATCGTCACCGACGCGTCCTTGTAGAGGAAGGCGCCGGGCTCGACGAGGATGCTCTCGCCGGCCGCGAGGTGCCGCTCGAACACGTTGCCGTACCCGTGCAGCACGAGCAGCCCCGGCGTGCCCCGCGCGGTGAACCGGTCCATGAACATCCCCTGCCCGCCGAACAGGATGTTCCGCAGCCCCTTGATCCGCACGTAGGTGTAATCGACGGTCCGCGACGCCAGCACGAAGGCGTGCTCGCGCACGTCGAGCTGCGCGCCCGGCTGGAGCGGCATTAGCACGAGCTCGCCGGTGGCGTCGCGGGAGAAGGCGACGCGGCCCGGCCCGGTCGCGGTGGTGATGACCAGTGGCATCCCGGCCAGCAGCCGCTTCACCGCGCCGGCCATCGGCAGGACCGCGGTGGGCACGCGGCCCTCCTTCCAGAGGAGGACGTGGTGCTCGAAGTAGACGCTCTCGCCGGCCGCGAGATCGACCTCGAAGACGGGGACGATCTCGCCCTCGACCTGGCAGGTGCTGCCGCCGAAGTGGACGCGGGTCATGTCGCGCAGGCGCGGCGCCTCGCGCCAGCCGGAGTCGCTGACGAGGTTCTTGACGTCGAGCGGCGCGCCGCGCGCCCGGCAGGAGGCGTCGCCGGTGGCGTTCTGGGTCCGGCACCACTCACATTCGAGGCGCGCTAGCGGTCCCACGCTCGGGGGCTCCGGGGCGGCGGGTTCGACTCCTACGCCCGATCCTAGCTCCGCCGCGGGGCGGTTGCACCGTTATTCGCGGCGGGAATCGTCGGGGGCGGCCCTTTGCGGCGGGGCGCCGCACCGGGTATCATCCCCCTCACCTTTCCACCGCCCGACCGGCCCGATGGATTCGACTTCTCCCACGCTGCTGGAACAGCTCCGCGGCCCGGACCGGGCCGCCGCGTGGGGGCGGTTCGTGTCGCTGTACACGCCGCTGCTGGCCCGCTGGGCCGACCGCGCCCGCGTCCCCGCGGCCGACCGGCCCGATCTGATCCAGGACGTGTACGTGGCCGTTCTGCGGGCGGTGCCGGGGTTCGCCTACGACCCCGGCCGCAGCTTCCGGGCGTGGCTCCACACGGTGCTGGCGAACAAGGTCCGCGACCTGCGGCGGAAGAAGCGGCCCGGCCCCCTGCCGGACGAAAGCGGCGTCGCGGCCGACGACCCGGTGCCGGCACTGGACGAGGCCGAGTACCGCCGCGTGCTGGCCGCCCGCGCCGCCCGGCTGATGGCGGCCGACTTCGCCCCGGCGACGTGGAAGGCGTTCTGGGGAACCGCGGTGGACGGCCGCCCGGCCGCGGACGTAGGGGCCGAGGTGGGACTGAGCGTGAACGCGGTGTACCTGGCGCGGGCGCGGGTGCTGGCGCGGCTGCGGCGCGAGCTGGCGGGGCTGTGGGAATAATTCGACGTTTTCGCAACAGGTCCGCCCGTCCCCGTTCGTACTCCTCTCCGACGACCCGCTTTCCCGGACCGGTGCCCCATGACCGCCGAGCTCCCCCCGAACGACGCCACCCTCCGCCGGTTCCTCCTCGGCGACCTGCCGCCGACCGAGCTGGAAGCCGTCGGCCGCTACCTCGACGACCACCCGCACGTCGCCTCCACGCTCGTCGAGATGAAGGCGGACGACACCCTCCTGTCCGCCCTGCGCGGCCCCGCCGAGGCGAGCGACGTGCCGGAAGTCGCCGCGGCCGTGGCCCGCGCCGCCGGGCTCGTCGGGGGCGCGCCGCCGACACAGTCGCTCGCGGCGACTCCGTCGGCCGACGCGACTGCCGCCCCGGACGCGCCCGACGCCGACGACCCCGACGACCTGCTCGCCGCACTCGCTCCGGCCGAGGCCGACGGCGAGCTCGGGCGACTCGGCGGCTATCGCGTGCTGCGGCTCCTCGGCCGCGGCGGCATGGGGGCGGTATTCGAGGCGGCCGACGACCGCCTCGGCCGGCGCGTGGCGCTGAAGGTCATGCTCCCCGCGCTCGCCGCCCGCCCGTCCGCTCGGCAGCGGTTCCTCCGCGAGGCGAAGGCGGCCGCGGCCGTCGAGCACGACCACATCGTCCCCATCTACCAGACCGGCGAGGACCGCGGCGTCCCGTTCCTGGCGATGCCGCTGCTCGCCGGCGAAACCCTCGACGACCGCCTGAAGGGCGGCCGCCCGCTGGCCGTGGCCGACATCGTGCGTATCGGCCGCGAGGTGGCGGAGGGGCTGGCCGCGGCCCACGCCGCGGGGCTCGTCCACCGCGACATCAAGCCGTCGAACGTGTGGCTGGAACGGACCGCGGCCGGGGCGTTCAAGCGGACGCGCATCCTCGACTTCGGCCTGGCCCGCAGCGCGACCGGGGCCGACGGGCTGACGCAATCAGGAACGGTCCTCGGCACGCCAGCGTACATGGCCCCGGAGCAAGCCCGCGGCGAGGCCGTGGACGCCCGCGCCGACCTGTTCAGCCTCGGCGTCGTGCTCTACCAGGCCGCCACCGGCCGCCGCCCGTTCCCGGGGGCCGACACGTTCTCCATCCTCACCGCGCTGGCCACGACCGAACCGGCCCCCGCCGCGAGCGTGAACCCGGCCCTGCCGGCGGAGCTGTCCACCCTCATCACCCGGCTGCTGTCGAAGAACCCGGCCGCCCGCCCGCAATCGGCCCGCGACGTGGCCGACGAGCTGGCCCGCCTCGCCGCCGAGCCGGTGCGCGAGTCGGCCACCCAGGTGATCGGGGTTGGCGCTGGGGATCGGTCGATGTCCGGTGGCGACACGACCGAGGCGTTCGACCAGGCCCCGCGCCGGCGCGCCCCGCGGCGGCGGTGGCGGGTCGCGGCGGCGGTCCTGTTCCTGGCCGTTGCCGGGCTCGCCGCGGCGAACGGCAAGACCGTGGTGCGGGTGGTGACGAACCAGGGCGAGCTGGTAGTCGAGGTGGACGACCCGGCCACGGAGGTGGCGGTGAAGGGCGGCGCCGTCGAGCTCCGCCGCGAGGAGAACGGCAAGAAGCGGGTGTACCTGGTGACGGCGACGAAGGACGGCGAGGTGGAGGTGCGCGAGCCGGGGTCGGACACGGTGCTGGTGATGGAGAAGTTCCAGGTGCGCCGCGGCGGCGACGTGCTGGTGAAGGTGACCGCCGAGAAGCTGGCCGCCGCCCGCCCGCCGAAGGCGGCGCCGGGTCAGCCTAATCAGCAGGCAACAGCCCCGCTCACCCTGGCGCAGCGGGCGGCGGTCGAGTGGGTGCTGGCGAACGACGGAATAATCACGGTCTTCAAGGATGGTCGGGATGTCACTGTAGGAAGGGCAGAGAATCCGTTAAAGCGGCTACCGCTGGAACCACTTCCAGTTGTCGGGGTCAGGTTCTACGGGGGCTTCCCCCTCACGGCCGCGGCCCGGTCGGTTCTCGCCGAGCTGCCTCCCACGGTGTGGTTCTTCGGCCTCCTCGGTGACGCCGCGACCAACGCCGATCTGGACGCCCTCACCCGGCAACCCTGGTTCGCGGGCGTCGAGACGGTTCGATTGTACGGGCCGCATCTTCTCACCGACGCCGGGCTGGCCCACTTGACCCGGGCGACGAAACTCAAAGATGTGGCGCTGGTAAATCTGCCTCTGGTGACCGACCGGGGGCTGGAATCGCTTCGGGCGCTTCCACTCGTCACCCTGGGCATCCAGGGCATGCCCAAGCTGACCGGCACGTTCCTGAAGGCCGACGATCGGTGGCAATCGCTCGCCGGCTTCCACTGGGACACCGACGCCTCGCTTCGCGACGCGGAGCTGTCGCACCTAGCCGGGTATCCTGCGCTGAAGGGAGTATCGTTACGGGGCGACCGGGTGACGGACGCCTCGCTTGATCGTCTGGCGAAGTGCCAATCGCTCGATCTCCTCAACCTCAAGCAGACAAAAGTCACGAAGGCCGGCGTCGAAAAGTTGGCCGCAGCGCGGCCGGCGATGCGCATCGAGTGGGACGGCCCGACGGTCGAGCCGAAGGCGCGGCCGTGGTTCGCCGCCACCGGCGCCCCGCCGGCCCGAAACGCCGTCCCCGGCGACCTCCTCTTCTACGACACGTTCGACGACGCGAAGACCGGCTCCCTCCCCCTCCAGGCCGGGGGGCCGGTGCGGACGGCCGTGCGCGACGGGAAGTACACCACGACGATACCGGCCGGGAAGGGCGTGCGCCGGTCGTTCCTCGACCTCCCGGCGGCCGGCGCGGCTGGGGCCGGTGGGACGGTCGTGCTGCGGGCCAAGACCGACGGCGGGGTACTGTGGATGAACTTCCGCCAGCGGCAGGCCGGCGACCGCGAGTGGTGGCTGCTGTTCAACCTGAACCCGGACGGGTCGTGGCGGGTAGCGTCGTCGGAGTCGGTGCGGGAGAAGGGGGCAGTGAAGTGGCTGGGGGGGGCGCAATTGGCCGCGTCCGCGGGGCCGGTGCCGGAGTTGGCCGGGAAGTGGGTGGACGTGGCGGCCCGGTGGTCGGACGCCGGGTACGACCTATACCTGAACGGCACCCGCGTGGCCGGCGGCCCGGCCGGCGACCCGCCCGGTACGGCCCCGACCGCCCGCCCCGCCGGGGTGAAGCTCGGCCTCCGGGTCGAGCACGACGGCCCGGCCGGGTACGAGCTCGACCACGCGGCCGTGTGGCGGGACGCGCCGACCCCCCGCCCGTGACCCCGCATGGGTACCCCCGCCCCCTCGCGCTGGCTGTTCTCCCCCGCGGCCGACCTCGCCGCGTTCGGCGGCAGCGCCGCGCTGTCGGTCGCGCTCCTCGCCGTCGGTGCGCACCTCGGCCTCCTCGACGGCTACAAGGCCGACACGCCCGAATGGACGTGGGTCGCCGCGGTACTGCTCATCGACGTGGCCCACGTCTGGAGCACGCTGTTCCGCGTCTACCTCGACCCCGTCGAGTTCCGCCGCCGGACGAAGGCGCACGAACTGAACTACGAATCGCACCTGACGGCGGCCGGGCTCGCGGTTGATGGCCGGCACCTGGTCGTGGTGACCGAGGGGCCGGCGTACCTGGTGCGGCTGCCGCGGGGAGGATCGGCGTAGCGGGTGGGCTTCGCCACACCCCACGCGACGAGGAGATCAAAACGAGGCGAACAGCGGCGGCCGCCCGCAGCCGTCCCGGTGCGGTGTCCGGCCCCGATTCTCGACCCTTCCAACAACCCGGCCCCCCGCCGCGGAACCCGTGAAACGGCCGCCGCCGGCCGTCGTCCCGTCTGTAGCAGTGCGTGCATACAGCGCGACACTCGCCCGGGGGCGCGGCATGGACATCCACATCTCCCCCCACGACGGCGTGCCGATCTACCTCCAGATCGTCACGCAGGTCAAGTACCTCGTCGCGGCCGGCCGGCTCGCGCCCGGCGACGAGCTGCCGGCCATCCGCGTCCTCGCCGAGCGCCTCCTCGTCACCCCGAACACCGTCGCGCGGGCGTACCGCGAGTTGGAGGTCGCCGGCGTCGTCGAGAAGCGGCGCACCGCCGGCACCTACGTCGCCGACGCCGGCTCCCCGCTCGCCCGCCGCGAGCGGCTCAAAATTCTCGCCGGCCGCGTCGACGCGCTCCTCGCCGAGGCCCGCCAGCTCGGCGTCCGCACCGACGACGTGATCGACCTGATCCGCCAGCGCGACGAGCTCCTTCAACCCGCCCCCGAGGAGGTGTAGCCCATGGTCGCCGTCCCGTCCGAGTTCAGCGGCAACGTGATCGAGGTCGCCGGCCTCACGCGCCGGTTCGGCCGAAAGGCGGCGCTCGCCGACGTCCGCCTCGCCGTCCCCCGCGGCGGCGTGTTCGGCCTCGTCGGCGTCAACGGCGCCGGCAAGACGACGCTCCTCAAGCACGTCCTCGGGCTGCTCCGCGCGAAGGCCGGCACGGTCCGCGTGTTCGGCCGCGACCCGGCGGCCGACCCCGCCGGCGTACTCGGCCGCGTCGGCTACCTGTCGGAGGAGCCGGACCTGCCCGGGTGGATGCGCGTCCGCGAACTGCTCCGCTACACGCGGGCGTTCTACCCGAGCTGGGACGAGGCGTTCGCCGAGGAGCTGCGCGCGGCGTTCGGCCTCGACCCGGCGGCGCGGGTGAAGCACCTGTCGAAGGGGCAGCGGGCGCGGACCGGCCTCGTCCTCGCGCTCGCCCACCGGCCGGACCTGCTCGTCCTCGACGAGCCGTCGAGCGGGCTCGACCCGATCGTCCGCCGCGACATATTGGCCGCCGTCATCCGCACCGTGGCCGACGAGGGGCGGACGGTGCTGTTCTCGTCGCACCTGCTGCACGAGGTGGAGCGCGTCGCCGACCGGGTGGCGCTGATCGACCGCGGGCGGGTGGTGTTCAGCGGCGGGCTCGACGACATCAAGGGCACCCACCACCGGCTGACGCTGCGGTTCCCCGGGCCGCTGGCGGCGCCGCCGCCGCTGGCGGGGGCGCTGGCGTGGGACGGGGCGGGCGCCGAGTGGGCGGCGCTGTGCAGCGGCGCCCTCGACGAGCTGCGCGGCGCGGCGGCCGGGTGCGGGGCGCAGGTGGTCGCGCACCGCGTCCCGTCGCTCGACGAGATCTTCGTGGCCCGCGTCGGCGAGAAGGCAACCGCACCGGTGGAGGGCTGACCCATGCGCGCGGCTGTGGCTCTGGCGTGGGAGTTCTGGGGGCGGCACCGGTGGGGGCTGGCCGGCGCGGCGGCGCTGGTCGCCGGGTTCGCCGCGTACACCGCCGCGGCGCCGCTGACCGCCCTGGGGGCGACGCTCAGCACGCTCTGGTTCGTGATGGCGCTCAGTTACGTGATCGGCGTGTTCGCGTACGGCTTCGAGGCGCGGCTGGAGGCGGCCGAGTCCGGGTTCCCGCCGCGCCTGTACGTCCTTCCCGTGCCGACGTGGCTGCTCGTCGGGTGGCCGATGGCGCAGGGAATGCTCGCCGCGGTGGCGATGTGGCTGGCGTGGGACGGGCTCGTACTGCGGCCGGCGGGCGTCGAGACGCCGGCGTGGTGGGTGCCGATGCTGGCGGCGGTCGTCGCGTGCGCCCAGGCGCTCGTATGGCTCCCGTTCGGCGTCGCGTGGCTGCGCGTCGGGGTCATGGCCCTCGCGCTCACGGCGCTGCTGCGGAGCGGCGCCTACTTCGACGACGCGGCCGTGCAGGCCCGGGCGCTCACCGGCGTCGCCGCCGGGCTGGTGCCGGCGGCGTTCCTCGTCGCGCGGTCGGGGGTGGCGCGTGCCCGCCGCGGCGACAACCCGGAGTGGGGGTGGTTCCGCCGACCGGCCGGGGGCGAAAGTGTGGCTCCCGCCGGACGCGAGCGCGCCCCGTTCGCGTCGGCGATGGCGGCGCAGACGTGGTACGAATGGCGCCTCCGCGGGCGGGGCTACGTGGCGGCGGTCGCCGCGGTCGTCGCCGTGCTGGCGGCCGTCGCGCTGTTCGAGCAACCGTCGAGCCGTGCGGACTTCGGGCTCGTCTTCCTGTTTGTCCCGCCGCTGATCGCCGCGTACTGGGGCGCGGCGGCGGGCTCGCCCGGCGAGTCGATCCGCTCGACGGCGCTCTCCACGTTCGCCGCCACGCGGCCGCTCGACGGCCGCGCGATGGTGGCGGCGAAGGTCCGGGCGCTGACGCTGGCGGCGGCGGCAACGTGGCTGGTCGTGCTGGCGTTCACGGCGGGCTGGGTCGCCGCGGCCGACGGCTTCGAGCGGCTGGGGCGGACGTGGGAAGCATCCGTGGAGCGGCAGGGGCGCGCGACCGCGGTCGGGTTCTGCGCGCTGTTCGCGGCCGGGCTCGTGGGGGGGACGTGGCGGGCGCTGGTGGCGAACCTGTGGGTCGGGCTGGCGGGGCGGACGTGGCTGGTGCCGCTGCAGACGGTCGTGATGTCGCTGCCGGCCGTCTACCTGTTCGCGGAGGGGGTCCACTGGGATTCGGACCCGGCGCGCCGCGAGCGCCTGCTGGCCGCGCTCCCCTGGATCGTCTCGGCCGCCGTCGCGGTGAAGCTGCTCGCCGCGGGCGGGTTCGTGTACCGCGACGGGGCGAGTCGGGTGGTCGGGGCGTGGGCGGTCGCGGCGGCGGGGCTCGCGGCGGCGCTCGTGTGGCTGGTGCCGCCGGCGCTCGTGCCGGCCCACGGCGTCGTGCTCGGGGTCGTCCTGCTCCTCCCGCTCGCCCGGCTGACGGCGGCGCCGCGGGCGCTGGCGTGGAACCGACACCGGTAGCGAGTGGCTTGGTCCCCCCTCCCCCGTCGCGGCGAAGCACGCGGGGTGAGGGGGGCGGCACGGGGAACCCCGGGCCGGTGAGCCGCGCGGTATTGCCCCCTCACCTTACTGGCCCGCAGGTTGTTCGGGTTGCGTGCGTGGCTTCTGGTCCACGTCGTGGGTGGTTCGCCCCCTCACCCCGCGTGCTTCGCCGCGACCCTCTCCCCCGAGGGGAAAGGGTGGGAGGCGGCCGACTTCGAGAACAGGCGGGCATCGACCCGCGGACGCCGGCGCGTGGTTGCCCGCCCGCGACGGGGGCCGGGCGCGCCCACCCTCTCCCCTCGGGGGAGAGGGTCGCGGCGAAGCACGCGGGGTGAGGGGGCGAACCACGCACGACGAGGACCAGAAGCCACGCACGCAACCCGAACAACCTGCGGATCAGTAAACCTCTCCCCCGCGACGAGGGAGAGGGGACCAAATCACCGGCTCGCCCGCCTCCCCAAGAATGTGTCGGGCCGCCAGGCAAGCCGGTTCGGGCGAATCGCCCCCACCTGCTTCGTGGCACGGCTCGGCATCCGCCACGGCCGGCCCGTCGGGTCACGCAACGATCCGCCCGACGCCTGCCCGTCACTGTTGGGAAAATGCTTGAACGGGCCGACCGGGGCACGCATACTATCCCGAGTTTCCACTTCGAGATCCGTGTGGCGAGGGGGTCGGCGAAGCCACCCGCCGCGGCGGGTGGGCTGTCAGCGCTCGGACGGAGAGGCGGAAGGGGAACTCGCGTGTGGCCGAAGCTCGTGATCACCGTCACCCCGGTCGAGGGCAACACGTACCGGGCCGAGTACACGTTCACCCCGCCGGGCGGCGAGGTGAACACCAAGACCCGCACGTTCACCCTCGACGCCGACAAGCTCAACGGGACCGACCTCGACCCCGACGAACACGGGCCCGAACTCGGCGCCGCCCTGTTCGGAGCGGGAACTGACGCCGACCCGACCCTGCCCCTGTGGCGGCAGGCCCGCGACTTCCCCTCGCCCGACGACCCGCTGCGCGTCGAACTCGTGCTCCCCTCCGACGACGAGGCCCTCCGCCGGGTGCGGTGGGAGGCGCTGGCCGACCCCGACCCCCAGACGCGCACCCGGCGGCTGCTCGCCAACCAGAACCTGCGGTTCTACCGCCGCCTGGACTGCGCCAACCCCAGGCTCGCCACCCGCGTCCGCACCCGGGCCGCCGTCCGCGCCCTCGTCCTCGTCGCCTCGCCCAGGAACATCGACGGGGCGTACGCCGACCGGCTGTTCAAGGAGCACGACGCGCTCGCCGGCGAAACCGGGCCGATCGTGGCTGCCCTCGCCGGCATCCCGACGACCGTCCTCGTTTCCGACCACAAGGCCGCGGCGGACGCGAACCCCCTCCTGACACTCGGCGTCCCGCCGCGCGACAACCTCGACTGGGGCGGCCGGCCGTCGCAGAAGAACCTCCTCCACCGCCTCCGCGAAGGGTACGACCTGGTCGTCGTCGTCGCGCACGGCGTACTCGTCGACGACCGCACCCCGAAGTTGCTGCTGGAGGACGAGAACGGGAAGGCGCACTTCGCCCTCGGGGCCGAGATCGCCGACGAGATCGAGGCGCTCTCCCACCGCCCGGCCCTGGTGGTGGTCGCGTCCTGCCAGAGCAGCGGGGTTCCGCTGCCGGTCGACCCCGACCGCCCGCCGAACGGGCGCGTCCGCCCCGACGAGGCCGACACCGCCCTCGCCGCCTGCCTCGGGCGGGCCGGGGTCGGGGCCGTCCTGTCCATGCACGGGAACGTCGACCGGGAGACCGCGACCACGTTCGTGAGGACGTTCCTCGAGACGCTGACGGCGACGGGCGCGATCGACGGCGCGGCGGTCGAGGGGCGGCACGCCGTGGCCGACCCGAATACGTACCCCGACCCGTGGGCGCCGATCCTGGCGTCGCGGCTGCCGGCGAACCGGCTGTGGGACGAGCCGGCCCCGCGGGCGAGCCGGCCGTTCGACGGGTGGACGCGGCTCGGCGACCGGTTGAAGGACGGCGAGTGCATCCCGGTGCTCGGCCCCGGCGTGCTGGCGCACCTGGTCGGGTCCGCCAAGAACCTGGTCGACCACTGGGCCGCCGAACTCGAGCAGCCGGTGCCGCCGGGCGCCGACTGGGACGTCCCGCGACTGGCCCAGCGGGTCGTGACCCAGGGCGCCGACACGGTCCGCAAGAAGTACGTGAAGGCGCTCCAGCGTGCCCTCGCGGCCGAGACCGGGCGGCCGAAGTCCGGCGACGGCGCCGCCGCCCTGCTCGCCGACCTGACCGCCGCCGCCGAGGCCGCCGCCGTCAACAACGTGACCGACGTGTACGCGCTGCTGGCCCGGCTCCGCCTGCCGGCGTACCTGACGACGTGCCCGGACGACGCCATGTACGAGGCCCTCCGCCGGCGAATCGGCCCGGCGCCGGCCGGCACCCCGGACGAGGAGTGGGGGCCCGTCCGTCAGGTGTGTAACTGGCTCGGCGGGCAGCCCCAAACGGCCGAAGGGGTGACGGTCAAGGGGTGGCCGGCCGAACCCGTCGGGCTCCCGCTGCCGACACCGGACCGGCCGCTCGTCTGCCACCTCGGCGGCCACCTGTCGAAGCCGTCGTCGGTGCTCGTCAGCGAGGACGACTACTTCCGGTTCCTGGTGCGGATGGCGGTCGCCAGCAGCCGCGGCGACCCCACCGTGCTGGACGAGCAGATCAGCAAGTCCGACCTGCTGTTCCTCGGGTTCCGGCTCGACGACCTGGCGTTCCGCACGTTCGTCGAGGTGTTTGTCGGGCAGGAGCGGGTTCAGAACCGGCTCCGCGCCGACGACGGGTTCGACGTGGCCGTCCAGCTCGACCCCGACGACGCCGCGGCCGCGTCCGCGCGGGACGTCCAGGAGTACGTCGAACGGCTGTTCAAGCGGCACGACCGGTCGCGGAACTACCGCGTCGAGATTATGATCTACTGGCAGGGGCTTCCGGCGTTCCTGAACGACCTGTACAACCAATGCCCGACCAAGTGACCACCGCCGAAGGACCCGTCGGGTTCGTCGGCCCGCGGCCGCTCCGCGCCGGCGACCTGCTGTTCGGCCGCGACCGGGAGCTCACCGAGCTGACCAACCTCGTCGTCGGCGAACGGGTG
>Ga0105046_10005809_pt1 | contig 19494 bp, 12 predicted proteins | sample MAT03_FD_78385 | JGI IMG/M metagenome (GOLD analysis project Ga0105046, IMG submission 78385) | Freshwater microbial communities from Lake Fryxell liftoff mats and glacier meltwater in Antarctica - MAT-03 (megahit assembly) | ecosystem: Environmental > Aquatic > Freshwater > Ice > Liftoff... | reverse complement strand
CGATGGACACCACGATGGTCACCATTTCCAACCTGTTGCCGCGCGTATCCGCCGTCGTCGCGTTGGTGTTCGCGATGTCGGCGTATGCGCAGACCGACGCCGACTTCCTCGCGGCCAAGGCTGCGTTCGACAAGGGCGACCGGGCGCGCCTTGCCACCCTGGGGCCCCGGCTCGGCAGTCATGCGCTGGCGCCCTACGCCGAATACTGGCAATTGAAGCTGGCACTCGAGGACTCGTCGCCCGCGGCCGTCCGGGGTTTCATCGACCGCTATCCCAATTCGCCACTGGCTGACCGCATGCGCGCCGACTGGCTGAAGGCGCTGGCCCGCAAGAGCCTGTGGGACCGCTTTGCACTCGACTACGCGGTCATTCCCGGTGATGACCCGGACTTGGCGTGCGCCACCATCCTCTTTCGTTGGCACCGCGACGGTGAGGATGCCATCGCGGCGGCCAAGCCGTTGTGGTTCAGCGACAAGGCCACGCCGGACCTGTGCGAGCCGCTGTTTGCGGCGCTGATCAAGCGCGGCGACATCAGCACCGCCGATCGCAAGATGCGCTTGCGCATGGCGGTCGAGGCCGGCAACCTGCGTCTGGCCCAAGCGCTCGGCAACGAGCTTCCCGGCGCGGACCGGATCACCGACCGGGAATTCTCGGCGGTACAGAACAATCCGCTGGCGGCGCTTGGCAACGGTGGATTTGCCTGGAATACCGGCGGCGGCCGCGAGCTCGCCTTGCTGGCCGTGGAGCGTTCTGCGCGGGCCGATCCCGATGCGGCCCGCGTCGCCTGGGTCAAGGTCCGGGACCGACTGCCGGTCGCCGAACGCCTTTACGGGAATGCGCGGATCGGCTTCTACGCTGCGCGGAAGCTCAATCCGTCGGCCAATGCATGGTTCCGCGAGGCTGCCGGCGCCACGCAAAGCGCCGAAGCCAACGCCTGGCGCGTTCGTGCCGCGTTGCGCGCGCAGGCGTGGGACGACGTGTTGCTGGCCATCGACGCAATGCCGGACGCCCAGCGGCAGGAGACCACGTGGCGCTACTGGCGGGCGCGGGCGCTGGCCGCGAAGGGCCGGACCGGGGAGGCCAACGTATTGCTCGTCGCATTGGCGCCCGAAGTCAATTTCTACGGCCAGCTGGCGGCGGAAGGCCTGGGCCAGCGGTTCGTCGTGCCGTCCAGTGCCTCGATCGTGCCGTCGGCGGCGGCATTGTCCGTGTTCGCCGCGCGACCTGAGGTGCGGCGCGTCTCGAAGCTTGCGGAACTCGACATGCGCGCCGACTCGTTGCGCGAATGGCAGTACATCGTGCGCGGACAGGATGACGACGCGTTACTGCTGGCGGCGGAGCATGCGCGCCGGGTCGGCCTCTATGATCGCGCGATCAACACGGCCGAGCGCACCGCGTTGCGGCACGACTACAACCTCCGCTATCTTGCGCCATTCCGCGCCGACTTCGATGCGGCGGCCAAGGCCCACGACGTCGATGTAGCCTTGCTTTATGGCATCGCGCGTCAGGAATCCCGGTTCATTCCGGCGATCGTGTCCTCGGCGGGCGCCATCGGATTGATGCAGCTGATGCCTGGCACCGCCAAGTGGGTAGCGAAGCAGACGGGCCACGCCGATTTCCGCGGCGGGACGCAGGTTGCGGAGACGGAGTTGAACACGCACTTCGGCGCCTTCTACTTCAAGTACTGGCTGGATCGCCTCGACCGCATGCCGGCGTTGGCGGCCGCTGCCTACAATGCGGGTCCGGGGCGCGCGCAGGCGTGGCGCCCGGTGGCGCCGCTGGAAGGCGCGATCTGGGTCGAGACCATTCCGTTCAACGAGACGCGCGATTACGTGAAAAAGGTCCTGGCCAACGCGGTGATCTACGGCCAGTCGTTCCAGACGAGCCAGGAGCCGCTCACGGCGCGCCTGGGCGTCGTCACCCCGCGGGGCGCGCCCGCGCCCGGGCCCACCGCCGCGGTGGCGCCATGAGCCCGTTCGGAAGCCCGACGGGCGAACACGAAAGTGCGCAGCGCGAGGGTGGTGACCAAACCGGGATGCATCGGATCGTCGTGGTCGGCGGCAGCGGCTTCGTCGGCCGGTACGTGGTCGCGCGCCTTGCCACGGACGGGCATCGCGTGGTGGTGCCAACGCGCCGCCGCGAAACCGCCAAGCACCTGATCCTGCTGCCCACCGTGGATGTCGTGGAGGCGGACATCCACGATCCGGTGGCCCTGGCCGCTTTGTTTTCCGGCGCGACGGCCGTCGTCAACCTGGTCGGCATTCTCAACGAAGGCAACGGCGCCACGTTCGCGCGCGCGCATACCGAACTCGCGCGCAATGTCGTCGCGGCATGCAAGACGGCGGACGTCACGCGCCTGCTGCACATGAGCGCACTCAACGCCGAAGTGGCAGCGCCTTCGCAATACCTGCGGACCAAGGGTGAAGCCGAGCAACTCGTCATCGCATCGGGTCTGCGCTGGACGATCTTCAGGCCGTCCGTGATATTCGGATCCGGCGACTCGTTCCTGTCGCTGTTCGCGCTGCTGCTGCGGCGGTTGCCGGTGATGGTGCTGGGGGCGCCGCAGGCGCGGTTCGCGCCGATCTTCATCGGCGATGTTGCCCACTGCATCGTTGCGGCGATCGACGACGATCTAACCGTGGGTGCGCGTTTCGACCTGTGCGGGCCCAAGGTGTACACGTTGCGCGAGATCGTGCGCTATGTCGGCGAAGTCACGGGCGCGGTGCGGCCGATCATTCCGCTTGGGTCCTCGTTGTCGTGGTTGCAGGCGTTCGTGCTTGAACACGCACCGGGCACGCTGATGAGTCGCGACAACTTGAAGTCGATGAGCATCGACAATGTTTGCAATTGTCCCTTTCCGGCGCTGTTTGGCATCGTGCCGGCGTCACTCGAGTCGGTGGCACCCGGCTACCTGGCGCCCGCATCCCGGCGCAGCTCCTTCGATGCCTTTCGCGCGAACGGCGGGCGCTGACGCCCCGTCGCGCGTGGGCGGCATCGGGCTCCACTGACAGTCGGCGATTGACGCGATGGCCCGCAGGCGTCCACAGCCCTACCAGGTGTTCCGCGTCGGCGGGTCGGTCCGCGACGAACTGCTGGGGCGCCCTGACACCGATCGTGATCACGTCGTGGTGGGCGCGACTCCGGAGTTGATGATTGCGTCGGGATTCCGGCCGGTCGGGCGCGATTTTCCAGTTTTCCTCCATCCGGAAACCCAGGAAGAGTATGCACTCGCTCGCACTGAACGCAAGCATGGGCAGGGCTATCGAGGCTTCGAGTTCTTCGCGTCGCCGGAGGTCACGCTGCTTCAGGACTTGGGCCGTCGCGACCTGACGATCAACGCGATGGCGCGCGGCGACGACGGCGTGCTGGTGGACCCCTACGGTGGCGTCAACGATCTTGCGGCACGGGTCCTCCGGCACGTGTCGCCGGCATTCGCGGAAGATCCCCTGCGGGTGCTGCGCGTGGCGCGCTTCGCTGCGCGCTTCGGTTTCGCGGTGGCGTCCGAGACCGAGGCCCTGATGCGGACCATCGTGGCCTCAGGTGAACTTGCGACGCTGTCGCCCGAACGGGTGTGGCAGGAGTTGGCGAAAGGACTCGGCGAGGCCCATCCGTCGCGGCTCCTGGGCACGCTGCGCGAATGTGGCGCACTGGCGGCATTGCTGCCCGAAGTGGATGCGCTGTATGGCGTGGCGCAACCGCCCGGTCATCACCCGGAAGTGGACGCGGGCGTGCATGTGGCGCTGGCGCTTGACTGGGCGGCAGCGCGGGGGTTCGGATTACCCGCGCGCTACGCCATCCTCGCGCACGACCTTGGCAAGGTGCTGACCCCGGTCGGCGCGTGGCCCCGGCACCACGGGCACGAACAGGCCAGCGTTCGGCTGGCTGAGCGGATGTCGGCGCGGCTGCACGTGCCGCAGGAGTGCGCCGACGTGGCCCGGCTGACGGCGCGGTGGAACGGTGTAATTCACCGCGCGATCGAACTGCGACCCGCCACCGTTCTTGATCTTCTCACGCACACCGATGCGCTGCGACGTCCGGAGCGCTTCGCCGCCGTGCTCGATGCGGCCGCGGCCGATGCCTGTTCCCGACCGGGCGCAGCGCAGGAACATGCTGCGGGCGATGTGCTGCGCGAAGCACTGGAAGTGGTGAAAAACGTCGATGCCGGCGCCGTGGCGCGGCGCGCAGCCGCCGCCAATGTCCAACCGGGCGCCCGAACCGCGGGGCGCGACCCCGCCAATGCCATCGCCCTGGCGGTGCGTTCGGCCCGGCTGGCGGCGCTGCGCGCGTGGCGGCGCGCGCGGGCGCACGAAGCAAGCGATCAGATCCGGTAGGCCACGGCCTTCATCACACCGGCCGCGACGTGCATCACGTCGCGCACGGGGCGCGGCAACGGTAAAGCACCCGCCGCTTGGGCCATGTCGGCATGCCGTGCCTCATCGTCGCGCATCATGCCCACGATGGCGCGGCTCTTCTCGTCCTGCGGTGGCAGCCGGTCAAGATGCGACGCCAGGTGCCGCTCGACCTGCCGTTCGGTCTCGACGACGAATCCCAGGTTGACCCGATCGCCCGCCAGGCCCGCCAGCGTGCCGATGGCGAACGATCCGGCGTACCACAGCGGATTGAACAGGGACGGACGCGCGGCCAGTTGCGCCAGGCGCACCTGCGTCCACGCAAGGTGATCTTCCTCTTCGCGTGCGGCGGCGGCGAATCGTGCGCCGGTGTCGGGATTGCGCGAGACCAATGCCTGGGCCGAATAGAGCGCCTGCGCGCAAACCTCACCGGTATGGTTGACGCGCATCAGACCGGCCGAGTGGCGTCGCTCTGTGGGAGACAGCGCGGGTTCGGGCAGCGTCGCGCCGGGCGCGGGCCGTGAGGCCTGCGCCGTGCCGGAGAGCGTGCGCAGTGCCCGGTCGAAGCCGACGATCAGCGAATGAATCATGGCCTCATCGTAGCAGTTTCGCGACCGCGCGATTCACGTGCTCTGCATGGACGGAGGCTCAAAGCGGGACGAAAAAACGGGCGCCCGAAGGCGCCCGCTCTATCCGCTGTAGCCGGGAGAGACCCGGTTGTTGCGCCTTCTTTGATTAGAAGAAGTGGACCGCACCCACAACGAAGCCGCTTGCGGTGGAAGAGTTAGTGACCGCGTACGGATTGATGTTGAAGTTGTAATTGGCGTTGGAATCGTTACGCGTTTGCGCGAAGCCCGTGTAGGCCAGCGTGCGCTTCGACAGCGCGTAGGTGTAGCTGAGGGAGAAGTTCGATGCACCCGTATTGCCACCCGAACTCAATTGACCGATCCTGTTCGCCTGGACGCACTGCGCGCCCGGGATGACGACCCTGCAGGAGCTCTTACCATCATTAGCGGTGCCGTAATGGGCAAACACTTCGCCCGGTCCGACCGGCGCGGTTGCGCTGACGCCCCAGAAATCACGCTTCAGGCTGCCGCCCGTGACGTTGGCCGCGCCGTAGGTTGCGTCGTAATCAAGACGCTCGTACACGCCACCGATCTTCACGCGACCGAAGTTCCAGTTGGCAGCGATCGATAACGCTTGGTCGGTAAGGCCCTGTCCGCGAACCTTGTTGTGCGCTTCGTACGCGATACCGCCGGTGAACGGCCCGTTGGTATAGAAGCCACCGGTCGACAGGATGTAAGCGTGACGCTGTTCCGTTGCCGCATTACCGTAAGTGATGCCACCTTGGCCGCCCGACGCGTCAAGCTGCGATATCTGCACCGAACCGAGGAAACCCCTGATACGCGGCGAGTCGTAACGGACCGAGTTACCCAGACGGGCATCGAAACCGCCGTTGAACACCGACTGCGAAGCCTGCGCCCACAAAGCTGCCGTGGACAGGATCGACGTCGCCAACGTGGGGACGTTACCGAAGATCGGATGAATGTCGTCGTACGGGGCCAGGAAGTTACCAACCTTCACGGTACCCCAGGCGCCTTGCAGGCCGACAAACGTTTCACGCGATCCGAGCAAACCACCGCCCGTGTCAGTGTTGACGTTCGATTCGATCTGGAAAATGGCCGTCAGTCCGCCGCCGAGCGATTCGCTGCCGCGAACACCGAGACGCGACGAATTGGAGCTGACACGGTAGACCGTACGATTGACACCGTTGGGGTTGACCGGGGTGCCGTTCGCAGGATCCTGCAACTGGTTACCACGGACGGCCTCCATGGTCAAATTCACGCGACCGTACAAAGTCACGTTCGCGGTTTGCGCTTGCGCGGCCAGCGGGGCGGCAAGCAGACCCGCGACTGCGACAGCGACGAGCTTCTTATTCATGGAATCTCTCCTCTAACGGATAAAATTGGCAAGGTTTGTTGCCTATAGCGCCTGCCACTCGGAACCTTCTCAAATTGGTCGAGAAGTTGCATCCCATTGTGCCAAACCGGGGAAAGCATTGGCAAGCCGAAGGCAAAATGGGCTCCGTGACGACGGATGCGTGTTGTGCCGAAGCAACAGAAAACGCGGTCTCCGAAGTAGTTGCGCATGGGGGCAAGCCCGTGCCGAAGGAACGGCAGCGGTGCGGCAACAGTTTTATTAACATGCTGATTATAATATAAAAATATATGAACGCCCGCACCCAGCCCCGCCGCCGCCGCGGAACCATGCTTTTCGTGCAGTTTCAGCGCTGGGGAGCCCCGCAGGGGCACTTTACCGGGCTTGATGACGCTGTTTGCGCTTTCATTGGCCGAAAAACGTGGGTTCGGGCGTGATCGCAGCCCTGACCGGGTTGGCGCTGCTGATCGCGGCCGGAGTCATCATCCTGATGCTTCGCGGTGCGGCCCGCTTGCCCCTGGCCGCACCCAGCCCGAGATCGCTGCACGCCGTCGCGGTGCCCCGAGTGGGCGGACTTTCGATTTGGGCGGGTGCGTTGCCGGCCATCATCGTTGCCGCGTACATGGCCCCTCTCGAGACCTTGGCCTGGGCACCGGCGTGTTTGATCCTCGTGCTGGTGTCGCTGCGCGACGACATGCGTAGTGTTTCGATTGCAGCGCGCCTCGCCACGCATGCATTGGCCGCGATGTGGTTCGCCTGCTGGACGCTCGCGTCGTCGTCGGTGACACCGTTACTGTTCATCGTGCTGGTGGCCATGGTGGCGCTGGTAGTGGCGTGGTCGCTCAACCTCTACAACTTCATGGACGGCAGCGACGGCCTCGCCGCCTTGATGGCGATCGTCGGCTTTGCCGCGTATGCGGCGGCGGGTTCCGCCACCGCGGCGACGGAACTGGTTGCGGTCGCGGTCGTCGCGGCCACGGTGCCGCTGCTGATTGTCAACGGGCCGCCGGCGCGAATCTTCATGGGGGATGCGGGCGCGGTGCCTCTCGGCTTTCTCGCGGCGGCGTTCGGCATCGCGGGTGTGGTCACGCGCCGGTGGGACATCTGGTTTCCGGTCCTCGTGTTCCTGCCCTTCATCGCGGACGCGACGCTGACGTTGCTGCGCCGGGCATGGCGGCGCGAGCGCTGGTGGGAAGGTCACCGCAGCCACTACTATCAGCGGCTGCACCAGCTGGGCGCCGGACACGGCGGAACGCTCGCGATCTACGGTGTACTGATGGCAGGCACCAGCATCAGTGCCGTGATCTGCGTGCGGGAGACGCCGGAGTGGGGGTCGGTGGCGCTTGCCGCCTGGAGTCTGCTGCTACTGCTGCCCTTCGGCGCAATTGATTATCATTGGCGCAGGAAATCCCCGGCCGCCCCATGACCTCCCGCACCAACTGGCGTTCGTTTCTCGCCTTTGCCCACGACGTATGCGCTGCCGCGCTGGCGTGGACAGTGCTGTACTGGTTGCGCTTCAACCTCGACCTGCGCGAGCCCTACCTTGTCGACATGTGGCGGACGCTGGCGTGGATCCTGCCTTTGCAGGCTGCGATCTTCCTGGCGCTTGGCCTCTATCGCGGGCTCTGGCGTTTCGCAAGCATCGTCGACCTGCAACGCATCGTGCTTGCCGCCGCACTGGGCGCGGTCCTGGTGCCCGTGGTCCTGGTGATGCTGCAGTGGCAGACCGTGGTGCCGCGCAGCGTGCTGATCCTGTATCCGGTGGTGTTGATCTTCCTGATGGCGGGCAGTCGCTTCGCCTATCGGGTCTGGAAGGAACACCGGCTCTACAGTCCGCTGGAAGCACTGGGCGAGCCGGTGCTGATCGTGGGTGCCGGCGAGGCCGGGGCGCACCTTGCCAAGGACCTGATGCGCAGCCGGCAGTGGCGCGTAGTCGGGTTGCTCGACGACGATACGTCGAAGCAGGGTCGCCTGGTGCGCAACCTGCGCGTGCTGGGCCCCATCGCCGACCTGACGTCATGGGCGGATCGTTTTGGCGTGCGCAAGGTGATCATCGCGTTGCCGTCGGCCAATCACGTCGTGCGCCGGCGCGTCGCCGAACTGTGTGCCGCCGCGGGCGTCGAAGCGCTGACGGTGCCTTCGTACGAGGATCTGATCAGCGGCAGGCTCGCGCTGACCACCATCCGCAATGTCGAGCTGGACGACCTGCTCGGCCGCGATCCGGTGGTGCTCGACAGCGCCGGACTTGCCGAGTGGCTGGGCAATCGCGTGGCGATGGTCACCGGCGCGGGTGGTTCGATCGGCGCGGAATTGTGCCACCAGATCGCGCGTTTCCGGCCGGCTCGGCTCGTGCTGTTCGACATTTCCGAGGCGGCGCTCTACGCAATCCAGACGGCGCTCTCGGACACGTTCCCGCAACTTCCGCTCGCCACGGTGGTGGGCGACGTCAAGCACGCGGCGTTGGTCGAGGACGTGCTCGAACGCGAGCGGCCCAACGTGATCTTCCATGCCGGGGCCTACAAGCACGTGCCGCTGATGGAGGAAACCAACGCCTGGCAGGCCGTGCGCAACAACTCCTACGGCACCTACGTGCTGGCACGCGCGGCCGTGGCGGCACGCGTCGAGAAATTCGTGCTCGTGTCCTCCGACAAGGCGGTCAACCCCACCAACGTGATGGGTGCGACCAAGCGGTTGGCCGAAATCGTCTGCCAGAGCCTGCAAGGCGGTGTCACGCAATTCGTGCTGGTGCGCTTCGGCAATGTGTTCGGTAGCGCCGGCAGCGTCATTCCGCGTTTCAGCGAGCAGATCGCGCGTGGTGGTCCGGTCACCGTCACGCATCCGGAAATCACTCGTTACTTCATGTCGTTATCCGAGGCTACGCAGTTGCTGCTGCAGGCCGGCCTGCAGGGCAAGGGCGGTGAGATCCTGGTGCTCGAGATGGGTGAGCCGGTTCGGATCGTCGACCTGGCGCGCGACCTCATCAAGCTTTCGGGCGCGGACCCCGACCGGATCGCGATCGTGTTCACCGGATTGCGCCCCGGCGAAAAACTCTTCGAAGAATTGCTGGCCTCGGAGGAGGAAACCAAGCCCACGCCGCACCCGAAGCTGCGCATCGCGAAGGCGCGCGAAGCCAACCACGATGCGGTCGGCCAGATGGTCACGTGGTGCGAAAGCGATCGCGCGGCCGATGATGCGCAGGTGCGCGCGCGATTGAAGTCGTGGATCCCGGAATACATGCCGCCGGCGGGCGCGCCAGTGGCCTCGATTCCCATGGCAGCACCGGCTGGCCGCGAGGACGCGAAGCCGCTGCCGTTGCGCGTACCCCGGCGCCGCTGAAGCGCACCTTCAGCCCACGCGCAGCCGCGTCGAGATGGGCGTGGCGCCGATGGCCCGTCCGCGCCGGAGGCCCCAACCGACCAGCATCGCGTTGAAGGCCCAGAATTCCTTGCTGTTGGGGCGTACCAGGAAATCGTCGGTCAGGTTCTTCACGAGAAACGACGCAAGCATTGCCAGGCCGACCAACCCCAGCATTGCCAGCGTCGCGTCGTTGAAGCGCAGGTACCGCCCGTATTGCCATCCCAGTGCAGCCAGCAAGCCGATCAGCGCCACCACGCCGATCGCGCCGGTCTGCAGCCATTGGCTGACGAAGATGTTGTGCGCGTGGGCGAGCATCGGATCGCCGAGCTCGCCGCGCAGCTCTTCGCGCAGGATCGACTTGCCGTAGCCGAAGCCGAGCCAGGGGCGCTCGGCGATGCGCCGGAACGTGTGCTGCCACAACGCAATCCGCGGGTCGTCGGTGAACGTCCGCGCGACCGAGGCGTTCGGCGCGAAATCGGTACGCGCGCGGTGCCCGACAGCGTCGACGAACAACGCGGTCAGGATCGCCAACAGCAGTGCCAGCACCGCCAGCCAGCGCCATGGCGCCCGACGCAGCCGCGCCCTCCAGCGCCACGCCGCCAGCAGCGCGGTCACGACGAATCCTGCGGCCAGCGCCACCCAGAACATCCGGTTCTCGGTGATCCGCGCCGCCATCAGCATCAGCGCGAAGACGATCGTCACGCTTGCCAGCACCGGCCATCGCGTGCCGAAGCCGGTGGGTCGCGGCGCCAGCAGCAACAGCAGCAGTGGCGCGACCAGCACGAGATAGGTCGAGAAGGCGCCCGCGCCGCCATGGGCGCGTGACAGCGCGCGGTCGAGGTCGGTGATGCCGTTCCCGAAGGCCACGGCAATCGCGAGGATGCACAGCACGGCCGCCGCTCCCACCGCCGTCAGCGCCAGCGTCCGCAAGGCAAGGGCCGAGCGCGCCGCGACGTAGAAGATGAGGCCCGTGCACAGGCCCCAGCCTACCTCGGTGCCGAGTTCGGCCGCCGAAAACGCCGGCTGGATCGACCACAGCAAGGATGCGGCCGACCACCCGGACCAGGCGGCCAGCGCCACCAGCAATGACCGCGGCGGCTGCGGAACCGGTTCGCCGTCGGAGAAGATCGCGCCGAGCACCAGCCAGATCGCCAGGGACAGCGCCAGCGTGAATGCCACCGAGCGGACATAGGTGTGGCCGCTGATCACGATGAACACGAGATAGACCGAGGCCCACGCCAGCAGGCTGAAGCGCAGCAACGTAAACGTGCTGGCCCGCCATTCCGCCGCGCGGCCGGGCCGGCGCAACAGGCTGAGGTGCAAATCAAACGGCATGCGTTGCTCTGTGACGCGGCGGGCGCGGCAACGGCGCCAGCACGGCGGCAAGCGCCGTTTCAACGGTGGATACCGTGAGATTGCGCACGTCCTCGTCGCGGCCTTGCAGCGGGTGGTGCCGCAGCGCCGGATTGGGCGAGGCGCAGCCTTGCTTCAGGATGCCTTGCCGCGGATCCGACCACAGCGACACGACGTCGAGTGGCTGCACCTGATCGAGATAGTAGACGGCGGTGAGAATGCCGCTGTCGGGTGCCACCAGCACGCGGCAATGGCGCCGCACCAATGCCAGCAGTTCATGCATCGACGTGGCGCCGCGCGCATCGGTCACGTTCGGAAAATCGAACTGCGGCACTGGCGCATTGCCGAACAGCAGCCAATGCACGCCGCGCGCCGCGGGAAACTGCGCGAAGAGGGCGCGCCATGACGCCGCAGGCCAGTCCTTGACATAGCCGTAGTACTGCGCCGTCTCCGAATTCACATGCGCGCCGATCACGATACGATCCTCTGCGGACACGGCGAAGCGGTCCGCGGTGGCGTCGAGCGCGGGATTCCAGGCAAGCCGCGGCGCAAACCCCGTCCGCCGGCCATCGAGCCAGCGGGTGGGATCGGGGTCGGCGAACACCGTGGGTTTGCCGCGAAACACGATGCCCTGCGCGTGGGCGGCCTGCAGTGGATCGAAGGGCGCGTCGCGGACGAGCCCGGCGATGACGACGACGTCGTCGACACCCGCCAATGCCGCCATCTGGGCGAGATCAGGGCGCGTGACGAGTACGATCCGACTGGTCGCGATTCGGGAGCGGATGCGCGCGAACAGCGGCACGAGGCCGAGTGCGATGTCGCCGAGGCCGCGATTCCAGCCGAACACGAATTCATGCCGGCCCGCGCGCGCCGCAACCGCCAGCGTCTGGTCGAACGGGGTTCCGTGCAGGCGATCGGCGACCGCGCGCCGCAGGCGCCCGACGCTGAACATCCCGCGCGTGCGCAACTTCATTGCGCCGACGCAATCCGGGAGTCCTGCACTGCGGGAGGGAGATGGGGCAAGGGCGCCATGCGGAAGCGATACGGTCGGTGCGTGCGCGTGCTGCGCGAAAGCGCAGACGGCGATCAGTTGTGATGGCATGCTGTGGTGGATGCCACCACTGCTGCGCCTTGGAAGTATAGGCTGTGCACATTGCCATTTGCAAACCGAGCCGACCTCGGGGCAACCCAAGGCGACGCTGATTTCGGGTAGACTTCGCGCCGCGCGGGCGCATCGGATCGGTCGCGATCTCCATCGGCCCGCGATGCCTTTCGTCGATCGCGCTTCGCACCTTCGCCCGCGCCCGGTAGCGCAACGCCAACGACCCATCCATGTGCGGCATCGCGGGATACGTCAGCGCAACACCTTTCGCTCCGGACATCCTGGAGGCGATGACGCGCGCGATCGCGCATCGCGGCCCCGACGCCGACGGCTTCTGGTCACAGGGTCCCGCGCATCTCGGGCATCGGCGGCTGTCGGTGATCGACATCGCCGGCAGCCCGCAACCGATGGTGACGGCGGATGGCGGCGTCGCCGTGGTTTACAACGGCGAAATCTACAATTTCATCGAACTGCGCGCGGAACTTGCGCGCAACGGCTACGTGTTTCGCACGGCAGGCGACACCGAGGTGCTGCTGGCCGGTTGGCGCGCGTGGGGTCCGCGGCTCGTGGAACACCTGCGCGGGATGTTCGCCTTTGCGTTATGGGATTCCCGCACGCAGACGTTGTTCGCTGCGCGCGACCACCTCGGCGTCAAGCCGTTCCACTTTGCCTGGGATGGTCGCACGCTGGTCTTCGGCTCTGAGTTGAAGGCCGTGCTGGCGCATCCGGCGGTGGGCGCCGACATCGATGCCGGCGCGTTGAAGCTGTTTCTCGAATGCCAGTTCATTCCCGCGCCGCATTCGATCTACGCGCAGGTGCGGAAGCTGCCGCCGGCGCACACACTTACACTGACGGCGGGCGAACTGGTCATCCGGCCCTACTGGCATCCGGATTACCGCGGCAAGCTGGCACTCTCCGACGGCGATGCCGAGGCCGCCCTCGACCGCGAGTTGCGCAACTCCGTGCAGGGGATGCTGGTGGCCGATGTGCCGCTCGGTGCATTCGTCAGCGGCGGCGTCGATTCCGGGTTGATCGCGGCGCTGATGGCCGATCTCACCGGCGGCGCGATCGATACCTTCAACATCGGCTTCGAGGGCGGCGTGGCCGTCAGCGAACACCGCGAGGCCGCCGCGGTCGCGAAGCACATCGGCAGCCGGCACCATGTGCTGATGCTGACGCCGGACCACGTGCTCGACAGCTTTGATCGCTGGATGGATGTGTTCGACGAACCATTCGCCGACCAGGCGGCGTTGCCGACGATGCTGTTGTCGGGATTCGCGCGGCGTGACGTCACCGTCGTGCTGACGGGCGAGGGCGCCGATGAAGTGTTCGGTGGGTACTCCAACTATCGCAAGCGCATCCGCGAAGAGCGGGTGCTGCGCTGGCTGGCGCATCCCGCATCGCCGCTGCCTGCGTTGGCGCGAAGCCTCCCAGCCGTGATGCGCCGCGACCGGCTGATGCGCAATCTTGGCGAACCTTTGGCGCGGCGGTACCGCACGATCCCCAATGTCTTTGACGTGGTGCTGCATCCGGGGCTCTTCAGTCCGGCCTTCCTCGCGGCCACGGCCGGCACGCCGGACATTGGTTCGTTCGCCGCCGCAGCCTATGCCGAAGCGGGCGCCGCGCCGTATCTCGACCGCCTGCTGCACGTCGACACGCGGCTGTGGCTGCCGGACGATCTCCTCACCAAGGTCGACCGCGCGACGATGACGCACTCGTTGGAGGCGCGTGTCCCCTATCTCGATCACCGTTTCGTCGAGTTCTGCGCGCGGCTCGACCCGGCGCAGAAGATCCGCGGCACGACGCACAAGTATCTGCTGAAGCGCGTGGCGGAACGCTACCTGCCCCCGGAGATCGTGCGTCGTGGCAAGCAGGGGTTCGTGATGCCATTGTCCGAATGGCTCGCGGGGCGCCTCGAAGGTGAGCTCGACCGGCAGCTCGGCCCGCACGGTCTCGAACGCCGCGGCATCTTTGCCGACGGCGCGCTGCCGCGTCTGCTGGGCGAACACCGGCGGGGCCGGCGCAATCACGCCGGCCGGCTGTGGGCGCTGCTGATCCTCGAGCGCTGGTTTGCGCGCTATGCACCCGACTGGACGTGTCGATGAAGCCGCTGTCGATCCTGCACACCGAATCGTCCATCGGGTGGGGCGGCCAGGAATTACGCATCCTCACCGAGATGGAAGGTATGGCGCGCCGCGGCCATCGCGTGCAACTCGTCACCGCATCGTCGGCCGACATCCTGCCGGCGGCGCAAGCGCGCGGCATCCCGGTGACCGGTCTCCCGATCGAAGCGAAGAAGTTGCCGGGCTTGCAGGCGATGCGCGGCTGGCTCGGCCAGCACGGGCGAGGTTTCGATGTGATCAACACGCACAGTTCGACTGACGCATGGCTGGTGGCGCTCGGGCGCCTCGGCCGATCGCGCATGCCGCCGGTCGTGCGCACGCGGCACGTTTCGACGCCGGTGAATACGTCATTGACGACGCGCTGGCTCTACACGACCGCCACTGCGGAGGTCGTCGTCACCGGCGAGGCGTTGAAGGCGCAGCTGGCGCGCGACAACGGCCTCGATCCCGCGCGGATCACGTCGGTGCGCACCGGCATCGATCTCGCCCGGTTCCGCCCGCTCGATCGCGTAGCGGCACGCGCTACGCATGGCGTCGACGGACGCCCCGCGGTGGTGATCCTGGCCACGCTGCGCGACTGGAAAGGCCACGATGAATTGCTGGATGCGTGGATGCTGTTGCGCGAACGCATTCAGGGATGGCAGCTGTTGATCATCGGCGATGGTCCGCGGCGCGCGCATCTCGAGACGCGAGTGGCGTCGCTTGGCCTTGCAGGCGACGTGTGCTTCACTGGCAACCAGGATGACGTGCCTGCGTGGTTCGCGTGCGCCGACGTCGCGGTGTTGCCGTCGTGGGGCGACGAAGGCGTGCCGCAAAGCCTGATGCAGGCTGCAGCATGCGGATTGCCTGTAGTCTCGACGACGATCGGTGCGATCGGCGAAGCGGTGCGCGATGGCGAGACGGGCATCCTGATCCCGCCGAAGGACGTGCCTGCGCTGGCGAATGCGCTGGCGCGTTTGATGACGGATGAATCGTTGCGGGCGCGGATGGGGGCCGCCGCGAATGCGTATGCGCAGGACAACTTCGGGCTCGACCGGATGCTCGATGGCATGGAACGCGTGTTCGCGCGCGTCACCGGAGCGCACGCCTGATGTGCGGCATCGGCGGCCACTTTGGACGGCTCGTGGGGCCGGAGGTTCGCGCGCGGATGATGGCGGCGTTGGCCAATCGCGGTCCGGATGCGCAGCATCTTGCGGTGTTCAGTGCCGACGGCGCGTGCCTTGACGATGGCGCGACCGGGCCGCACGGCCTCGTCCATGCGCGGTTGTCGATCATCGATCCGCGGCCGGAAGCTGACCAGCCCTTCGGCAGCGACGACGGTGCGGTGTGGATTTGCTACAACGGCGAAGTCTACGGCTGGAAGCCGGAGGCGGAAGCGCTGGCCGCAGGTGGCGTGCGGTTTCGTACGCGGTCCGACACGGAGTTCATCCTGCGCGGCTATGAAGCGTGGGGCATCGAGGGCCTGCTGCCGCGGTTGCGCGGCATGTTCGCGTTCGCCATCCTAGACTTCCGCACGCGGCGCGTGCATCTCGTCCGCGATCGGCTGGGCTTGAAGCCTCTCGTCTACGCGCATCATCACGGCGCACTGGCTTTCGGGTCCACGGTGCGCAGCGTGCTGCCATGGTTGCCGCGCGACGCGCGGGACCTGGCTCCCGCATCGATCGATGCCTACCTGGCGCACCGCTATGTGCCGGCACCGCGGACGATCTTCACGCATATCGCGCGGCTGCCCAACGGCCGCCGTCTCGAGTACTCGCTCGATGATGGCACGCTGACCGAGCATCGCTGGTGGTCGCCGCAGCCGGTCGGGGCGCCGGATGGCGGGGCGCTTCTCGACGAGGCGATCGCGTTGCGCCTGGTGGCCGACCGTCCGCTCGGCATCTTCCTGTCGGGCGGTATCGACTCGGGCGCCATCGCGTGCCGCCTCGCGGCCACCGGGCATGCGGACCTCACGTCGTTTTCGGCGGCCTTTCCCGGATCATCATTCGACGAGAGTGATGAAGCGCGCGCCACCGCGCAGGCATTAGGACTCGCGAACGAGCGCATCCTGGTGCCGACCACACTCGGCGATGATTTTCCCACCATCGTCGCCGCACTCGATGAACCGTTCGCCGATCCGTCGTCGTTTCCCACGTGGTACCTGGCGCGCGGCACGGTGCCACACGTCAAGGTGGTGCTGGGCGGGGATGGTGGCGATGAACTCTTCGGCGGTTACAAGCGCATCGCCAAGCATTTGCGCAATGCGTGGCGCGGCACGATTCGGTTGCCGTTGCCGGTGGTGCCCGGCGCGCATGCGAAAGGCTGGCGCAAGGTGCTGGGCGAACTCGCGCTGTCATGGGAAGACGCGTACGCGCTGCGCTTCTCGGGGCTGACGCCAAACCAGCGTCGCCTTCTGCAGCCGGCATTGGCGGCGTGGCCCGCGCACTACTGGCGCGAACCCGACTTCGCCGCCACCACGCGCGAGGATCGGTTGCTGCGCTGGGATTTCGCGAACTACCTGCCGGAATACGTGCTGCGCAAGGCCGACCTGATGACGATGGCGCACGGACTCGAGTTGAGGGCGCCCCTGCTCGACCATCGCTTCGTCGAGGCGGTGCTGGCACTGCCGCCGGCGCAGCGTTTCACGCGGCCGCCCAAACGCTATCTCGGCATCCTGGCGCCTGCCCTCGAGCGGCTGGGCGTGTTCGCGCGCAAGAAGCGCGGTTTCAATCCGCCGTTGACGGAATGGTTGAACGGGGACCTGGCGGCCCGCTTGCCGACGCTTGCCACATCGTTGGAACAATTGACCGGCGGACAGGTCGTGGCCTCGGGTGTGCAGGCCATCGTGACGCAATTCAGGCGCTCGCCGGGGCTCGCCGAGCAGGTGCTGTCGCTGGTAATCCTCGAGGAGAGTCTGCGCCAGCTTGCCGCCGAGGCCGCCATTGGCGGGTAGCCGCGGGCCGCTGCGCTTCGCCAGCGTTGCGCTGGCGCTGGCGCGTTGGGGATTCGCGCGCCGCCGGCCGGTTTCGCCGGGCCGTATCCTGGTGTTGCATCACCTGCTGCTCGGCGACACGTTGATGCTGACGGCGCTGCTCGCCAAGCTGCGCGCAGCCCATCCTTCCGCGCATATCGCGATGACGGTGCCGCGCCCGTACGCGCCGCTGTACGCCACCCGTCCGTTTGATGTCGACGTGCACGTGCTCGATCCGCGCGCCATCGAGTCGATGCGAAAGCTGCTGCGCCTGCCGCGATACGATCTCGTGATCCTGCCCGCCGACAACCGCTGGTCGTGGCTGGCGCGTGCCATCGGTGCGCGGTGGATCGTGGGGCTGGCAGGCGACCGCCCTGCGCACAAGAATTGGCCGGTGGACGAAATGCGCCGGTACTCACCGGTACCCACGGCCTATGTCGAGACGGCGGCGGCGCTGGTGGATGGCACCGCGGCGCCGCGCTACGCCCTTGCCGACTGGCCGGCGCCGGCGGTCGCGGCCATTCCGGATTTCGGGACGAACTACGTCGTGCTGCACGTGGGGGCGGGTTCCGTACTCAAACTCTGGCCACCGGAACGCTGGCGCGCGCTGGCGGATCGGCTCGAATCGCGTGGCCTGCGCGTGGTGTGGAGCGCGGGGCCGGGCGAGGATGCGATCGTCGATGCGATCGACGGTGGCTCGTCGCGTGCGCGCATCCTCGGCACACTGGCACTGGCGGCGCTGTGGCAGGTCCTGGCGCGTGCGCAGCTCCTCGTATGTCCGGATACCGGCATCGCGCATCTCGGCCGCGTTGCAGGCGTACCCACAGTGACGCTGTTCGGCCCGGGTTCGGCGCAGATCTGCGGTCCCGGGGATTACTTCGCCGCGATGCCGGGGCGCGCGGTCACCGTCGAACCCTTTGCCTGCCGCGACCAGACGATCCAGTTCTTTCGCGACGTGCCGTGGGCGCGGCGCTGCGAGCGGCTCTTTGGCAGCTCGCCGGGACGGTGCGCGCGGCCGCTGTGCATGGAGGCCGTCGACCTGGCGGCTGTTACTGCGGCGATCGATGAGCTGTTGATGCCGCGGTAGTCGTGACTTCAACTCTTCACTACGTCGCCGCGGCGACGACGCCTTCCAGCATCGCCGCCGGTGCGAACTGGATCTTGTGCAGCCGCGCGTAGACGCCGTTGGCCGCCAGCAGCGACACGTGCGTGCCCGTTTCGACGATGCGGCCCCCATCGAGGACGACGATGCGGTCCGCGCCTTCGATGGTGGAGAGCCGATGTGCAATGACGATCGTCGTGCGGCCGCGCATCAACGTTTCGAGCGCGGCCTGCACCTGGCGCTCGGATTCGGAGTCGAGCGCAGATGTCGCCTCGTCGAGAATCAGCAGCGGCGCGTTCTTGAGGATGGCGCGGGCAATGGCCACGCGTTGGCGCTGGCCGCCGGACAGGCGCACGCCGTGTTCGCCGACGAGGGTGTCGAAGCCTTCGGGCATCGCGCGGATGAAGTCGAGCGCATGGGCGGCAGCCGCCGCGCGCTCGACTTCCTCGCGCGTGGCGCCTGACATCGCCCCGTAGCCGATATTGGCGGCGACGGTGTCATTGAAGAGCAGCACGTCCTGCGACACCATCGCGATCTGCGCACGCAGGCTTTTCAGCGTCAGGGTGGTGACATCGTGCCCGTCGATGAAGAGCCGTCCGGCCGAAGGCTCGTAGAAGCGCGGCACGAGATTGACCAGCGACGTCTTGCCGCTGCCGCTGGCGCCGACCAGCGCCACGGTTTCGCCGGGCGCCACCGTCAGCTTGATGTCGGACAGCGCCTCGCGTTCGTTGGCGCTGTAGCGCAGCGAAAGGCGATCGAAGCGCACTTCGCCCCTGCATTGATCGAGGACGACGGTGCCGGTGTCGGCCTCTTCTTCCTGGTCCAGCAGGCCGAAGATGCTCTCGGAAGCGGCGAGACCGCGCTGAATGGCCGCGTTGATGCCGGACAGTCCCTTCAGCCGTTCGAGCAACGTCAGCAGCGCCACGAGGTAGGACATGAACATCGCGAAATCGAACTTCGTGGTGCCGTCGTTCTGTTGCAGCGCGATCCACACGATGGCTCCGACAGCGCATGCGGCAAAGAACACCGTGATGGGCGAACTGGCCGCGGTGGCTGACGATTCCTTGGTCATCGCATTGCGCAGCGTGTTGGCCGCGGCCACGGCGCGGTCGCGCTCGTAGCCTTCCCCGCCGAAGATGCGCACCACGCGATGGCCGTTGATCAGTTCTTCCAGTACCTGCGACAGCGACCCCGAGCGATCCTGGATGTCGCGCGCGATG
>Ga0105046_10005806_pt1 | contig 19496 bp, 16 predicted proteins | sample MAT03_FD_78385 | JGI IMG/M metagenome (GOLD analysis project Ga0105046, IMG submission 78385) | Freshwater microbial communities from Lake Fryxell liftoff mats and glacier meltwater in Antarctica - MAT-03 (megahit assembly) | ecosystem: Environmental > Aquatic > Freshwater > Ice > Liftoff... | reverse complement strand
GATGGCTATCCGGCGTCTCACCAATGCTGCTAGGGTCATTGGTGAGACGCCGGGTCCCTGGCGCACAGGCCTACCCTTCGCCCGGCGTGACGACCGTTCTGTAGCTTAACTTAATGACATTGGCGGCGACCGTGGCAGGAGGCTTAATGAAAGGACCGCAGTCTGTGTCCCCGAAGCGTGGAAGGCAGCGATGGCACCACTTGGGTCGTCGTGCGTGATGAAAAGCGCAAGACCTCCGATGAAGGGGTAGGCTGGTGGAAGCGCACGCAGGACAACATCGACAAGAACACGGACGCGGATCAAGACGGTGACGGTCATTGACCGTTGCCACACGTGCTGCTTTGGTGGAAGTACGCACGGCCGAACGGCGCCCTTCGGGGCGCCGTTCATGTTTTGTGGTCCAAGAAACCATCCGGAGCGGATCCCACCGCCCCGGCTCACACTGGTCGGCATCAATACCATGGCGATGCCGAACGGCTGGATGCGGGACGGGGATGAAAGGTCTTCGGTCCCTGGCCCGCACGCCGGTGGTCGCCGGCTTGATCGAAGTTCATACGGAACGGGTGTAGTACCGTTCACATGCCAGACTACGGGATCTTGGACGCGTTCACTGTGGTGGAGGACGTACATGCGAAGAGGGCGGTGCGTCGCACCGCCCCCTTCATTCGAATGGTCAGGTTGGCGTTACGGACGCTGTTCCTCCTTCTCACCGAGGTGATCGATGATGGTGCGCACGTCGTCCTTGCTCTTGCCCAGGCGCTCCTGAAGGCGGCCGTACAACTCGTCCTCCTTCCCTTCCACATAGAGGAGGTCGTTGTCGGTGAGGTCGGCGTACTGCTGCTTCAGCTTCCCTTTGAGCTGGTTCCAGTTGCCCTTGATCTTATCGGTGGTTGCGCTGCTCATGTTGTTTGTGGGTATTTGGGTTTTGGATGTTGGTCTTTCTGTCGGTTGGCCGTGCATCAGGCACGTTGACGCGCGTCCTCCTTGGCGGCCACGCATTGCGTGGTGTGCGGCACCAGCAACAGGCGCTCCTTGGGGATGAGCGCACCGGTCACCACGCAAGTGCCATACGTCTTGGTGCGCACGCGCAGCTCGGCAGCCTCCAATTGCACGATGAACTTCTCCAGCCGCTGTGCCACACCAGCGAGTTCTTCGCGTTCGCTGAATTCAGCGTTCACTTCCATCATGCCTTTACCGGCGCTCTGGTCATCGGCATCAATCAGCATGGCAACAATGCCGACGAATTCCTGTCGGGCTCTGTTGAGCTTGCGTTGGATGACGCTGAGAAATTCCTGCAGTTCGGCGTCACCGTATCGGGTAGGCGCTGGCGAATGCACCTGGGTCGGGGAGGTGGAGGTGTTCATGGCGACTGGTTTTGCGGGAGCATGTCCGATCACGCGCCGATCCTGCGGCCGACGTGACCCCATAGCGCTGCTGACCGCGTCGAACAAGGGTTTCGCGCCAGGCGGCGTACACCACAACCGTTTCGTGTACCGCACTGCGGTGTGGAATTCGCTCCCCGATCGCGTGTAATCGGCTACTCTGGTGCGATGCGACAAAGCGGTCTGAAAACACCGATCCCGGTTCCGTCGTGCGGAACCGGGATCGCTGAAAAAAGGTGTTCGTCTACTCTTTCACCAGCTTGCGCGTGGCGGTTCTGCCGCCTTGTGTGATCACGAGGAAGTAGGTGCCGGTGGCCTTGTCCGTGAGGTCCAGCGTGCGCTCGTAGCGGCCTTTGAAACCGAGGATGCGCTCCTGGTAGACTTTCTCTCCGCTGGCATCGTGTAAATCCACCGCGAGATCACCGCGCTCCGGAATGTCGAACTGCAAACGGAAGAAACCGTTGCTCGGATCGGGGAAGGCGCGGAGATCACCCAATGCGAGTTCGTCCTCCAGTCCAGCCACACCCTTGCCAGCGAGCAGCGCTTTCTCCTCCGGGGTGAGCGTGCGACTCTCGATGGTCACGCGCGTCTCACCGCGCATGTTACCGCCCATCTCACGGCGTAGTTCGTCCATTTCGCGACGGAGGACGTCCATCTCGTGGCGCAGTTCGTCCTGCTCCTGAGGGCCGAAGCCTTCGATGTTGAACTGGCGCATGCCGGGCATGCCGTTCATGCTGAAGGTGCGCACCAGGTCCTCGGTTTCGCCGAGGGTGCCGTTCAAGGTGAGTTCCTCGCCATCGCGCTCCACGACCATGCTCACCGCATCGCCGGGCTTCATCGCCTTGATGGTTTTCGACAACGCATCGAAGTCCGGCGTGGCCGTGCCGTTCACGCTGGTGATCACGTCGCCTCCCTTGATGCCCATGGTTGCGGCCGCCGTGCCCTCCTCCACACCACCGATGGCCGCGCCTTTGGCGTTCTCATCATCGTCGGCGGGCGTTACACCAAGGAACGCGCGTGGTTCCGTGGGCAGGGGCGTGTCGCCCATGTAGCTCTCCCAGTCCCACTCTTCGCTGCCATGCTCCGGCCCGAAGTTGTACGCATAGGCGAATTCCTTGCTCTCGTGTTCTTCGAGTTCCGCCGTGGCGGTGTTCTTCTTTCCGTCGCGGTGGTAGGTGATCTTCACCTTGTCCCCCGGTTCGTGCGCGCGGATCACCTCGGAGAGGTCCTTCGGGCCGGTGATGGCGTCATCGTCCACAGCCGTGATGATGTCGCCTTCGGCCAGTCCGATCTCTGCTGCGGGGGTGTCGTCCACCACATCAGTCACGTAGGCGCCTTCGGTCAGCGTCGTCTTCGTGCGCTCGCGCAGTTCCTCGCTCAGGTTCCGCGTGCTCACCCCGAGGTAGGCGTGATCCTCACACAAGGGAGCCATGGGACGCATCGGTGGTAAGGGGGCCATCGGCGGCACGGGCGCGATGGTGAGCGCCATGTTCTCATCATCGGCATGGTCGCCGAAGTGGCGGATGTCGACGGTCACGTTATCGCCGTCGCCATCCACACGCAGGTGGTCCAACACACCGAGCTCGCGCAGGGCTTCGTGGAGTTGTGCATCGTCGTTGGCATCGAACTCTCGTGCCACGCGTTTGGTTTCGCCGTTCTCGGTGGTCACGATCTCGATGCGCACTTTGCGATCGGCAGTGCCCTGGGGTACCGGTTCCTGCGGGCTTGTCCCGGTCTGGAACACGGACGCCAGGGTGATGAGGAGGAGTGGTGCGGTGGCCATGACGGGTTGGTGTTTGAAGTGGAGTGAAGCTATCCACGCTCCTGAGTGGAGTGGATCGCGGCAGGCGTGAAGAAGTGTTAAGTGGTGTGACGAGCGGTTCAACCGTCGCTGAACCGCTCCATATCGCGTCGATCGCGCTTCGTGGGGCGGCCTGCGCCGGGCTCGCGGTCCTGCTTTTTCGCGAGCCGCGCGATCTCCAATTTCTCGAGGTCGGCGAAGGAGGTGCGTTCCGCGATCAGCCCCGGTACCAATTTCGCACCGACGCGCGTAGTGGGCAATGTGTTGATGACCCAGCTGCGCCAGACGGGCGGTTCGCGCAGCGCGAAGACATCACCCGGCTTCACTTCCGCAGAGGCCTTCACCACACGGTCACCGAGCATCACCTGCTCGCGGCGCACGGCATCGGTGGCCAGGCTGCGCGTCTTGAAGAGCCGCACGCACCAGAGGAATTTATCGATGCGCATGGGGGAGGGCAGGTGCCCATGTGCTCATGTTCTCTTGGCCAACTGAAAAGAGCGGCGCGTATCGCGCCGCTCTTTGGTGACCCCGGAGGGATTCGAACCCCCAACCAACAGAACCGGAATCTGTCATTCTATCCAATTGAACTACGGGGCCGGTCGGCGGCGAAGATAGTTGTGCGCGAAGAGCACGAGGCAGGGCCAGGAGCACGAGGCAGTAGCAGGCGCACTCATCCGGTCCTGCCCCCGCGCCTGCTCCTGCCGGTTGGTATTGGCTAGGCCCCGCTCCCGAAGAAAGCCTACATTTGCGCGCCTTTTCACGACCCCTATGACCGAACTCCGCAACATCGCCATCATCGCCCACGTCGACCACGGCAAGACCACCTTGGTGGACCGCATCCTGCACCAGTGCCAGCTCTTCCGGGAGAACCAGGAGACGGCGGAACTGTTGCTGGACAACAACGACCTGGAGCGGGAGCGCGGCATCACCATCCTGAGCAAGAACGTGAGCGTGCGCTACAAGGGCATCAAGATCAACGTGATCGACACTCCGGGCCACAGCGATTTCGGCGGGGAGGTGGAGCGCGTGCTGAACATGGCCGACGGTGTGCTGCTGCTGGTGGACGCCTTCGAAGGCGCGATGCCGCAGACGCGTTTCGTGCTCGGCAAGGCCATCGCGCTGGGCTTGAAGCCGATCGTGGTGATCAACAAAGTGGACAAGCCGAACTGCACGCCCGACGAAGTACACGAGCAGGTGTTCGACCTGATGTTCGCGCTGGACGCCAGCGAGGACCAGTTGAACTTCCCCGTGGTCTACGGCAGTAGCAAGCATGGCTGGATGGGACCCGATTGGAAGACGCAAACCGAGGATGTGAGCTACCTCCTGGACATGATCCTGGAGCATATCCCCGCGCCCAAGAAGGTAGACGGTACGTTGCAGATGCGCATCACCTCATTGGACTACAGCAGCTTCCAGGGCCGTATCGCCGTGGGCCGCGTGCGGCGTGGATCCATTGCGCCCGGCCAGAACGTGAGCCTGGTGAAGAACGATGGCAGCATCAAGAAAGGCAAGGTGGCCGAGCTCATGGTCTTCGAAGGCCTGGGCAAGGAGAAAGTGAAGGACCGCGCGTTGTACAGCGGCGAGCTCTGTGCGGTGATGGGGCTGGAAGGCTTCGACATCGGTGACACCGTCGCCGACTTCGAGAACCCCGAAGGCCTGCCAGGTTTCAAGGTGGACGAACCCACCATGAGCATGCTCTTCACCATCAATACCTCGCCGTTCTTCGGCAAGGAGGGCGAGTTCGTCACCAGCCGTCACCTGCGCGACCGCCTGTTCAAGGAGATCGAGAAGAACCTGGCGATGAAGATCGAGGAGACCGGATCGCCGGACAAGCTGCTGGTGTTCGGCCGCGGCATCCTGCACCTGGGCATCCTGGTGGAGACCATGCGTCGCGAGGGCTACGAGTTCCAGTTGGGCCAGCCGCAAGTGTTGGTGAAGGAGATCGATGGCGAGCGCTGCGAACCCATCGAGATCCTCACAGTGCAGGTGCCCGAATCCTTCAGCAGCAAAGTGATCGACCTCGTGAGCCGCCGCAAAGGCGAACTGCTGAGCGTGGATCTGAAAGGCGACCGCGTCCACATCGAGTTCAACATTCCCGCACGCGGCATTATCGGCCTGCGCAATCCGTTGCTCACCGCAACGGAGGGTGAGGCCATCATCGCGCACCGCTTCAAGGGCTACGAACCCTGGAAGGGCGAACTCGGCGTACGTCGTGCCGCCAGCATCATCAGCGGCGGAACGGGCACGGCCGTGGCCTTCTCCATCAACAAGCTGCAGGACCGCGGGCGCTTCTTCGTGGATCCGGGCGATGAAGTCTATGTAGGGCAGGTGATCGGCGAGAACCCCAAGACCGATGATCTCGTGGTGAACGTCCTCAAGGGCAAGCAGCTCACCAACATGCGCGCGAGCGGTACCGACAACAAGGAGAACATCGCCCCTGCGGTGAAGTTCTCCCTCGAAGAGTGCATGGAGTACATCGCCGACGACGAGTACCTGGAAGTGACGCCCAAGAGCTTGCGCATGCGCAAGATCTTCCTGGACGAGAACGACCGGAAGAAGGCGGGCAAGAAGGTGCTGGAGGCGTAAGCTCGGTTCCCTCGAACGTTGTGGAACATGCCTCCCGGATCCGGGGAGCATGTTCGTTCAGGGGCGATCGACCCCGATCGATGGCTGAACTTCGCCGCGCGCTATTTTGGCAACACGAGATCCGAACGCCACGGCAACGACGAACCCAAGACCAGTTGACCGTCGCAAGCGTCGATGATTTCATCGATGCACAGAGCGACGAGCAGGTGCGCGACGATCGCCGCGTGATCATCAAGATGATGAGCGCCGCTACCGGCGACAAGCCAGCGATGTGGGGTCCCGGCATCGTGGGTTTCGGCAGCGTACCGTTGAAGTACGCCAGCGGTCGCGAACTGGATCGGCCGGTCTGTGCCTTCAGTCCGCCCAAGGCGAAGCTCAAGCTCTACCGGATGGACTGATACGAGGAATGCACCGCGCTGCTGAAGAAGCTGGGCAAGCACAGCATCGGCAAAAGCTGCCTCTACATCAAGCGGCTGAGCGATGTGGACGAGACGGTGCTGAAGGAATTGATCGGGACCTCCGCGCGTATGATGAGCAAGAGGTAGGGAGGCGCGACGACCCAGGCGCACAGGGCACCCGGGACGTCAGCGATCACATCGGGTTCCGGAACGCCACCACCGCGAAAGCGATCAGGATGGCATACAGGCCGATCACCAGTGCGTGAGGCGGGATCCGTTGAAGCAGGGAGTTCATTGTAAGAGGTCTTATTCACAGGGAAGACGCGCCGATCCTGGGAACGTTGCCTCTGCTCTGTTAAGATCCTGTTAAGGACCCCAGATCTTTTCGCGGCGTCTTCCGTCTCGGAAATCCCCGCCCGCAAAGGAAAAGCTGGGGAACTTCACCTGAACAACGTCACATGCCCCTTGCTGGTCACCTCGTTGGTCGGCTCGCACGGGTCACGCATCCGCATGGTGTACACATACACGCCCATCGGCAGCGCGGTTCCTCCTGCCTGGCCATCCCACTGCTCTTCGGGATCGATACTGCCCCAGAGTTCAACGCCCCAGCGGTCGTACACGTGCAGCTCGTAGCCATCATCGGGGATGTCCACACGCACGGGCCATAGATCGTTGATGCCGTCATCGTTGGGGGTGAAGGCGTTGGCGAGGAAGAGCGTGGGTTCCGTGCGCACATCCACAACGATCGCCGTGGTGTCATTGCAGCCGTTGGGCTGGGTGGCGTAGAGCGTGTAGGTGTATTCCGCGTAACGCAACATATCGTAGCGGATGTAGCCGGCACAATCATTCGTGATCAGGCTGTCGCCGATGAAGAAGGCGCACGAATCCGTGTTGGACCCCAGCACGATGTCCACGAAGCGCGTGCAGGGATCCTGCATCACGGTGAGGATCGCCGGTGTCTGGTATTCGGCATAGATGCTGTCCAGCAAAGGCAGGTTGCCGCAACCGAGCGAGTCGAAACCCTGCAGGGAGATGGGCATCCAGCCGGGGCCGCTGGTGAAGCTGATCACGGGATCGGTCTCATTGCTGAAGCCGTAGTCCGCCCAGCGCCACACGAGCGAATCGGCGGTGCTGGCGATGGTCTCCACCAGGGTGGGAACGTTCACGCAGGTGGTGTCTGGCGCGGCGAGGGCCACCGTGGGGCTGGGCAATTCGGTGAGCGTAACCTCGGCGTTCACCACGCAGCCGATGCTCGTATCCACCGCCGCAACGCTGATCGTTCCGCTGGTGCCGGGAGGGATCTGCACCGAGCTGGTCACGTCACCAGTACTCCACAAATAGGTGTGCGGCGCGAAGCCCCAATTCAGGGAGGCTTCGAGCAGCGGCGGGTCACTGGGGCAGTAGTCCGTGGTGCCGAGGATGGTGATGCCCGGATCGCCGATCTCCTGGCCCTGATACCAGGGGCAGCCGCCCGGAGGAGGGTTGATGCCCACTGCGTAATCCCCGGGACCGAGTCCCATGAGGGCGGTGCCCGCGGCTCCTGCCGGTTCGATCCAGAAATAGGTGTACGGGCCGGCCAGCGTGAGGGTGAGGGTGGCGTCGTTGGCCCCCGCACAACTCATGTTCGTGTAGGCCAGGCTTCCCAAGGAGGGTATGGCCGGGTCGGTGATCACCGTATCCAGCACGGACACGCAGCCCGAGGTATCGACCACCGTCACCGAGTAGGGGCCGGGTTCCAAGGCCGCTACCGTGGAACCGATGGCGGTGTCATCATGTGCCCATATATAGGTGTACTGACCGGCGGTGCCAGCCACCACGCTCAACGTACCGTTGTCATTGCCGGGGCAGGTGATGGGTGTGCCGGTCAACGAGACATCGCATGCATCCTGGGCCTGAACGCTCAGGGCGAAGACAATGGGAAGTGCGAAGAAGGAGCGCATGTGGTTCATTTCGTCCAGTTCCCCGCAGCATTGGGGGACAACCGGATGTCATGGGGACGCGAATTTCGAGAAAGAACCCGTGCAGGCCCTGCCAAAGCGCAAGAAGAACGAGGATCGGCAGGCATGCCCTGCCGGAACGATCGGCTACAAGTGTGTAGTATCCTCTTGTCTTTCGTGAGATTGCCGACTGCCACCAGCCAACTAGTTCTCCGTCCCGCTGAAAACGTACCGCACCAAATTGGCGCCCATTTGCAGGGCCTTCGTGCGGATGGCCTCGTTGTCGCCGTGTACGTCGGGATCCTCCCAGCCATCGCCGAGGTCGCACTCGAAGTCGTAGAAGCAGACCAGGCGTCCTTCCCAGAAGAGGCCGTAGCCGCGCGGTGGTTTGCCATCGTGCTCATGCACCTTCGGTAGGCCTTGTGGGAAGTCGAATTTCTGGTGGTAAACGCCGTGCGCGAAAGGCAGCTCGATGAACTCCAACTCGGGGAACACGCGCCTCATCATCGGCCGGATGAAGGGGTCCATGCCGTAGTTGTCGCTGATGTGTAGAAAGCCGCCGCCTGTGAGGTAGGTGCGCAGGTTCTCGGCTTCCTGCGCATTGAACACGACGTTGCCGTGCCCGGTGGCGTCCAGCCAGGGATAGGTGAAGATGTCCGGGCTGCCCACTTCCACCACGGGTACTTCCGTGCTGATGCTCATGCCCAGTTGCTGGTTGCAGAACTTCACAAGGTTGGGCACTGCGCTGGGGTTCGCGTACCAATCACCACCACCGTTGTACTTAAGCACGGCGAGCTGGTAGCTGCCTTGCGCCCATGTGCTCAGCTGTCCATGTGCCCATGTGCTCAAGATCAAAAGGAACGCAACGCGGAAAAGCATGGGGGCGAAGTTACCGTTGCTGTGCAAGGCTCATCCACATGCACGCGGTGAGCGCGGCGGTCTCGGTGCGCAGGCGGGCGTGGCCAAGGGATACCGCAGAGAAGCGGTATTCGTTCAAGAGCAGCGCTTCCGCAGGCGTGAAGTCGCCCTCGGGGCCGATAATCATCAGGGCATCGGAAGCAGGGGAGTACAGTTCCATCAACGCGGGCGGCGTTCCCTCGCACCAGCCGAAGTAGCGTTGCGCAGCGGAAGGCTCCGCGATCACCGCCTGCAGTGAAGTGAGTTGATCGATACGCGGCAGCCAGGTGCGCTGGCTCTGTTTCATGGCAGCGATGGCCACACGCTCCAACCGGTCGATGCGCAATTTGCCGCGCTCGGTGCGCTCGGTGATCAGCGGCGTTATGCGGTCCACACCTATCTCAACGGCCTTCTCCACGAACCACTCGTAGCGGTCCATCTGCTTGGTGGGCGCCACCGCGAGGTGGATCCGCGCCGCGCGCTCGGGTGGATGTGAAGTGCGGGAGAGGATGCGCGCGATGCATGCGCGTTTTGTCACCTCGATCAGTTCGGCTTCCGCGCGCGTGCCCTTGCCGTCCAGCAGGCCGATGTGTTGTCCGGTGGTGAGCCGCAGCACCGCTATAGCGTGATGCGCCTCCTCCCGGGGAAGCTCGATCAGGTCAGGAGCGAGATCGGTGCAATGGAAAAGGTGCATCAGGCGGTGGCTGGTGCTTCTGTGCGATCCAACTTCATAAGCCAGCGCATCGCGAAAACGAAGGCGAGCACGAACAAGGCGCTCGAGAGAGCTGGAGAGAACCCGAACCGGATCGGCAATTGCATTTCCGAGAACGTATGCCGCTCCACATTGGCCCACACCATGCTGATCAGCGGATGCCGGAGTTCGCTGGCGATCGAGAACCAGCAGGTGCTCTTCGCCGCGATCGCGCACAAGAGTCCGAAGCCCGCCGTGGCGATGAACGGCCAACGGACCCAACGTGCCGCAGCGAGCGCTGGCCACGAGCGCCAGATCAAGATCACCGCAAGCGCGGTGAGGTGCCGGGGTCCGTAGGTCCAGCCGCCCCACCACATCGCGTGGCCTGCGATCAGGAGGAATTCGATCGTCGAGGCGACGATGATCGGGTCGCGCCACAACCGCTTTTCCTCCGGTGAGATCACCATGGCGATCATCGCGACCAGGAGCACGGGCAGGTAAACGAACAAGCCGCGATAATCGGTGATCGTGAGGTGGAAGATCGCTTCCGGTCGTGGCACGCCCAAGCCGTATCCCTCCGACGCGAAGTTCACCAGGTGATCGTAACCGATGGAGAACATGCTGCCGGTGAGGGTGGCGTTGTACCCCATGATCGCGATCACGAACGGCAGCGCGCCAACGCACAGGATCACGGCGTTCCGCCACTGGCGCAGCAGCAGGCTACGCACCAGCCATACCAAAGGGAACACGAACAGCGGGTACTCGCAAAGGACCGCGGCGGCGGCGAGCGCTCCGGCTGGGAGCGGGCGGCCCCGTTCCAACGCGATCCACGATCCCAGCAGGAACACAGCGCCCAGCAGATGGCCGAAGAACGCTCCGCTGAACACGAAAAGGAAGGAACCGTACACGGGCAGTGCGGCGAGCAGCACGGGCGGGATCATGCCTGGCTTTTCCCTGGCCCGAAGCCATAGCAGGGTGATGATCAGCGCGAGCGGAACGCTTCCGCAGAAGAACCCCGAAAGGCGTAGGAGGCCATCCGGCATCACACCATCGGCCACCGGATCCATAATGCCTGCTTTAGTGAAGACCCACCACACGGGGACCATCAAAAGGGCAGGGAGCGGTGCCTTGTCGGAATAATAGTGGCCGTTCACCAACGACTTGTCGCCGGTGAACTCATGCCACGGATCAATGCTGAGCGTGCCGTGCTGCACCACCCCGGCCACCATCGCTGCCCGGCTCACGCAGTTGTCGTTCGCGCCGTCGTGTAAATGCCAGCCGCACAGGAACAGGTTTACGCTGAAGAAGATGGCGGTACGCGCGCGCGAGGTCATCGCGTCAAAGATGGTGGAAGCGCACGAACGCTCTAGGTGACCCGGTCACTGCCCGCGAGGCATCCTCTGCGGAACGCCCGCGTCATAGGAGGGTACCCCGCAGCCACCGATCGGCCTGTACCAACCGTCAGTGTGATATGGAAGCAATGGAGACCCGGTTCCCCCAGATCCGGAAGCACATTCCGCCTAAAGTGCAACGGGGTCTTGTTATTTCCCTTTCTGTCGCCTTAACTTGCTGACCTCCATGGATTTGAAACGGGTTGTTCTCATCGCGCTGCTGGTCACAGGACCGGTCGTACCGGCATGGTCGCAGAGCCAGGCGGCGCTGGAAAAGGTGCTGGCCCGCTACACGACGGAACAAGTGGAGGAGATGCGCCAACGCGCGAACTACAAGTACGAAGGCTTGCTGCTGTTCTACGAGTCGTCTTTCCTGGTGATGGAGGATGGCACCTACCGCACGGCCACCGAAGAGGAGATCGCCGCTGTGGACCTGGACCAGTACAATGCCGCACGCGCGCAATTGGAGGATGTGGTCGTCCATGACAGCAGTATCGATCGGGATCTGCTGTTGCGAAGTCACATGCATTTCGAGGAACTGGTTTTGGGGCACCTGAACGCGAGCGACCGCGCCGCTTATGAAGCCTACAAGTCCTCTGCGAACGGGGTCGAGAACAAAGGCCAACGCTGATCACCATGGAACGGACACGCGAATTGGTACGGCACGGCGGCTTGGTTCTGGTCGCGACCTGTTCCGCCACCTTATGCGTTGGCCAGACCTACCTGCAACCCACGGTCGGCGTGCAGAGCACCTATACCGGGGCGTGCCTTGTGACTACCTGCTCCGGGATCTCTTATGATAACGGTGGGGCCGCTGGGAATTACGCGCCGAACGTCAACGCGATCTTCCGCACGTTCTGCCCGAACACAGCTGGCATGTGCTTGCGCGCCACGTTCACGAGCTTTTCGATGAACGACACTTTTTTCGGCTGCTTCGGTCCGAACAGTTGCTGCGACTATCTGGGTGTCCTCAACGGCCCGGCGCAGAACAGCCCGGTATTGTACAACAACTGCACGGTCTCCCCCGGGACCATTACGGCGAGCAATCCCAGCGGCTGTCTCACCTTCCGGTTCACCTCCGATGGCAGCGTACAACTTCCTGGATGGGCGGCAACGCTCAGTTGCGTACCCTGCGCCGGTGGCCCCTCGGGAACGACGAATTCCGACTGCGGCTTCGCCACTCCCGTGTGCGCCGACACGCCGTTCGCCGATGCTTCCAACGGCCCTGGTATAAGCGCAGAGGGTTGTTCCGGCTGCAACACCTCCGAGTACTTCACCAACTGGTACCGCATCACGATCCAGACCAGCGGCACCCTGGCGTTCACGATCAATCCGAACAACAACGCCGACGATTTCGACCCCGTGGTCTATGGACCTAACGTAGGTTGCGGTGCCTTGGGCACCCCTGTGCGGTGTTCCTACGCGATCGGTGCAGGCACAGGGAACACGGGACTGGGCAACGGCGCGTTGGATGCTTCCGAAAATGTGTTCGGTGATCAGTGGGTCTCCCCGATGAACGTGATCGCCGGGCAGACCTACTACGTCCTCATCAATGGCTGGTCGGCCACCTCGGGCTCCAATGGTTTCCTGCTGGATTGGACCGGCACGGCGAGCCTCAACTGTGTCTTCCTTCCGGTGGAGTTGCTCTACCTGCGTGCCGCGTGTGAAGGTGGCAGGTCCATGGTGGAATGGGCCACTGGCAGTGAGGTCAACAGCAGCCACTTCGTGGTGGAACACAGTACGGAGGGCAGCGATTGGAAGGACATCGGCATGGTACAAAGCGTACACCACAGCACCAGCGAGAGCAACTACCTCTTTGTGGATGAGCGCGCAGGTGATGCCGCCGCCGGGTACTACCGCTTGCGCCAGGTGGATCTCGATGGCCGCGTTACCCTGAGCGAAGCAGTGCCCATGAGGAAGTGCGCGGGGACCGATACCTGGCTGCATGTTGTACCCAACCCGACGAACAGCGGGATCCAGGTGCGCATTGATGCGAAGAGCGGTTTCGGCGGTTCCGCGTTGCTGGATCTGTTGGATGCCACAGGCCGCCCGGTCCTCAGTCAACAGGCAATTGTGGCCGAAGGACAGAACACCGTGGACATGGACTTGTCCCGCCTGGCCCCAGGGACCTATTTGCTCTGCCTCAGGCAGGCTGATGGAACCGTGGCGCAGCGCACCCGCGTGGTGAAGCAGTAGCCCCCGCGCTGTGTTGCCTGCTGCCGCCTACTTCTTCTTGAAGTCGAGCTTGTAGAAGTGGAAATCCGGACTGTAGAGATCCACCTTGAAGCCGGTGATGCGATGGTCCGCATCGAACAGGAAGGTGATGTAGCCCGGTTCCAGGAACGGATCAGCGTGGTTCCATTGGAAGGTGTCGTAATGCCAGTGCTCAAGCGCACCGGTGAAGAGTTCGGGCGCGGGTGCAAAGGACACCATCAGTGTTCCGCCCTTCTCGCTCACCAACGCATCGCCGTAGATCTTGTCGGTGTAGGTACCCGCGTAGCCGGTCAGCGTCAGTGAAGGAGAGGTGCCTTTTGCGCGAGCGGCGACGCGATCGGCCACGCGTTTCGCATTGCGCTCATCGCGGCGCTGGATGCCTGGCAACATGTCGGCGACCGGGTCGGCGGTGCCGCTGCCGAGGTAGAGGTTGAGGATCTTGTCAGTGATCGCGAACACACTGTAGGTCTCGCCATTGCCCAGGCAGATCACCGCGAAGTCCTTCTCCGGCACCACTGCATGGTTCAGGATGAAGCCCGGCATGCCGCCGCTGTGTGTGATGATCTTGTACCCGTCGCGATCCTCGGTGAACCAGCCCAGTGCGGTGCCGTCGTAGTGTTTGCCAGCGGCGTTGTCCTCAGGGCCCACCTCATTGCTCAGCTGGTTGGTGGTGATGGTGGTCCATGTGCCTTTCTTCAAGAACACGGTGCCATCGGCCAGTTGCCCTTCGTTCATCCACATCGCGTCCCACTTCGCCAGATCCGTCACGCAGCTCAGGATGCCACAGGCACCATCGGCACCGGGTAGGGCCTGGTATGCCATGCTCTTCAAGGGGGCTTTGGGATCCTGGCCTTTGTGAACATGCGGCATGGCAACATCGGTCATCGTCGCGAGGTCGGCGTTCTCCACGCGGGTGCGGTCCATGCCGAGCGGTTCAATGATCCGCTTGGTGATGAACTGGTCCCAGGTCAGCTCACTTTTCTTTTCGATCAGCACGGCGGCAGCGATGAGCATCAGGTTGCTGTAGCCCATGCGGGTGCGGAAACCGAAGGTGAGCGGTTCGCGCGCGTGACGTTCGAGGATCTCCCGCGAGGTGTAGTTGGTACCGTACCACAGCAAGTCGCCGTCGAAGGTGATGAAGCCCGCACGGTGGCAGAGCAGATCGCGAACGGTCATGTTCGCGGTCACGTACGGGTCGCTCACCTTGAACCAAGGGAGGTGGTCCACCACTTTGTCGTCCCATTTCAACTTGCCTTCATCCACGAGGATCCCCATCGCGCAAGCGGTGAAGGCCTTGCTCAGGCTCGCGCAGTAGAACACCGAGTTGGCGGTCACCGGGTCGGCCATCGCCACGTCCAGCTTGCCGTAGCCTTTGCTCCATACCAACTTCCCGCTCTGCACAATACCCACCGCGAGACCCGGCTGGCCGAAGTCCGTCACCGCTTTGGCGATGTACGCATCGAGCGCCTTGAGGTCGGGTTGTTGCTGGGCTTCGCACGCGTTGGGGGCGGTGAGGAAGGCGAGAACGGCAACGGCGGCGCCAATGGCGGGGCGGAGGAAGTGTAGCATGCGACAAGTGTAACCATCACAAAGCGCCGGGCGAAATGGGCCGAGCCGCTCCTCCATGGCCTTCACCGTTCGTGTAAGCGTCTTGGGACCAGCAGGACGCCCCGGTACTTTCGTTCCCGCTCCGCGCGCAGGGGCGAGCACGAACGAGATGATCGATCTGAAGGGCATTCGCAAGGCGTACCGCACTGGGGCCAACATCCTCCAGGTGCTCAAGGGCATCGACCTGCACATCGGCAAGGGCGAACTGGTGAGCATCATGGGTTCGTCCGGGTCCGGCAAAAGCACACTGCTCAATATCGTCGGCATCCTGGACGAGTACGACAGCGGCGAGTATCGGCTGGACAATATGACGATCAAAGGGCAGACCGAAACCGAGAACGCCGCGTTGCGCAGCAAGTACATCGGCTTCATCTTCCAGAGCTTCAACCTGATCAGTTTCAAGAACGCCATGGAGAACGTGGCGCTACCCCTCTACTACCAAGGCGTATCCCGGCGGAAGCGCAATGAACAGGCGCTGGAGATGCTCGATAACATGGGCATCAAGGAATGGGCGCACCACATGCCCAATGAACTCAGCGGTGGACAGAAGCAGCGCGTGGCCATCGCCCGTGCGCTGGTCAGCAGCCCCAAGATCATCCTGGCCGATGAACCCACCGGCGCGCTGGACAGCAGGACCAGCGAAGAGGTGATGGCGCTGCTCACCCGCGTGAACAAGGAACTCGGCCTCACGGTCGTGATCGTCACGCACGAACGTGCCGTGGCCGCCGCCACACAGCGGGTAATCGTTCTGCGCGATGGCCTGATCGACAACGCGCACCTGGATCCGGCCACGCTCGCCGAGGCGGCCACAACACCCGTCGCCGATGTTCGATAGGGAGAAATGGGGGGAGGTGTTCGAGAGCATCGGCAAGAACAAGCTGAGGGCGGTGCTCACGGGCTTCGCGGTGTTCTGGGGCATCTTCATGCTCATCATACTGCTCGGTGCGGGAGCGGGTTTGCGCAATGGCTTCTCGTACAACTTCCGCAACACGGCCACCAACAGCATCGAACTCTACGGCGGCGAAACGAGCAAGCCGTGGAAAGGTCTTCCGGCGAACCGGAACATCCAGCTCACCGAGGATGACATCGATGCGCTGCGCAGCTCGATCCCCGGCATCCAGCACATCAGCGGCAAGTACCGCGTGTGGCGCGGTGCGAGCCAGTTGCAGCACGGCATGAACTACGGCAGCTTCAGCATCCGCGGCGTGGAACCAGAGAGCCAGCACCTGGAGAGCCAGAAGATCACCATGGGCCGCTTCATCAATGAGGTGGACGAGGAGCAGGAGCGGAAGGTGATCGTGATCGCCGAGGATTGCCGCAAGGAACTCTTCAAGGAAGAGGAAGCGCTGAACAAGTGGGTGAACGTGAACGGCGTCCCCTTCCTGGTGGTGGGCATGTACGAGTTCGAGAGCGGCGGCCACAACACCATGGAGCGCAGTCCGGTGTTCATCCCGCTGAACGCCGCGCAAAAGGTCTTCAATGCCAAGCGCGATGTGGACGAGATCAGTTTCAGCTTCGCGGACGCGAGCATCGCCGGGGCGAAACAGGCCCAGATGCGCGCGGTGCATACGGTCGCACGCCGCCACGATTTCGATCCCACCGACGAGCGCGCGTTGTGGGTGAACAACAACCTGGAGAACGTGAATACCGTGGGTGGCATCTTCAGCGGCATCACGGCCTTCCTCTGGTTCGTGGGCATCGGGAGTTTGATCGCGGGCATCGTGGGGATCAGCAACATCATGCTCATCGTGGTGAAGGAACGCACGCGCGAGATCGGCATCCGCAAGGCGCTGGGTGCCACACCGGCGAACGTGGTGGGGCAGGTGATGCTCGAAGCGGTGTTCGTTACCGCGATGGCCGGTTGGGCGGGCCTGGTGCTCGGTGTCTTCCTCATGGAAGGCATCGCGAGCGTGGTGCCCGGCAGCGAGTTCTTCCGTGATCCCTCCATCCAGGTCGATGTCGCCCTCTGGGCACTTTTCGCGTTGATCGCCGCCGGTGCGCTGGCGGGCTTGATCCCCGCGCGCCGCGCCGCCGCCATCCGTCCCATTGAAGCCCTACGCGACGAATGAGAATGCTTCACCACAGAGGCACAGAGGCCACAGAGAACGCACTTGCTGCAAGTGATTTCTTGCCACGCACTTCCCCTGCATCTTCTCTGTGTTCTCCGAGCCTCTGTGGTAAAATCCATCCCACCCATGTTCGACGCTGACCGCTGGGGAGAGATCTGGATGACGCTGAGCCGCAACAAGCTCCGCAGCTTCCTCACCATGTTCGGTGTGGGCTGGGGCATCTTCATGCTGGTGGTGATGCTAGGCATGGGCAACGGCCTGAGCAACGCCGTGCTCGGCGGCTTCGAAGGCTTCGCCACGAACAGTTGCTTCATCTGGACCATGCCCACGACCAAGCCTTACGCGGGTTTCCAGCGCGGGCGCGACTTCAACTTCGACAACGAGGATATCGACCTGATCCGCAGCAATGTGTCGGGCATCGACATCTGCTCACCGCAGTTGCAACTCGGTGGCTGGCAGGGTGGGAACAACGTGAGCTACAAGAGCAACACAGCGGCGTTCTCCATCTACGGCTCCGAACCCGAGGTGATCATGGTGGAATCCATGCGCATTCCAGAGGGCCGCTTCCTGAACAAGCAGGATCTTTTGGAGGAGCGCAAAGTGTGCGTGATCGGCGAGAAGGTGGTGGAACGCCTCTTCGAGTTCGAGGACCCGATGGGCAAGTACATCAAGATCAACGGCGTTTACTTCCAGGTGGTGGGCCGCAGCAGGAAGAAGGGCAGCGCCGAAATGGGTGACAACCCCGACGCCAAGATCTACGTGCCCTTCACCACATTCCAGAAGGCTTTCAACAGCCTGAACCAGGTGCATTGGTTCACCATCGTCGCCAAGCCCGATGAGGATGTAGCGCGCATCGAGAAGGACATCAAGCGGCTGATGGCACGCAAGCACCGCGTGGACCCCACGGACGAGAACGCCTTTGGCAGTTGGAACATGCAGGAGATGTATGGCAAGATGAACGGCCTTTTCATCGGCATCGCCGGACTCAGTTGGTTCGTGGGCATCTGCACCCTGCTTGCCGGGGTCATCGGCATCGGCAACATCATGCTCGTGATCATCAAGGAGCGTACAAAGGAGATCGGTATCCGGCGCAGCATCGGCGCATCGCCGCGCAGCATCACCGGCCAGATCGTGATGGAGGCGCTCACCCTCACCTTCATCGCAGGCTACTTCGGTTTGTTGGCCGGCGTGGGCGTGCTCGAAGCGGTGCGTGGCATGGGTGCCGAAGGTGATTTCTTCAAGAACCCCGGCGTGGACATCACCGTCGCTGTCGTCGCGTTCGCCGTACTCATCGTCAGCGGGCTCCTCGCCGGGCTGATCCCCGCGCGCAGGGCACTCGCCATACGGGCGGTGGACGCACTAAGAGCCGAATAGAAAAACTGTACGGGCCGGTGATCATCGGCCCCAACCACAAACCAATGAAACGCATCCTCAAATACCTCCTCTTCTTCGGCCTCATCGTGCTCTTCATCTGGACCATGTTCTTCCTCTACCAGAAGAGCGCAAGCGCACCGGATGAGTTCGCCGTGGAGAAGGCGAAGAAGAACAACGTGATCAAGAAGACCGTGGCCAACGGCAGCATCGTGCCGCGCAAGGAGATCCTGATCAAACCGGTCGTCAGCGGCATCATCCTTGAACTCTATGTGGAGGCCGGTGACCAGGTGAAGAAGGGCGATCCGCTCGCCAAGATCCAGATCGTGCCGGACATGCTGTCGCTCAGCAGTGCGGAGCAACGCGTACGTGGCGCCGAGATCGGCGTACAGAACGCGCAGTTGAACTTCGACCGTAACAAGCCGCTGCTGGACAAGGGCGTGATCGCCGCAGCGGAGATGCAGACCTACGATGTGGCGTTGCGCAACGCGAAGCAGGAACAGGAGGCGGCGCAGGAGGCGTTACAAGTGGTGCGCGATGGCATCAGCCGAACCAGCGCTGGCAATACCGTGGTGCGTAGCACGATCAACGGCATGGTGCTGGACGTGCCCGTGAAGGAGGGCAACAGCGTAACCGAACGCAACAATTTCAACGAGGGCAGCACCATCGCCGCCATCGCGGATATGGCCGACCTGATCTTCCAGGGGAAGGTGGATGAGAGCGAAGTGGGCAAGGTGAAGCTCGGCATGCCGGTGGTGCTCACCGTGGGCGCCATTGAGGATGCCAGGTGGGACGCCTCACTCGAGTACATAGCACCGAAAGGTGTGGAGGAGAACGGTGCGATCCAATTCGAGATCCGCGCAGCGGTGGCGGTGAAGGAAGGTCAGAACCTGCGCAGCGGCTACAGCGCCAATGCCGACATCGTGCTGGAGCGCAAGGACAGCGTGCTCACCGTGCCCGAGAGCATCGTCACCTTCAATTCCAAAGGCGATTCCGCGTTCGTGGAAGTGAAGAACGGCGAAGGCTGGAAGAAGACCTGGATCAAGACCGGCCTGAGCGATGGCATCAACCTGGAGATCGTCTCAGGTGTCGATGCCACGACCGAACTGAAGGGTGCGAAAAAGCAAGCGGAAGGCGAGGGGATGGAGGTG
>Ga0105046_10005804_pt1 | contig 19499 bp, 15 predicted proteins | sample MAT03_FD_78385 | JGI IMG/M metagenome (GOLD analysis project Ga0105046, IMG submission 78385) | Freshwater microbial communities from Lake Fryxell liftoff mats and glacier meltwater in Antarctica - MAT-03 (megahit assembly) | ecosystem: Environmental > Aquatic > Freshwater > Ice > Liftoff... | reverse complement strand
CCGTTTGTATTCGAATTAGAAGACCTTCCCGACAAGTCGGGATGCTCTATCCAACTGAGCTACGGGACCAAAGTCCTATTTTATTCCACTGAGATCCCGTTTGTATTCGAATTAGATGCTCTATCCAACTGAGCTACGGGACCATTCTACCGTTAAAAAAAACGGATGCAAAAGCATCTTTTTTCTGAATCGGACCGCAAATTAAAATAAAATTGCGGTCTCAATAGCACACCTATGCGTCAAATTATCATAACCATTCTGATTATCAGTAGTATATTTTCTTCGACTGCCCAAAAGCAGGAACACGTTTTCGGTTCGAAAGACAACCTGATGCCCGGTGGCGTCTATTATTATCCTGAAGCCTGGAAAAAAGAGCAATGGGCAAGAGACATTCGAAAGATGAAAGAACTCGGTTTTGAGTTTGTGCACATGGGCGAGTTTGCCTGGGCCAAAATGGAACCGAAGGAAGGCCAATTTGATTTCGGCTGGTTGGACTTTTGTGTAAACGAATGCCAGAAAAATGGTTTGATGGTTGTGCTTTGTACGCCTACGCCTTGCCCGCCTTCGTGGTTGACGGCCAAGCATCCGGAGGTTTTTGTGGTCAATGAAGAAGGTCGGGCCTGGCAGCATGGAACCCGCCTGGCAGTTTCTTACACCCATCCGGTCTATCTCCAATATGTGAATAAAATTATCGATCAGCTTGCAAGCCGATACGGAAAGAATCCAACCGTCATTGGTTGGCAACTGGACAATGAACCGCACTATGGGCCACTTTATGACTATTCCGCCCATTCGGAGCAGAGATTTGTAGAATGGCTTAAGTTGAAATACAAAGACAATCTCGATTCATTGAACTACCACTGGGCCAGCATGTTCTGGAGTGTGGATGTAAACGATTGGAGCCATGTAAAACTTCCAAACCGAAAAACAAACAGTTTGGATGCATCACCTCATGCCATGCTCGATTATCAATTGTTCAACGCAGAAGAGCTTGCCAAAGGATTGCGCCATCAGGCCAACCGACTTAGAAAAGGGATCGATCCAAAACAATGGATTACAACAAATTTTGCCTACAACAAATTTCTGCCTTCCGTCGATCCGTTTTTGAACAAAGGCGACCTGGATTTTGCCTCGCATACCATGTATTTGACCAATACCTACTTGAACTATGCAAAAGATAAACTGGCTTTTCGCCTGGGTTCTGGCATGGAAATTTCGTTTGCGCAAGAGCTAACAGAGTCAATTTCAGGTCAAACCGGAATAATGGAACTGCAGCCTGGCCAAATCAACTGGGGAGCTTACAATGCCCAACCCTACCCGGGCGCTGTTCGAATGTGGGTGTGGCACAGCTTCGGCATGGGAGAAAAGTTTGCTTGTACCTATCGCTACCGGCAGCCCTTGGTGGGTGGCGAGCAATACCACAACGGCATTATGGAAACGGACGGTATTACGGTGGCCAGGGGTGGAAAGGAATTTGTGCAAGCCCTTCAGGAAATTAAATCGCTCAAAAAGATCAACCCAAAGCCCAGCCCTGATCTGGAAAGCAGAAGAACAGCTTTTCTATGGAAAATGGGCAACCTGATGGACATGGAAAATGGAAAGCATACACAGCAATGGAACAGTTGGCAACACTTTTTTACCTATTATGAAAATCTGAAAACGATGGGTTGCCCTGTCACTTTCTGGCAGGAGAATGATGTTTTTAATCCCAAAACCCATCCTTTTTTGGTTGCTCCGGCCTATCAATTGATGGACTACAAATTGGTGGCCAAGCTCAAACAATATGTAGAAGCGGGTGGTAATCTGGTGCTTAGCGTTCGGTCTGGTCAGAAAAACCCATCAGGGCATTTGTGGGAAGGTCCTTTGCAGGCGCCCATTTTAGATTTGATTGGAGCGAATATTAAATACGTAGATCAGCTGCCTCCAGGCATTTCCGGCAAGATTTCTTTTGATGGAAAAAGCCACGATTGGACCGTTTGGGCAGATGTGCTTGAGCTGCAAAATCAACCCAAATATGGACAAAAAGCCGAGGTTTGGGGGAGTCATGAAGATCAGTTTTTTGCTGGCAATCCTGCATTGGTACACCGCAAAATTGGTTCAGGAACTGTAACCTATGTGGGTGCCTGGAGCAACGAACAAGACCTGGAACGGTTGGTTTTAAGGAAATTGTATGAGAAAAGCGGCGCCAAAATATTGAACAATCCCAGATATGTATTCACAGATTATCGGGATGGGTACTGGGTGACAGTCAATTACACATCCGTTCCGGTTCAATCTCCCATTCCACCAAATGGCAAGATCGTATTTGGAAAAAAGGAAGTAGGCCCTGGGGAAGTCTGTGTTTGGACAGAATGATGAGGTAGATTGTGCCTGCTGATAAAGTAAAAACACGATCAAAACTCCTTGTTTTGTAGTAACAAAGAACTTTGCCAATTTATCCTAGACGAACCTAAGCGCTTGTATAATAGATTGATACTTGCCATCATTGCCCCAAAATGTATGCAAAAATCTCTAGTTTTTCCAATGCTCCCTCTTACATCCAGCCCACCCTCGCTGGAAAAACATCCTGCCCGCCTTTTTAAATTCAAGGGAATTGAAACACTTCTTGCGTTTGTGTCCTTCACATGTCAATACATGGATTTATAGAAATTCGAGAGGCGTTTTAAAGCATTGAATGGGGAGATGGTATGGGTTCAATAAGACAAGAACCCTGGCCCTGCCCATGAGGCTTCACGTTTTAATGGGTGCAAACTCTATAATGCAACTGTTCAAATATAAAAATCATAGTCAGCAACGTTAAATTTTGTCAGTTTCATTTTCTCAGAAAGACATATCTTTTTAAAGAAAAAGTAATGTTTTTATATATAAAAAGATATTACTTTTTAACCCATTCATAACTAAAGAATAAATACAATGTCAGTACCCTTTACCATTTTCGAAAAGCACAACATCCAGAAGCCTACCGCACCAAAACGATTTTATGCCCAGGCAAAAAGTCGGGGCGCTATAGAGATCAGGGAGATAGGGTGCCATACTTTCAGAAAGATCTACCGTAAGTATGGCCGATGTGGTGGCGGTGCTTGAGCGATTTATTGAGCTCGTTCCGGAAAAACTAATGGATGGATACCTTGTGAAACTGGGTGAGTTTGGCACCTCTCGCATAGGATTTTCTTGCGAGGGGCAGGAAACGGCAAACAAGGTAAGCGCCAAAGTTCTGACCGATGTGCGCATCAATTTCAGACCAGGAAAGGCAATCCGCAGCAATCTGAAACTGACCAAATTCGAAAAATTGAACTAGCTTTTGATTAGTTGCTGGTTTCCAACCTTCAGTTTTGAAGGGTGTTGGATGCATGTACAACGCAATTAAATCCCGAAATCAGTTCTATCTTTTGTTCAGACAATTGGACTAAAAATATCCACCTGCCTCTGGACTCGGTTTGTTACTGCCTTAGTGTTTGCTACTTACAATTAAGTAGAATCTTTAAACCGTTTCGGGCATTATCGTACAAAATGGGTTTCGTACAATTTTATCCATGCTTCTACACTCATTTTTTGGCTTAGTTCTCCAATAAGATCGTACGGAATTTGGTCTGGTTTTTTGAATCGAATACAACTTTTACCCATGTCTAATTTTGACTTGCTGTGTTTAGGAAACTCAGATTCAAACCAGGACAATAGATTTTTATCTGCGTAAATGCCCATGTGATAAACGGCGATGAAGTTTTTTTGCGAAGCAATACTCAAAAATGGCAAGGGCAGTTTGGGGTCGCAATGGTAGCCATTGGGATAAATGGAATGCGGTACAACATAGACAATCATGCCATAGCTCATTGTTTCCTCAAATCCTTTTGGCAAATTGTTCTTGATCACTTCTCTCAGCTTTTTGATGGCCTGAATTCTATCATCAGGCAATTGAGCCATATATTCTTCGGGGCTATCTGATTTTATTTGCATGATCTGTTTGGTTTAAAATGAGCATTAATATGCGCAAACGCAATGTATAAACTTCAATTCCATAGGAAGATTATTTCTCGCCCATGCTTTTGACTTTTATATGCCAAGCATCCAAAAGGCAAATCGAATATCCAAATGGCTAGGCGTATGATGTTGACAATCTTTACCGATGCTGTTGCCTTAAAGATGAACGAAAAGGCCTCAGACACTCATTATGTCGGGCCGCCTGCTCTGCTTTTATTGGTCCGTAGAGGCTGACTCACCAGACACTTTCAGGTCAAAGATCTGGGTGCCAGAGACCATAGATGATTATGTTCTTGAAAACACCAACATTGGTATGAACTAAAAAGCCTCAGACACATTCAAGGTGTCAGGCCGCCAACTACTTATCTCCAACCGCCACCCAGAGCTATATATAAATCTACTACCGCTTTAAACTGTAGTTTTTTCAATTCTGCCAGTTCAAGCTGTGACATAAGTGCATTCTTTTGGGCGTTCACCACTTCAAGATAGTTGGCACGGGCCGTTCGGAACAAATCGGATGAAGTGCCAATGGCGTTTCTGAGAACGGCTACTTCTTCTCTTTTCAGATCAGATCTTTTTCCAAAATTTTCTATTTGTTTAACGCTGTTGTAAACCTCGGTAAAGGCCAGAATAATGGTTTTCTGATACTTGAAATACGCTTGTTGCTGTTCTGCTTTGGCGTTCAGCAATTGCGCTTTGATCACCCTGCGGTTCAAAAGAGGTGCCGTAATTCCGCCAATGGCATTATAGACCATTGAGGCAGGATTTTCGAGCAACAAAGCGGCTGAGAAAGCCTGATAGCCAAGCGATGTCCCCAGGTTTAGCGATGGATAAAAAGCAGTTCTGGCACTGGCAACATCTGCCTTCGCAGCCCGTATGTCGTTTTCAGCCTGCAAAATGTCTGGACGCTGCCGAAGCAAATCGGATGGAATGCCAATGGGCAAAAGGATAGGCGTAGAGTCAGATAGAAAGTTTCCTTTTCTTGAAATCGGATTTGGGAATTGGCCCAACAGCATACTTAATACATTTTCCGACTCTATGATCCATTGAATGATTTGAACCTCCTTTTCTTTTGAGCTAAGCAACTGTGCCTGCATTATTTCTACCCCAAGCTCAGTGGCAAGCTCCGTTTCTTTTTGCACAATCACAATATCGAGCGCATTTTGCTGAAGCACCAGGTTTTCACGCAGCACAATCAATTCGTAATCCATCGCTCTAAGTTCAAAATAGGCGGTAGCAACCTCGCTCACCAGATTGGAAAGCACAAGATTTCGCCCATTTTCACTGGATAGAAACCGGTTCAATGCCGCTGTTTTTTTACTTTTAAGTTTCCCCCAAACATCAATTTCCCAATTGCTTTGAAACCCGATTGTAAAATCAGACAAAGGATCTGGAATGGTTTGTTTGCTATTTAGATTGGGAGAGAACTTGGTGTCGTAGTTGCCAACGCCGTCCATTGTGTATTTGCCAATGCGTCGTATGCCAGTTCCAAGTCCAACCGAAAGGTCTGGAGCTCTAATTCCTTTTGTTAAAACAACTTGTGAACGGGCCATTTCTACCCGCTGCATGGCTATTTTCAAGTCCAGATTGTTTCTCAGCGCAGAATCTATAAGACTGCTCAGTGTGGAATCGAACGAAAAAAAACGCCGCCAGGGCAGTGCTTTTGAGGACAATGAATCGCCCTTCATCATATAAGCAGTGGGCAATGCCTTTGATTTTGGTGCTTGAGAATCGGAATCCAAGGGCGCCTTGCAAGCGACCATAATGGCCAGAATTAAAATGAAACCGTAAATCTTAGGCATAGGCATTTTCAACAACCAACTTATCTTCCTTTTTGCTAAACCATTTTTGCAATGAGGCAAAGATTACAAACAGCCCCGGAATGAGGATGACTCCGAAAACGGTTCCGAAAAGCATGCCGCCCGCTGCTGCCGAACCAATCGTTTTGTTGCCAATGGCACCCGCTCCGCTTGCCATGATGAGCGGAATCAGTCCGGCTATGAATGCGAAAGAGGTCATTAAAATTGGGCGAAGACGAGACACTGCACCTTCTATGGCTGCCTGTATTATGGTCATTCCTTCCTTCTGTTTCACAATGGCAAATTCTACAATCAGAATGGCATTTTTGCCAAGCAAACCGATCAACATCACCATAGCTACCTGTGCATAAATGTTGTTTTCCATCTCAAATAAATAAAGGAAGAACAGCGAGCCAAAAATACCGGTAGGCAGCGAAAGCAGCACAGGAAAGGGAAGCCAAAAGCTTTCATACTGCGCTGCAAGCAATAAATACACAAAAAGCAGACAAAGTGCGAAAATGAAAATGACCTGATTGCCAGAAAGAATTTCCTCTCTTGTCATTCCAGAAAATTCATAAGCAAAACCTTGTGGCAGACTTTCATTGGCCACATCACTTATTGCTTTGATGGCATCGCCGCTGCTGTATCCTTTTGCCGCTTCGCCGTTGATCATAGCAGAAATATACATGTTGTAGCGGGTCAATTGCTCAGGCCCATAAACCCTTTCGATAGAACTAAACTGGCTGTATGGCACCATTTCGCCGTCTTTGTTTTTTATTCGAAGTCGAAGCACATCCTGCGGCAAGGCCCTGTATTTAGGATCAGATTGAACCATCACTTTGTACATCTGCCCAAAGCGAATGAAATTGGTAGAATAATTACTCCCGATCAAGGTTTGCAGATTGGTCATGGCCTCTGCCACAGTAATCCCTTTTTTGGATGCAACTTCCTGATCTACCTTTATCAGATATTGTGGAAAATTGGGATTGAAGCTGGTAAAAGCTTCCTTTATTTCTGGTCTTTTGCGGAGCTTGGTTAGAAAAGCCTGGGAGACTTCATCGGTTTTTTTCAGATTTCCAGATCCCGTTTTATCAAGTATCCGAAGTTCAAATCCGCTTGCATTTCCAAATCCTGGAATGGCCGGCGGTGCCAGAAATTGAATTTGCGCTCCTGTGATGTGTTTTGTCTTTTCTTCCAGGTATCTGATAATTTCTGCGGCTGTTTCTTTTCGATCTTTCCACTCTTTCAGGCTTATTGTGCTCATGCCAAATGTGGCGCCAACCCCATCTGTGAGCAAGCTGTAACCCGAAAGGGCCGACACAGATTCTATGGCTTCATTTTTCTTGGCAATGGTATTAATTTCATCCATCACATCCTCTGTCCGCTCTAAAGTAGCACCATTCGGGCTTGTTATGTTTGCATAAATGGTACCCTGATCTTCACTTGGAATAAAGCCTGTTGGGAGAATATTGCCAATGCCCCAGGTTAAGATTGAGAAAATGAGGAGAGAAACGATGGTAAACACCCTTCGGTTGACGATGAGAAGCAATAGGCTTTTGTAGCGGTCCGAAATCCAATTGTATTTGGTGTTAAAAGCCGCAAAAAATTTATCCAAAAGGTTCTTTTTGTGCGCATTGGGATCGTGTGGTTTCAGAATAATGGCGCAGAGGGCTGGTGTTAATGTCAATGCATTTACGCCCGAAATTACAATTGAAATGGCCATTGTGATTGAAAACTGGCGATAGAACACCCCAACCGGACCAGAAAGAAAAGCGACAGGAATAAAAACGGCAGACATAACCACTGTGATCGCAAGGATGGCTCCTCCAAGGTCTTTTATTGCTTCTAAAGTGGCTACTTTTGGACTGGCGCCGGTCTCTTCCATTTTTGCATGCACCGCTTCTACCACTACAATGGCATTGTCAATCACAATGCCAATGGCAAGTACAAGGGCAAAAAGAGTAAGCAGATTGATGGAAAAGCCAAACAATTGCATAAAGGCAAAAGTGCCGATGAGGGCAACCGGTACGGCCAAAACAGGAATAAGTGTTGAACGCCAGTCTTGCAGAAATATAAAAACAACAAATGCCACCAGAATAAAAGCTTCAATCAAAGTCTTGATCACTTCATGGATGGATGCATTTAAAAACCGGGACACATCATAGCTTATGGTGTAGTCCATGCCAGGTGGAAAAGAAGATTTTTTGAGCTCCTCCATCTTGGACTTGATGTTTGAAATGACCTTGCTTGCATTCGATCCCGGTCTCTGCTTCAATATGATCGCAGCCGAGGGTCTTCCGTTTTCCTTAGAAATTACGTCATAAACCTCTGATCCAAATTCAACTTCTGCAATGTCTCTCAGTCGAAGCATTTCCCCTGTCGGATTAACCTTGATGACAAGATTTTCATACTGCTCTTTTAGTGTAAGTTTGCCAGTATAGCGCAAAACATATTGCAAAGACTGGGCTCTCTTACCAGAGCTTTCTCCAATTTTTCCGGGAGCAGCCTCAATGTTATGCGATTTAAGGGCAATGATTATTTCTGCAGCAGAAATTTCATATGCATCCATCCGCTCTGGATTGAGCCAGATCCGCATTGAATAATCCCGTGAACCCATGATGTCTGCAAAACCGACCCCGTCAATGCGTTTCAGCTCAGCAAGCACATTGATGTCTGCGAAGTTGTATATGAATTTTTCATCCAGACTGGTATCGCTGCTCACCAGATTGAGATAGAGCAACATGCTGTTTACCTCCTTGGCAGTAGAAACACCGGCTTTGATCACCTCCTCGGGCAATTGATCTAAAACCGTAGATACCCGATTCTGAACATTCACTGCGGCCAGATCAGGATCTGTTCCCACATTGAAATATACCTGAATCATACTGCTGCCGTCATTGCCGGAAACCGAAGTCATGTAAGACATTCCCGGAACGCCATTGATAGCCCTTTCGAGCGGCGTTACAACTGCCTTGGCACATACTTCAGCATTTGCGCCTGTATATTTTGTAGAAACTGTAACCGCTGGAGGGGCAATGTCTGGATATTGTGTTACCGGCAGGCCACTAAGTGCCAACAAACCCAGCAAAACGATAAACAAAGAGATAACCAGCGACAGGACGGGTCGCTCAATAAATAACTTTAACATGTATTGGTTTTACCTCAAAGCCAACTCGTTCACGATTTGCCGCATGTGGACAAATCGGGGCTCAATAGCCAAACCATCTGTCACATTCTGAACGCCTTCGTACACAATCTTTTCTCCTGGCTTCAATCCTTTTGATACTACAAATAAGTGTTCTATGCTTTGGCTGGATACGATATTTCGAACATACACCTTGTTGTCAGCAGCCAGCACATACACATAAAGTTTATCCTGAATTTCAAATGTTGATTTTTGAGGAACCAGGATCACATTTTTCAATTTTTTAAGAAGGCGGACTTTTCCACTTGCACCATGTTTTAATATTTTATCTGGATTGTTAAATCTTGCCCTAAATGCGATGTTTCCAGTAGTTTGATCTATCTCACCTTCAATGGTTTCAATTTTGCCTTGATCTGTGAATTCAGAACCATCCGCCAGCACAAGCGAGACAGCCTTCGATTCATTCGGATCTTTTAAAGTATTGTATGCATAAGTGAGGTATTCCTTTTCGGAAACATCGAAATAGGCAAACACTTCATTGTTTTGGGAAATGCTGGTCAACAGCGTTCCCTCTTCAATCAGACTTCCTATTTTATATGGTATTTTATTCACGATTCCATTAAAAGGCGCTCTAACGGAGGTGTACTGCATTTTGTGGGCAGCACTTGCTTCGAAGGCCGTGGCTTCTTCCACTTTCGCATTGGCAGAAGCAAGTTTGTTTTGGGCTCGCTCAAGCTCAGATCCTGAAATGATATTTTTGTTCACAAGCTTGTGGACATTCCTATACTCTAACTCAGCAGATCTTGCATCAGCAACTGCACTCTTATGGTTGGCTTTTGCCTTAGATAATTCTTGCTGATATTCTTTTTGATTGATGCTGAACAAAACCTGACCTTCCCTCACTGGCTGCCCTTCGTCTATGTAAATGTTTTCTAAATACCCATTTACCTTGGCCCTCATTTCTACATTTTGGACAGCGTGAATTTCGGCTACATATTCATTGTAAGTGAAGGTGTCTTTGGCGATTACCTCAGTAATTGGAAAAACAGGAGTAGAAGTTTGCATGGGTTTTTCCTGATTACAAGAAAAAGTAATACAAATCAGAAAAAGGAAGAGCGTAAAGTTTTTCATAGTTTTCTTGAGCTAAATACTATTGAATTGACAAATACAAAGGTAGATTAAAATCGCATTACAAATAATTAAATTTACCTTAAAGACTTAAATTTTATATAATAATTTCAAAACATCCTTAAATTTAATACCATAATTTTAAAAAAAGATCATTTTTATTGAAAATGCCTTAAAAATTAAAGAGCATTTTCAAAAATACTTATTTTTTAAGGTCGTGGGTCTAAACCACGTTTTTGCTTCTTGATTAAAAGCTGCACCTCATAACACGATTTTGGTTCATTTTCCCGATACGAATGCCAAAAAGTGATTGAGCGTAACTGAAATGTCAGAGGCATGGCCTTTTGGTAAAAAATCAAAATACCCAAAACCAATAAAATGCCATCGGCATAACCTTTTAATAACGGTTGCCTGATGGGGCTTAGCGCCTACAGAATACGTATTTCTACCAAAAGGTCGCTCCGCTGGAGCTAAAATTATTTGGTTTATATGTATAGAACACGCTGGGCAAGATGTTAGCGAAGTGGAGCATTTGCAATCCGCAAGAGCTGCCTTGTGGTGTACTAGCAGATTCTATTGTATATTCAGAAATTATAGCTTGATCCTTTGTTTATATTTCCAAAAGCGTAAAATAACTTGGCAGAATATGCGAGAGCGAATGCTGAATATCTTTCAAGCCACTTAGAATATAAACCCACGAAGACAGAATAGATGATAGCGAAGGCAGAACATTTTATAAATGAATTCGATGTTCAATATCCTAAAATGTACAACATAGTTTTAATGCTTTCGATCTACCGCAAAGCCTGCTTTTTACAATCTTCGGGAAGCTCCAGCGTAAAGTCTGGTTTCTCACGGATGAATTCAAATTTTGTAAATTCAATTTTTAATCCTGAAGACTGCATTTTTCCGTTTTCCAATTGATTGCTATTCAGTAACTTTTCGAATGGAATCAACATGTTTGAAACCGGTTTAAAATTTTGATTCACCAGTGAAACTTCCAGCAAATCGTCCATGGCTTTTGCTTTGTGCAGCAAATATTTTTGCCAGATCGATGCATTGAAATTGATTCCTCCCTGACTGCCTTGCATAAAAGAAGAATCGCCTCTGACCTCAATTTTGCCAGCCACCAGACTATCCCAAAACACCCTCCCCATGAGGAAATGTTGCAACTGGCCAAGGCCGAGCGGAATGGGTACATAACCTTGCAGTACATTGAGGCTGCCCACCATGCATTTGTTGTTGAATTTATCCCACACCCGAACGGAGTCTTTGTCAACCAAACCACGGGCTACCTCGATCAAACCAAATGCGTTGGCCGAAAACCAGATTTGCTTGTCCTTTTCTACCCTCAATGTCATGTTAAACGAGACATTCATCTGAGGGTGATTGATGTTGATTTTGGCTTTGGCCGTCCAAAACTCTTGCGGCCAGGCGTCCTGTTCCATCATCAAGGCCGGAATTCTTTCACTTTTTGAACTCTTTTCCGTTGCGTCTTTGGCAGCTTGATTTTTCTTTTTGCAAGATATACCACTGACTATCAGAATTATGGATATGAAAATGTGAACTAAATATTTCATTTATAGTCTTTTGTCCTTTAGTTTTTTTTCGAGCTGATCAGAGGTTTCATTTCCGAGTTCTTTTGCCTTTTTCCATGCCTCTAATGCCTCATTTTGCTTGTTCATTTTAAACAAAACATCCCCATAATGTTCCCAGATCACACCTGAGTTTGAGTTTTTAGCGGCCTTTTCAAGAAAAGCCATAGAAGATGCATAATCTCCATTTTGAAACAAAACCCATCCATGCGTATCTAAATACGTAGGATCTTGAGGCGCAAGCAGCACCAGTTTTGTGCTCATTTTAAGTGCCTTAGTCAGATTTCCTTTCTCAACAGAAAGAAAATAACTGTAGTTGTTAAGCACGTGGGCATTGTTGGAATCGATGATTAAAGCTTCGTCAAAAGCCTGATTTGATTTTTCAAAATCCTTTAAATTGTAATACGCATCTCCAAGCTGAGAAAAGATTTCAAGTTGCATATCCTTGTTTTCCAGAGAAATGCGTTTGGCTTGTTCTAAAGATTCAACTGCTTTTGTATATTCTTTTAGCATAAGATTTCCCATGCCGTTATAAAAAGAGAAAGATGGGGTATTCGGAAACAAAATCTTTGCTTCAGCGGTATGCCTCACCAACGAATCTATTTCGTTCAAATTGAGGTCTATGAGCACAATTTGCTCCCAAAGTCCGAAATTTGATTTATCCTTTTGCCTGGCAAGCAAATAGAGGCCACGGGCTTCCTTTTTTCTATTCAGTTTATTGAGAATGTCTCCTTTGATGATGTAGCCTTTGGCATCGTGGGGATGCGTTTTGAGAATAAGGTCGCAAAGTTTGAGTGCTTTTAGCTCTTCTTCTTTGTTGCCAATGCCACGCAAATAGCTGGCTACCAAATCAATTTTCGCACCAATGGGCAATTCCGGATTGGCGAATGCTTTTTCGATCTGAATGTCAGCATTAACTTCATCCTTTTCATTGATATAGATATCGGCCAGCATCAGATTGGCCGCCGGGAAACCTGGAAAAAGGATCAAAAGTTGATTGAGCTCTTTTTTCGCCTCTTGGTTTTGGTTGTTGCTTATCAAAAACTGAGCATAAGCAAAACGAGGATGGGGATCGTTTGGAAAGCTCGCTATCCATTTTCTTCCTTCTTCTCTTGCCTTCTCCAACTTGCCATCCTGTAGATATAATTTTTGTCTGATCTGAAAAATATCTGACGAAGCTCCAATTTTCGCTTCTGCCTTTTCGAGTTCAGAAATCGCTTTTTTATATTTTTTGGCCTTTATATAAAGCTGGGCGATAGAAAGATGGTACATCTCATTGCCATCAAACAGCTTAATAATCTGTTCGTAGGACTTAATCGCATCTTTATATTTCAGGTTCAATTCCTGAAGCTGAGCCAGTTGAATGTGATAATAAAGATTCTTTTTATTGAGATCTACCGCCTTTTGGGCGAAAGGAAGTGCTTCTGCATATTGATTTAGCTTCAGGTACAAATCGCCCAATTTGTAGTAAGCAGCATCGTTTTCGGGATCTAGCTCAGCAGATTTTTGATACAAGGCAATGGCCTCTTTTGTGTTTTCCAGAATATCGGCTTTGGTGGCATCTATAAACACACTTTGGGCCTCCTGATTCCTCTTTAAATCCTTATCTTTCTTTTTGTCCTGGGCGTTTAGTGCCAAAACAAACATCCATAGGCAGCATACAGAGAAAAAAGAAACGATTGCTTTCTTTCGATTCATGGCTTCAAATATCGCTAAACCAAAAGAAATTAAAATTAAAATGATGATTGGTGGTAAGTGCTGAGGATGGTTAAAATAAAAAAGGCCGGAAATTCCGGCCTTTTTTGTTTGCTGTGTTTGTTATCTCAAAAACAAAAGCTCACGGTATTTTGGAAGAGGCCAATCTTCGTCGTCAACCAGAATCTCCAGTTTGTCAACCTGATATCTAATGACATCAAAGTATGGTTTCACATTGTCGCAATAGGCTTCTGCCTTGGCATCGCTGTGCTCAAGATTGTTGGCAACTTTTCTGGCTTCAATCATTTCTTCAGTTTTTGTTTTGATGATTGATAGTCGCTCAGAAATTTCCTTGATGGACTCTAAACTGGCCTTGTAAGTATCTTCTGAAAGCCCAAGATCTTTCAATCCTTTGGCATTCATAATCAACTTATTTTGATAATTTACTGCCGTTGGAATGATGTGGTTCATGGCCAGATCTCCTACCACCCGGCTTTCGATCTGTACTTTCTTCACATATTCTTCGAAGTATATTTCTGTTCTGGCTTCTATTTCTCTTTCGCTGAAAATGCCATTGTCAACAAAAAGTTTCTTAGATTTTGGAGTCACATACGCTTTCAAAGCAGGTGGCGTGGTGGTTACGTTGGCCAATCCTCTCTTGGCAGCTTCGTCAACCCATTCCTGAGAATATCCGTTTCCTTCAAAAAGCACTGTTTTTGATTCTTTGATATATCTTCTTAAAATGGTGATGATGGCCACTTCTTTTTTGATGCCTTTTTCGATTTCAACATCCAGTTCTGCTTTGAAAAGCTTCAGCTGTTGGGCTACAATTGTGTTGAGAACAACCATTGGCGCAGAGATATTCGCTGCAGATCCAACCGCTCTGAACTCAAACTTGTTTCCGGTAAATGCAAAAGGAGACGTTCTGTTTCTGTCTGTGTTGTCCAAAAGTATTTCTGGCAACTTGTCTATTCCTAACTTGAGATATAGGTTTTCTCCTTTTTCAATGATGTCAGAATTTTTCTCCAATGAATCCAAAAGAGCGGTCAACTGTGTACCGATGAAAACAGAAATGATGGCCGGAGGTGCTTCGTTTGCACCTAGTCTGTGGTCGTTTCCTGCCGATGCAATGCTGGCTCTTAACAAGTCTGCATATTCATGAACGGCTTTGATCGTATTGACAAAAAAGGTCAGGAATTGTAGATTTTCTTTTGGCTTTTTGCCAGGGCTAAGTAGGTTTTTGCCATTGTCGGTTCCAAGAGACCAGTTGTTGTGCTTTCCACTTCCATTGATTCCCGCAAACGGTTTTTCATGAAGAAGAACTCTTAAATTGTGCTTCTCGGCTACTCTTTCCATCAAATCCATCAACAATGAATTTTGATCTACAGCCAGATTTACTTCTGTAAAAGTAGGCGCACACTCAAACTGAGCAGGTGCTACTTCGTTGTGTCTCGTTCTGACAGGAATTCCCAATTTCCAGGCTTCCATTTCAAAATCGAACATAAACGACTGAACGCGAGGCGGAATGGAAGCAAAATAATGATCTTCCAACTGCTGACCTCTTGCAGGTGCATGGCCATAAACTGTTCTATTGCTCATAACCAGATCTGGTCGGGAGTTGTACAAAGCTGAATCTACTAAAAAGTATTCCTGCTCAGGTCCTAGCGTGGCAATTACCCGCTTTACATCTTTATCAAAATATTGTACCACTGCGGTAGCGGCTTCATCTATCAGATTAAGTGCTTTCAACAAAGGTGTTTTATTGTCCAATGCCTCGCCTGTGTAAGAAATGAAAACACTTGGTATGCAAAGGGTTTTGCCACCTTCTGTGTCCATGATAAAAGCTGGAGATGTTGGATCCCAGGCGGTGTAACCTCTGGCCTCGAAAGTATTTCGAATGCCACCATTTGGAAAAGAAGATGCATCTGGCTCTTGCTGAACAAGGGCAGAACCTTTGAACGATTCTAAAACCTCCTCCCCATCAATGTCAAAAAAAGCATCATGCTTTTCGGCAGTGGCGCCGGTTAAGGGTTGAAACCAATGTGTAAAATGTGTGGCACCCAGGCTGATCGACCAGTTTTTCATTCCTAAGGCCACAGAGTTTGCCAACGAAGGATCCAATTTCTGATTGGTTTCAATTGTTCTGATTAATGCCTTAAAAATATCAGGTGAAAGAAATTCTTTCATCTTCTTTTTGTCGAACACATACATGCCGAAATAGGAGGTAACTCTTTCTGTTGGAATAGTGAGCACAACAGGTTTTCTGTTGTTCACAATTTCCAAAGCTTTAAATCTTAGAATGGCCATTTATTATTGATTTTTTGAAAACACTTATTTTTTGAAGGGTCAAAAATAGAAAAACTATTCTTTTTTTGAAATATTGTTAAAAAATTATACAAATTTTTTTAAAAGTTTCAAGATTTACGTGTAATTCCGAAAATACTCGAAGGTCGATTTTTTGCAAAATTTGAGCTTTAGAAAAACACAACCGCCTAAAAACCACGAAAAATTCAAGTTTTTTTCACCAAAAGAAGTCGGGTAGATTGAAGAACTTTTCTTCCTAAAAATTGTATTTCAATTCTGATTAAAGAAAAAACAGTTGACCAGAAAATTGACCAACTGTTTACTCCTAATTAACTACATGGCTTTATATATCCTGGTTTTCAATCCATCTGAAGCTGTTACCAAAGGCATCCGTACGCCATTGCCGCAAACGCCCATTTTTGAAAGCACTTCTTTTATGCCAACCGGATTGCCTTCTTCATAAAGAAGTGGGTTTAGGTTGAGCCATTTTTTCCAATGTACGGCTGCCGATTGAAAGTCGCCTTTCAAACAAAATGCAACCATTTCTGTAAACGCTTTTGGATAGGCATTGGCTAAAACCGAAATCACGCCTTTTGCCCCGATCGAAATCAGTGCGGGTGAAAGCATATCATCGCCCGAAATAAGATAAAAGTCTGATGGGGTTTCACTTACGATAGACATCGCTTGCTCTATATTTCCCGAAGCTTCTTTGGTTCCTACAATATTGGGATGCTTCGCCAAATGGACCGTAGTTTCTACCGAAAGATTGATTCCTGACCTTCCCGGCACATTATATAATATAAGCGGAACCGGGCTTGCGTTTGCAAGTGCTTCATAGTGCGCCATCAATCCATATTGGCTCGGTTTGTTGTAGTATGGCGTTACAGACAAAACACCGTCAATTCCGTGCCAGTCTATGTCTTTCATTTCAGCAAGAAGTTCTATGGTATCGTTTCCACCATGGCCCAGGATAAGTGGCTTTCTACCTGCAAGTTTTCGCTTCACAGCTGCAATAACTTCTACTTTTTCCCTGGTGGCCAAAGTGGCCACTTCTGCGGTTGTTCCAAGCGCAACCACATAGTCCACATGATCGGCCACATGGTCAACTATGTTTTCCAGTCCTTGAAAGTCAACCGTACCGTTAGGATGCATCGGCGTGATGAGGGCAACGCCGGTTCCATTTAGGTTAATCATTGTATATCAGCAGTTTTGTATATTTTAACATTTGTTTTAAGGTGTAGCCTATATCCTTTTGATTGGGATTTTCTACCATGAGTTCGAACAGGTTGGTTCGGTTTTCATCAAATAAGCCCACACGGCAATTTGCTTTGGTTTGGCTCAATATAATATCAAAAACGGGTTGCGTTTCAGATTCGATACAAAATAAAAGATCAAATGGCGTGTCCAGAAATTGACTTATTTTAGGCGCATTGATTTCGCCTTTCCAGTTGATGTCTGATTTTAAAAAATAATCCAGATAAAATTTATGTGGATGGCTGTGCACATATTCAAAATAGGTGAGGACCTTTAACTTTTTGTGATCGTACTCCAGTTTTTTAATAAACAGGGCCAAAGGTTCAGAATCAACATCGGGTGTAATGTGAAATAAAATCCCGATCTGGTTGATTTGATGGTAGTTAATCGTGTTTCTTGGAAAAAGACTTGCGGCTTTCCTGGCCACTTCGCAGCGGCGTTTGAGCATAAAATCTTTAACCAGATCCTTTAACATTTTTGCTTTCGTCCCTTATTTTTAAAACTTAAAAGGCCAATACTAGAAGTTTTGTTGCTTTTGGGCAATTTTGCACTTCATTTTTCCTTCTTTGGAAAGCTTACCGATTTGAAATGTCATTCCAACTTCTAGAAAATCCAGATTCCTTTTTAGCCACATTTCTTGAGAATAGAAAGCCAACTTCACTTTTTGTTTTGACAGATCAAAAGACAAAAAAGTATTGTTTGCCCATTCTTAAAAATAGTTTGCCCAAAGAAACAACATTCATCTCAATTCCTTCCGGAGAACAATTCAAAACCATGGAAACTTGTGGTTTGGTTTGGAAGGAACTCACTAAAAAAAATGCAGACCGAAAAGCCCTTTTGCTCAACTTGGGTGGTGGCGTTATTGGTGATTTGGGTGGATTTTCAGCGGCTGTTTATAAAAGAGGAATCTCCTTTATCCAGATTCCAACCACCCTGCTTGCCATGGTCGATGCCAGTCTTGGAGGAAAAACAGGGATTGATTTTGAGGGATTTAAAAATCATATTGGTGCTTTTGCCCAACCCGAAGATGTTTGGGTTTACCCCGATTTTTTGGAAACGCTGCCAGAAATCGAACTGCTTTCGGGTTTTGCTGAAGTAATCAAACATGCACTCATCGCAGATGCCTCTGCCTGGAATTTACTCCGAAAAAAAGAGTTTCAGGATCAGAACTGGAAAGAGCTGATACCTGCTTCGCTTGCGGTAAAAGAGGCCATTGTAAAGGCCGATCCTTTTGAGAAAGGGGAACGCAAAAAGTTAAACGCTGGCCATACTTTGGGCCATGCTTTAGAAACTTATTTGTTGAAAAAAGGCAGACCAATGCCGCATGGACATTGTGTAGCCGCTGGTTTGGTTATGGAAAGCAGCATTGCAGTTGAGCGAGGTTTTTTAGAAGAAAAGGAAATGTTTCAGATCGAGGAACTTGTGTATGCCTTATATGGAACCATCCCGATTCAGAAATCTGAAATAGGCAGCATTGTCAAACTTTCTGCCCAGGACAAAAAGAACGAAGGCGGCAATGTCAATCTTTCTCTAATTGGGCCCATTGGCAATTGCCAGATTGACTATTTTGCAAGTCAGGCAGAGTTGACAGAGGGCGTGAAGTATTATTTGTAGAAAAGAGAAAGGGAGTTAAATTTCAAATCAATTTGAGATGAGATTTGGGGTTCTCTCATGCTTTTGATTATTTTGATGGCTTGAACAAGTTAGATTTTAGAATTACAAAATTGAATATCAACATTTAAGAATGAGACAAAACATAGTAGCCGGAAACTGGAAATCGAATAAAACCCTTCCGCAAGCCATTCAACTGGCCGAAGAAGTAAAAAGTCTGGCCGCCCAGATTACAACCGATGCAGAAATTATTTTGGGAGTGCCAAGTTTGTATCTTTTGCCATTAAAAAAAGCATTGGGTGCAGATTCGAAAGTTAAAATCAGTGCGCAAAATGCATCTGCTTTTGGTCAGGGTGCCTACACAGGCGAAATCTCTGCCGATCAATTGGCCTCAGCCGAAATTCCGTATGTGATATTGGGTCACAGCGAACGCAGAATGCTTTTTGGTGATACAGACGACATCATTCAGACCAAAGTAAAATTGGCTTTGAATGCAGGATTGAAGCCCATTTTTTGCTGTGGCGAACCTTTGGAAATACGACAAGCAGGAACGCAAAATGAACTTGTAAAACTTCAGGTTGAAACTGCGTTGTTTTCACTTTCTGATGCCGAGATGAGAAATGTTGTGATCGCCTACGAACCAGTTTGGGCCATTGGGACCGGTTTGACCGCTTCCGCCCAGCAAGCACAGGAGATGCATGCTTTTATCAGAAATCTTCTTGCAAATAAATTTGGAAAAGTAACGGCAGATGAGATTTCAATTTTGTATGGTGGTAGCGTAAAATCATCCAATGCTTCTGAAATTTTTGGCATGGCAGATGTAGATGGCGGTTTAATTGGTGGGGCTTCTTTGTTGGCAGAGGAGTTTATCAATATTGTAAAATGCGCCTGATTTATGGCATTTTTATCTTGATTCTGGCTGCGCTTTTTACCCAAAAAGCGCAGGCCCAGAATGCCTGGTGCCAGGTGAGCGGAGGTGTTTTTATAGAT
>Ga0105046_10005803_pt1 | contig 19509 bp, 18 predicted proteins | sample MAT03_FD_78385 | JGI IMG/M metagenome (GOLD analysis project Ga0105046, IMG submission 78385) | Freshwater microbial communities from Lake Fryxell liftoff mats and glacier meltwater in Antarctica - MAT-03 (megahit assembly) | ecosystem: Environmental > Aquatic > Freshwater > Ice > Liftoff... | reverse complement strand
TATAATTATGTAAAGCCTTGTTTTTATACATTCCTTGATCCTTTTTCTTGGTGGAAATTTTATCAAGTTTTATATAAAGCAAGGCTTTTTTCAATTTATTTCATAAAAGTGTCGTGTACTAAGGTAGTTTTTATATCAGAAAGCATTTCGCCCTCTAAACGCATTGCCAAAAAACCCCCATACTTGGGGTGTTTATTAAGCGCAGAATGCTTTCATTCCGGACATGCTAATTACAACAAAAACCCCAAATCAAAGAATCACTTATATAGATTAGTTCGCTAATTATATTTTATGGTAACAACAAAAGATTCAGCTAAAATTCTATAGAAGTAGCTTGATAGAAACAGCTCCTTCTTCTCAATAATTGCTATGCGCCTTTGCCCAAAAGATTAAATACTGTCATTGTTCTCAAAAATCACTTAAAATCAAATTTAGTTTATTAACGGCGAAAAATTTCAAACGACGCTCTTGATAAAGACATTTTTTAGAACCAAATCATATAATTGATTTACAAAGTTTAATCTTGGCAGTACGGTCAAAATTGCTACGCCACCCGTGCTTGATTTGACAATAGAAATTGAGGCGCTTGTTGCGAAAACATTCATTGCTATTGCGAGTATCTTGGAACGTAATGAGGAATAAATAAAAAACAATTAACGCGAATTAGATGAAAAAACAACTTAACAAAATGAGAAAAGCAGCTGAATAACAATAGGCTGCTTTTCTAAATAATTTAACTATTGGCCCTTGTCGGTAAGATATATTTAAGACATGCAATAAAAAAAAGCAGTTCGTGTTAGATATCATCATTTAATATATTTTTTTCAAACTGAGTAAGTTCATTAAGGTCCGGAGAATAATTTAAAATATAATCTTTTGTATTTTGCAAAGTATTAGGATTTTCTTTTAAAAGACGCACCAATGCATCTCTATCATAACCCGGCGTCATCGTTAGGCCCGTCCAGAGAACCGCATCAAAATTTTTAGCAGTTGCCCATTTAACTAATTCAATAATCTTGCTTTGAGGAAGCTGTTGTGCTGCGACTTTACACGCGCACCACATTTTACCATTATGATCCATCATTGGGGCATCGTTTTCAGTTATTACGATTTCTGTATCTTCTTTCTGATCTGGGGCAATTGTTTTTATATAAAATATTTTATCCCTAGATGAATATTCACGCTCTGCCAAATTATCTATAGCTTGAGCCAAGGTATGGTTTTTTGACTTTGCCCGCCAGAGCGCCATAGGGTGGCCCCAGTGTTTATCAATAATTCGAGTTAGCTTCTGGTGATTGGTGCCCTCGAATGAAACACATGAAAGCTCTATTGGGAAGGTAATATTTATTTTTTTAAATTCCCCTTCAAATTCTAAATTTCTTGGAGATTTAACGAGGCTGCCCCATGCTAAGATAATTATGTTTTTATAATTGCAGGAAGCTGTATTATTGGAAAAAATAGAAGCCGCACATGACAAAGACAACAAAATGGCATTAATTATCAAAAATATTTTATTCACATTCATCTTAAAATCCACATCAAGAATTGTTAGATATATTTTTAGAGTTTACAGAATGTGTTAAGATAAGATCAATAATTCAAAAAAACTCCCGATATAAATAAACAGCACAGGGTCGATTAAGATTGAAGGATCTTTGAAAAGCTTATGGACTTGATAATTTAAGATACAAAGCTCTTTGTTTCTTAATAAAACAACATAATTGAAATAAGGCTATATTTTATATAACATTATTGACTTATATGGTGATTGTTGATCCCAGAACCCAAAATTTGATAATCTAATCTATGTAATAAATAAAAGGAGAGTTATGAATAAAATTTCAATTTTGTCTTTGTTTTTGGCCTTAGTGCCCTGTCTGAATATTTTTGGAATACAATTAAGTTCCGACCCGGTCAAAAAAGGCATAGCAGGTAATTTTGTGTACTACAATCAAAACATAAAAACTCCCAAAGGAACAATTTCCTGTTCTTATAACATCCAAGACAAAAATATTAATTGTTATGCGCAAATACAGCAGCCAAATAATAGTTATCGATTAAGAGCAATCTCCAACAGCATATTCCCCAAGTTAAAACTAAAATACGAAGAACAGCATGGCAAAATGCCGCCTTTGGTTAAATAGTTCTCCGCAAAATTCTGTATGCGTCTAGATATAAAAAATTAAAAAAATGGAGGCCTTATGTTAGGCAAAAAACTTATAATATCAATTACATTGCTAAATTTATCTTTAAATGGCGCATCATCTTTACCTGCTAACTCTGAGGTTACTGCCAGAAAAATTGGCATTTTTTCTGGTGGGTTGCTTGCAACCCATCCAAGAGATTTAGAGATCACATCACCTTTTCAAAAATCTTCTCTAAAAATGCCAACCCAGCTTGCAAGAATATTCAAGGAAGGTACATCAAAGCAAAGATTAACTCGTGTTTATGATCGAAATGGAACGCCGATAAATGTGTGGCATGCAACTTCTAAATACACCTTCTTACCTGAAGCTATAAAAAACTTGGCGCAACGAAAAAGAACAAATATAAATAATATTTTGTATATTAAAACTATGTTGCAAAATGAAATACCAGGCAAAACCGAAAAGCCTATAAATGATAAAGATGGGAAGCCAGTTAAAGATCTCAAGGGCAATCTGTGGTACATACATGGAAATGGCGATAACCAAATGTCTCTTCATGACAAGGTGGCCTTAGCTCAATGGGCATCTAACCTAGGATATACTGCAGTGATTTGGACAGGCTTTAGTAAATCACCTGATCATAATTATGAAAGCTTAACAAAAAAATTGAATGACCCGGCAACACTAAAAAACACCAAAGAATATATTAAAAACTTGCCGGATATTAATGATGTTACACCATTTGAAAAAAACGTATTAACAGATCAACTTAAATAAGATCCTTACCATATTGGCACATTACAGCTTGTTTCTTGGAAACAAGCTGTAAGCTTGAAATTCTTAAATGCCAAACAATTTAAAGACTGACTATAGCGCCTATGTTTGCAGATTTGCCATTAATCATTATATCGCCATCAGTTGATTTGACTAAATCGATAAGAGTATTTTTTAAAATTGATAATTCTTTTTGAGTATTTTGAGAATATTTGGAAAGATCTTTGTAGCTATAAATTACTAATGTTACCTCTAAACCATGCGCTTGAATAAGATTCTTATTCTTGGCAATTGATTCCGCAATCCATGAGATATTATTCTGGAACACACCGCCACCAATAAGAGTCAAAAATACTTTCTTTTTATTGTTGGTAATAGCTGCAAGCAAAGTTCCCTCATATGCAGCATCAAGAAGAGCTTTAGCTCTTTGAATAACTATAGGATTGTTTTTATAGCCAGCATTTACATAGCCAAAGTCAACAGCCGCGGTAAAAACTTGATTAATTATCTGATTTTTATCAGTAATATCATACTGGGTATCGTTTTCTGTAAACCCATATAATACCTGCATATCGCGATGATATCCGATCCGTATTTCATCCTTATCTTTTTGGGTAAATGGTAGATTCAAAGAATCAGGATTATCAGCATAATTAATATAACCATTTGTTATCGGAAATATTTTTTTCAACCATGGATAGTGAACACCGCCACCCAAAAGCTCAATTTGGTGATCTTTTGTTTGACGCCATTTACTCGGTTCTTTTGCAGAATCATAAAAAACACCATACATTCTATAAAATAATCCCGGAGCAGCCGAGATAGATGCAAACGGTCCTTGTGTATAATCATGAATATAGCCAGTAATCCCTTTCTCTGGATAGTGAGTCATTCCAATTGGCTCTAAAGCACTAAAGTTTGAAGCCACTTGAAATACTGCATCATTATTTTGAGGGTGGGCTTGCATAGCTCCTATATCAACCGTATGGCGGTAAGGTGAATTTGATTGGGTATTTGTTCCAATTATAATATTAAACTTCCCACCACCAACTTTTGGTAATTTGTCAGCTTGCTCGCGCAAAGTTATTATTGTCGGATCTGTAAAGAAACCTGCTCGATATTCTTTTCCATTTGAGCTTCGAACGATAAATTGAGTTTTCCCTTGAATTGTGGCTTTTTCGATTAATTTTTTTTCCAAAAAAATAGTATTGTATTGTGGATCATTATTAGAATACCATTTGATTAATGATGTTGTTTCACCAAATTCCATCATATTTTTAAAAAAATCAGCTCGGTAGCTTTTTGTTATCGCAACAGGCTTTATTGTAATCAAGCTATTTTGATCGCATAACGATGAAAGCGTTAAGCTTAATAATAAGATTTTAACAGCAAAAATCACTTTTTTATTATACATATTCGATTTTCCTCGATTTACAGTGCAAAATAGTTATATTCGTAAATTAAATATAACACAAAATGATAGCATAGAAAAAAGCCCGCAAAGCTTGGGCTAAAAAAAATTATTATAAACTATCCTTGAACTACTCATTATAAATAGCTAAAATGATATCACCTTGCAAATTGGGAATTCAATTCCCAATTTGCAACCAAGCATTGTATGTATCGATCAATAAGGAGTTTTAATCTATGATAACCCGAGATCTGACTGCCTCTATCCTAGAAGCCGCAAGCCAATTTCCCGTTATTGCCGTTTTAGGGCCAAGACAATCAGGCAAAACAACATTGGTGCAAAAATGCTTTCCAAATTATAAGTATATATCACTTGAAGATTTATTAGAAATATTGCAAATCTCGATGCACGCAGATTTCTCAGCGACTTTATGGGATTAGATGGAGTAATTTTAGACGAAATTCAACATGCGCCGGGCTTACTATTATACATACAAACCATTGTAGATCGTGAAAAAAAAATGGCTACTTTGTTATTACTGGATCAGAAAATCTACTTGTTGATGAAGCTGTTACTCAAACTCTTGCAGGCAGAATCGCGCTGTTAACCTTATTTCCATTGTCATTAAACGAACTCAAACAAGCATCATTATTACCCGATAAAATAGAACAGGCTGCCTTCAAAGGCTTTTATCCGAGAGTCTATAGAGAGAATATTAATATTGAAAAATTATATGCAAACTATATTCGCACTTTATGTAGAGCGTGATGTAAGAACAATTAAAAATGTATCAGATTTAAATACTTTTCAAAGATTCTTGCAGCTCTGTGCTGGACGTGTCGGCCAAATTTTAAATCTTTCTTCTCTTGGAAATGATTGTGGAATCGATCATAAAACAGCAACTTCTTGGCTGTCAATACTTGAAGCGAGCTATATAATTTTTTTACTTAGACCATATTATCAGAACTTTGGTAAAAGAGTTATCAAATCTCCCAAGCTATATTTTGTGGATAAGGGAATATTATGCTCATTGTTAAGAATAAAATCTTCAGATGAGTTGATTGAACATTATTTAAGAGGAAATATCATAGAATCGTTTATCATATCGAATCTTTTTAAACAATTTTATAATTTGGATAAAAGACCGCATATCTATTTTTGGCGAGATTCCCAAGGACATGAAATTGATTGTTTAATTGATCAAGCATTGCAAGCAGTTCCTATTGAAATAAAGGCTAGCAAAACCATTTCGATGCATTATTTTGATCATCTTAATTACTGGAAAGATTTAACCAAGTCATCAACGGACAGATTTGTTATTTACTCTAGCGATGGAAATCAAAACTGTCTTGGAGCAAAAGTAATAAGCTGGAAATCTTCAGGAAATTTGATAAAAGATATATATTAAACACGTATTCCATTTAGATAGCAGATTCAAAATCTTCCTTAAGAGCAAACCTGCCTCGAATATATTGTTTAAAATTTTGTTGTCTTAAAATTAAGGCATCATAACCAGTTAAAAGCGGCTTTAGATGTAAGCCTTGCAAAAGTTTTTGCATCTCCGCTTTGATAAAATCAAAATTTTCAAGATTGAAAGCCATAAATTCAATTTCCAGAAACTTTCCCAATCCAACAACATCATCCAATACGATAGTAAAGTCATCTACAAGATAAGACGTCCTAATCTTATCTACTATTCTGTGCTCTATTAAATTGTTGGCATATCGATAATTATCTAAATCATGATGAGAGATTGATGCCAAGTCTAGACTGTGGTGCAGGCTATTAATTTCGATAATTGATTCATTGGTGAATGGCACATTAAAAGAATGCTCTTCACAATACGATTGCAACTCAAGGTTTGGATCGTTTAGACATGCCCTATTAAACTTTATATCAATTTTTTTATTATCTCGTACCCGAATATAAATGCCTTTTTTAAATAAAGATGCATCTTCGGTATCCAAATAACAATCAACAACTCTTTTTACACCTAAAAGATGGAGATTTTTTACAAAGTCATGAACTTTAGATTCTTCTAAAATTTGATATTTTAACTCTATTTCTATATTCATAATAATTTCTCACTCGATTTAATTAAAGTTTAAGAGATTAAAAGCCAGAAGGCAATCCAATTCTTATACGAGGAAATGTTGCCCAGGGGCAGCAAAAATTGATAATCTAATAGTATTAAATTAAGGAGATGTTATGAAAAGACAATTCAATATTTCAAAAGCTTTTTTCTTTGGAATAATACTTAGTAGTATTTCATTGATTGCAATGGAAAAACAAGCTACCAGCACTTTCAAAGGCATTATAAATAACACAGACAAAGACATAGTATTATTTCTTGGAACTATCCTAAATCCGCTAGAGACAATAAACATCAAACCTAATACAGCGTTATTAAAAGATGTTGAATTGCAAGGTGAAAATTATAAATTTAGCGTGTGCCATAATATAAGCCACTGTCTCCTCCCCAGACGACCCAAATATTCTAAATTTATAGTTTTGGTGGATCCCCTAATTGATCCAGTTGGTCGATTGGTGAAAGGTGAAGAAATTGATACGCAAATTGAAGTTGTATAAGTTACTAGAAAAGACTATAAAGCTAATCTATGGGCAGCGCTTGCTGCCCCAATTCTTATCACATTTCCCTCAATAATTTCAAAGCATAGCAAAAAAAAATTCAACAAAGCTATTCTTTGGATGTTTATTTATATATAAAGTAAAATTAATTAAATTTTTAAACAATCCAATTTTTTGACGCCTCCTCTAATAATTGCTAGCCTAACAAAAAATAGTAGAAATTATTCTTAGGGAGAAGCTCATGAATAAATTATTGGTAATAGCACTTTTGGCGGCTACTGCATTCTCAATTATCCAATCAGTTCCAGTAACAAAAAAGCAAAAAATAGAACAACTTTTTGGTTTAATGAATGACAAAAAGATTTTGAGCAAAGCTTGGGAGCCAATGTTTGCCAGTGTTAGCATCACCGATGAACAGGTTAAAAAATCTGCGCTAGATAGATATGTTGATACCATAAAGAAGGACTTTATTACTGTATATGATAAATATTTTACTGATTTAGAAATTGATGAAATGTTAAAATACAATAGCTCTGCTACCGGCAAAAAATTTAATTCTATTGCCCTTGATCTAAATGGAGAATTACAAAAAGCTTATAGTAGCATGATGGGCATTATTCAAGAAGTTATGCCAAAGCCTGAAGCTCCTGCAGTCAATGCCAAATCAGCCCAAGTGGTTCATTTTGATGAACTGTCAAAAGGCAAAAAAGATGCCGAGGTTCGTGATCTTTTCAATAAAGAACTTAAACACAATGGTTTAACAGTTGTTAAATTCTCAGCAGGATGGTGTGGGCCTTGCAAAAATTATGCACCAGTTTTTTCAGAAGTTGCTGAACAGCTAAAAGAAGTTAAAGTAAACGGAAAAACAATAGCGATAAAATATATTGCTACCGATATTGACGCAACTAAAATTATTGCTCAGGATTATTCGGTAGTATCAATCCCTGCCACGCTTTTCTATAAAGATGGCAAAAAGATAGATTCACAAGCTGGCTATATGTCGAACAGTGCATTGTCCAATAAAATTAAACAATTAGCCAAATAAGAAATACTAAAAATAATGAGCAATTTAAGGTCAGTTGATCTTAAATTGCTCATTATTTTCATTCAAAAACCACTCCGCCCGAAATTCACACTAGTCGCAATTAATTTACTTTGTTTTCAATTAATATACAATATTAATTATATGGATCATAAATGGGGTTAAAATAAGGGCGCTAATACGGCTATTAAAAACAATAAAGACCAGCGAGCCTCTGGTATACTTCGTCTTACTCTAGAAAAGCCAGCTCCTAAAAATCGAAAGAATATCAAAATGAATTACAAAAAATTCTCACTAAGCTAGAAGAAAAGAATTAATCGTATTAATTAAAAAAGAAAGGAAATAAAATGTTATCGATAAAAAAATTTTTACTATTGTTCGCATTGTTATCAATTGGGCATAACGGCACCATATTACCAATGAATTCGGCACAGCCCTCAGAAAAACACGCTATTGTTTACCTAATTTCTAATCCAAGAGCTTCTTTGGTTGAATTTTTAAGAATGATTGGAACTCGAGGCGATATTAAAGTTATGCATATACCTGCCAATTATGCGTATTGTCATGCCAATAATTATGTTGAAACCGTTAAGGGTTGGTATAGAGATGATGCCCCGACCACTTATTCACAAGCTAAAGAAGATATTATCGAAGAAGCAAAAAAATCTGATGTTATTGTTGGAGAAAATACCCACACGGTAAATGAGTTTTTAAAAGCAAACCCAGATTTCATTAGTAATCCAGATGTCCAATTCATGGTCTTAATCAGCGAACCGCATGGTTCTATCATTTCTTATTATGAACAAAAGAAAGATTATTTCGATAAATTGCCAGAAACGCAAATGTCTGCCTCTATTGGTTTTGAAGGATTATATAATTTATTGCAAGAACTTAAAAATAGCGATAAAGGCCTCCCATTAATTATTTCAACAGAAAGCCTTTATTACAATACTCGCGAGACCGTTCAAAAAGTTTGCGATTATTTGAACATTCCTTTCAAGGAAGAATCATTACAATGGAAAGATATTAGCGAGAACTTTACCACGTTTGAATCAGAAGGTTGGTATACAATAGAACTTACTGAATGTTCTAAAAAATGGCATGGAAAAGCGATTAGAAGTACAGGCTTTACTGAGCCTGGAAAATATGCTGTAGATACTGAAGGCAATCCCACATTTGAAGAGATTGAAAATCCAAAGCATAAAGAAATTTGCAAAAGAGCATATCTAGACAACTTGGCCTTTTATAAGAAGATTCAAGATCTAATCAAAGAATAAAAATTAGAATGAAGGGCCGTATGATCAAAAATGGCTCTTCATTCTAACACCTCAAAAAAAAGAACTACAATTTATCATTTCAATCATTCATTTCGCTTTATTATAGGCACTTGTGAACAACCTCTCATCTTAGGGGCTTTTGAATAAATTTTAATAAGCATTAAAATCAGAATTGTACTAACATTCGGAGGAAATATGTCTATTAAGAAACTACTTTTAGCAGCTCTTTTTTTAGGAGTAATGCAAGAATTAAAAAGCGAATATATAGTCTTCCAAAAGGGCAAATATACTGCTGAGATAATTAAAGACAATTCTTCTTTAGGTTTTTATAAAAAAATATATCAAGTCTTACTCAAATACCAATGGCCCACATGCATTGCATATTTTCACAAAACAGATCAAAAAGAAATAGCTCTCTATACCAGCTCTGGAAATAGTGCAGAGGAAAACTACCTTAGAGCAAAAATTATAGATATTGATAAGAATTTAGACATAGCTTTTTTTCCAACATTTTTATATGAATTGTTTTTTATAGCAAATTATGAAAACTACGAAAGAGATTTTAATTTCAGAAAACTTTATTGTGAGGCACCTTATACAGCATTCTCTGCCTATCGAATTATTAAACATCAAACAGATTTAAAAAGTCTTTTCCAGTACCTTTCAACATTAAATGACGATGACGTCACAAAGAAAATTCATTTAAAAATTAATAATGATCTTTTAAAATATATAAAAAATTTTGATTTTTATCGACATTCTAAATCAGGAAAAAACATAGCTATCTTAATAGAAATGAATATCGATACTATAGTACTTGATCTGCTCAATAAAACATTAATCGAATGGAGCAAAGATGACTGTAAAAAAATTATAAATTTAGAATATAAAGCACACAAAAACAACACAGGTTTAATTTATAGAGGAAACCTAAACTCAATGTTGGTTGAAAAAAGTAAATTGCTTAAGCAACCCATCGAATTCACCTATTTCCTTAAGCAAGCTCAAACCAATTCGTTAGTGAGTGCTGATCTAATTAGGCCAACTCAAAATCTTTCTTTTAATTTCTTATCTATCACCAATTATGACAAAATCGATTTCAACACATTAATAGACAAAGAGAAGATAACTAATTTAAATATTGACGAACAAGCAAGGCTCAATAATCTAAAAAACGAACTGCTATCATATTCTTGGCATACACCATCTCGTTCTATATCTTATGGCAACTCAATCTTTGCAGGCTATTTTGAAGATATGAATGCCTGCTCTTACTTTTATATGAAAAACAAGTCGGCGATGGGTTACGCTTTGCATATCAATAAATGGCTCTACTATCAAGGGCTATACTCGACGGATACCGGAAAAAAATCTAACGCTAATCCTATTGATGGTGAATTATTTACGATCAGTCCATTAAATACCATAGTAGCCCTATTTGGTTATGGAAGCTTATTTCACTCTAGAAGTAAATCGTATTATTTTTCAAAAGATACTATGGTTAACTTTACACCTTTCATCGAAGGCTTAGGTAGTTGCCGAGATGTAATGGGCTATTTTGTAAAAAACGAAAGCCCTTTACAAAGAGGGGCTGAGCTTGCACAATTTATTGCAAACAGAGCGGAGTTAATAAAATTACCTGAATATCAAGGCGGATTTAATTTTCCGACCGCAATCTCTAAAAATTATTTTATTTGTCAAAATGAAATAGCAAGTTCATTTGGGACAATGACAAAGCTAGAGCCTTATTTGAAGCAACAGCTTGGCATGCAATAAATCAAAAATTCAAGTAAAGAGATAAATCAAATATCAAATTTCGTGAATTTTTTAAATCCTTACAATCATTTTTTAAAAAATAGGACCCCAGGCCTACACCGGATTGACAATTAGTCAATTAATGGTAGTATTATTATTAATATTATTTTTCATTTAGGGGGTTGTCAAATGATTAGAGAAATAAAAAATTTCTTATTAATTTCAATAGTATCTTTAAGCTCAAATATGGTTTTAGAATCGATGGAAGAGCATGAAACTCAATCATCATCGCATATAAATCAAGTAGCGCCAAAGACGCTTAGTAAATCACAAAAAAAACGCCAAAATAGGAACAAGAATTCCAGGGCTAAAAATAAAGATATAGTTAATCTTAAACTACTAGAAGATTTCGTCCAAAATGGAAACCTTCGTGAAAAGCTAAATTTTACAGGGACCACAGTCGAGAGCAAAAAAACATATATTAAACAACTAAATTTTTTGGCAAATATTTTACTGATGCAACAATGGGCAACAGATAACCTAAGAGCTATATCAAAAGATATTGGAGCTATTCTCAGGACAGTTATCCAGGAAGGTGATCTGAACTGTATCTCAATTACAGATGATGGCCATGGTATATGCGGGCATAGCAAAGATGAGTTAGGTGAAGGAACCACCTCAATAATACAAACACCACTAGTTCGGGATATGGTTGCAGCAATATTGGCACCAATGATATTAGAGGGCAAAAGTAGTTCAAAAAATTATTTAAAGTGTTGCGAACTCATTAAAGATAGAGCTAATCAGTCTCCAGATATGATCACATTTGCGATATATACCAAAACCTTAACCGAATATTTTCAGGCCCACGGAAAAATCAAAATTTTTACAACTGATTTTTATAATCTAACCATTAAATTGCTTAGTCGATTATATAGCATTGGGGACATTGGCGACGCATTAGAGCACAATGCAACCTTAGAGCTCCATGATGCATTTAACAAATTATGCTGCAAAGCTAAGATGCAACATGCGTGCAAAGAAATAATTCCATTTTTCCTTCCCCTTCACGATCGAATAAATGAGTTTAAGTTGCTTGTTGACGAAACTGAAAGTGCAATCAAATTTGAACCTATAAATGAGATTTACAATAAATTAAGAAGCATTATTAATTGGTGGGATCCGCTGCAAGAAAAGTACAAAGCTCTCTATCAAAAAATAGCCTCTGAGCAAGCAGAAACTCTTCAGGCTATACCTGCATATTCTCCTCATAAATTAGATGTGATAACATTAGCAAACCAAGTATATTTATATCCACCAATGAACAATGCAAAGCAGTTGCCAAAAAGTTTAATTTTAGAGGAATCAGTTGAGCAAGTTGATAAAGCAAATCAAAATAGTTTTATAGACGATATAACAAAAATCAAAAATGTACCGCAATCATCACCTACGCCCAAAAAACGCAAAAAATCTCGTAAGAGACCTCACAAAAAAGTTTCAGCATTAGCTCCTGAAGAACTTAAAGATACGCAGCCCATAAAGGAGCAAATAAAAAAACTTGAACACATTAAGTTTCCGTGTTATGCGGACAGAGTTATAAATAGATTTAATCAAAGTACAAATAATAATGATCTGTACCATACCTTCAGTCCTATTTCTGATGCATTCATCATAAAATACGGCACCTCAAAGCGACGACAGAATAAAACTTTTAACAATCAAATAGACACTAAATTTTCTCTCTTAGGAAAAGTTGAACTTAAAGATGGTACAACAATCTTTGGAAAGTTTGGTATTACTCTCGGCATTGATAATGTTTGTTATCATCGCCAATTTAAATGTTCTGGAGAAAAAGAAGATTCAGATTTTGCAAATATTAAGTTTGATGCCGATTTTCCATCGCTTATCTCGGAAGATATTCATTATACTAGCGCTCGTTTATTATTTGATGCTCAAAATGATGAAATCTATGGTGAAAAGAGACTTTCAGAAAGTTCAGAATGTATAGTAATTGAAGATGCACGCAATGAAGTAATTATAACTTTATTCAAAACTCAAAATAACAACACAATTCAGTAACATTAAAATATATAATGAAAAATTAGATGAATGAGGATTAATGAAATGATTAATAGATTACAGAAACGGTTGCTAATTTTGATGCTAGGTATCATTTTTAATATCAGCTTAAAAGCAATGGAAAATTCCTCAATTCAACCAGAATCTAAAATTGAGAAATCTCAAAAAGCCGAAGCTATACCTAAAAGAAAATGCAGTAAGCGAAGTAAGAAAAAAAAACAAAAAGCTGTAGCAAAAAAAATGGTCACTGAAAATCTTGCCGTTGAAAACAGCACTGTTAATTCTAAAACACCATATGACTTTGTTGACAACCAAGGCCTTGAAGCTGTGCTCAAATTTAATATGAGCGATACCATTGAAGCAAAAAAAGAATACATTCAAAAACTAAATTTTTTGGCCAACATATTATTGCTTCAAGAATGGATGGTCAAACATTTTAAAGATGCACATTTGCTCCTGTATTATCTTATAAAAGAAGCACATGCTCTAAATAATATTTTGTGTATTTCCCCAACTGAAGACGGTATAGGTATTTGCGGTCACAATAAAGACGAATTCGGGAAAGAAACTACTAGAATACTACAAGATCCACTGGCTATACAGCTAGCAAAAAAAGTTTTAGCACCGCTCTTGCTCTTGCCAGAATGTGATGTTTATCAAGATTGGAAAAGTAGTTATGACATCGTTAATAATCCAGAAAATTATTCCCCTGATATGATTGCAGTATCTCGCTGTATCATAATTTATTCAAGCTTTGTAATTGTAAGAATGAAATTTAAAAAAATAATGATGGCAATGTTCAAATTTATACCAGAGCTGCTGCCGGAAAACATAAAGGGAACTATTAAGAATATAGCTAATGGATATACTAGTGATGCGCTTGAAATTTTTCCAAGAAAAAAAACTTTTCAGGGACTTTACACAGCTATGAACTTAAATGAAGCACAAAAAGAACTTATATCTCATTTTCTACCTTTTTGTAAAAACATAAAAACAGTTTACGTCCTCTTAATTACTCATACCGGCCCAGTTACATTTAAAAAATTCTCTAGCATTTACACTACAATAAAAAACACCATTGATTCACTTAACCCTTCTTTTCCCGAAGATTATAACTGTATTTATAAAAAGATTATTGCTGAGCAGACCAGGGCATTAGAGTCTATTCCTCTTATACCTAGAAAACAAAACAACCTTGAATATTTAGCTAATAAAGTTTTTTTATCCTCAGATATTAAGCAAAAAAAACTTCCGGAAGCGCTTATAGAAGATAAAAAGCAAGATCAACAGCAACACAATTATATCGAAGATTTTACTGAAACGGCAAATGCTTGCTTGAAACAACCATCAAAAACAAAAAAGAAAAAACGTCATCGCAGAGGCCATCGAAAAGCAAGCCCCGAAGAGCCGGTTCAAGAAGAAAATATGTCAATTATTGAAGAACAAAAGAAAGAACAAGTACATATCAAATTTCCGTGTTATGCAGATAGGGTTATAAATAGATTTAATCAAAGTTCAAATAATAATGATCTGTACCATACCTTCAGTCCTATTGCTGATGCATTCATCATAAAATACGGCACCTCAAAGCATCGACAAAATCAAACATTCGACGATCAAATGGACACTAAATTTTCTCTCCTGGGAAAAGTTGAACTCAAAGATGGTACAACAATCTTTGGAAAGTTTGGTATTACTCTAGGAATTGACAAAATTTGTTATCATAGACAATTTAAATGCTCTGGAGAAAAAGAAAATCCAGATGTTGCAAACATTAAATTCGATGCTGACTTTCCATCACTTATCTCGGAAGATATTCATTATACTAACGCTCGCTTACTATTTGATGCTCAAAATGATGAAATCTATGGTGAAAAGAGATTTTCAGAAAGTTCAGAATGTATAGTAATTGAAGATGCACGCAATGAAGTAATTATAACTTTATTCAAAACTCAAAATAACAACACAATTCATTAACATTAAAAATGGAATGAGAAGATTCTGGGCTATGGTGATTATTTCATAGCCCAGAATCTTTTTAATAGTTCTTCTTTCTCAACTTTAGATTTTATTATATGCACCTCTTTGAATTCCAATTTTTGAAATTGGTCAAAAAAAGATGACTTGCGGCTATCGAAATTCCAGACCCACTTAAAAAAACCAAGGTTAAAACGCTCTTTGCACCCAGGTGCACTACTAAATCTTACTTGACCCCAATTAAGTAGCAATCTCTTAAAAACACGCCACAAACAGATTGATCTTGGAATGTCTAGAAATATTACACAATCAGCTTTTTCTAATCTATAAGCCAATGTCCTAGTCCCAGTTCCATCAATAATCCATTTATCCTCGTTACATAATTTGTTATGTATCGCCAAATATTCTTCAAAGGGAGCTTTTTCCCAGCCGGCTTTATAATAATATTGATCAAGATGATATATCGGTATATTAAGAATCGCACTCAATTCTATACCCAGTGTGGTTTTTCCGGATCCACAATTTCCAAGAATTGCTATTTTTAAATCAGTTTTCATTTGACCTCGATAATTTAATAAAATAATAACACAAATACTATTTTATTAAATTATAATAAATATGCATGGCCGCTGCTTTTTAAGATTTACTGGTAAAAACAAGGCGATAATTGTTATTTTAAAATAAAATGTAACGCTAAGCGAAAGCAGTGCAATGTTAATAACCTTAATAATTAGCCCTTTATTTTATTTTATCTATTTTTATGTTTTGGGTATCAGGCCATTTGCTTATTTCGGAATAATTTTATACTTACTAAGTATGTTCATTTTTGTACAAATTAAAAAAGATATGAGCATTGGTAACGTTACATGGGTTGGCGGCGTATTGCTTTTAACCTTATATAGTTTTATTCATTCAATGACGCAAAAAGGTCCCTGGGGAATAACTCCAAGAAAGATATTAATAACAAGTTTAATCTCAGTTTGGTCAATTAGATTAATAATCTATCTTTATCTAAGATACCAAAAAAACGCTGATCCGCGATTTGTAAAGTGGGAAAACAGTGGGGCAAAATTTGGTTTCTTAGCAAAGTTTATATGGATTGTTATATTACAAGGCATTTTGATGCTTATAATGTCTTTTCCTTCTGTAATGATAAATTCGCAGGATCTTGGCGGATTAAACTCTCTTGATTTTAGTGGCTTATTAGTTTGGATCATAGGATTCTTTTTTGAATCAGTAGGCGATTATCAACTACATGCATTTCTTAAAAAATCAAACAATCATGGCAAAGTTATGGATCAAGGATTATGGAAATATACAAGACATCCAAATTATTTTGGAGAAATAACAATGTGGTGGGGAATCTATTTAATCACTTTATCTACATACGCTGGTTTCTATACTATTATTGCACCTTTTACTATAACAATTTTACTAGCCTATTTTACTGGCGTTCCTTGGGCAGAAAGTGTGTTTCAAAATAATCCTGCCTATATAGCCTACAAAAAAAGAACAAATAAACTTATCCCTGGATTCTTCCTAAATAAAAATTAATCCTATTTAATAAGTTCAGGCAACTCTCTTAATGCTTCCTCCAATGGAATTGCTGTTATATTTCCATGATATTCTTTATGTTTACCCATATAAAGAATGCGTAATGTTGCCTCGGGATAATCTTCACCAAAGTTTTTGAGGCCCTTAAGTGATTTGCTTGAAATATAAGATGAACGCTTAATCTCAAATGCATGAAAGCCATTTGGTCCATATATTACAAAATCTACCTCATCACCTGAAGATGTTCGCCAAAAATAGATTTTATAATCCAGGTTATAATAATCGTTTATTGCACTCAATGACTGGAGAAACAATGTCTCTAATGCAGCCCCATCGATCTCTTCAGATGAATCCAATGGACCCCTTGGACGCAATATCCTATAGACACCCGTATCAAAGAAATAAAATTTTTGATGAACGATAATTTTTCTTTTGGCCCTTTGAGAAAAAACAGGAATTCGAATCGATAATAATAGGTCTTCTAAAACATCAAAATAGTTGGCCACTGTTAACCTATTTAAAGAAAGCTCTCGAGCAATTTCTGAAAAGTTTAATACTTGACCCTGCGAAAAGCTAGCCGCTTCTAAAAACCTAGAAAATGCCCCAATATTTCTTGTTAAACCTTCTTGGAGAACTTCTTCTCGAACATATGTTTGCACATAGCTTTCTAAATATTTTTTTGGTTCAGAATGAGTTACAACAGCTGGCAAAAGACCATACTGAAGTGCATTCTCTAAATTAAATTGCGAGCCCATTTCTTGTATTACTAACGGATGCATATTGTACCGAAGAGCTCTTCCTGCCAATAGATTAACACCTGTCCTCCTTAAACTCCGCGCACTAGAACCTGTTAATATAAATTTAATGTTTTTATGTTCAATTAATCGGTGAACTTCATTGAGTAATTCAGGTATTCTTTGAACCTCATCAATTACTACCCAATTTTTGTAATTTGCAGGAATAAGATTTTCTAATCGATTCGGGCTGGCCGACAAAGAACTATAGGTTGAAAAATTCAACAAATCTAAATAAATGCTATCGGGCAAATGCGATTTAATCCAAGAGGTTTTACCTGTTCCCCGGGGCCCAAAAAGAAAAATGCTTGCTTTATCATTGAGGGGTAATTTGAGAATTCTGTTAAACATAATATCATTTTTTCTTTAAAAGAGATAAGTCTAGTATCAAATTTACGGTTTTTTTGATATGAACGCAATCATTTTTGAGAAAAAATGAGCCCTCGCCAAGCACAATTGACTAATTGTCGACATATGATAAAATTATTATTAGACAATTGTATTTTTGTACTCAAAGGGGAGATGGCAAAAAATGAAAATGAGAATGAATTTATTGTTTTTAATAGCACTTAGCTTATTTACTAATTGTGTACAAGCTATGGAAGTGCAAGAGGCTCCAATTGAGTCGAAAAAAACTCTTACAAAATCACAAAAAAAGCGTAGCAAACGCAAAAAAAACAAAAAACAAAATAGCGATCCTGATATTATTGATCTAACAGAATTTGAAGAGTTCACTAAAATTGGCAACCTTAAAATTGCTCTAGATTTTGCTGACAATTCTTTGGAAGCAAAAAGAGCATATCTCAAGCAACTAAACCTGTTAGCGAATATTCTATTAATGCAAAAATGGATAATTGATCGATTTACCTTAATGAGAAAGCAGCTGAGTTGCTTGGCCTTACAATATGTAATTGATAAGACAACCTGCCTTTCTTTAAGAGAAGATGGTGTGGGGATATGTGGCCACAATAAGGATGAATTTGGCCAAGGCTCAACCAAGATAATATCTTCAGCAAAAGCAAAAGAACTGATTTCAGAGTTAATAGCGCCCATATTGCTACAGGGCAAACTATGCAATAAAGAGGATTACAAAAAATGCTCAGATTTAATCAAAAATAATAAAGATATAGATGGGGATACAACGGCTTGCGCACAATATGTACTACGGCTGCTCAATTATCATCAGCTACTAGCACAAGCAAAAAATTTAAAAACTTTACTCCGTAGCTTAAATGGCACAATAGCCCTTAGCCTAGACACAGAGAGCGGATTAAGCGATAAAGAAATAATTAATAACCTATTCGCATCACTAAACAATGCTCAAGCAAAAATTATCCCGCATTTCTCAACCTTGCAATATTTCGCGCAGGATTTTACCGAGCTATTTGTAAAAGCCCCCCCTGTCTTGAAGCCAAGCGCAGTAGCAGCATTATCTAATTACAGCCATAAGATTATAAATATATGGTACCCAGCTAGAAATTTGTATGATACATTATACACAAAAGTTGTAGCAGAAATCGAAAATATATTGGAAACCATCCCTTCATGCAATCTGCACAAACCTGATTTAACAAGGGCATCCAAACTATCTTTTTTATATCCATCATCAGGAAAATCAAAAATATTGCCACAAAATCTCCTAGGAGATGTGGCGATCGAAGATTCTACCGATACAACAAACAATAGCTTTATCGACACAGCTTTACTTAATGCAAAATTAGAAAAGAGCACCCAATCTATTGCAAAAAAGAAAAAGAAACGCGCTAGAAACAGAAGGCGTCATAAGCAGGAAGAATCAACGATTGAGCAAGGGTCCCCTAAGCCAGAGAAAGAGACTCAAGTCATTGAGCCTCCTACCGAAAAAAGGCACATCAAATTTCCTCATTATGCAGATCGAATCATCGCCAGATTTAACGAAACTCCAAACATTGAAGACCTGTATCATACCTACAGCCCTGTTGCTGACGGATTCATCATGAAATATGGCTCAACGAAACAGCGCCGAAACGAAACATTCCGAGATCAAATGGATACCAAATATACCATGGATGGAACTATTACCTACGAGAATGGCGACATACTTTATGTAGAATTCAGCATAACATTAAAT
>Ga0105046_10005799_pt1 | contig 19517 bp, 23 predicted proteins | sample MAT03_FD_78385 | JGI IMG/M metagenome (GOLD analysis project Ga0105046, IMG submission 78385) | Freshwater microbial communities from Lake Fryxell liftoff mats and glacier meltwater in Antarctica - MAT-03 (megahit assembly) | ecosystem: Environmental > Aquatic > Freshwater > Ice > Liftoff... | reverse complement strand
TGACGGTAAAACGGTGTATCGCAAGGTACGAGTTGACATCGTTGGCAACGACGGCAAGGTGACGCTCACCCTGCCGCTTGACGGTGATATGGCCTCGCGACTTGTCCCAAAATTGGCCGCAGTTGCACCAGGAGAGTTCGTGAAGATTGGTGTTTGGATGGGTTGGTCTGAACCGCGTGCTGATGGTGTTCGTTATGCGAACGCTGCAGCGTCCGTCAAGACCAACGCCGGCGAAGTGAAAGCTTCTTCAGCGGTTATCGATTCACTGAAGGCCGCCGCTGCTCAAGTGAAAGCCGCAACAGCTGCCTTGAACTTGGATGCCCAGACCGTGCGCAAGGCTTCACGCAGCGCGATTGAAAAGGTGTTAATGGCGCTCGTAAAAGAGCAAATTCAGCCGCAATACGCACCCACCGCAGACGCTGCATCACCCGCAGATGCTCAGAAACCTGAGAACATTGGCTACTAATCTAGCCGACGTCTAACCACAGCCCGCAGCACAGTGATTTCCCTCCCGGAAATCCTGTCTGTGGGCTTTTTCTTGGGCGCTCGTTTTGCGCCGGTTCCGCTGTAGGTTTCGCCACGGCATTCCTCTTTTAACGACCGCTTCGGTCTTCAGAAGGAGAACGTCATGTTGATGCAGTTTGTATCGGGGTTTTTTCCATTCGTGGAAGACCCTCAATCTGGCAAGCATCGCATGATGCTTGTTGTTGCTGATCGTGTCGATGTCGTCCTGGCCATGCCTGTGACAACATCGCTTCGCGATGCTTCGTTCCCCTTAGAGGTTCGCCTCTCAGGAAATTGTGCCAGCCAACTTGGACTGCGTGTTGTTCACGTCGCTAAAGCTGACCTGGCAACACGTACCATCGCGCCCACGATGACTGTGCGTGACCTCGAAAACTTCGCGCGTAACGGCTCGATCGTGAAAGATACGGTGTCCAGGTCTGAATGGGCCGACATCAAGCGCGTTGTCATAGCGCGAGTTCAAAAGCAACATGCAAAGAAAAATGAAAGCAGACGATATGGGTGAAAACCATGAAGACGAAATCGCCACAAAGATGGCCATCTCGTTCGGCATGCTGGTCGCAGTACAGCCTAAGACAGATCCCTTCGTGCTTTTGGCAGAGCTTGATGCTCAGACGCCGACACCAGGGACTGAAGACGCAGAGTGCGTGGCCGTGTTGAGAGCCCTGCTCGCAGCGCGTGTTGCAAAGACTGCCGACTTAACCAATGAGGAGATCTACATGCTCATCGAGCGCCCTGCGCTCCGCACGAAAGTGTGGGCCAGGGTGACCGAAGAACGAGAGCGATTACGTGCCCTTGGCGTGACTACCTTCACGTAACCACAACCCGCAACACAGCGATTTCCATTTCGGAAATCCTGTCTGCGGGTTTTTTCTTGGCGGTCGGCGCGCGGCAGATGTAGTTTTCGCCCGTGCATTCCTTTGTTAACCCGCCTCTCTTGAGGCAGCGCCAAAGGAACCCCATGAATCACAACTTCATCCCACCGAGCAAACCCAGAAACGGGCAGGCTACATCGCCCATCTTGAAAAAGGGTGGCACGCACAAGTCGCGTCGCGACTACTCGCGAGCCACGAAAAGGCGAGACATTGCCAAGGAGTTGGCATGAACATGAAGCGGCTGAGAAGCAAGCCACTACAGGCCGGAGATCGGGTCGTCATGAAAGTGGCCGTCCCCGTAAGAGACTACTTCTACTGCCAATGGCTTGACCACGGCAGGTATCACAGCGCTGACATCCTGCCAGGGACTATTGGCGTCGTGATCGTGTCGCACACACCGTGCGTCACCAAACGGGCCGGTGAGCCCTACTTCGCTAACGTCGACGTCGAAGTCGCGCCGGGACAGGTTGTACGCGTCCGTCCGCTGCACTCGCAGATTAAGCGAGTGAACAATTCGGCGCAACAATGACCGCGCTGGAACTGGAATCCATGTTCGGTATGGTGATCCCTGATCAGACCTTCTGTGCGCTGAGAGTAAAAAGAGGCCGATACTACAGCCACTGGTATACCGGTGTGGGCACGCCGCGTTTCCCAGCACAATCGGAGACGCTGCAAAACCAATACCTATGCGTTTCGGCGTACGGACGGGGAAAATCACTGACTACGGAAGTCCTAGCGCGCGGAAGCTTTCGCTCGTGTGAGGCGGCGCAGCGTGAAATGACGCTACAAAAAATCGAAGCTGGGTATTCCTCTATGAAAACTCGGAATGGCCCTGTTGCGTTGAGCGATCCCGCCCATGGTCGCGTTCTCTCACCGCACACTAACGTCGCAGTCAGCATCCATTGGTAACGGTTGATGCACTAACCACAACCCGCAGTTCAGCGATTTCCATCCGGCAATCCTGGCTGCGGGTTTTTCTTGGGGGTTTGCCGTAGGTTTCGCCACCCCATTCCTTCTTTAACACGCCTCGTGTTGAGGCTTTTTTAAGGAAATGGAAATGACTTACAACAACCAGATCGAAAGCACACCAGAGCAGGTCGCAGCTTTTTGTGTCGCGTTGTGCGCAGCGCAAGCAGCCGCACTAAAGGTAGCGAAATCGACGGCAAACGACACGCTCGGGAGCAGTTACGCCGATCTAAACGGTCACATCGCTGCATCGGCAGATGTGCTCAAAGGAAACGGACTGGCAGTGGTGACCCTGCCGTCGCACATCAACGGTGCCCCCGCACTGGCAACAACGGTGACCCATCAGGCAGGCGGGACTCTGCGCAGCATCTTCCCAATGTTGATCGCCAGCAGGACCGATATGCAGGGATTGGGCGCTGCGATAACGTACGGACGTCGATACATCATCGGCTGCCTGCTGAACATGCAGACCGTTGATGATGACGGACAGGAAGCGACAGACGCGAAGCGGGGCGAGAACTTCGCTCGCAGCATTGCACCCCCTCCGTTGCCGTTTTCACCTGGACAGGAACCCGCGACAACGGTAGCGGCGCAACGAAGCGCTGCATCGACCATGAAGCGGATCCAGCAAATCGCCACCGCACCGGTGGAACACTTGGCACAACTTGAAGCGCTTGCCAGCAACAACGGAGAGCCGGAGTCGATTAGGGCTGCGGCACGGAATCGCATTGCCGCGATAAACGCGGCAGGCAATTCCGAGACGCCAGCAGCAGAGTCCATTGCCGCCGACCCTACCGGTTGCGAGGCATCGCAAGATGCTTAGCACCGTGGAACTCACGGTGGCAATCGGCTATGCAATTGCTTTGGTCGCTCTCGTGATCGCGAGCGTCGACTGGAACTCGCGGACCGTGACCGTAGACACAACGTTTCGGGGTGTATGCGTCGTCTTGCCGATGCTGGCGCTGGTATGGACCTTCGAAAGCCACGCCGAAAGAGTGTTGCGCTTTACTGCAACTCTGTTCAAGGCGCTCTCGTTCGCCTAACCACAACCCGCAGATCAGCGATTTCCATTCGGAAATCCTGTCTGCGGGTTTTTCTTAGCAAGGCGACCCTCGCTCCTCGCTAGCGACGAAAAAAACCGCTCGAATAAACGAGCGGCTTTTGCGTGTCTGCTGTGGGTTACAGAGCGACCGCGAACAGGTTTTCGATGACGCCTGGGCCATAGCCAAGAGCCAGTGCCATAAACGCGCCAATCAAGAGCCAAACAAAGTCGCGCTTGATCGCACCGGCTGCGGCACCTGCGATTAGACACACGGCAGCGAGGATCTTGCCCAATGGGCCAGTGAGCAGGCCACGCACCAAAGCGTAGATGTCGTCCATGCTGCTGTAAACGGTAGCGATACTTCCTGACGGGGGCGTAACCGCGGAGCCCGCTGCTGCGGCGGCAATCACCGCGCCCGTACCAAGAATTGCGGCGGCGATCATCGCCACCTTGGCGGTTTTGCGGTTCGCAAAACGGCTGATCAGTTCAGTTTTAAGGATAAGTTTCAATGGGTTTCCTCGAAGAGAATCAAGGGGCTGTAGAGCAATCCGCTCACAACGCGAAACGGCAAACCGAATCTTTGTGTGGTCGCAACCACAGGGGCGCGTTGTCGCCCGGTTTCGCCGCTAATGCGTGTACACGCAGCGAAGACTGAAATAGGGAGCCATCGATTCACGGCCAATGGCTATCTCTGCAAAGCGGACCAATTCTTTGATGGCAGGGCCGCGCGCCCGACACCGTAAATCGCCGTACTCAAAGTGGCTCGGCCCACCCTTTTCGTTGCGGACGATTCGCGCCTTGTCGACATCCATTGTTAGCCCGACCAGACTCTGAAGCGCGTTGGTTCGGGCGAGCCCTGTCGGGTAAAGACGAATGACCCAAGTTCGATGTTTCGACATGCCTGCGATTTTCTGTACTAACTGATGCCTCCAGTCTAGAGATCGTGTTTGTTGATTATGTTTAGAACTTAAGCGTTGTTAGCGACGCGGTTGCGATGGGTTCGCGCCGCTCAAAATCACAGCGGCCGGATTGCTGGGTGCCGATAGGTTGATGGGTGCACCGGCCTCGGTCGACGCGCTAATTGTTTGGTACGGCTGCAGGTCTTTGGCACCGGCAAGCGCCGGTTGTCCAATCGCCCATCGGCGCGGGGTGATCTCCGTGTAGATGAGTCCAGGCTGATGCAGGTCGCCCTTGGAATCAATCCAGTAGTTGACCCAAATCCGAGCTACTTGAGCGGGCTCGATGATCGGCTTGGGGGCGGTGATCGGTGTTGGCACGGAGATCACCGCTAACGTAGCTTGCGCTGTTGCAGCGTCTGCTTTCGGCGCATCCGAGGACTTTGATTTATCTTGAAGTGGATCGGGCAATCGATCCACTCGGCTCGTCGCTTTGTAAACGTTTTTCACACCGCTGCAAGCGATCGGTTTGGTATCCGGGTTGTTGCGAACTTCATCGAGTTCGCAGGTGAATTTTTCCTCGCCGACCGCGAGAACAGAGCACCCGGTCTGAAGCGCGGTGGCGGTCAAGGTGACCGCGCACAAAAACGTGATTTTTTTCATGGTGAGGCCTATTGGGTTCTGTTTGTATTAATGCTTGCGACCGCGCCGCCGATCCGAAGCGATAAGCCGGCAGTGAGCACGATCGTCACCGAACGGCCTGGCAATACCTCGACCACGGGCTGGGCTTCTTTGGCCATGTCTGCGTAGAGCTTCCCGATTGAATTGATTGCTTGGCCCGCGCCGCCGAGCGCGCCGGATTCTGCGCCACCCGACAAAAGCTCTCCGATTCCCGCCGCTCCCGCACCTGCGGCACCGCCCGTGAGAGCGCCTCCCACAATGTTGGTGGTGCTGCCGCCCAAACGCTGCGCACCGGCTTGCATGAAACCGGCAATCAGCGTGTTGCGGATCATGTCGCCGGTCTTGCTCACCAAACGACCGTCTATTCCCTCGCGTCCGTCGTCGCCAACGAGATATCCCGACACCGTTGCTTCGACGACCTTGCCGTCGTTCCTCACGCATGAGATTGCATTGGTGCGTAACTTGGCGCGCTGACTTGAGAGCGATCCGTACCCCGATGCGATGAGGAAGCACTCTCGCACGTCGGCTCTGAAGCGGTTGGGCAGAATGGCATCGTGTTTGATGCGGATGAGCATCGGCACAGGGTTCTTCTGTCCAGCCTGAGACGTCGGAGCATCTATGCCGGTCAACGTTACGCCTGAGATGATGGAGCCCATAGGCAGATACACCCCGTCGTCTTTTTGGCGCGAACTCGCTGCGACAGCCACTTCCACGACGTCGCGAGTCGATGCGTTGGCGGGCAGCCCCGCGATGGCGGCATTCGCTCGTACAACGTTCGCTGCCAGCGTTGCGCCAGGCGTACCAGCGCGCGCGGCAAAATTCGGCTCCGCGACTGCTCCCGCTATCGCCGCCCCACCACTACGCGAGCCTGTTGTCGACACGGCGACCGGGCCGCCCGTTGTCGTTTGCGCAGGCGAGCCTTCCGCGCTGGAGCGCAGTGACCGCTTTGGCTTCGCCGTGGCCGCCGCGTCATACGGAGTAGCACCGCCACTGCCGTCGGCTGACGGCAACAGCGGCACCGTCGCGCCGCCACCACCACCCGCACCAGGCAACGCAGCCCCCAGACTGGGTGTCGGCTGCGTCGTGCCGACACGCGTCCCTGGAAACTGACCAGCGTTGGTCATCTGGTCGATTTTGTTATCGACACGCGAGCGGATAAGTTTCTCGATTTGCTCATCAGTTGCGCCGGTCGGTTTATCCGTCAGCGCGGCGACTCGCGCCGACATGGCTTCGAGCGTCTTTTTAAGCGCTTCTTCAGCTTGGGTACGCTGTAGTTGCTCTCCGAGCCGTGCCTGCTTGTCGGCGTTGAATTTGCGTGTCAACTCTTCCAGATCATTGGCTCGCACGGGCGCTTTCAGCACTGTGGACTCGGTGGGTGAGGCTGGCTTCGGCTTCTCTTTTGGAGGCGGTGCCATTACTACCAAAATAATAGCCAGCAGGAAGACGACACCAAGTCCAATCCCAATGACTGCACTTCGCCGCTTGGCGTCCGTACTACCGGAGAGCCGTTGCGCGATGGATGCGTAGATTTTGTTGAGCATGCTATTGATCGACCGCTAGCTTTGCCACGATGAAGACCGACGTGGATTCATTCGGCTGCAGATTGAGCGACGGATAGAAGCTGACCGCTCGCACCTGCTCTCCACCAAACATCTCCTCAGTCAATGTGATTGGAGTGGTGCCAACGTTGCGAATCGTATAACGCAGAACTTCAAAAGTTGAACCCGAGTAGCGCTTTTCTGCGTTGATTAGCAACTGTTGCGACGCGCTAGCCACTGGTAAATTAAACTGCTCCTCCGTATAGCCTTGTGGCGTTCCACCGCGCAAGACAACACGGAGCAGTGACTTGATCGAGCTCACATAGTCCGAGTCGTCGTTGTTTTCAACGACGCCAGCAACTGCGTCGAGCTGAACAATTACCGTTTGCGGTGGGATCACTCTCCCGATAAGCGTCAGTTGAATGACAGCCCCGCCTGGCGCGTCAGCATCGTTAATGAAAATCACACCGCGCGGATTGGACTCATCGAGCTTGACGTAGATGCTGTTGCCCTTGATTAGGGTTTCAATCCCGTCATCAATGACCTCGGGGCGCTTGAATGGCGTCACAATCCGATTCGGGTACTTCAACGCCAATGGGATCAACGTGTTCACGCCGTTGCGCGAACGCACAATCATTGGGTTGGCTGAGTTGATTGCGCCGGGCACCGCGCCCAGGCCAGGAAGGCCACGCGTATGCGGCGACTCCGGGGGTGCCATAAGGCTTTGCAGCTCATCTTGTTGCGGCGCTAACGGCTGAGGCACTGAAGCACGCGCCGTGGCCGACGAGCGCTGCGATTGCACTTGAAACTGATCTGGCGCAGTGTTGTCTTCGAATGGGCCTACTCCCGCAGCGCCGCCTCCCGCCTTGGCTTGCGCGTTCGGCACGGGGGGGCGAGCGTCAGCGCGCAGCGGCGCTGAGCGCGGCGGCACCTTCACGTTTGGCAAAATGGGTCGCGCGGTTTGCAACGGCAGCACCGGGAAGCCAACGTTATCGGGGTTGGCTTGCGCTGGAGGAAGAGGCGCTAGGCCGGGGGTCGCCGCCGGAGCGATGCCAGGCACCACACTGGGTGACGCACCCGGCCCCCGGGTAACGGCAGCCGGAGATCCCACGACTGCACCTTTCGAGTCGACCGTGGCTGCTGGCGGCGGCCCAGGAACAGCAGCCGAGACGCGGGCTTTTATAGGCACAGCCTCTGGCACGGGAAACTGTGTCAGCGGAGCGGTTTGACCGAACGCCTCGACCGAGGCAAGCGCTAGCACAACAGCGCAGAGTGTCACGAAAAAGAAAGTGCGTGGCATCACGGTGTGGCTCCAGAAGATGGGACGGCTTTAGATGGCGGCGGCGGTGCCGTAGCGCTTGGCAAGGACGCGGCCGCTGCGGCGGCGGCGGTGGCTTCCTTCAGTTTTGCGTCCGCCTCGGCAGCGTTTTGCGCATTGATCAGATCGTCACGACGAATTACCGCTTGAGCCGCAACTCTGGCTGTATCGGCGCGCTCCAGACTAATGACAGCCTTGTTCCTTTCAAGCCATAGCGCTGTTCTGGGCACCCCAGCATACGAGTCGAGACTAACGACCACGGGTAGGCCGTTGTGAATCTCTAAGATCAGCTCGTATGTTGCCGGGATTGACACGGCCTGCCCGACGTTACGATAGGACAGGGTGCTGAGCGAGCCCTCAACGAAGGTCTTTTTGCTGTCCGGTTCGTAGAGGACTCTTTTGGCAACGAACATATTGAACGCGTTTTGCCGGTTGTATTGAGGATCCTCCACGACCGACAAAATCTGCGCTCGAACGGCGTGCCAGATCGGTTGGTCAATGTGCTTGCCCAAGAAATCCGCGATCGACTGCGCGTTTGATGGCGTCACTGCGCCCAGCATGTTGGTGATGTAAATCGCCCACGCCTCAAGGTATGCGCGCGACGCTGAATCGCGTCCGACACTCATCGTCTCGGTTGCGCCTCCGGGAATGAGCACCAACCGCTCCATGCTTCGCATCAATTTGAACGAGAGAAAGGCGTTCGACGCCAACGACAACACGAGCGCTGCCGCCAGCAGAAAGGCAATCTTTATCGTGGCTTGCCAGTTTTGGAAAAGAACCGGCGTTTTCATGCGACCAACTCGCGAACGGCACCGTTCTTAAACACGGAGGACATCGACACCAGCCCGATCCAATAGGCGATGTGTGTAGTCAAACCTGGGAGCTGAGTAAGCTTGTTTCGTCGCAGCAATCGCGCCGCGACGAGACCGAGCAAACCCATGCTAATGAGCGCTTCAACCAGCACTCCGATACAGCAAAACGCGATGACCAATACAACCTCGTCCATCTCCCAGAACAGGTATTGGGGTTGATCGTCGACGTGTCTTGGCATGTCAATCTCTGTCAATTTCGGCTCCTTGTTGTGGCTGACACATCCACTCGGCGATTAAGGGCGCGGCCCTCCTCGGTGGTGTTGTCCTGTACTGGTGACGACGCGCCTTTGGCTTGAGGTTCGCCCCGCATTGGAAGGTCAGGGTTTAGCGTTTTGATAAATGCTGCGACCGCCGTCGCGCGACGCGACGAAAGCGTTTCGTTGCTCGATGCGCCGCCACGGCTATCGGTGTGGCCAGTAATGGCTCGGACGCGAACGACGTTTCGGCCGAGTGCTATGCGCAATAGCAGTTGCGCGCTCTCGCTTAGCTCGGCCGAACCCGACTCAAACGGAATTGAGAAGGCGACATCTGCCTCGACGGGAGGCGGCGCGACCGGAGCTGGTACCTGCGACAGCGGTGCGCTGGGCGGCGGCGGCAGCGTCGGTGGTGGTGGTGGTGGTGGCGGGATCAACCAGCGTACGTCCGTGAGGCTGTCGATGGTTTTGCCGGTCGACGGGAATCCGTCGCTCGCTCCTGTCCATAAAAAGAACTCTTGCGACGGCCTGGTTCTAACCATCCCCTGCATCGGCTGGGTAACGGTCACCGCATGCACGGTGACTCGTTCCGAATAGACGGGGATGGGCGATGGCTGCACCTGAGCGCAGCCGCCAGTGCCCAGTGCGACCGCAGCAAGTGTTAGCCCGTGAAAGAGTGCACGCGAATTGGTCATCATTGGAGGGGCGTCCGTCTTGTTGCCCACCAACGGGAGAGGCTGGATCGACGGCGCCACCCTATAAGCGCGATCATTAGCGCAAGCGATACGTCGATCACCGCGCGAACCGACCGGAACGTGCGCTCTGCGACGCTCTGCAAAATAGGCTGTAAGTCCGGCGCCCATCGGGCGTTGCTGGTCGCGCGAAACGTCACGTCATCGGCGAACGACAGGGGATAGATGTGCAGCGTCATAGAGGAGAGCAGCGCGTGCTTTAGAGGCCGCGCAGTCTGGTCGCTGTAAACCATGACGCGCTGGCTTTCCTTTTCTTGCGCGGAGATTGATTGGGCAAATGCCTGGCCAACGGTGGCGACGCCGACAAACGCGGCAAGTGCTGCGACCTTCAACGCGTGGAGTATTGAGATCGCCATCAATCCAGCGCCTTCAAGAGATCGCCGACCGTGGAAAACCCTTCGCGCCGAGCGAACTTGCCTGAGCTGGTTTCGACGATGAACGTGGGCGTCGCGTTGACTTGGAGGGCCTTCACAAGGTCAAGGTTGCGTTGCGCGAGCACTTTGGATGCTTCTGACACCCCACCCTTTGGCACGGGCGCCACGGTGCCACTGAGCGCCGAGGCCATGGCTCCGGAGATTCGGGCGAGATACAGCGATGCGTCGTCCGGCAATAAGGCTGCGACCTGATCAAGCTCGCCAGCCAACGTCATGGGGATCCACTTCACCCGGTAGTTTTTGAGCTTCGGGTCAGCCATGCGGCTCATGGCCTCCCAAGCTTTTGCGCAATAGCCACACTGCGGGTCAATGAACGCGTACAGCTCACGATTGGGCGTTGTGCTGGCCGTGGTCGTCGGCCCATTCGCGCTACGCACGGCATCGAGCTCGGCGGACGACGCGGGCCGATCGGGCGACTCGCTCGACTTTGGTGGGTCTTTACTCCCTGTTGCTGCCGATCTCAGCATGGCCGCCATATCAACACGTCCAGGCAAGTGTTTAGCGATGAAACCCGAGCCAATATCAGCTTTTGTCTGTGTGTCCAGCATCATGCCAACCGTCATCGTGCGCGCGTCACGGTCGGTGTAGAACACTTGGACGTGGGCGTCTTTCTCCATCGCAATGCCGTAGAGCCCCGAGGGGGTCGAGAATATTTGCGCGGTCATACCGCCGTTTTGCATTAATCTGCGAGCCATCTCCGCGACTTTTGGCGGGGCCTTTTCCAGGGGGATCAGCTGGCCCGAAGCGCCTGCTTTGAGGGGTTGCGCTGAGATCGTCGTGGTGGCTGCCAACGTCGCAAAGAGCGCCGCTACAACGAAGAGCGTCCGAACCATTGCCGGTGTAAATTTCATCTGCCTATCCTTCTAATATTCGAGAAATTGCGCCGTTGACCAGCGCAATGAGGGCCTGGTAATCGCCGTTAGTCTGGTTCGCTGACAAGATCAACGTGCCGCCGACGGCAAAGCAAGGCGACGTATCGATTTGGTAGCGCGCAGAGAGCCTGGCGTTGCGCAGGGCACGCGCCAGAATGTCCTCGGTGCTCTGTTTGGTGAGCTTGACCTGCTTTGCGCCGTCGCCGAGAACGAGGCGGAGCGCCTGTCGATAAGTCTCTGGCGATGCGTAGGGCTTGCCTCGCTGGACTGCTGCGTAAGCCGTGCGCTCGAACTCAACCAATTTGTTCGGGTAGAGCGTTCGCACGAACGAATGCGCGTTGGATGCGGCCAAGTCCGCATCCCCAAGCACAATAGGAACCCGACGGAAGCGCACCTTCGCCGGAACGGTGCTGCCCCACTCGGATACGGCCTCATGCACCATTGCAGAGAATCCGCACTCGAACGAGAAAAAGAAAAAGACGCGGTCTTTATCTTCCGGGAATGGGCCGATCTGTTTTCGCTCAGGCGGTATTGTGTTCTGCGCCGGTGCCAATTCACCGAGCGCGCCGCGAGCGGCGGAGTGTCCAACACCCACCCCTGATTGCGCAAGCGAGGGTGCGCCCGAAACAAGGCTGCCGGCAACCGCAAGCAACAACAGTCGACGCCGCTGATCGGGATTCATGGCTCAGTCCGCCTGCGCTGCGCACGACAGCGCTTCGGCGAGATCCACATTGAAGTCACAAATCGCCGCGTCAATGGCTGCGTGATTGAGCGACCGATGCGACTGCTGGGCCGATACTACCGAGTAAATTTCTTTGAGGCTCGCGCGGCGCTCGATGGCGCCGCGCACGTCAGCATCGGCGCGCAAAAACTCAAGGATCGGGCGAATCCCTTTGGTGCCTCGACCATCGCACGCATCGCAGCCTTCGGCACTTCTCTTGCTCGCGTAAAGACCGCGCAACCCCGCCCCTGTGGGCGTCACATAGTTTCGCGATTGCAACAGCCCTATTTCGCCATCACTCAGCTCGTCGATGACCCGACAGTGCGAGCACAACTGGCGCACCAGACGCTGCGCGACGATCAGGCGCAACGCAGCCGCGAGTGCGAACGCGTCCGCGCCGAGGCCAACGAGCAAACGATTGATAGATGATGACGCTGTATTTGCGTGCAACGTTGACAACACCAGGTGTCCGGTGTTCGCGATGTCGACTGCAGCGCCGGCGGTTTCGGCGTCTCTAATCTCGCCGATCAACGCGATGTCAATGTCTTGACGCAGTCCCGCGCGCACAACGATTGGGAACGTGCGCAGGGGGCGAACGACGTTGACCTGTTGCGCGTTCGGCAACGTGTACTCAACGGGATCTTCTGCCGTGAGAATTTTTACATCAGGCGTGTTGCGTTCGTTGAGGCATGAATACAGTGTCGAGGTTTTTCCGCTGCCGGTGGGGCCAACCGTCAGGATCAGACCTTCGTTGGCGTAAAGCGAATCGCGGAATACCTCGCGCTGTAGGTCGGTCATCGGGATCGAGGAGAAAGCACGCGTCGCGTTGGTCTGATCGAGCAGGCGGCAGACCGTTGATGTGCCGGCGCGAGTCGACAAGAAGTTCAAGCGAACGTCTACGGTGCGGGTGTCTGCCCGGAACCAAAACGTGCCGTCTCGCGGTGCGATGTCGTCCTTGTCTCTAACCTGGGCGCGAGCACGCAACAAGCGCCCGAGGTCATCGCTCACGCCGCCGTCAAGAACCATGCGCTCTGTCATCGCGCCGAACTGGCGATACCGAACGACCAGACCGCGGGGGCCGCTCTCGAAGTGAATGTCGGAATACCCGTTTTCTGCGGCCTCGTTGAACAGGAAATTCAACACGCCAACCAAGGGGAAGTCTTCGCGGCTCGATGCCTCGAAGCGGTCGGGCACGAGCCCGCCCCCGAGGGCGTCGCCCGTGGCAAGCAGCCCGTCGTCAACGTAGCACGGGCGACGGTCGTGGGTGTCGTTTTGGGCGCTGATAGATGTCATAGTTTGCTCGGTTCGGATTCGGGGGCCGGCAGCGGGGGCAACGGCTCCGGGGCAGCGGGGGCCCCGACAAAAAAGGATTGGTAGTCAATCGGCGCGTTCACTGGGAGGCCGTTTTGATTTCGGTACTCTTCGCCGTAAGCGCCCTCCCACACCGAGAACACGCACTTGTTGCGGCCGAGCACGAAGCCCTCCATCATTTCTTTCGCAACGTCCTCCCCCAGCACCACTCTGACCGGCGCGGACATGCCTTTGCCTACCAACAAAATCGGGTGACACGCGTGATCGATGCGCTCGGCTGATGTGGTCGGGAGAAACGTAAAAATTGCCCACCACACACCCAAAATCACCGCAATAAAAAAACCAAACATCAGGGAGGATTTGTCAAAGATTGCAGGCCTCAACCTTATCTTTTCCGTTTGTTGATAATTCGCCCGTGGAAACATCGCAGCTAATTCACGAGGAATGAACATGCTTGTACGATGGCCCTTTCCATCACCACCGACGACAACGGCGTGCGCTTTGTTTTTGTTGGCCGTTTTAGCGCCGCTTTCTGACGCGACTGCGCAGCAAGCCTTCACCTACACGTCCGCGAAGCAAAAGCAAGCGCACAATCTGTACTTGCTCGCTGAGGGCGGCGACCAGCAGTCGATAGACGCGCTGCGACAGGCCGCCAACGCAGGGGATGCGTGGTCAGCGCTGCAGTATGGGTATCTCCTTGATATTGGCGCAGGCGGAATGAAGGTGGATAAGCCCGCCGCGCTTTCGGCGTATTTGCGCGCCGCTCCCGGCGGGGGCGCGAGCGCTAATGACGGCCTTCCGATCGCGGCGTACAACGCTGGGCTGATCTACCTGTGGGGGGATGGCGCAACCCTGCGAACGGACATCACCGAAGCCATCAAGTGGCTTCGAGTCGCGGCATTGAGCGATAGCGGAACGGGCGGGGTATTACCCGCAGCAATGCAGCTCGCTGTCATTTACGAGAACGGCTTCGGTCGACAGCCGCGCAATTTGCCCGAGTCGGCGCGCTGGTATTTTGTAGCGGCTCGTTTCGGTGACCCCGTTGCCATATACAAGAAGGGCCGGATTCTTGTCGAGGGAGACTATGTAGCGCGATCACCGGCTGAGGGCCTTTTGATGCTTGAGCGCGCAGCTGAGCGCGGATCTCAGGATGCGAAATACTATCTGGCCAGCATCTACGCGCGTGGCACCGAATACGCGCAACAGAGCCACTATCTTTCCTGCTACTGGCTAATGGTCGCCGGAATGAATTTGAACGGGAAAGTTCGCGCTGAATACAACGACAGCATTGCCGACGCGATGTCGCGTTTGAGTCCCGGAGAGATTAAGCAAGCGCAGTCACAAGCCACGAAATTTATTCATCGCTACGTTGTCCGCATCCCAAACATTCGCTACAACGCGCCGATAAACGCGCCCATCTCTTTTTACTGACGGCTTTCGCGGAGCTGGACTTCCAGCGCATGAAAAGAAGGTGCGCGATGAAGCGCAGGCGAAGCGAATTTGGCCGTGAGTGCCACCGGAAAAAATCGGTGGTGGAGCCGAGTGCGGCCGCTACATGCTTTGCTGCCTCTCTGGACGTGGGATCCAGATTCGGCGCAATTGCAGCGCTGTAAAGCGCGAGCAACGCAGGTGCGTCGTTGCGCTCTGCGGCACGAAGTGCTTCTTTTTCGAGGGGGCCAATATGACTTCGCTCTTGCATCGCAAGCAATGCCAGATCGCGTCGACGCAGCGCAGCAAGTTGCCCCTTGCTATAGCGTTCTGCCCCGCGCCGTGACATCACGTCATTCCAGGACTGCTCTGACCAACCAAGGATTCCATTAAGGTCTCTTTTGTTGATTCCGGTGACCGCTGCCAGGCGATTCAACCTGACGTCAATTGCGACGCTCTGCGCGTCACAAGGACCCTTCCGCGCGGATGACGGGCGCGCCGGATCGTCATCACGCACCGAGCGGCGCACGCCGGACGGTCTTGGCAGCGTCGCGAAGCGAGAGGCCAACAGCTCACGTGCCTGCCGCTGAGCAATCTCTGCTTCCGGAAAAAGAGCGATGCCTCGCCAACCGTTTGTAGCTTCGTCTTCCCTGGTGCCCTCTTCCATTTGGGAGATGCCATAGTCGCCGAACGCTGCAAAATCACTACGCTCCGCCGCTCTTCCATCAAGAGCCGAGAGGGACACCGTCTCCGCACGTTTATTTTCGCGGGTTCGCATGCCCCTTGCGATCAGTGTGCCGCACCGAGAGGCGATCGCCAAGGTCTGCTCAGGGTCGAGCAAAACGCTGCTGTATCGGGTCTCCAGGATCATCCAGGTGTCAGAGATCGTTTCGTCCACAAAATCCATCGACGCGCCCTCTTTGTAGTGAGCTGCGCCGATGATTTTCCTGACATGAGGGCAGGACACAAAGCCGCGCGCCAAGCCCTCGCGTTGGGCTGCAGTGAGCGCGCCGTCGCCTGCGGGCACGCGTGCGGCAGCGCGCCCGTAAAGCGTTGCTAAGGCGTCCATATCGCGTTGGTGCACGGGCCGCGATCCGGGCAAGCGGTGAGTGACACCTTGGTGATGCTGCCAGGGGTCAGCATGATGCGCGCGGCTCGACCCACAACGTAGGCGGAGTCGTTAACGCGCCACTCGTAAGTTCGAACCGTACCCATCGATACGCTACATGCTGCGTCGAGAATCAGCGTCGCCGACGCTGTTCCCGCTCGCGCGACAGAACACACCGGCGTCGCGCCGACGATCACATTGAGCGATTGCGTCACCGTCTTCGTCGCGCCTGCGCGTGTTGTGACGGTCGCTGAGAGCTGATGCGTGCCAGGCGTGGGCAGCGCGAAGTTGCGAATTGCGTAGGGTGAGTATTGTCCACGGTACATCGTCGCGCCATCTATTTCCACCAGCAGCGACGCCATGGCATCGTCCTTCGGCGTGGAGTTGATGCGAATCGGCACGGTCACGGCGAGTGGTGCCCGTCCAAACTGATCATCGCTCGTAATAGGCGTCAACGAGAAGTCGAGCAGCTTTTGCGGGGTAACCAATACGGTCAGGCTTGATGTGCGCTTGTTGCCGCGCGCATCAGTGAGCTCCACTGAAATGACTTGTGAACCAGGCTGTGTGAGTTGGATTCGCGCGTTCATGCCTGTTGCGGAAACTACCGTTCCAGCCCCGGCTGGCAGCGTCCACACAACGGTCACCGCGCTGCCGGGGTCAAGGCGGGGGGCAATCCCCGGCTGCGCAGCTAAATCAAGCGTCACAGGCGCATCCCAACCAGACGGCGTTGACGAACGTATGGTGTACTCAGGGAACGTATAGGTCCAAATTTGGGCAGCGAACTCCACCGACCTTGCCTCTCCCTCGTACCCGTCGACCCATGCCTTCAGTGTGAGCACTCGTTTGTCTGTAGCAAAGCTTGTCGACACCGACGCGCCATCTACCGCTGGAAGCTCTTGGCCAGACGGAAGAATCCACTTCATGCGAACCTGAGTGGCATAGGCAGCGAACGACGCTGGCAAGGCAGGTGTGACAGCCGTAAAGGCGTACGCGGCCCCCTGTTCAAACGACGACACTCCAACGGGAGCAACGATCCTTGGCAAGGAGGGAACGATGGGCGCGCTCACCACAAGACGCGATCGAGTGCTCGTTATGGAGCGCGGATCATTTGGCGCATCGACCTGGCGGGATTCAACCTTGACCTCGTACGTTCCGACTGTCGATGGGGTGAACGTAAAGGCCTCACCGTCGCCGCTGTAGGTTGGTGGGTTAACCCACAGACCCCTGGCCGTCCACGTATGGATCAGCCCTCCGTTGACGCCACCCGCAGTGAGTGTGTACGGTGCCGCTTGACCCAACAAGATACCCGTCGGCCCGGCGATCGTTACCGTCGGTGGCGTGAACGTCACGATTCGAAGGGTGTTCGCTTCGAAGGGTTGCGGCAAGTAGAGACTTGTCACCGTTGCGCGGTACAGACGGTCGAGCGTCTCAGTAATTGACTGCGTTAGCGTGGAGCCGGAATCAGGCGTTGCGCGCCAGTTCGCGCCGCCATCGTCCGAGTATTGCCATAGAACGGATGCGATGTCGTTCCTGCGTGTTGCGTCGTCTAAAACGAAACGTAGTGTGACAACGAACGGAGACCTCACCGACGCTGGCCCGAGCACGGCGCTGGCGGTAATCGCGCCGTTCATCGGCGTTCCTTCATGAATGGTGAACCTCTGCCCTGGCGTGGCGACTGTAGTTGCAGCCAGTGCGGCGTTGTCATTAAGCGTCGCGACTAGCCGGTAGTATTTTGATCCTCGCGACTGGGGCGCTGACGATGTAATTTGAACTTCTCCAGACGCGCTCACACTTGACGACGGGACGGATCCGATCGTCTCCCACGCGCCCGTTGAATCGACCACTTGCGCGGCGATAGTCCATACGCCATCGACCATGGGGGTGTAGGACACCGTTCTCCCTGACGCGACGCCGAAGATTGCGCGAAACACCATAGATTTGGTCGTCAGCGTATCGGTGGCCGTGACCAATTGCAGCGTGGGTGTCTCTGGAATCGAGACGAACGATAAATCGTAGGCGTATTTGCGCTCCGGCGTAGCATTCCACCAACTTTCAACCGTGACGGTTGTGGCTTGACCTGACGCGGTTGTGGTCGTGGCAATCGGAACACTGCTCCTCGCGCGGTACGATGCACGCGCAGCGGCGGCGGCGCCGACGACGTACGTGGAAAACTCCGCGCCCGGCACCGCTCCTGTTAGCTGCAGAACGCCAGCGCCTCGATTCTCGCCAACAAAAGTCGCCAAACCGGTTACGCCGCGGACATTTCTGATCGACGCGTCCGCGACGAATGTGGCGACGGGTTGAACTTGATCAACAACGTTTAGGGTCGTGGTTCGCGTTTGCGATTTCGAGAAGACGAATCGGGAAGAGGCTCGATCATAGAACACAATCCCCACATCATGCGACAACGCTTGACCAGCCGCCGATAGGGAGAGTGTTCCAGCCAGTGCCAATGACCGCGCTGGCAACTGAAGCGACGGCGGAGGCGACGACCATCGTACGGCGCAAAAAACCTGCGACAGCGGGGTATTGATAGGGATCACAGAAAGAGGCACATCGTTACTGTTAGTCGCACCAACAAACACGAGCGGAGCGACGCACCCGCCACGCTTGGCGGGAACCCATGTCGCCGGCCACGATGTAGTCTCTAGCTCAGCGGTAATGGCTTTTTCCGTCCAGCCTGGGACGATCGCATCGGCAGGATTCCATGGACGGTTCGACAGCGACAAGTCCGGCGCATCGGGTGCATTCAACCAAAATAGCGTCTGACCCGTTCCCGTGAGCGCCGCATTGCGAACAATGTGTTTGCGTGATGCGACGTCAAAATCAAGGGTTAAATTTGTACCTGACGATACCGCGCGCGCCGCCAGGGGAACAACAATTTGTTCGTCAACAAGCGGGTCGCTTATTGCCACGAGCGATGTCATTCCAGACGTGCTTGCGTACGAAGGATCGTTGATCTCGGGGGAGTCCACGTACGCATTCACAACGTTGCGTTGGTACCGAAAGGTCGTCGCTGCGGTGAGCGTTGTGGCGATCAAGCCGTAAGGGTTGACGCCCGGCAGCATCAGGTCGTAATCACCCGACGGAAGTGCCGGGTAGCTTCGTAAAACCAACTGCCCGCGTCCTGCGCCGAACGGGATGGCCGTGACCGTCGCGACAGGAACGGACGCGCCACCCATTGTTTCCATAGAAACGCCCGTAGGCAGGTTCCCGGCAGACAGGATCGCGCCGAATGGTGGCCGTGCGACCAACTTCAAATGGGAAAGTTGTTGCGCGCCCGAGTCCTGAATTGTGAAAGCAAAAGGCGTCGGAAAATCGATGGCGACAGGCGAGCTGCTGCCTGGGAAAGCTACCTGGACACTGACTGCCGACCAATCCCCTGCTGCAACAATTGCCTGATCAATGGCGGCCATCCAGCCCGCCCGAGCGAGCGCTTGTGATGCGGCCGGGCTCAACAGCTCATCAGCGGCGGATGCCGCTGCTAACAGGGCCTTCGTTTCCAGATGCAGCCTGGCGGGGACGTTTTTTATGGCTCCCGCCGAGTCTTTAAGAGCGACCGAAACACTGGACGCAGATGCGCCTGTGTCGCTATAGACGAAGCCATACAGCACTACTGAGCCTGACGTTGAGCCGCCGCTGCTCATTGGCTGACCATTGGCTCGCGCCTCCAGAAATGCCGATGTCGGCGCAGCGCTCACTGTTTGGGGCGCAGTGCTAACAATCGCAGCGGCCAGAGACACTGCCCCAAAAAAACCACCCAGCGTCGGGCCAACCCAGATTGATGCACTCATAGCCGACTCCTTATTGTTTTTTAGGCGAAAGAACGATTCGTCCGAGCGAGTTAAAGATCGCCGCTGTATTGTTCGTTGTGATGGTGTAGAGCGGCACTGATGAGCGCGCGTCATACGTGACGGTCGCGACTGCGGTGATGACCCGTGAATCGGCGAGGCGTATCGTGATTGGTACCGATTGCGTTCCGTCGGT
>Ga0105046_10005798_pt1 | contig 19519 bp, 12 predicted proteins | sample MAT03_FD_78385 | JGI IMG/M metagenome (GOLD analysis project Ga0105046, IMG submission 78385) | Freshwater microbial communities from Lake Fryxell liftoff mats and glacier meltwater in Antarctica - MAT-03 (megahit assembly) | ecosystem: Environmental > Aquatic > Freshwater > Ice > Liftoff... | reverse complement strand
TGGGTCGACATCCTGGCCCACGGTCTGGTGCTGACGCGCGGTGCCGACGGCAGGCCGTTGAGCATGGCCGGCACGCAGATCGACATCAGCCAGCGCAAGGCTGCCGAGCAGCGCTGGCAGGCGCGCGCCGAGATGTCGGGCGACTGGTTCTGGCAGACCGACACCGAGCACCGCTTCCTCGAGATGTCCGAAGGCGTCGAGCACCGCATGTTGTTCACGCCGTCCAAGGTGCTGGGCCTGCGTCGCGACGAGGTGGAGTGGTTCGAGCCGCCGTCCGAAGGCTGGGCGCGATTGCACCAGCGGCTCGACCGCCACGAAGCGTTTGCAGGCCTGAGCTATCGAACCCATGCGCAGCCCGACAACCCGCGCTGGCTGGAAATCGACGGCCGCCCGCGTTTCGACAGGGGCGGCGTGTTTCTGGGCTTTGAGGGCGTGGGCCGCGACATCACCGAGCGCCGGGCCGTAACGGAAAAGCTGCGCGAAAGCCTGGCCCTGGTGGATGCTTTGTTCGAGGCCATTCCGGTGCCGGTGATGCTGAAAGACCGGCACGGAAGCTACCTGCGCACCAACAAGACCTACGCCGACATGCTGGGTATGACACCGGCTGAGCTGATGGGCAAGACCACGCATGACCTGGTCGACGACGTGGCAGCGCGCGAGCACGCCGCAGTCGACGCCGAACTGCTGGCGCACCCTGGCCAGCGCACCTACGAATTTCGGGTGCAACTGCGCAACGGGCGCCAGCTCGACACGCTGGTCAGCAAATGCACCTTGATGGCTGCCGACGGCATCACGGCCATCGGCATCGTCAGCACCGTGGTCGACATCAGCGAACAGCGCGCCGCCGTACGCGCCACACTGGAAGCCAAGGAAGCCGCCGAGGCCGCCAACAGCGCCAAGAGCGCTTTCCTGGCCACCATGAGCCATGAAATCCGCACGCCGATGAACGGCGTCATCGGCATGGCCGAACTGCTGGCCCACAGCACACTGGACGTCGAGCAGGCACAGACCGTGCACACGATCCGCGAGTCGGCGTTCGCGTTGCTGCGCATCATCGACGACATCCTCGATTTCTCGAAGATCGAAGCGGGTCGGCTGGCGCTGGAGGACGAAGTCTTCGAACTGACGCCGCTGGTCGAAGGCGTCTGCGAGGCGCTGGCCGAGGTCGCCAGCGTACGCAAGGTGCAGCTCTGGTTGGACGTGGATCCCGGCGTCGGCGAACGCGTGCGCGGCGACGCGGGGCGGCTGCGGCAGGTGCTCAACAACCTGGTTGGCAATGCCATCAAGTTCAGTGCGGGCCACGCAAAGGACGGCGGCCGAGTCGAGTTGCGCCTGGAGGCGCATGACGGCGAGCTGCACTTCAGCGTGCACGACAACGGCATCGGCATGGACGAAGCGACGCTGGCACGCTTGTTCACACCCTTCACCCAGGCCGAGGTGTCGACGACGCGGCGATTTGGCGGCACCGGCCTGGGGCTGGCCATCTCGCGCCGGCTGGCCGAACTGATGGGCGGGCACATCGACGTGCAAAGCCAGCCTGGCGCCGGGTCGACTTTCTGCCTGCGTTTGCAGCTGCCCGTCACAGCCGACCAGCCACCGTCATTGACGCCCGATCTGAACGGCGTGCACTGCGTGCTCGTGAGCGAAGGCGAATTGCCGCAGGAGGCGCTTCAGCGCTGGCTGCAGCAGGCCGGCGCCAGCGTTCACAACGCAGACACCGATACTGCCGGGGCAGCGCTGGCAGCCGACCTGCCAGGCCCCACGGTGCTGGTGGCTGACGAGCGCTGTCACGCCCATGACGCGCTGCCCGCGGGCCCAGCGCCGTACCCCGGCGGGGCCGACGCCGACTTGCGCCGGCTGCGGGTGGGCCGCGGCCGACGCGGCCCGGCACGTGTGCTGCAGCCCGGCTTGGCCCAACTCGACCTGCTGCGCCGGCTGCACTTTCTGCAGGCCGTGGCGATGCTGGCCGGCCGCGAATCGCCGGTGTTGCCTGCGCTCCCGGTCGACACCCCGGTGCTCCCCGCCGGGGTGGCGCCGACCGCGGCTCAAGCGCAACAAGAGGGTCGGCTGATCCTGGTGGCCGAAGACGACGCCATCAACCGCGCCGTCATCAGCCGCCAGCTGGCGCTGCTCGGGCACGTTGCCGAGATGGCCGAAGACGGCGTGCAGGCACTGGCGCTGTGGCGCAGCGGCGGCCACGCGCTGCTGCTGACCGACCTGCACATGCCCGCCATGGACGGCTACACCCTGGCCCAGACCATTCGCGCCGACGAAGCCGCCAACGGTGCCGCGCGGCAGCCGATCCTGGCGCTGACCGCCAACGCCCTGAAAGGCGAGGCGGTGCGCGCCCGCGCCGCCGGCATCGACGACTACATCACCAAGCCGGTGCCGCTGAACCTGCTGCGCGCTGCGCTGGCGCAGTGGTTGCCGGCCGCGCTGCCGACCGCGCTGCCGACCGCGCTGCCAGGCGCGTCGGCGGGTGCGTCGGCGGGTGCGTCGGCGCCAGGTGCACCCAGCGTGCTCGACCTGCAGTGCCTGCGCAACCTGGTGGGCGACGACGAAGCCACGCTCCACGAACTGCTGGCCGAATTTGCCGTCCAGGCCGAGGACCAGACGGCCACGCTCCTGCAGGCGCTGCAGCAGGGCGACCGCACGACCACGGTGCAGACGGCGCACAAGCTGAAATCTTCGTCGCGGGCGGTGGGCGCGCTGGCCCTGGCCGATTTCTGCGAGCGCGCCGAAGCCTTGCCTCCAGGCGCCACCCTGGCGGGCCGCCAAGCCCTGGTGCTCGCCATGCAAGTCACCTTGCAGACCACGCTGGCGCAGTTGGCGGCGCAGTTGGCGGCGCAGTTGGCGGCGCAAGCGAGTCACGCCAGTGAGTCACGCCAATGAGCCCCATCGTGCACCCTGAACCATGAGGCCACCACGCGCCATCCCACCGAACCGGGCGCAGCCGGCACCGCCGGCCGAGGAGGCCCCACTTGAAAGCGTCCCACCATGACCCCCGAGCTGTCTGCACTTCGTGTGTTGTTGATCGACGATGAGCCGTTCCAGCTCAAACTGCTGAGTCGCCAGTTCGCCAACCTGGGTCTGCAGGATGTCCAAAGCTGTGTGGACGCACGCGTGGCCTTGGCGCGTCTGAAACAGGAGCCGGGGCACTTCGACCTCGTCTGCTGCGACCTGCAAATGCCCGACATGGACGGCATCGAGTTCGTGCGTCACCTGGGCGAGTTGCGGTTTGGCGGTGGCCTGATGCTCGTCAGCGGCGAGGACAAGCGCATCCTGCAGACGGCCCAGCGGCTGGCCGAGTCGCACGCCTTGCGCGTGCTGGGCGCCCTGCACAAGCCGGTGCTGCCCGAGCAACTCGAAACCACACTGCGCCTGGTCACCCAGGCCCGCGCAGCGACCCGGGCGGTGCATGCCGCCTACCCGGTGAATGAAGTGGCGCTGGCCATCGAGCAGGAGCAACTGGTCAATTACTACCAGCCCAAGGTCGAACTTGCCAGCGGTCAGCTGGTCGGTGTCGAGGCCCTGGTGCGTTGGCAGCACCCCGAAGACGGGCTGGTGATGCCCGACCGTTTCATCGGCGTGGCCGAAGAGCACGGGCTGATCGACGACCTGACGCGCTGCGTGTTGGCCGGGCCGAACGGCGCCTTGCAGCAGGCCCGGTCGTGGCAGGACATGGGCTGTGCGCTGCAGGTGGCAGTGAACGTGTCGATGGTCAGCCTGACCGACCATGCCTTTCCGGACTATGTGGCCCAGGCGGTGGCCGCCGCCGGTGTGCCGGCCTCGCGGCTGATGCTCGAAGTCACCGAAAGCCGGGCCATGAAGGACCCGATGGCGACGCTGGACATCCTGACCCGGCTGCGGTTGCGCCGCATCGGCCTGTCGATCGACGATTTCGGCACCGGGCATTCTTCATTGGCCCAGTTGCGCGACATCCCTTTCGATGAGTTGAAGGTCGACCGCAGTTTCGTGCACGGCGCATGTGCCAACGAAGCGCTGCGCGCCATCGTTGAACCCAGCCTGGACATGGCGCGCCAGTTGGGCATGAAAACAGTGGCTGAAGGGGTGGAAGACATCGGCGACTGGCACTACCTGCGGGCCGCCGGCTGTGACGTGGCACAGGGCTACTTCATCGGCCGACCGAGGCGACCAGAGCACCTGCTGGACTGGCTGGCCGAATGGGAAGTGCGACGTGGTGCGCTGCTGGCCTGACAAAGCCGCCGGACGACAGCGTGGCCCACCGGGCCCGCCGGGTCCGCCAGGAGGGCTCGGCCGCACGCCGTGCATGAGCGGTGAAGGCCCGTGGCACCGGCGCGGCGCGATGCCGGCATTGGTCTGCACCAGGCCGTCAGAAGCGTGGGTGAGCACCGACAGCGCCAAGTCCTGCGCCGGTAAGCACAGCGTGCGCGTCAGCATGCCCTGGAGTGCCTCTTGCCTTGAGGCTGGCAGCGTGCTTTGGCTAGGCGGTGGGGGTGCTGCGGCGTACAGTCCCGCCATGTTCAGCACGCGGTTTCAGCGTTCGGTGGTTGTCACCATCCATGCTGCCAAGCGAATGGCCGAACGCGATGTCGACGACGCCTTGTTGCTGCGCATGCTGGACGAAGGCGGGCTGCGCTACCAAGACGCGACCCATCTGTGGGCTTGCTCGAGGTCGCCGAGCGTGCCGACAACCTTTTGTGCGCCGCCGTGGTGATGGACGACGCCGTGATCGTGAAGACCGTCATGCACCACTGGGAGCTGATGCCATGAAGACCACCTACTACGACGAGGAGGACACACTCGTCATTCGCCTTTCCGAAAAACCAATCGTCCGCGAGGTTTCGCAGGATTGGAATACCCACGTCAGCTATGCCGCTGATGGCACGGTGGTGGAAACGGTCATCCTGGAAGCGGCCCGCGTCGGGGCATGGCCGATGCAGATTGAGCAACGGGTGGCGGCTCGATGGCGGCCGGCGAAGCCGGCGAAGCCGGGGTCAGGTCTCTCCCGTCTCTTCCCCCGCCAGGCGGCCAGCGTGGCGAACTCGCAATCGGCCTGCGCCGTCTGGCGTTCGACGATGACGAAGTCGCCGCCTTGCAGTGCGATCGGCATGTGGTCGCAGATTCCGGCGCGCATCGTCACGGCCTGGTGGCCGGCCACCGTGAAGGCGGCCAGGCTGGAGACGTCGAGTGCGGCCGCGCCCGCGGCCACCCACATCCGCGCAGATCCTGCGTCGCTCGGTGGGTGATCACCACCCGGCAGGTTGGCGCGGCCGTCAAGGTCAGCGCTTGAACTCGTCGCGGAGCTTGGCACGCAGGTCGGCACGCAGGTCGGAAACAACCTCGTCGATCGGCTGAAGCTGGCCCTCATCGACTTCGCGGTCGCCGATCGCCGATCGCCAGGCATTTCAGCAGCGCGAGCGTTTCCTGCATCTCCTCGCAGGAGACGACGTCCTGCAGCACGGCCTTGGCTTCGCCGTTCTGGGTGATGAGCACCGGTTCGCGCTGCTCGGCCAGCGTTTGCAGCATCTCGGCGGCGTTGGCCTCGAGGTAGCTGATGGACTTGAGCTGGGTGGAATAGCGCATGGCGGAAGAATGGGGTGTTGGCAGGACGGGACCGAATAGTGTCCGTCAAAGGTTCACTGCCAATCTGACTGTCAAAGCCACCGGCTTTCAGCCGACCAGCGCAGCACCTCGGGGCCGCGCCCTCGCAGCGTTCAATCGCCTGCCAAACCGTGCGGGTGGCGCACGACGCCGCTACCGACCTGCGCGCAATCAGCCCTTGGCGCGGCGGTAGGGCACGACGACGTTGGCGTCACCGCTCGCCACGCCGGCGCTGTCGTTGGTGAGGAAGCTGAGCTGGTTGACATTGGCGCTGGCCCAGGTGAGCGCACGCGACATCGGCAGGCCCGGCTTGCGTTGCATGAGCTTGGAGGGCCTCGTCGGCGATCGACTCGCTGACCGACAGGCGCTCGAAAGTGCGCACGAAGCCGCGTGTACTGTCAGCCAGATCGGGCGGGCACGCAGCCATCAGCTCGAGCCAGGTGTCCACGCTGATCGAGCGGTGCGCATGCGCCTCCAGCGCTGCGGCGGCGCGCTTGTCGCCGTTCAGGTAGTCGAGCAGCAGGGGGTGTCGACCAGCACGCTCATGTGCTCGCGGACTGCAAGCGTTCACCGCGGGCGCGCTGCAACAAGGCCGCGGCCGAGACGCCCTGGCCTTTCCACAGGCCGAAGCCGTCGGTCTTGACCACGGCGTTGTCCTGCACAAAGCCGTGCAGTGCGCGGCGTGTGGCCTCGGCGCGCGAAATGCCCAGCAGCTTGCACAGGCGGTCGACCTCGCGCATCTGGGCCTCGGGAATGTCGGTGATGGTTCTGGGCATAGGCTGAGGGGCTGCTGTCGTGGCGGTCGGGCGTGCTCATGCGGGGCTCCATGGGGCAGCGCGGTGCGTGCGTGCCCGCCGGCGGCGATGCCAATCCTGCGGCCGACGGCGGTTCGAGGCCATCTCTAGAATGCCCGGTTGCCCTGCGCCATGAACCCATCCGAGCCCCTGTCCACCGCCGAGCCCGCCACACCCGCCGGGCCGGCCGAGGCCGCAACGCAAGCCGGCGGCGGCGGGTTGATCCGCATCCGCGGTGCGCGCCAGCACAACCTGAAGAACCTCGACCTCGACATCCGCACTGGCGAGATGACGGTGGTCACCGGGCCCAGCGGCAGCGGCAAGAGCAGCCTGGTCTTCGACACGCTCTACGCCGAAGGCCAGCGGCGCTACGTCGAGACCTTCAGCGCCTACGCGCGTCAGTTCCTCGACCGCATGGACCGGCCGGCAGTGGACCGCGTGGACGGCGTGCCGCCGGCGATCGCCATCGACCAGACCAATCCGGTGCGCACCAGCCGCAGCACGGTCGGCACGATGACCGAGTTGAACGATCACCTGAAGCTGTTGTTTGCCCGCGCCGGCCAGTTGTTCGACCGCCAGACCGCGCTGCCGGTGCGTCACGACACGGCGGAGACGGTCTTCGAGGACCTGCAGACCCGCGCCGCCGCGGCCGGCGACCCGCGGCTGGTGTTCACCTTCCCGGTGGAGTTGCCGGCCGATACCAGCGCCGAGCAGCAGGAACAGTGGCTGGCGGCGAGCGGCTTCACGCGCGTGCACGGCGAGCAGGTCGTCGATGGCCGCAAGCGCCTGGACGTGGTGGCCGACCGCCTGCGCCTGGCCAGTGCCGAGCGCGTGCGCGTGATGGAAGCGATCGAGCTGGCGCTCAAGCGCGGCGGCGGCCGGCTGACGGTGTTCGCCGGCGACGACCCGCTGCCCTGGCGCTGGAGCACCGGCCTGCACTGCCCGGAGAGCGAGCTGCGCTACGCCGATCCGCAGCCCTCGATGTTCAGCTTCAACTCGGCTTACGGCGCCTGCGACACCTGCCGCGGCTTCGGCCGCGTGATCGGCGTCGACATGGGCCTGGTGATCCCTGACGACCGCCGCACGCTGCGCAACGGCGCCATCAAGACGTTGCAGACGCCGGCCTGGAAGGACAGCCAGGACGATCTGGTCAAGTACGCCGGCGAGGCGGGCATCCCGCGCGACACGCCCTGGCGACAGCTGACGGCGGCGCAGCAGCAATGGGTGATCGACGGCTCGCCGCAGTGGAGCGGCCACTGGAACAGGCAGTGGTACGGCGTGCGCCGCTTCTTCGAGTACCTGGAGAGCAAGGCCTACAAGATGCACATCCGCGTGCTCTTGTCCAAGTACCGCAGCTACACGCCGTGCGGCAGCTGCGGTGGTGCGCGGCTCAAGCTCGAGGCGCTGCTGTGGCGACTGGGCTCGAAGGCCGATGCCGATGCCGTGCTGGCGCCAGAGCGCCGCTTTCTGCCGGTGGGTGCGGCCTGGTCGCGCGATCAGCTGCAGGCGATGCCCGGGCTGCACCTGCATGACCTGATGACGGTGGCGATCGACCGTCTGCACCTGTTCTTCAACGGCCTGTCGCTGCCCAGCACGCTGCTCGACGACGCGCTCAAGCTGCTGCTGGACGAGGTGCGCACGCGGCTGCGCTACCTGTGCGACGTGGGCCTGGGTTATCTGACGCTGGACCGCCAGAGCCGCACGCTCAGCGGCGGCGAGGTGCAGCGCATCAACCTGACGACGGCGCTGGGCACCTCGCTGGTGAACACCATGTTCGTGCTCGACGAACCCAGCATCGGCCTGCACCCGCGCGACATGCGCCGCATCGTCGAGGCCATGCACCGCCTGCGCGATGCAGGCAATACGCTGGTGGTGGTCGAGCACGACCCTGCCGTCATGCTGGCCGCCGACCGCCTGATCGACATGGGCCCGGGCCCCGGCGAGCGCGGCGGGCAGATCGTCTTCGACGGCACGCCCGACGAGGCGCGCCATGCCGACACGCTGACCGGCGCCTACCTGGGCGGGCGCAAGCAGGTCGGGCTGGGCTTTCGACGGATGGTCGAGGCGGCCACGCCGCGGCTGGTGCTCGAGGGCGCTCGTGAGCACAACCTGAAGGACCTGTCGGTCGAGCTGCCGCTGCAGCGGCTGGTGGTGGTCACCGGCGTCAGCGGATCGGGCAAGAGCACGCTGGTGCAGGACGTGCTGGTGCCCGCGCTGTTGCGCCGCTTCGGCAAGCCCACCGAGACCCCGGGCGCGCACGCCCGGCTGCTCGGCAGCGAGCTGCTGGCCGACTGCGTGTTCGTCGACCAGAGCCCGATCGGCAAGACCGCGCGCAGCAACCCGGCCAGCTACGTCGGCGCCTTCGATGCGCTGCGTGCGCTGTTCGCCGACGCCCCGCTGGCGCGCGAGCGCAGCTACAGCGCCGGCACCTTCAGCTTCAACGCCGGCGACGGCCGCTGCCCCACCTGCGGCGGCTCGGGCTTCGAGCATGTGGAGATGCAGTTCCTCAGCGACGTCTACCTGCGCTGCCAGGATTGCGACGGCCGGCGCTTCCGCGTCGAGGTGCTGGACGTGAAGGTGGTGCGCGGCCCGCATGCCTTCTCGGTGGCCGACGTGCTGGACCTGACGGTGGCCGAGGCGGCACACTGGTTCCAGGCCGACCGCGAGGTGGTGGCGCGGCTGCAGCCGATCGTCGATGTCGGCCTCGACTACGTGCGCCTGGGCCAGCCGGTGCCCACGCTCTCCGGCGGTGAGGCCCAGCGTCTCAAGCTGGCCGGCTTCCTGGCCGAGGCGGCCAGCGGCCCGCGTCAGCCGGCCGCCCGGCGCGGCACGCTGTTCGTCTTCGACGAACCCACCACCGGCCTGCACTTCGACGACATCGCCAAGCTGATGCGCGCGCTGCGCAAGCTGCTCGACGCCGGGCATTCGCTGCTGGTGATCGAGCACAACCTGGACGTGATCCGCGCCGCCGACTGGATCGTCGACCTCGGCCCCGAGGGCGGCGACGCCGGCGGCGCGCTGGTCTGCGTGGGCACGCCAGAAGACGTGAAGGCCCATGCCACTTCGCACACCGGGCTGGCGCTGCGCGAGTACGAGGCCTCGCTGGGCATCGGCGTGGCGCGCGCCGAGGAAGGGCGGCCGCTGCAACAGGTGATGCGCGCGCGGCGCGTGGCGGCGGATGACGTGATCTCGATCGTCAACGCGCGCGAGCACAACCTGAAGTCGCTGTCGGTGAACATCCCGCGCGGCAAGTTCAACGTGGTCACCGGCGTCAGCGGCTCGGGCAAGAGCACGCTGGCACTCGACATCCTGTTCAACGAAGGCCAGCGGCGCTATCTGGAGAGCCTGAACGCCTACGCGCGCAGCATCGTGCAGCCGGCGGGCCGGCCCGAGGTGGATGCGGTGTACGGCATCCCGCCGACCGTCGCCATCGAGCAGCGGCTGTCGCGCGGCGGGCGCAAGAGCACGGTGGCCACCACCACCGAGGTCTGGCACTTCCTGCGCCTGCTGTGGGTGAAGCTGGGCCTGCAGCACTGCACGCGCGACGGCGCCGCCGTGCGGCCGCAAAGCGCCGAGAGCATCGCCGCGCAACTGCTGCGCGATCATGTGGGCGAGCACGTGGGGCTGCTGGCGCCGCTGGTCGTCAACCGCAAGGGCGTCTACACCGACCTGGCCAAGTGGGCCCGGGCGCGCGGCCACACGCACCTGCGCGTGGACGGCGAGTTCCTGTCGCTGAGCCCCTTTCCGCGCATCGACCGCTTCAAGGAGCACACGCTCGAGCTGCCGGTGGGCGACATCGTGATCACGCTGGCGAACGAGGCTGAACTGCGCGCGCTGCTGTCGAAGACGCTGGAACTGGGCAAGGGCGTGCTGCACCTGCTGCACCCGCTGGACGGGCTGGCCGCGGCGATGGACGGCGGGGCCTCCACCGCGGCCATCGGCGCGCTGAAGGTTTTCTCGACCAAGCGCGCCTGCCCGGTCTGCGGCACCAGCTATGCCGAGCTGGACCCGCGGCTGTTCAGCTACAACAGCAAGCATGGCTGGTGCGGCACCTGCGTCGGCACCGGGTTGGCGCTGACGCGCGAGCAGCGCAGCGCCTACGACGATTCCGTGCGCGACGAGGACCAGAAAGGCCGCGAGCAGACCTTCCCGTCAGAGGAACGCGAGGTCGAAGGCGTCGGCGACGCGCCCTGCCCGGATTGCCACGGCACACGCCTGAACCCCGCGGCGCGGGCCGTCACCTTCGATGCCCGGCCGATCGGCGAAGTGGCGCGCGGCTCGGTGCGCGAGGTGCGGCAATGGGTGGCGGGCTTGCGGCTGGAAGGCCGCGAGGCCGGCATCGGGCGTGACGTGCTGGTGGAGATCACCAGCCGCCTGGAGTTTCTCGAAGAAGTGGGCCTGGGCTATCTGACGCTGGACCGTGCCGCACCCACGCTCAGCGGCGGCGAGGCCCAGCGCATCAGGCTGGCGGCGCAGCTGGGTGGCAACCTGCAGGGCGTGTGCTACGTGCTCGACGAGCCCACCATCGGCCTGCACCCGCGCGACAACGGCATCCTGCTGGGGGCGTTGAAGAAGCTGGGCGACAAGGGCAATACGCTGGTGGTGGTGGAGCACGACGAGGACACGATCCGCCGCGCCGACCACCTGATCGACATCGGCCCGGGCGCCGGCAAACGCGGCGGCCGGCTGGTCGCCGAGGGCAGCGTGGCCGACCTCTCGGGCCAGCCCGAATCGCAGACCGGCCGTCTGCTGGCGCACCCGCTGCGGCACCCGCTGCAGCCGCGCAGGCCGGTGGCGGCCGACGCGCCGGCGCTGCGGCTGCAGGGCGCGGCGCTGCACAACCTGCAGCACATCGACGTCGACTTCCCGCTGCGCCGGCTGGTGGCCGTGACGGGCGTCAGCGGCTCTGGCAAGAGCACGCTGGCGCGCGATGTGCTGCTGGCGAATGTGAGCGCGGTGGTCGCGCAGCGCCAGACGCGGGCCGGCCGCGACGCGCTGGCGGCGGGCCAGGGCGCGGCCCTCAGCGGCTGCAGCGGGCTGAGTGGCTTCGAGCCGGTGGACCGCGTGCTGGAGGTCGACCAGACGCCCATCGGCAAGACGCCGCGCTCTTGCCCGGCCACCTACATCGGCTTCTGGGACGTGATCCGCAAGCTGTTCACCGAGACGCTCGAAGCCAAGGCGCGCGGCTACGCGGCGGCGCGCTTTTCCTTCAACACCGGCGACGGGCGCTGCCCCGCCTGCGAAGGGCAGGGCCTGCGCACCATCGAGATGAGCTTCCTGCCCGATGTGAAGGTGCCGTGCGAGCGCTGCCATGGCCAGCGCTTCAACCCGGAGACGCTGGCCGTCACCTGGCGCGGGCGCAGCATCGGCGACGTGCTGCGCATGGAGGTCGACGAGGCGGTGGACTTCTTCGCCAGCATGCCCGCCGTGGCGCACCCGCTGCAACTGCTCAAGGATGTCGGCCTGGGCTACCTGACGCTGGGCCAGCCCTCGCCCACGCTGAGTGGCGGCGAGGCGCAGCGCATCAAGCTGGTGACCGAGCTGAGCAAGGTGCGCGACGACATCACGCGCCGCGGCAACAAGGCGCCGCACACGCTGTATGTGCTGGACGAGCCGACGGTCGGCCTGCACATGGCCGATGTGGAGCGCCTGATCCGCGTGCTGCACCGGCTGGTGGACGGCGGCCACAGCGTGCTGGTGATCGAGCACGACCTGGACGTCATCGCCGAGGCCGACTGGGTGGTCGACCTGGGCCCCGAGGGCGGCGGCGAAGGGGGCCGCGTGGTCATCGCCGGCCCGCCCGAGCAGGTGGTGGCCTCGGGCTCGCACACCGGAGTCGCGCTGGCGCCGGTACTGGCGCGGCGCTGACTTTCTCTTTGGCCGCGGACCTTGCGGCTACTGCCGCAGCGTGCTGGTGCTGGCGGCGGCGCTGTCCAATCGTGCATCGGCCGTCGGATCGCCGGCTATCAGCCGCAGCGCGCGCACCTGCAGCTGCGTGGCGTCGTCATGGTCGCCGCAGCGGTCGAGCAGGTCGCTGACGCGCAGCAGCACCGTCACCTCCCACTGCGAATCGGCGACGCGGTGGGCCAGCGTCGACGCCTCGAAGGCGTGGTCACGCGCCGACTCCCAGGCCAAACGGCCGCTGCCCGGCTGTTCCTCGTCGCGTAGCGCGGCCTCACAGACGCGCAGGTCGCACAGCTCACATTGCAGGTCGACCACCAGATCGATGGAGCCGGTCAGCCGCGCCCAGCGCAGCGCCTGCGCCAGGTGCGCGGCGGCCGCCGGCAGCGCGGCCAGCGCGCGGTAGGCGTGGCCGACGACGGCCTGGGCCTGCGCCATCTCGGCCGGGCCGGCGCGCGTCTCGGCCTCGTCGAGCATCCGCATCGCCTGCCGCAACGCATTGCGCGCCAAGCCGTCGGGCAAGGCCAGGGCGGCATCGGGCGGGGTCTGGACATTGCGCATCGGGCTCTCCTGCCGCCTGGTTCGATGGGCGACGAAGCCATGCTAGGCCCGCGGTCCCCGGTCGCGCGTCCCCTCAGCCGGGGGGGATGAGGGCGCCGCCCCCGTAAACCGGGGGGCGGGCTTCACCCGGCCTTCGTGACTGGCATCACGACCCACCGGCAACGCGTGCCGGCCGGCCCCGGTCAGCGCATGCCGAAGTGCCTGCGGGTGACGATCGCCGCCAGTCCGAGCATCGCCAGCAGCGCGGCGGCGGGCTCGGGCACCGCGCTGACGCTCACCTGGGCAAGGTAGGGGAAGTCGCTGCCGAAGTTTTCCCAGGTGGTGCCACCGTCGGTCGAGTACTCGTAGTTGCCGAAGCTGCCGACGCCGGAGTGGGTGTTGCTGTCGGCGTAGCTGAAGCCATAGGAGCCTGGGCCCGCGGCGGTCAGCACCAGCCAGTACAGGGTGCCGGCCGCCAGGCTGATCGGCGCGGCAGGCATCAGGGACTCTTGCAACTGCTGGGTGGTGCTCAGCGGCGGGACCGTCAGCGTGCCGATGGCCGCCGACGCCGGACCGCCCGGGCCGTGTACCGTGGCCGAGATCACCGGCCCGCCGATCAGGCTGCCGAGCACCAACGTGACCGGATCGAGCAGCCCGCTGGCGGTGCCGGTGCCGAAAGACTGCGCGGCCCAGAAGCTTTCGGTGACCACCGTGGTGTCGCGTATCGACTCGGCGAGGTTGTCGACCACCACCGTGGCGGCCGCCGGGACGGCGAGGAGCGGGCTTAGCGCCAGTACCGCCACGGCGGCCAGGCGTTGCTGTGCTGAGATCATGGTTGTCCTCCAGAAGTTGCGCAACGTGCCCGTGCGTTCTGTGCTCGGTTCACTCTTCAGACTACGGGGCTGCGCACGGAATGCGGACATCCGGTGGTCGAAACTGGCGGACCTAGGGGGTGCCGCAGACGCCTGCCTGGTGCGGATGAGCGAGTTGTACGAACGCAGCCGCGTCCTGACGCTGGACAGCGACTCTCACATCGATCGCCGGCACGGCCGCAAGGTGATCCCGCTGTTGCGGCCGGCGTGAGCGGGCCGCACGGCGACTCTGCCCACGGACCTCTGGCCCGCCGCCTCAGCCGCCGCCCAGGTAGCTCGCCGTCACCGCCGGGTCGCGCGCCAGTTCCGATGCCGGGCCTTGCAGCACCACGTTGCCGGTCTCGATGACGATGGCGTGGTCGGCCACCTGCAGCGCGGCACGCGCGTTCTGCTCGATCAGCAGGATCGCCACGCCGGCATCGCGCAGGCCGCGGATGATGCGAAAGATGTCGCGCACGATCAGCGGCGCCAGGCCCAGGCTGGGCTCGTCGAGCATCAGCAGGCGCGGGTTGCCCATCAGCGCGCGGCCGATGGCCAGCATCTGGCGCTCGCCGCCGGACAGCGTGCCGGCCAGTTGCCCGGCGCGCTCACGCAGGCGCGGGAATCTTTCGAACACGGTGTCGATGCGATCGAGCGCACGGCGTTCGCCGGCGCGCACACGGGCGTAGGCGCCGAGCAGCAGGTTGTCGCGCACGGTCATGCTGGCGAAGAGTTCGCGCTTCTCGGGCACCAGGCACAGGCCGGCGGCCACGCGGTCTTCCACTGCGTGCGGCGGCGCCGCGCCGGCCCAGCGGATCTCTCCGCTGGCCACCGGCAGCAGGCCCATCAGCGCGTTCAGCAGCGTGCTCTTGCCTGCCCCGTTGGGCCCGATGACGGTGACGATGCCGCCGGCCGGCACCTGCAGCGAGACACCGGACAAGGCCTCGACGCGGCCGTAGCGCACGTGCAGGTCACGCACGTCCAGCAGAAGCGGTGCGGTGGTCGCCGCACTCACTCGTCGGCGCCCAGATAGGCGGCCTGCACCTTCGGGTCGCGCCGCACCTCGGCCGGCGGGCCTTCGGCGATGTGGGTGCCGAAGTCCATCACCACCAGCCGCTCGGCCAGGCCCATGACGAAGTCCATGTCGTGCTCGACCAGCAGCACCGACAGGCCTTCCTGCCGCAACTGGCGCAGCAGCGTGGCGAGCGCCTGTTTCTCGTGGTGACGGAGGCCCGCGGCGGGCTCGTCGAGCAGCAGCAGCACCGGGTCCAGGCACAGCGCGCGCGCGATCTCCAGCGTGCGCTGCTGGCCCAGTGCCAGCGCGCCGGCGTCCTGATCCAGGTGCTCGCCCAGGCCCACGCGGCGCAGCTGCCGCGCGGCCTCGAGCCGCAGCGAGTCTTCTTCGGCGCGGTTCAGGCCGAACACACTGGCCAGCACGCCGCGCTGGCCGCGCAGGTGCGCGCCGATCATCACGTTCTCCAGCACGCTCATGTCGGGCACCAGCCGCACATGCTGGAAGGTGCGGCCCATGCGCAGCCGCGCCAGCCGCCGCGCCGCCCAACCGTCCACACGGCGGCCGTCGAAGTGAACCTCGCCGGCGCTCAGCGGCAGCACGCCGCTGACCAGGTTGAACAGCGTGCTCTTGCCGGCACCGTTGGGGCCGATCAGCGCGACGATCTCGCCGCTGGCGACGCCGAAGCTGATGTCGTTGACGGCCACCAGCCCGCCGAAGGTGCGGCGCACCGCGCGCAGTTGCAGCAGCGGCTGGCCGGCCGGCGGCTGCGGCTGCGCCGGCAGCGGCGCGGTGCCCGCCGGCGGCGGCGGCGCGGGGCGGCGGCCGACGCGACGCGCGACAGCTCCCCACAGGCCCTCGGGCGCGCGCTGCAGCAGCAGGATCATCGCCACGCCGAAGACGATGGTCTCGAAGTTGCCGGTCTGCCCCAGCAGCGCCGGCAGCACGCCTTGCAGCCAGTCCTTGACCAGCGTGAGCAAGGCGGCGCCGACGATCGCGCCCCACAGGTGGCCGAGGCCGCCGACCACCGCCATGAACAGGTACTCGATGCCGTAGCCCAGACCGAAGGGCGTCGGGTTCACGGCCCGCTGCAGGTAGGCGTACAGCCAGCCGCTGATGCCCGCCAGCATGGCGGCGATGACGAAGGCCAGCAGCTTGTAGCGCGCGGTGTCGATGCCGCAGCTCTCTTCCATCAGCGCGCCCTTCTTCAGCGCGCGCACCACGCGCCCCGGACGCGAATCCAGCAGCTTGCGCAGCGCCAGCACCGCCAGCGCGACGAAGCCCCAGATCAGGTAGAACAACTCGCGCCCCTGCTCCAGCCGCCAGCCGCCGAGCTCGAAGGCCGGGATGCCGGTCAGGCCGTCGAACTTGCCCAGCGCATCGATGTTGCCGAAGGCATAGAACAGCGACAGGCACCAGGCGATGGTGCACAGCGGCAGGTAGTGGCCCGACAACCGCACCGTGATCACCCCCAGCACCAGCGCGCTCGCAGTGGTCAGTGCCACGCTGGCGGCCAGCGTAGCCAGCGGCCCCAGGCCCGCCGCAGTGGCCAGGTAGGCGGTGGTGTAGGCGCCGATGCCGACGAAGGCCGATTGGCCGAAAGACGTCAGGCCGGCGTGCCCGGTCAGCAGCACCAGGCCGAGCGCGACGATGGCATAGATGCCGATGTAGTTGGCCAGCGTCACCCAGTACGGCGGCGCGCCCACCCAGGGCAGCGCGGCCAGCGCCGCGAGCGCAATCCAGGGCAGCGCGCGTTGCCAGGCCGCGGCGCTCATTCCGGGTCTTCCTCGTCCATGCCGCGGTGCGTCAGCGAGCGCCAGGCCAGCACCGGCACGATCAGCGAGAAGACGATGACTTCCTTGTAGGCGCTGGCCCAGAAGGACGAGAAGGCCTCGATCAGCCCGACCAGCAAGGCCCCCGCTACCGCCAAAGGGTACCCGGCCAGGCCGCCGATGATGGCGCCGACGAAGCCCTTCAGGCCGATCAGGAAGCCGCTCTCGTAATAGATGGTGGTGATGGGCCCGATCAGCACGCCGGAGAACACCGACAGCACGCCGGCCATCGCGAAGGCCAGGCGGCCGGCGCGTGCCGGGCCGATACCCACGAGTTGCGCGCCGATGCGGTTGACGGCGGTGGCGCGCAGCGCCTTGCCGGTGAGCGTGCGGCCGAAGAAGGCCGCCAGCGCGCCCATCGCCGCCAGCGAGGTGAGCACCACGGCCAGGTTCTGCCCGGACAACTGCACCGCGCCGATGGCCCAGCGAGCGTCGGTCAGCGGCAGCGTGCGTGAGCCCTCGGCGCCGAACATCACCAGGCCGACGCCCAGCAGCGCGAAGTGCAGTGCCACCGAGACGATCAGCAGCGTCAGCACGCTGGCCTGTTGCACGGGCGCGAAGCACAGCCGGTAGAGCATCGGCCCGGCGGGCACCAGCACGGCCAGCGTGAGCGCCACCTGCACCAGTTGCCCGGCCTGCTGCAGCGCGGGCAGGCTTGCCAGCCACCACACCGCCAGTGGAAAAACCAGATTCCAGCCGGCGCTGCGCAGCAGCCCGCGGGCCGAGCCGGCGCGCACGGCGGCCAGCGCGTCGAGCGCGAACACCATCACCCCCAGGCCGAGCGTGAAGAGGGCGGTCGGCGGCGCGCGGCCGGCCTGCAGCGCGGCCATCGTCAGCGCGCCGAAGGCGACGAACTCGCCGGCCGGGATGTAGATCACGCGCGTGACGGTGAACACCAGCACGAGCGAAATCGCCAGCAGCGCGTAGACCGCGCCGGTGGTTATGCCGTCCAGCGTCAGGATGGCGGCAATCGACGCGTCCATGCCGAACACGGGCGCCGCCGCGACTGCAGAAGTGGTGGCTTTACTTGGCCAGCGTCCAGGTGCCGTTCTTGATCTGCACCATCACCCGCGCCCGCTGGTCGAAGCCCATGTGGTCGGTCTTGCTCATGTTCATCACGCCGTGCGTGGTGACGAGTTCGCGGATGCCTTCCAGCCCATCGCGCAGAGCGGCGCGGAAGGCCTCGGTGCCGGGTTTGGCGCCGGTCTTGAGTGCCACAGGGATCGCGCGCTCGAGCATCAGCCAGGCGTTCCAGCCGTGGGCGGCAAAAGAGTTCATCGAGCCTGCGCCGTTGGCGTCTTCGTACATCTTGGTAAAGCCCAGCGCCACCTTCTTGATCGGATTGCTGTCGGCCAGTTCCTTGGCCACCACCACCGGGCCGGCGGGCAGGAAGGCGCCCTCCAGATCCTTGCCGCCGACGCGCAGGAAGTCGTTGTTGACCACGCCGTCGGTGAAGTAGATCTGACCCTTGTAGCCGCGCTCCTTCAGCGTGCGCGCCGGCAGCACCGCCGGCGTGCCCGAGGCGGCGATCAGCACCGCGTCGGGGTTGGCGGCCAGCACCTTGAGCACCTGCCCGGTGACGCTGGTGTCGGTGCGCGCGTAGCGCTCGACCACCGTCACGTCCAGACGGCGGATCGGCGCGAGCTTGCCGAGTTCGGTGATCACGCCTTCACCGTAGGCGTCGTTGAAGCCGATGATGCCGATCTTCCTGAAGCCCTGGTCGCCCATGTGCTGCGACAGCGCCGTCATCATGTGGGCGTCGTTCTGCGGCGTCTTGAAGACCCACATGCGCTTGGCGTCCACCGGGTCGACGATGCGCAGCGACGAGGCGATCGAGATCTGCGGCGTCTTGTTCTCGGCCACCACGTCGAGCATCGCCAGGCTGTTCGGCGTGGTGGATGAGCCGAGCACCACATCGACCTTGTCGTCGCTGATCAGCTTGCGCGTGTTCTGCACCGCCTTCACCGGGTCGCTGGCGTCGTCGAGCACGATGTACTCGATGCTCACGCCGGCAATGGTGCGCGGCATCAGCGCCACCGCGTTGCGCTCCGGGATGCCCAGCGAGGCCGCGGGCCCGGTGGTGGACAGCGTGACGCCGACCTTGATCTGCGCTGTGGCGAGCGTGCTGGCCAGGGCCAAGGCGGCGACAGGCAGCATGCGCCAAAGGCGCGTCGTCGAGGCTCTGGGGTTCAGGGCCGGGTTCAGGTTCGGGTTCGGAAGGCGTGCGGTCATGGCTTGTCTCCGTCGGTGATTGCGGGTGCGGGTTGGGTGCGGCCCAGTGCCGCCCGAGGGCGGAAGTTACACCAAGATCAGGCCAGCGCCCCGCGGCCGGCCGGCCGCAGCCAGCGCCGCAGCCGCCAGCCCAGCAGCACGGCGATGATGGCGGCGTAGATCGCGACCTCGGCGAAATCGTTCTTGCCGGCGCGCATCCAGAAGAAATGCAGCAACCCCAGCAGTGCAATGGCATAGACCGCACGATGCAGTGCCTGCCAGCGCCTGGCGCCCAGCGCCCGGATCGCGCGGTTGAACGAGGTCGCGGCCAGCGGCAGCATCAGCAGCAGCGCGGCGCTGCCGACCAGGATGAAGGGACGCTTGATGATGTCGCGCACGATGGCCGCCGGGTCCAGCCCCATGTCCAGCCAGGCGAAACACAGGAAGTGGGTGACGCCGTAGAAGAAGGTGAACAGCCCCAGCATGCGGCGCAGCCGCGCCAGCGCCGACCAGCCGGTGATTTGACGCAGCGGCGTCACCGCCAGCGTCAGACACAGAAAACGCAGCGTCCAGTCGCCGCTGCCGCGGATCAGCGCCTCGGCCGGATTGGCGCCCAGCGTGTTGCCGATGGCGCCGGCCAGCAGCCATGCAAAAGGCGCCAGCGCGAGCAAGAACAGCAGCGGCTTGGCCAGACGGTGCGCCAGCCAGCGGTTGGGGTTCACGGTGGTGGCGGTCAGAAGATGCTCAAAAGAGCTTGCGCAAGTCCATGCCGGCGTACATCTGGCCCACCTG
>Ga0105046_10005797_pt1 | contig 19519 bp, 21 predicted proteins | sample MAT03_FD_78385 | JGI IMG/M metagenome (GOLD analysis project Ga0105046, IMG submission 78385) | Freshwater microbial communities from Lake Fryxell liftoff mats and glacier meltwater in Antarctica - MAT-03 (megahit assembly) | ecosystem: Environmental > Aquatic > Freshwater > Ice > Liftoff... | reverse complement strand
GGCGGGGCCTTGCGCTTTACCGTCCGCCGCCAGCTTGACCACCGGCACGGCTTCACCGGTGAGCAGCGACTCGTCGACTTCAAGCTGCCCTTCGAGCAGCCGCGCATCAGCAGCTACCCGGTCCCCTTCATGCAGCACCAGCAGATCACCGCGCACCACATCGCGGCCCGCGATGCGCAGCTCCCGGCCGTCACGAATCACCAGCGCGCGCGGCGCCGAAAGATCCCGCAGTGATTCGAGGGCGCGCTGGGTCTTGCGCTCCTGCGCCAAGGTGATGCCGATCACCACAAACACGAAACCAAGCAGGAACAGCGCTTCGGCGCGGTCGCCCAGTGCAAGGTAAATGCCGCCGGCGGCCAGCAACATCAGGAACATCGGCTCGGTGACGACATCGCGCACGATGGCGAAAGCCGATTTGGGCGCGCTGCCGGGCAGCAGGTTCGGGCCCTCTGCAGACAGGCGTCGGGCAGCCTCGCCCGCACTGAGCCCCGCTTTTGTCACGCAAGCGAAAGGCCGGCGTTGCGGATGGTGCGCTTGAGCCGATCCACTTCCTCGATCAAGTCTGCAACCAGTGCAGCCAGTTCCGGGTTGGCATCAAAATCCCGCTCGACAGCTGCCAGCCGCCGGGTGCGCACGATTTCGACACTGGTGAAGCGCCAACTGCCTGCAAGCGAGATCGACCTGCCCGCCGGGCCCAGCACAAAGCCGGCAGCAACCCTTTCCATGACCCAGCCTGGCTCCACCGCGCATGCGCGCGCCAACTCTTCGAGCGTCAGCGTGGCTTCATCGATTAGCACGCCGGTAAGAATGTCGTCTTGTGTCATGTCGCAGCCCCTGCTTGCTCGCGCGGATTGAACGCCATCTCCTCAGCCATGGCTTCGTACAGTTTACGTGCCTTGTCGCTATCTGCCGGCGGCAATACCACCTCCAGCACAATGTACAGATCGCCCGGCGGCTGGCCCGGAATGCCGCGCTCCTTCAAGCGCAGCTTGCGCCCGGTTTGGGAGCCCGCCGGCACCTTCACCTGCACCGGCCCCGATGGCGTCGGCGTCTCGATGGATGCCCCCAGAGCGCCTTCCCACGGCGTGACGCGCACGGTCTGGTAGACATCCCGCCCATCCACAAGATAGCGCGAGTCAGGCTTGAAGTGGATTTCCAGATACAGGTCACCGGCCGGCGCCCCACCCATGCCCGGCGTGCCTTGCCCCGCCAGACGAATGTGCTGGCCTTCCTTTACCCCTTTGGGAATCTGCACCTTGAGGGCTCTTTCATCGGTGACGACATGGCCTGATTCATTGAGCCTGGCGGCGCGCAGTGCAATGGTTTGCGCAGATCCGTGAAAAGCGTCTGCCACGTCAATCACAATCTTGGCGTGATGATCTTCCCCCCGCCTTTGGTAGGTGCCGTCGTGCCCATGGCGGCCGGCACGCTCACCCTGGCCCGCACGGCCACCCCGCCCGAACAGGCTGGCAAAGAAATCGCTGGCGTCGCCATTGTCCGCACCGGAGAACTCAAAGCCCTGATCCCAATCCGGCGGTGGCTGAAATTCCTGCCCGGCGCGGTAGCGGCTGCCCAACTGGTCGTACGCAGCGCGTTTTTCGGGGTCGGACAAGACCTCGTTGGCCTCGTTGATTTCCTTCATCTGCTTTTCGGCGTCGGCTTCCTTGCTGACATCCGGATGGTACTTGCGCGCAAGCTTGCGGAACGCCTTCTTGATCTCGTCCGCAGTGGCGGTCTTTGCCACGCCGAGCACTTGGTAGTAGTCCTTGAATTCCACCTCGACCTGCTCCGGTAGTCATTTATGCAGATTCCAGCACATTGACGCTGTGCAGATTGCACAATACGCCGAGATTGAGTAGAACATCGCCGCCAGGCTTCGCGCTTGATCCAGATCAAGCCGCCCCGCGTGCCTGCCGCAATGTAAACAATCTCTCCGCCTGCGATTCACTTGCAGGCAATCATGCACCTGACGCAACTGAACGCAGCAGTTCGAATCGAAGACTCGCGCGTTCCTCTTTCAAAACGGCTGGAAGCGCTGAAAGGCGGCCGCGCCGGCCAACGGAGCATGCGCATCAACGATCAACGGCGCGCGTGTTTCAGGTTCGAAGCCGGCGACGCATTCGATGTCGAGATCGTGGACCATCACTGAATGAAGAGCAACATGCCCAGGAACGGACTACCCCCGATCCACTCCGGCGAATTTCTGAGCGAAGCGCTCGATGAACTCGGCATTTCCCAGGCGCGCTTCGCCATCGCGGTCGGCGTCTCGCCACAAACGGCGGGCGGCCTTAAGCCGCTGCGGCGCCACCTGCACGCCGTTCCCCGGCCCGCAAACCCATCGCATCGGGCTGGATGACCTCGCGCACGACGTGCTGCGCTTCAACGGCAAGCTGTCACGCGTAGGCGCTTTTGCGCTTTCAATGCGCCTCGTGGGTTCAATGGCGTCTCGCGCCGTATCAGTGGTGGACGCAGCCCCGCATTGGCCAACGACAGCGTGGGGAAACCCGAGCACCTCGCCGGCAATGAGGTAGACGGATTGCGCTACGCCGCAAGCACGCGAAGTAATATGAGCACCGAGTTCTGGATCAATTTGCAATGCAGTTACGAGTTGCGTGTGGCAAAGCGTGAACTCGAACCCAAACTCGCAGCAAGCATTCGACCGCTGGCGCATCGTGGTGTGGCCAAGGCATAACAAGTTGCGGGATTTTCTTTGCATCCGTTCCTGACTGAAGCACACGAAGCCCATCGCGCAGTCGTGCGGCGCTTCGTGCGCGCCGAGGAGAGGAATTTCAATGCCATTTTTGGAGTAATCCGGCGCCGGCCGCAGACGAAGTCGTTGCGTCGGTTCGCCCAGGTGACCGGTAATTCTCCGGATCACCGGCCCCTCGGTGATGAAGGCGATGATCCGCATCGCGCCACCGCACCTGGGATACAGCAGGGGCCGTACCTCGTCGATGCGCGCCAGCAGCAGCGCCCGCACTTAGCGGGATGCCTGGCGATGCGCCGGCTCGTCGGTCGCGTCGGCCGGTGGCGCGACGGCTGCCTGCGAAAGTGGAATCGGCAGTCTCAGGAACAATGCCTTCAGCCGGCCGCGCCAGTGCGGTGACCGCCTCGCGCAGCGGCGAGTTGGGCGCCAGGATGCAGCGCACCGACCACGGCGGTTTTCCCGGTCTGCTCAGTGAACGTCGCAACAGGCATCGCGAGCGCGCCGGTGGCCAGGGCGCGAATGACTTTTCGTCGCTTAAGCGTGTGGTCCCCGGGGGCGCCTAAGCGGCCCCGAACCCGGCGGGCTGAACTACAGGCAAGCCGCTGCGCTTGCCTATAGTGGCGCTTGCCGACGACACTGGCGGGAGTGCCGCCACAAGCCTAGTCGCGGTAATCCGGCTCGCGCCGATCCAGCATGCGCTTCAACGCGGCGAAGTGGTGATCCCAGTTCGGCTTGCCGCCGTACATCGGGCCGCCGGTCATGTTCATGGTTTTCTCGACGACAGGCTCGGGCAGGTGGTGCAGCTTCTGGCCGGTCCACATGGCATAGATCTGCACTTGGGCCACCCGCTCCAGGTAGTAAAGCTTTTCGTAGGCCTCGGCAACCGAACGGCCGGCGGTGAGTGCCCCGTGGTTGGCCATGATCATCACCTTCTTCTTGCCCAGAATTCCGGCCAGCCGCTCGCCCTCGGCGGGGTCGAATGCCGGCCCGCTGTAGTGCATGTCGTAGACCACTTCCTTCATGAGGATGCACTCGGTCTGGCCGATCGGCTTGATGGTCGGGTCTTCCAGGCGCGCCAGCGCCGAGGCGAACGGCATGTGGGTGTGCATGACGCAGACCGCCTCGGGGTTCAGCTTGTGGATCGGCGCATGGATGCAGAAGCCGGAGCGCTCCGCTTCACCCTCACCGCTCAGGACCTTGCCCTCGTAGCTCACCTCGAGAAAGCAGCTGGCGGTGATTTCCGACCAGTGCAGGCCGAACGGAATCTGCAGGTAACGATCGTCTTTGCCCGGTACCGCGCAAGTGAGGTGATTGAATATGCCCTCGCTCAGGCCGTGCATGTTGGCCAGCCGGTGCGCGGCCGCCAGGTCCTGGCGCATGCGCCATTCCGCGCTGTCGTTGCTCTCTTTGCCGACTTCACGCAGGCGGTTCGATGCCGCTTGGGGGGAAACACTTCTCATGTCGATCTCCTGGAAGTACGTTGAGGAAAACGGCGCGGGCCGCCGGCGGCGTTGCTACTGCTTCGCTTTCGCGAAACCCGGATGCTGTTCCAGCCGGGCATTGTAGGCACAGAGGTTGGGATGGGTAGCCGCTGACAGCATGTCGAAACGCTTGGCCAGAAACAAGGGGTAGCCCATCATGATGTCGGCCGCCGTAAAGGTGTCAGCAACCAGGTAACGGCCGCCGGGCACTGCCGCTTCGACCGCGCCCATGCACAGCAGCGCCCGCGCCCGCCCGTCTTCGACCACTGCCGGCAGGCGCTGCGCTTCGGGTTTGACGAACGAGTGCTGCGCCATGTCGCCCAGCGGGCGCGCGAAGGTCGCCTCGGCAAACCAGCTCCACTGCAGATACAGGCCGCTCTCCGGCGTGCCGGCGGCGGGGCGCAAGCGCCCGCGGCCGTAGCGCTCCAGCAGGTACTCGACCATCGCGCCGGATTCGAACATGGTGAAATCGCCATCGCTCATCACCGGCACCTTGCCGACCGGATTCAAGCGCCGATATTCCGGCGAGGAACGATAGGCCGGCGAAAAGTCGACCGTGACGATTTCATAGGGCAGCGCTAGTTCCTCGCACAGCCAGATGATGCGGATCGAGCGGGTGTTGGGGGCGTGATAGATTTTGATCATGTCGGTTTGCTGTCGATGGAAGAGTGAGGGTTACTGGATCGCGGACCAGTATAGCGGCGCTCAAGGTCTTGCGTCGCGCGAGTCGGGGCGGTCGCTGAAAGACACGCGCCGGTCTATTCGATCACCTTGGTCGCCAGGATCAGGATCGATTGCAGAATCTTGAGGCCGAGCGCCTTGGCGGTATGCATGTTGACCACGAACTCGAATTCCAGCGGTTGCTCGAACGGCAAATTCCCCGGCTTGGCGCGATAGAACTGCACGAGCCTGCCCAGGACAGCGGCGGTCACGTAGTCGTCGGGACGAACGGATATGCCAATGCCCAGCCGCCCGTCGGAACCCGCGACGAACATGTTGCCAATGTGAACGTAGGCGCCGCGGAATTCATGCGCGTCGATCTCTGCTGTGTATGCGCCCTGCCGGTCGAATGACCCGATGGCTGCCTATTCCAGCGTAAGAACCAGACGCTTACCCAGTGCGGCGGCGGCTTTATCGAGAGTTTTGAGCGATGGCCAGTGGGCAGGATTCTCAAGACGCTTGGCGGCTGGCCAGGACGTTCCAAGCGTGCGGGCGAGTTCCGATAGCGTTCGCTCGCCACGCGCAAGCCGCAGCAGCATGGCTGCCTGGGTTTTTGCATCCGGCGCAATGTAGTGCGCGCCGCGCACCTTCGGGCTCGGGGCGGGCACATCGCGGGCTTCGTCAAGGCGCCACGCCAACATGGCCGACAACGCCTCGGACGCATTGAACAACGCCTCTTCCTTCGTATGACCCTCGGAGAACGTGTCCGGCAGGTCGATGAAGTGAACAAAAAACGTTCCGTCCTTTTGCGATTCGATGGTGGCGGGGTAGCGAATGTCCATTGAAATGCCTAACTTGAGCTTCACGCCGGTCTGGCGTTGGATGGCGGCAAGAAGACCGGCGCCGATATCGCGTGCACCATGAACCGGCACAGGTACCGCTTGCCCAGCCTTGGTCAGGATGTGGAGGCTACCGTGTATGCGGTTGAGAATCCACCCGGCGGCCCTGAGCCTTGCGCTGACTTCTTTGCCAGTCATGTTTTCCACGATAGATCAATAATGATCTATATGCAAGTCTCGCCAGCCTTGATTGTCGACAAGCTCGATCCGTACGAAGTGCATGGCTTGCGACCTTGACGTGTTCAGGCGCGAGGGACTTTCGTGATCGTCGTGGACTCGAATGTTCTCGCGTACTCGTCGCGTTCGGGATACAGATCATCGAGCAAGGCGCGTGTCGATGCCGCCAGCAAGAGCCGTGCCGACTCCAGCCTCCGGACGGCGTCGACCACCGGCGCATGCAGCGCCCACAACGCAGCAGCGTCGGTTTGGCGGGCTGCCAGCACCGCGCTCACGCGCGCCCGCCAGAACGGCGGATACTCGCAGGCCTGCCATTCGCCGCGTCCACGTCCGTAATGCGCGACCGCAAGGTAGCGCAGCAGCAGCGTGGCCAGCAGCTCGTGCAGGAACGCGTCATCCCAGCGCACCACGTCGTCGGTCTTGCCGCGCGCGACGTTGACGCCGCGAGCGATGCCCGCGCCGCCGAGCGCGCCAAGCAGTGCGCCGGTCAGCATACCCCCACCGAACGAGAGACCGCCGACCGCAAGATCGGCGGCCAGCCCGGTCAACGCGCCGGACACCATGCCCCCCATCGTCGCAGCCTTGCCTTCGTTTATGCGGGCATCGGTGACGACGTCACTCGCCATGCGCGCTTCGACTTCGGCCGCCGCACGGCCGTCGAGCCCGTACACGCCGATCAGGCGGTCCATCGCGGCGCGCAGGTCGCCGTCGAGTCGCTGCGCCAGCGTGCGCAGCGCCTGCTCCTGCGCCGGGTCGCCCGCAGCGCGCAGCGCGCCGACGGCCTGCGTCAGGCGCGCCAGCATCGGCGTGGCCGGCAGCGTTACGCGCGCGCCTACTGCCGCAGCAAGCGGCTCCGCCAGCGTTGCCATGGCTTCGTCGAACTGCACCCAGCGCCGTTTGCGCCATGCCGCAGCGAGCCGCTCAAATGCAGGACGCCGGGCCGACGGCAGGACTTCGGCGACTGTGTCGAACAGCGCGAGTTCCTGCACCCAGCAGCGCGCGAACGCATCGAGCGGCAGCACGGTCCGCACCACGGCATGGCGTTGCAGGGCGGTACGCCATCGCTTTACCTCCGCCGCTTCGTCCGCTGCCGGCCGCGGCGGCCCGGTCTGGTTGAGCAGTACGATCACCGGCTTTTGCATCCAGTCCAGCACCGCCAACTCCGGCGCGAGATAGCCCGCATCCTCGGGCGTCTCGGCCGCGTTGACGAGATAGAGCACGACGTCGGCGCTGTCGCGCACGTTGCGCACCGCGAGCTGGGTCAGGAAGAAGGGCCGGTCGCGAAAGCGGTCCCACACTTCCGCGAGAAACCAGCCCATTGGATTGCCTTGCTGGGCGAGCCGCCTGGCCAGCCGGGCGCTGTCGCCAAACCCGGGCGTGTCCCAGAGCAGCAACGCATCGCCATCGGGTGTGTCGACCAGCGGCCACGCCGTGGCCTCGGTGGTCACGTGGGGCGCGTCACGCACTTCGCCGACATCGCGTACAAGCAGTGTGCGCGCCAGCGTGGTCTTGCCCGCGTTGGTGTGCGAGATGAGCGACAACGAAATCGTCGTGGTCGTCATGGCGCGGGTCGCGGCGACGGCGCAAGCATGGCGTCAAGCGCGCGTTCGGCTGCCGCAAAATCCGGCGCGGCAAGGTCGACGAAGAGTGCGGTGCAATGATGGTCGTCACACATCCGCCGCCACAATGCGCGGCGTGCCTCGATGCGTGCCGGGTCGTCGGGGAGACGGGCACGCAGGCCGGCCTCGTCGACGACGATCAGCAGCGGCTCGTCCGCACTCGCCCGGGCGGCCATCGCAGCGACGAAGGCGCCGTGCGTCTCGACTTCGGGTGTGGCCGCTAAATTGAACAGCAACACCGGCCACGCGGGCGCCGAGCCCGACGTAGCCACAACGTCGACCTCGCCGTAGTCGACCGCAGGCGCGATGGCGACGTCGGCATGGCCGCCAATGGCTCGCCCTAGCAGCGTGGCCAGCGTGGCCGCCGCCGCCGCGTCCGGCGTGAAGCTGTAGGGAGTGACCCGGACCGGCACGGGGCCTTCGCGCAGTCCGTGCACCAGACGCGCGAAATAGGGTTCGTCGATTGCCACCGGCAGCCGCGCCGCGCGATGCCGCTCGACCACTCCGGCGCCGAATGTCAGCAGCAATCGCGGCACCACCACCACCACTGCCAGCGTCGCTGCCATCCGGTGCAGCCACGGCGCCGCGTTGGCGCTGCCCGGGGCGCGGATCGCCGCGATCCCTGCGGCATCGGGGATCGCGCCGCCGGTGAGCCACGCGCCAGGCGCGTACAACGCCACCAGCAGTTCGCGCACGAACGGCGCCTCGAGGAATGTGCTTTCCCACGTGGCGCGGTATTCGACCGCAAGGCCGCGCCAATACAGTCCGACGATGACGCCGATGGCCAGCGCGGCTGCGGCCAGATGCAGCACGCGCGCCGCGCGCATCGCATAAAGCGGCGCCGACCGGTCAATCCAGGCGTGCGCGAACGCCGCCATTGCACGCACAAGGGGATCCGTGACACCCTCGGGAAGTTCGCGTGGACGGCCGCGGCTCGCGGCGAGCCGGACCACGGCACGACGAAAGGGCCCCATGGGACTCGCTGCGCCGTAGCGCGTGACAAATCCGGCGCCGAGCACCGCGTAGACGGCCAGATTCCACAACACCAGCAGCAACACCGGTGGCGCCAATACGTTGATCTGCTGCGTGCTTCCGAGGCGGTCCACTGCCACGCCGGCGACGAACGCGAGGACGACCACCGCCACGCCAAACCACGGCCGCCAGCGCCACGCGCAGACCATCCCCGGCAATGCACTCTTGCGCGCAGCCAGCCGTTCCAGCGTCAACGACGCGCGGCGGGCAAGGAAATCCGCCGGGATGGCATGCTCGCCAACCACCTGTGCCGCAGCACGGCTGGCCCAGGCCCGGTCATCGTCGGACCACGCCGCGCGCGCGCGATCCGCCTCTTCCAGCGCCCGCACGGCCATCACCTCCATCGCGCTGCGTTCGTCCATGGCCGCCATGCTACCGCGATGCGCGGGCGCCAACATGTAGCGCAGGCAATCGGCGCGAACGCAGGAACTCGGCCGTGGACTTCTAACAGGCCGGTGGCAGCGGGGCGCGCGCCCGGTCAAAGGCCCGGGATCGCAACCCGAACCTGCAGATACTTTGCCGGTTTGGAAGTGCTGAAGGGTTTTGCGGGGCGCACGCTATATGCGGCGGCGTGACTACGACAGCAGGAACACTGTCAAATCGGCATAAACGGGCGAATTGGCCGGCTGATGCAAACGTAGCCTCACTCGCACACCTTGGCGTTGCCCGCCCAACGTCCGGCACTCCTGGGCCCCCCCCTGGCAAGCCTGAAGTGGTCAAACGCCAGGCTGTCGTGCCCGGCATACTGCGCCACGTGAGCGCCGAGCCCATCCGCTTGAGCCTCAACTGCCTGGTGCAACGCACAAGAGGTGACCGTCGAATTCGGTTACATTGAAATCAGTGGCGCACCCGCAAAACCAACAGGAGACCCGCGCGCAGTGAATCATCAAGTATTGCTCAGTGTGCAGGGTGTCGGCGTGCGCTTCGGCGGCATCGTCGCGCTCGATGCGGTCAGCTTCGACGTGGGCGCCGGCATCGTGTGCGGGCTGATCGGTCCCAATGGCGCTGGCAAGACCACGCTGTTCAACTGCCTGTCACGGCTGTACCAGCCGGCCTCGGGCGACATCCTGTTCGAGGGTCAGTCATTGCTCAAACGCCCGGTGCACGCGATCGCGGGCCTGGGCATCGGCCGCACTTTCCAGAACCTGGCGATGTTCCGCAGCCTGTCGGTGCGCAGCAACGTCATGGTCGGTGCCCACAGCGCTTCGCACGCGGGCTTTCTGAGCAGCGCCCTGCGCCTGCCCGGCGTGCGTGCGGAAGAGGCGCGCCTGGCGGCCGATGCCGATCGGGTGCTCGACTTGCTCGATCTCACGGGGGTGGCCGATCGTCCGGCGGGCGACTTGCCGTTTGGCATCCAGAAGCGTGTCGAACTCGGCCGCGCGCTTGCATCGAAGCCAAAACTGCTGTTGCTAGACGAGCCGGCGGCCGGGCTCAACCACGAGGAACTGGATGGCCTGGCCAGCCTGATCAAGAGCCTGCGTGACCAGCTCAAGCTCACCGTGCTGTTAGTTGAGCATCACATGAGTCTGGTGATGGCGGTGTCGGATCACATCGTGGCGCTCAATTTCGGGCGCAAGATCGCCGAAGGCACACCGGCTGCGATCCAGGCCCATCCGGAAGTGATCGCGGCCTATCTGGGCGCACCCAGGAAGCATGAGGCGGTCAATGCCCAGACTGCTTGAGGTGCGCGCGCTGGAAGCCTTCTACGGCGCCACCCAGGCGCTGTTCGGCATCGACTTCGATCTGGAGGAGGGCGGCATCACTGCGCTGCTGGGGGCCAACGGCGCCGGCAAGACCACCACCCTGCGCGCGCTGTGCCAGGCGGTGAAAACCCGCGGCTCGATCCGCTTCGACGGCAGGCCGATCGAAGGGCGCGCCACCGAGGATGTGGTGCGCCTGGGCGTGGCCCACGTGCCCGACGGTCGCGGCACCTTCGGCGCGCTGTCGGTGGAAGAAAACCTGCGCCTGGGCGCCTACACCCGGCGCGACAAGGCGGCTGCCGACGCGGACATGGAGCGTGCCTACCGGCGCTTCCCGCGCCTGAAGGAGCGTCGCCACCAGCAGGCCGGCACGCTCTCGGGCGGCGAGCAGCAGATGCTGGCGATCAGTCGCGCCTTGATGTTGAAGCCGCGCCTTCTTCTGCTCGATGAACCGTCGTTCGGTTTGGCGCCGCTGATCGTGGCCGAGATCTTCGACATTCTGGGCGAGATCAATCGCGAGGAAAAGGTCAGCATGTTGCTGGTGGAGCAAAATGCAACGCTTGCGCTGGAATTAGCCGGTCATGCCTATTTGCTGGAGACCGGGCGTGTCGCGCTTTCCGGTCCGAGCGACGAGATTCGCCGCAACGAGGCGGTGCGCAAGGCTTATCTTGGATACTGACTTGGCCGACAAGATTGAAAACCGACAAAAGTGAAAACCTGCGTTTGTCGGGGCTGAAATGCATGAAATCGCTGGCGCAGCCGGATGATTTCAGTTTGAAAGCCTGCGCAAGGGCGGGTGCTTAGGCGCCTGGGCATCACCTGCCCGGCGGCGGGTTTGTGAAAAGGCCGCGTGAGACGAGGGAATCATGGAAGCACTGACGCAGCAGGTTCTTGCCGGTCTTGCCAACGGCGGCATTTACGCTTCGGTAGCGCTGGCGCTGGTGATGATCTACCAGTCGACCCATCACATCAATTTCGCGCAGGGCGAGATGGCAATGTTTTCCACCTACATCGCCTGGGCCCTGTTGCAATCGGGCTGGCCCTACTGGTGGGCCTTTCTGGCAACTGTGCTGATTTCGTTTGTCGGCGGCCTGGCGATCCAGCGCATCATCCTCAAGCCGGTCGAGAAGGCGCCGGTGTTGACCAACGTGATCGTGTTCATCGGCCTCTTGGTGATTTTCAATGCGCTGGCCGGCTGGATTTTCGATCACACCATCAAGGCCTTTCCCAGCCCGTTTCCCAAGGCCGCGGCCGCCGGTGGCCTGATCTCGCGCCACGATCTCGGTTCGGTCGGCGTGATGCTGGTGGTACTGGGCCTCTTGTATTCGTTCCTGCGATTCACGCCAATCGGCCTGGCGATGCGCGCGGCGGCGCAAAACCCGGAGTCGGCACGCTTGGTCGGCATTCGCGTGTCGTGGATGCTGGGGCTTGGCTGGGGCATGTCGGCGGCGATCGGCGCGGTGGCCGGCATGATGGTGGCGCCGGTGGTGTATCTCGATCCCAACATGATGGGTGGCATCCTGCTCTACGGTTTTGCGGCAGCGCTGTTGGGTGGTATCGACAATCCGTGGGGAGCGGTGCTCGGTGGCTTCATCGTCGGGGTGCTGGAAAACCTGCTCGGCGCCTACGTCATCGGTACCGAACTGAAGTTGACGATGGCGCTCATATTGATCGTCACCATCCTTACCATCAAGCCCAGCGGCCTGTTCGGCAAAGCCGTGGTGACGCGGGTATGAACGCGCCGTCGACAGCGGGCGCGGCCGCCGATGCGCGCGTCGGCTTGCCGCGCGCGGTGTGGATCGCGCTGATTCTGCTGGGTGCCGCGGTGCTGGTGATTGCGCCGTTCCTGGTCAAAAACTACCGGGTGTTTCAGTTCAACCTGGTGCTGATCTACGCGGTGGCCATCCTGGGCCTTAACATCCTGACCGGCTTCAACGGCCAGATCTCCCTCGGCCATGGCGCCTTCTACGCCGTCGGCGCCTATTGCGCGGCGATCCTGATGGACAAGTTCGGCCTGCCGTACTGGAGCACCCTCTTGCCGGCGGCGCTGGTCTGCTTCGCCGTCGGCTTCCTCATGGGTTTCCCGGCGCTGCGCCTGGAAGGGCCCTACCTGGCGCTCGCCACATTGGCTCTGGCCCTGGCCACACCGCAATTGCTCAAGCACAAGAAAATCGAAGGCTGGACCGGTGGTGTACAAGGCATCGTGCTTACCAAACCCGAAGCGCCGTTCGCCTTTGAACTCTTCGGCACCGCCTTGAATGACGATCGCTGGCTGTATTTCGTCAGCCTGGGCGTCACTGGCGTGATGTTCCTGATCGCCTGGAACCTGCTGCATGGGCGGGTGGGGCGGGCGCTGATCGCGATTCGCGACCATCCGGTGGCGGCGGCCGCGATGGGCATCAACCTGCCGGTGTTCAAGTCGTTGGCCTTCGGCGTCTCGGCGGCGTTCACCGGCGTGGCCGGTGCCATGAGCGCGGTGGTGGTTGCCTTTGTCGCGCCCGACAGCTTTTCATCCTTTCTCTCGATCACCTTCCTGGTGGGCGTGGTGGTGGGCGGGCTGGCGTCGATTCCCGGTGCCATCTTCGGTGCCATCTTCATCCAGTTCGTGCCGAACATTTCCGACCAGATATCGAAATCCGCGCCGTGGGCGATCTATGGTGGTTTCCTGATCGTCTTCATGTACGTCATGCCCGGCGGGGTGGCCGGATTGGGGCGTCGGTTGTTCACACGCAAGAGGCGCGTCACTTATTGAGAATTACATGATTCATGACAAAAACATGCCTCTGGCGAGGCTGTCATGTTTTTGCGAACGATCAATAGTTTGCGGGCAGACGTTTTATCACCAACGGAGAGCATCATGAAACGAACACAACGCAGGACCTTGATTCAACTGGGCATCGCTGGTGCGCTGGCCGCAGCATTCAGCGCCGGCGCTGGCGCGCAGCAGAAAAAATACGATCCGGGCGCCAACGACCGCGAAATCAAGGTCGGTCACATCAATCCCTATTCCGGTCCGGCATCGGCCTATGGCGCGATCGGCAAGGCCATCGGCGCCTATTTCGACAAGGTCAATGCCGAGGGCGGCATCAACGGCCGCAAGATCAAGTTCGTGACCCTGGACGATGGCTACAACCCGGCCAAGACCGTCGAGATGACGCGCAAGCTGGTCGAGGAAGAAGAAGTGCTGTTGGTATTCCAGCCGCTGGGCACGCCCCCCAATTCCGCAATCCACAAGTACATGAACCAGAAGAAAGTGCCGCAACTGTTTGTTGCCACCGGCGCCACCAAATGGGGTGACCCGAAGAATTACCCGTGGACCATGGGCTGGCAGCCGAACTACCAGTCGGAAGCCAGGATCTTCGTTGCGCACATGTTGGAGACCAAACCCAACGCCAGGATCGGCATCCTGATGCAGAACGACGACTACGGCAAGGATTACGTCAAGGGCTTCAAGGATGCCTTGGGCGACAAGGCCAAGTCGATGATCGTCTCCGAGCTTACCTATGAGGTCACCGATCCCACCATCGACAGCCAGATGGTGAGCCTGAAGGCCTCGGGCGCCGACGTGTTCTTCAATGTAACCACGCCGAAATTTGCGGCGCAGGCGATCAAGAAAGCGGCCGAGATCGGCTGGAAGCCGCTGCACCTGCTCAACAGCGTGTCGAGCGCGGCAGGTGCGGTAATGGTGCCGGCAGGTGCGGAAAACGGCATCGGCGTGGTCACCACCGGTTACCTGAAGGATCCGACCGATCCGCAGTGGGCCACCTCGAAAGAGTTCAAGGACTGGCTGGCCTGGATGAAGAAGTACCACCCGCAAGGCAACCTGAAGGACAACCTCAACGTCTACGGCTACACCGTGGCGCAAACCCTGGTGCAGACACTGAAGCAGGCCGGCAACGAGTTGACGCGGGCCAACGTGATGAAGCAGGCCGCCAGCCTGGACATGACCTCGCCCATGTTGCTGCCGGGGATTCGCATCAAGACCGGGCCGGATGATTTCTTTCCGATCGAGCAGGAGCAGATGATGCGCTGGGACGGCAAGACCTGGCAGTTGTTCGGCAAGATCTACGGCAAGTAGGGTGCTGCGCGCCGGCGCTCGCCGGCGCGCCAACAGTGCCGCCGATGCAATCCGTGCGCGCTCGGCAAGTCGCGCTCAATCCAGTTTGAGCGGCCTGGCCGCGGCGCCCCAGTGCGCATGTTCGTTGCGCATGAAGGTGCCGAACTGCGCCGCGCTGGTCGGTGCGTAGACATCCAGATTCTGGCCGTTGGCGCGCGTTTTGAAGTCGGCCTGCTCCAAGATCAGGTTGACCTCCGCGTTGAGTCGCTCGATGATCGCAGCCGGGGTGCCGGCCGGCGCCAGCATGCCGGTCCAGCCCTCGACGCCGATGTCTTTCAGGCCGGTCATGCCCGATTCCGCCAGGGTGGGAATCTCGGGCGCCAGCACCGAACGTTTGGTGGCCGAAGTGGCGAGCGCCTTCAGCTTGCCGTTTTTCACGTGTCCGTAAGAGGAAGTCATGCCGTCGAACATCAGCGACACCTGGCCGCCGATCAGGTCGGTCGTGGCTTGCGCACTGCCCTTGTAGGGCACATGCAGGATGTCCAGGCCGGTGGCCTGCTTGAACACCTCCATGGTCAGCATCGAGATGGTGCCTGCACCCAGCGAGGCGTAGCTCAGCTTGCCGGGATTGGCGCGGCCGTAGGCGATCAGTTCCTGCACGGAATTGGCGGGAAACGAGGGCGCGGCCACCAGGATCATGCTGGTCCAGCCGATGCGCGCCACCGGGCTCAAGTCGCGCAGCGGGTCATACGGCAGGTTCTTGCTCACGTGCGGTGTGATCACCAGCGGCGACAGCGAGGTGATCAGCAGCGTGTGCCCGTCAGGCGGCGCCTTGGCCACCGCCTCGACGCCGATCGCGCCCTGCGCGCCGGCGCGGTTCTCGACGATCACTGATTGCCCGAGGCGTTGCGCCAAACGGTCGGCCAGCGCGCGCGCTGCCACATCGCTGGCATTGCCCGGCGGAAACGGCACGATGATGCGGATGGCCTTGGACGGCCAGGTCTGGGCGGCGGCGGCGCCGCTTGCGATCGACAGCGCTGTGGACAGCGCGAACATGGCAAAGCGCAACATCGGCATGTGAATCTCCTCATGTGCTTGTAGGACTGCCGGAAGTTTGATATATTGTTATAACAAAGTCAACCGGAGTGCGGCGTGCTAACTGGCGTAAAAATTCTTGCGGTCGAGCAATACGGTGCCGGGCCGTTCGCCACGCAGTTCCTGGCCGACATGGGCGCGGAGGTCATCAAGATCGAAAACCCGAACGATGGCGGCGACATGGCGCGCGGCGTCGGCCCGTTCTGGCACGAAGGCCTGCCCGAGACCACCCGCAGCGTGTTTTACCAGGGCTTGAACCGCGGCAAGAAAAGCCTGACGCTCGACCTCACCCGGCCCGAGGGTCAGGCGGTGTTTCACAAACTGGTGGCCGGCGCCGATGCGGTCACCAGCAACCTGCGCGGCGACGTGCCGGCGCGCCTGGGGCTGACCTACGAGGACTTGGCCCAGGTCAACCCGCGCATCGTTTGCGCCCACCTGACCGGCTACGGCCGCGAAGGCGAGCGCGCACGCTGGCCCGGCTACGACTACCTGATGCAATCCGAGAGCGGCTATTTTTCGTTGACCGGCGAGCCCGGCACCGCGCCGGCGCGCTTCGGCCTGTCGATGATCGACTTCATGACCGGGGCCGTGACTTCCCTGGCACTGGTGTCGGGCGTGCTCAAGGCACGCAGCAGCGGCACCGGGCTGGATGTCGATGTGAGTCTGTTCGACCTTTCGCTCTTCACGCTCAACTACATCGGCCACTGGTATCTCAACAACGGCGAGGTCACCGGCCGCCTGCCGCGTTCGGCCCATGCCTCGCTCACGCCCTGCCAGAGTTACAAGACGCGCGACGGCTGGATCTTCATCATGTGCAACAAGGAAAAGTTCTGGGGCGTGCTGTGCGACAAGATCGACAAGCCGGAATGGAAGACCGATGCGCGCTTTGTCACCTTCAAGGACCGGCTGGCCAATCGCGACCTGATCACCACTGTGCTCGACGAGGTTCTGTCGACGCGCGGCACCGATGAATGGCTGGCGCATTTTGCCGGCAGCGTGCCGTCCTCGCCGATCTACGATGTCAAGCAGGCGCTGGAGAATCCGTGGGTGAAAAACAGCGACCGCATCATGGAAACGCCGGTCGCCAGCGGCCGGCCACTGCGCACCCTGTCCTCGCCGATCCGCTATGCCGGGCGGCCGCACAATGCGGCGGCGCCGGCGTTGGGCGAGCACAGTGCCGAGGTGTTGGCAGCGGCCGGTGTGTCGGCAGCGGAAATCGCGCGCCTGCGCGCCTTGGGCGTGGTGTGACGGGCACGCCAGCGGCGCGCGGCGCCACGCCGCAATACACCCGCGTGGCCCACGATCTGTTGCGCGGCATAGGCGCCGGTACCTATCCGGTGGGCACGCTGCTGCCGACCGAAGCCGAACTGTGCCGGCGTTATTCGGTGAGCCGCATCACCGCGCGCGCGGCGCTGGCCGAACTGCAATCGCGCGGCCTGGTGTCGCGCCGTGCCGGCATCGGCACCCGGGTCGAGCAGACCGAGACCCACGAGCATTTCGTGCATGTCAGCGATTCGATCGAGTCGGTATTGCAATTCACCGCCGAGACGCGTTTCTCGCTGCTGTCGCAGCGCCAGGTCAGCGCCGATGCGGCACTCGCCGAAGCGCTGCAATGCCCGCTTGGGCAAACATTCATGCATGTCGAAGGCTTGCGCGGCAAGGAGCGGCGTGTGCCGCTTTGTCTGACCCGGCTGTATGTGCCGCTGATCTACGCCGACGTCGTCGAGCGCATTGACGGCCATCGTGGCTCGGTGATGCTGCTGATGGAAAAAATGTTCGACGTGCGGATCGACGAGTTGCGCCAGATCATCGGTGCGGCCAACCTGCGTGGCGCCGACGCCCGCCTTTTGGGCGCAAGCCCGCGCGAAGCGGCGCTTCTCACGCGGCGCTGGCATCTGGGCGCCAATGCGCGGCTGTTGCTTGCTGCCACGAGCCTGTATCCGCATCGGCGTTACAGCTACGCTCTGCGCATGCGGCGCCAGGCCGGCGGCGCGGCGCTTACGCAGGCCGCTTGAGCCGAAACACCGCACCCCTATCGATTTCCACAGAGTTTTAGGAAGGCATGCAATGAAGGAATTGAGCCTCGCCCGCGCACTCCTGTTCACGCCCGGCAATCGCCCGGAACGCTTTGCCAAGGCCGCCGCCACGCGTGCCGACGGCCTGATCATCGACCTTGAAGACGCCGTCGGCCCCGCCGACAAGGCCGGCGCGCGCGCCGGCGTGATCGATTGGCTGCGTACGCATGCCGGGTTCGAACGAGCCGACTTTCTGCTGTGCGTGCGCATGAATTCGGTCTATACCAGCGCGGGTCTGGCCGATCTGCTCGCCTTGGCCGACTTGGCGCGCGCCGGCTTCGCACCTGATGCGCTGCTGGTGCCCAAGGTCGAGTCTGCGATCGAAATTGAACTGGTGGCGCGCCATTTGCGCGCCGCCGGCGCGAAGGGGGCGGCGATCGCGCTGGCGGGGTTGATCGAATCCGCGCTCGGCCTGGAACATGCCAGCGCGATCGCGCGCGCCACGCCGATGCTGCGCACCTTAGGCTTCGGCGGCGCCGATCTGGCAGCCGATCTGAATTGCGGCTTCGCCTGGGAACCGCTGCTTAGCTCCCGCTCGCGCGTGGTGCAGGCGGCCGCCGCTGCCGGGTTGGCGGTGCTCGATGTGCCCTATCTCGATATCAACGACGACGCTGGCCTCGCGGCCGAATCGGCGCGCGTCAAGAGCCTGGGCTTCACCGGCAAGCTGGCGATTCATCCGCGCCAGGTCGACCCGATCATCGATGCATTCACGCCAACTGCCGCCGAAATTGAAAATGCCCAAGGGGTGATGGCGGCCTATGCCGCGGCTGCCGGCGGGGCGTGCGTGTATCGCGGCAAGATGGTCGACGAGCCGGTGATGCGCGCAGCCCAACGCGCATTGGCGCGCACTGCTTGAACCGCAATCCCGGATTGGCACGCTTGAACCGCCACTCGAACCACGTAACCAAACCACGCAACCTGAGAGAGCAAGCATGAGTTTCCACGCCTACACCTGTGTTTCCGGGAATCGTTACCGCGAGCGCTTCGGCCTCGATTTTGAAGACTTCGCAGCCGGCCAGCGCTTTCGCCACCGGCCCGGCGTGACCCTGTCGCAGCAGGACAATGTCGACGAGGCGCTCGACACCGTCAACTCCGCCATGGTGCATTACGACGCGAAATACGCCTCGCAAACCGTGTGGAAGCGCGAGCTGATGGTCTCCACGGTCACCTTGCAGCGCCTGATCGGCATGGCCTCCAAGACCTTCGGCCGCAAGGACCGCCTGGTGGGTTTTTCCGAGATCGCCATGACCGCGCCGGTATTCGGCGGCGACACGCTTTATTCGGAGTCGGAGATTTTGGCGGTAGGAGACGCCGCCGATCCCGCGCAGGGCGAGGTCACCGTATGCTGCCACGGCATCAACCAGGACGAGCGCGAGGTGGCGCGCGTGACGTACCGGGTCACGGTATGGCGGCGCGGCCGTCATCCGGAAGATGGTCTGCCGGCGGCCGAACGCGGTGTGGCCGTCGATGAGCCGCGCTTCTATGCCTATCGCAAGGAGGCCAACGGCGCGCTGACCGAGCAGGTGGGCCTGTTTTTCGAGGATTGCCAGGGCGGCGACACCTTTGTGCATTGGCCGCGCCGTACCATGCTGCGCGACGAAGGCATGCAGCACGCCTGGCGCTCACTTGAGCTCACGCCGCAACACCATGACCTCGACTGGATCGCGCGCCACCATGGCGGCGTGTATCGCTTCACCGAGCCGTGGATCATTGGCGTGGTCACCGCCATGACCACCCGCACCTTCGGCAGGGTGGTCGCCAATCTGGGCTGGACCGATGTTGCATTCGGTGCGCTGGTGCGTGAGGGTGACACCCTTGAGTCATCCTCCACCATTGTCGAAAAACGCGAATCGAAGTCGCGTCCCAACGAAGGTATTCTGACCGTCGATACGCTGGGCCACAACCAGAAGGGTGAGCAGGTGCTGTCGTATCGGCGCCGCTTGCTGGTGTACAAGCGGGATGCCGATACGCCGTACGCGGCGGCTGGATATTGAACTCGTGGTCTGCGGTATAGCGT